>Ga0066709_100004474_pt1 | contig 11171 bp, 7 predicted proteins | sample GraSoiAngelo_158_FD_79665 | JGI IMG/M metagenome (GOLD analysis project Ga0066709, IMG submission 79665) | Grasslands soil microbial communities from the Angelo Coastal Reserve, California, USA - 14_1009_16_30cm | ecosystem: Environmental > Terrestrial > Soil > Grasslands | place: USA... | reverse complement strand
GCGCTCGCCGATGCGGATCTGGCCCTCGCTGATCGACTCCAGCCCCGCGAGCATCCGCAGGGCGGTCGATTTTCCGCATCCTGACGGTCCCACGAGGACCATGAACTCCTTGTCCTTGATCTCCACGTTGAAGTCCTTGACGACGGTGAGGTCGGCCGTGTAGCGCTTGACAACGTGGTCGTAAGTGACTGATGCCATGTCTTTCTACTACCCCTTAACCGAGCCGGCGAGTATGCCGCGCACGAAATAACGCTGGAGGCTGAAGAACACGATCAGCGGCACGATCATAGAGAAGAATGCCGCGGCCGTCAGGAGCTGATAGTCCTGGCCCTTGGAGCCGACCAGGTTCGCGAGGGTAACCGTCAACGGCGCCACCTCGGGAGTGCCGCCCACATACACAAGAGCGACCAGGTAGTCATTCCAGATCCACAGGAACTGGAAGATGATCAAAGAGGCGATCGCCGGCACGGACAGCGGAAGCACGATGCGGAAGAAGACGGTCAGGGTGCCGGCGCCATCGATCTCCGCCGACTCGAAGAGGTCGGTCGGAAGGGCGCGGAAGAAGTTCGCCAGCAGGTAGATCGCGAACGGCAGTCCGTAGCCGGTATGCACGAGCCAGAGGCCTACGAAGCCCACGTTCTCGGGGGTGAGACCGAGGTTGACGAACGTGGTCAGGATGGGCACGAATGTCGCCTGCAGCGGCACGGCCAGGAGGCCGACCAGGGCGAGAAAGAACATGTCGCGGCCCCAGAACTTCATCCATGAGAACGCGTAGGCGGCGAACGCCGCGATCGTCACCGGGATGACGGTGGCCGGGATCGTGATCATGAAACTGTTGAAGAAGCTCTGACCCAGGTTGCTGGCGTCCAGCACGCCGGTGTAGTTGTCGAGAGTGAACTTGAACGGCGGAGACAGGGCCGTCCACCATCCGCTGCTCGAGAACTGATCCAGAGGCCTGAACGAGCTGACGAGCAGGCCGAGGGTCGGAACGATCCACACGAGCGTGATCCCGATCACGGCCACGTGCAGCAGACCTTTCGAGAAGACCTGTCCAAGCCACTCCGGAGTAAACGGCCGCTCCGCGGCCGGGGTTGCGACCCGCTCGCTCGCAATCGTCATCGCCTTGCCTCCACGGCCCTGAACTGCCGCAGGTTGAAGATGAGCACGGGTATCACGGCGGCGACGAGGATGATCGCGACTGCGCTCGCGTCGCCGAAATCCTGCGAGGCGGTGAGCAGCTTGTACATCCGGTTGGCCAGGACGTCGGTGTCGTAGTTGCCGTTGGTCATCACGTAGACGACGTCAAAAGCCTTGAGCGCGAAGATCACAAGCGTCGTCCCGACGACCACGATCGTCGGCATCATCAGCGGGAAGATGACGCGCCGGAAGATCGTCAGCTCACCCGCGCCGTCGACACGGGCCGCCTCGAGCAAGTCACCTGGTATGCCCTTCAATGCAGCCGACAGGATGACCATCGCAAAGCCGACGAATCCCCAGACGGCGGCGACGATCAACGCCTGGTTGGCGACGTTCGGATCCTGAACCCACAAGCGCGGGTCCTGATGGAAGATGCCGAGAAGGGCATTGACGGTGCCGGTCTGCGGCTCGCCCGGCGGCTGGTAGCTGTACATGAACTTCCAGATGAGCGCGATGGCGACGAACGAGATCGCCATCGGCATGAAAATCAAGGACTTGATCGGGCTCTCGTAAGACACGCGGTCGGTCAGCACCGCAAACAGCAGCCCGAAAGCGAGCACGAGCACAGTGAAGAAGACCAGCCAGAAGACGTTGTTGCGGATCGCGATCCACGACCCTCCGCTCGGAAAGCCGCTGAGCTGAGTCACGTAGTTGGAAAGGCCGACGAACGAGTTCCCGCTGAGGTCGAACAGGCTCCTGTAAGCAGTGCCGAACACTGGGTAAACGAGGAAGAAACCTACGAAAGCGAGCGCGGGGCCGACCCAGATCCAGGGCCGGACCGAAGGCCGCAGCTTGTCGGGCAGCAGCCGCACCACGTACTCGCCGCCCACGATGTAGGCGGCGAGCACCGCGGGCACGCCGACGATGACTGCTACGAGCGTGGGCACATCGGCCAACAGCTGGCTAAAGTCCACGGCCTAGCATTCCCCCCTTAAGTCGTATATGCCTTCGCCTGGATGGTGTCCAGGTTCGCCAGGATCGAGTCGAGCTTCGACTGGTCGGACACGAAGTCGAGCACTGCCTTCCAGTAGGCATTCTTCATGTCGGTGGGCATGAGGTCGCCCGCGTCGAAGGCGAAGATCTTGGCGCCCGTCATGACCTGGGCGACCTGCCGTGTGATGTCGTCGGGGTAGTTGGCCAGGTCGAAGCTCTTGTTGGGCGAAAGCTTGCCGCCCCGCTTGACCCAGATCGCCTGCGCTTCCGGCGTGGTGAGGTACTTGATCAGCGCGCGTGCCTGCGACGTGTCCTTCAGCATTGAGAACGCGTCTCCGGCTCCGACGTGCGCGCCGGCGTACTGCGAGTTGACGTCGGGAAGCGGGAAGAACTTGAAGTCGGTGCCCGCCACTGCCTTGTCCTGCTTGACGAAGTTGTCGGTGATGAAGGACGCCTGGTTGTGCATGTAGCACTTGGGCGGCGTCTTGAACATCGGGTCGCCACCGTTGGCGAAGTTCGTGGCGAGGATCTGGTTCTTGCCGCCATAGACGTTGGAGTTGTTAGGGCCGAGGATCGTGCCCCACGTCTGCCATGCGGACTTGATGGCCGGGTCGCTCCATTTCGTCTTGCCCTGCCACCAGCTGTTGTACACGTCGGGTCCGGCCTGGCTCAGGACGATCTCCTTGACCCAGTCGCTTCCTGCCCAGCCAGAGGCGGCGCCGCTCTCGACGGCGATACACCACGGCGTTGTGCCGCCACTCTTGATCGTGTTCTGCAAGGTGATGAGGTCCTGCCATGACGCAGGTACCTGGTAGTTCTTGGCGGCGAAGTTCTTGGGGTTGTACCAGACGAGCCCCTTGACCGCGGCCCACGAGAAGATCTCGTAGAGCTTGCCGTTGATCTTGCCCAGGTCGATCCAGCCCTGCGCGTACTGCGAGTTGAACGTGCTCATGTCGAGGACCGGGTTGCTGGCTGAGTCGAGCTGAATCAGCTTGCCCTGGCCCCCGAGCTTGGTCAGCGTGGCTGGGCTCGGCAGGGACGCGATCTCGGGAGGGTTGCCCGCCTGAAGCCGGGTCTGGAGGATGGCGTCAACGTCGCGCGTGCTTTCGTACTCGACTTTGATTCCGGTCTGGTCTTGAAACGGCTGGAGAACTGCCTTGAACGAGTCCTGCTCTGAGCCGGACCAAACGGCGAGCACGTGCACCGAGCCCTTGCCCTGAGTCGCCGCTCCCCCGCAGGCGACCACGGCGGCGACTGCGAGAAAGGCGAGAGCCCGAATGCTTCCCAATCTAAGACCCATCATTGAGTCACCCCCAAAAATGCCCAGCTGGGCCCCCAATCCGATCTCTGGATTCTAACGCCCCTTCCGGATCGTGTCGAAAACAAATTCCAAGGGCCGTCACTTGTTAGATTGGCCGGCTATGTCCAACACTTTTCCCGAAGGCTTCCTTTTTGGCGCGGCGGTGGGCGCGCACCAGGTCGAAGGTGGCAACACCAACAACGACTGGTGGTGGTGGGAGCATCGCGAAGGAACAGTCTGCCGGGAGCCGTCCGGCGACGCCTGCGACTTCTATAACCGATACGAGGAAGATATAGCGCTGCTGGCCGGGCTCGGCATGAACGCTTTCCGTTTTGGCATTGAGTGGGCGCGTATCGAACCGGCCGAGGGCGAGTTCTCGCACGCACAGCTCGACCACTACCGGCGCATGCTGGACGCGTGCCACCGGCATTCGGTGGTGCCTGTCCTCACCTTCCACCACTTCACGCTGCCGAAATGGCTGCACGACCTTGGGGGGTTCGCGTCGGACCAGTTTCCGGCGCTGTTCGAGCGCTATTGCGATCGCGCGGCGGCTGTGCTCGGGGACGCGATAGGGGTCGCCTGCACCATCAATGAGCCGCAGGGGCTGGCGCAGAGCGGCTACCTCCTCGGCATCAATCCGCCAGGCCACACCGATGATCACGTTGGTGCGCAAGCCGCCGTCGACCACCTGCTTGAAGCGCACCGTCTTGGCGCCGCGGCGATTCGCGCTCACACTCATGCGCCGGTCGGAGTCACTCTCGCCATCCCGGACATCCAGTACGAGGACGGAGCGCAGCCAGGGAACACATCTCTCGAGATCGAGTCTCGCGTCAACGATCAGTTCATGGAGCTGGCGCGAAAGGACGACTTCATCGGAGTCCAGACATACACGCGGTTTCGTATCGGTCCCGAGGGATCTCGCAGCCCCGGTCACGATTGGAGCGACTGGACTCGCGAGGCGGACGAGACGGATGGCTCAACCCAGATGGGCTACGAGTACTACCCGCAGGCGCTTGGCGGTGCGATCCGGCGCGCGTGGAGGAGCACTGGAGGAATCCCGATCCTGGTCACGGAGAACGGCATCGCCACGTCTTTCGACGACAAGCGGATTGCTTTCATGGACGCCGCTCTCCGCGAGGTGCAGGCATGCATCGTGGAGGGCATCGACGTGCGGAGCTACCTGCACTGGTCTCTGCTCGACAACTTCGAGTGGGCGTTCGGTTATGCACCTACCTTTGGTCTGGTCGCTGTCGACCGGCGCACGTTCGAGAGGCATCCGAAACCGAGCGCCGGGTGGCTTGGTGCTGTCGCACAGACGAAGCGCCTTCCGGAGCTCGAGCCTAGCGCTTCTTCTCCATCTGCGTGATCGGCTTAAGCAGCTCCGGCTCGAGCTTCGGCCGCCGTTCGAAAGTTAGTAGGCCGTTTCGTTCCTGCTCGACATCGGTCAGCTGCGTGTAGCAGAAGCCCTCGACCGGGCCTGGCGCCATCAATGCCTCAACCATCTCGCGATACGTCATCAAAAGCGCCTCGCCCCCGGAGGCTTCCGACCAGCCAAAGCCGCCCGAGCCCGACAGAGCGACACCTCCGAACTCGCTGACAACGATCGGCTCGCCATGATGTGCGTAGCCAGGTAGGTAAGCGGGATGCGGTCGTGCGCCGGCCGCGAGCGCAGTCCCGAGATTGCGATAGCGACGCGCGAGATCCTCCGCCGACCCATAGTCATGAAGAGTGCAGAGGTCGCTCGTAGTGTGGTCCCAGCCGTCGTTCGACATCGCCGGCCTTGTCGGATCGAGCTCATGCGTTAGCGCATACAGCCGGTTGAGAAGCTCGACCGGCGGCTCGGGCCCGAGCCCGAAGCTCTCGTTCATGGGCACCCACGCCACCACGGACGGGTGGTCGCGGTCGCGGACGACCGCCTGCTGCCACTCGTTGATGAGCCGGCGCTCGGCATCGGGTGAGTCCACGTGGAAGTTGGCCATCTCGCCCCACACGAGGAAACCGAGCGTGTCGGCCCAGTACAGCCATCGTGGGTCCTCCACCTTCTGGTGTTTGCGCGCGCCATTGAAGCCCATAGCCTTGGCGACCTCGATGTCACGCCGCAGCTCAGAGTCGGTGGCCGCGGTCAGCAACCCGCCCGGGAAGTAGCCCTGGTCGAGGACTAGCCGCTGGATGTAGGGCTCGCCGTTGAGCCAGAACCGGCCATCCCTGGTCTCGACTTTTCGGAGTCCGAAGTAGCTCGTCACCTGGTCCGAAGCGCCGCCCTTCGCATCGAGCAGGCTCGCTTCGATCTGGTACAGATGGGGCGTATCCGGGCTCCATGGCATAGCGCGCTCGAGCGCGATCCGCCCCGCGCCAGTGCCCCGCCATCGACCGACCACTGCCCCGTCGAACGAAGCCACCACCTCAACCTCGCCGTCCGCCGCGGCCTCGAGCTCAATTGCCGCCGCGTCCAGGTCAGGCCGGACCCTGAGGCTCTGGATCGAGCGCTCCGGAAGTGGCTCCAGCCAGACCGTCTGCCAGATGCCGGTCGTCGCCGTGTAAAAGATGCCCTCCGATTCAGGCTTCCAGAACTGCTTGCCGCGCGGGATCGTCATGTCCTGGAGCGGATCCTCGGCTCGAACCACGACAGTGTTGCCGGCGCGGCCTGCGAAGCGGCTGATATCCGCCGAGAACGGCGTGTGGCCGCCTTCGTGACGGGCGACCTCCTCCCCGTTCACCCACACCGTGGCGCGGTAGTCGACGGCGCCGAAATGCAGCATCAGCCGCGCGGCATCGGGGGCGTCGAACCGGCGCCGGTACCAGACGACGTCGCCGGGCTCGGGCTCGGCAAGCCCCGAGAGGGACGACTGCGGGCAAAAAGGGACGAGGATGCGGCGGTCGAAGACCTCGGAGTCGCCGGCCCCGAACTCCCATTCGCCGTTGAGATTGACCCAGCTAGAGCGGCGGAAGCTCGGACGCGGATATTCGGGTCTCGGCAGTCCGCGCATTTCCCTCATTCTTATCGCGAGGATCCTGTGCGCCCGCCAATCGAGACAGCGTCCGGCCTTGCAGCGGTGCTTCGCGGCGTGGTCGCCGACATGCAGCACGCCTCCAAGGCCGACATCGTCTCCATCTTCCTGTACGAAGAGTCCAGCCGCACTTATTACGCGCCGTTCGCCACCGGCCAGCCGCAGGAGAGCCTCCTCGACTCGCTGACCGACATGCGCGAGCAGCTCGCTCGGTATTCGAGCGACATGAGCCAGGGCAAGGTCCCTGACGATTTCAGCGTCCATCACTACGGCTCGACGGTCTGGCTGACGGTCACACGTCAGAAGCTGGTCGCGAGAGACGCCGCCACCGAGATCGACAGCACCTTCATCAGGCGCTACCAGGTCCAGGCGACCATCGGATTGCCCCTGCTGGCGGGCGACAGGCTCCTCGGCCTCGTCTATCTCAACTACCGCGGGCGAGACCAAGCGCCAGACGGCGCTCGCCTGGCCGAGCTCGAACGCCGGGCCGCCGGCGCCGCCAGCGCGATAGCGACGGTACTTGCGGCCGCAGAGCGCTCGGCCCTTGACGGCATCGGCAGGCTGGCAGCTCTCCTGACCGCGCCCCCCGGAGATGAGCACACCGAGCTGAAGGAGCTCAGGCGCCTACTCTCGATCGCGCTTGCCGAGCTCCTGCTGGCGAGCGAGCTGGACGCTGCAGCGATCTATCAGTTCGCGGCGCAGCGGACCAGCCTCGAGCTGGTGACCGCGCACGCGCCGGTGGCTGCGCCACCCCGCATCGACCGCCACGACCCTGCAGCGAGCTGGCCAACGGTGCTGACCCAGACCATTGCTTCGGCAACTGCCGCAGCGGACCTGCACCCGGTCGCCACGTACGCCCTCGGCAGCGATCAGGAACCGCACGGTTACCTTGTCGTGCTGAGTCGCGATCGGCTCGCCACGGTACGCCGCGCGCCGGCCACCGACCTGCTTCTCAAAGCCGGCGCCGAGCTCATCGGCAGCTCGCTGGCGAGCCAGCGCCTCATCGCGGACCTCGAAAAGAGCAACCGTCTGCTCGGCGCCCTCGGAGACATGACCGCCGCAATGCTCAAGCCCGGCGCGTCACGGCAGGAGGTGCTGGAGGCGGTGGCCGGGCACCTCACCGATGCTGCGGTGCCGGAGTTCGACTTCCACTTCGCGACGGTCTACCTGCTCGAGGAGCGCGCCGACGAGTCAGTGGTGGTCAGCAGGGCGGCCGGGGCCGCGACAACGGCGGCCATCGCGTCGGCGGAGACTTCGAAAGGACCTGGAACGTCGCACCGTGTGCGGGTGCCGCGCTGGGCTCTGGACGAAGAGCGGCTGCTTGCGCCAGACGACGTGCTCGTCCACGTCGCGCGCACGTGGCAGGTCGCCATCGTCGGACCGCTGCCCGTGGGGGGCAAGATCGACCGGGCCGACGTGGTTGCCGGCGCGCTGCCTACCCCGGCGGCATGGTCGGAGGTGCCCGTCGTGCGGTCGGACGGAACGACGCTGGCCCACGTCGCCGCCTGCCTGATCGGCGGCGCCGACAGCCGCCAGGCGGGATCGAGCCAGCCGCCCTTCACCCTGGCCGGCGAGGTGTTCGAGAAGAGCGGGCACGCGGACCTGATCAGGATCTTCCTGCCCTTCGGCTCCGACCTGAACCGTCGAGCGACGGGCGTGCTCGAGGTCGGCTATCACCGCTCCTACGAGCGCCGGCCTGACTGGGGTCAGATCGAAGCCCTCCGCGCCGCGGCGGCGCAGGTAGCCGTCGCGGTCGAAACGGCTCGCCTCTACGAGGAGGCGCGACGTCACGGCGAAGAGCTGGAGCTGAGCGCCGACGTCAGCCGCGCGATCGCGTCGTCGATCGACCTCGATCAAACCCTGACGCTGGTGGCGCAGGGCCTGGCGCGCTTGGTCGACGCATCGCTCTGCCAGATCGCCCTCTACGAAGAGGATCGCGAGGGATGGTTCGGTGCGGCGGCTTCCGACCAGGAGGAACTGTGGCGGCGCCAGCACGGTGAGCGATCCGAGCCCTCGTTCCTCTTCGACGTCCTCGACCGCGGCGAGCCGATGGTCATCGAGGACACTGGAACGAGCGATCGGGTCAGCCCTTCTTATGTGAAGACGTTCGGAGTGCGCTCGCTGCTCGCTCTTCCTCTGGTGGCGGACGGCCAGACGATCGGCGCGGCTGTGCTCGCGGAGCGCGAACAGCTCCGCACGTTCACTCCTGAGGAGGTGGAGCGGGTGCAGGGACTTGCACTCGGCGCCGCGGTCGCCATCAAGAACGCGCGGCTCCATGCGCGCGCGGAGGAGGAACGCCACCTGCAGAAGGACTTCGTGCTGGTGGGTTTCGGCCAGTGGGGACAGAAGGCCTATCAGCATCTGCAGACGTTGAAGCAGTTCTTCAACTTCCGCATCCACGTCGTCGAGCAGGACTCACCCGGTGCTCGCGAACGCCTGGCCGCGCGCGAGGAAGAGGTGAAGACGCATGGCGACGCCTTTTACTGGGACGGGCCCTCACTCCCTGCGCACGACCAGCTGGAACGCGAGCTCGAGTCCAGCTCGTATGTGATCACCTACATCGCGACGCCGGCGGTAACCCATCTGCCCACCCTTGCCCTGTACTACGACCTCAGCGACGTGGTGCTGATCGAGAAGCCGCTGGGCGCGCCTCCCGAGGATTACCGCGAGTTTCTCGACAGCGCTCCGGGCGGTGTCGAGATAGTGGCCGCCGACCACTACTACTTCAAGCTCGAGGTACGCCTGCTCCAGCTCCTCCTCACCGAGGAGAGAACGTTGCGAGACTTCCTCGACAACGTCGAGGAGATTCGGATCGAGATACTCGAAGAGCAGCCACTGGTCGGCGCGGCCGCGGACATCGGAGTTGTCGCCGACCTGATCCCTCACGCGTTCGCGATCATCTCCCTGTTGACGCCGATCGACCGCATCCGCCTCGACGCCGAAGCGCCACTTTTGGTGGGCCGGCACGAAGGGCTCACCGGCCAGCGCGAGAGCTACGCGCGAATGAACTCGACCTTCCAGAACCGCGGCCGATCGGTGCGGCTCGTGATCGATGTAGGCAAGGGCGCCGAGAATGCGAAGTGGATCAAGTTGAGCGGTGAGCGCCGCGCGGGCGGGCGCAGCCCCAGCTACAAGTTCGACTTCGGAAAGGGCGAGGCGATCGACGGCACGCAGGCCACTGTGCGGGCGGCGGTGCGAAGGATTCGCGAGCCGGGGGTGCCAGACAACGCGCACCTGAACATGCTTCGCCACGTGATCGAGAAGAGGCACCCGGCGGTCGGCATCCTGTCGATCCGAGAAGCGATCAGGGCGAACCAGCGAGTGCGAGAGCTGGAGGCGATGGCGGTCGAGCTGCTGGCGCGAGGCGAGTGGACGAGCTATGCCGTGGGCACGCGCCCGGCCTTCGACGCAAAGCGACTGACAATGTCGAGCGGGATCAAAGCCGAAAGCTAACCGCTATCGGTCAGCGATGGTAAGACTCCTGGATTGCTCTTTCGTACACGGATTGATAGCCGTCCGCCATCTGGCCCGGGCCGAATCGTTCTGACGCTCGCTTGACGCACTTCTGCAGGTCGATCTCGCCGACATGGGCGTAGGCCTCGACGAGCCCGTCCAAGTCTTCGGCGAGGAATCCCGTGATCCCAGGCTCGACCAGCTCGCTGGCCGCTCCTCGAGCCATCGCAATGACTGGTGTGCCGCTGACCATCGACTCCACCATCGCGAGACCGAACGGCTCCTCCCACTGGATGGGAAAGATCATCGCCCTCGCGTGGCTGAGCAGTCGCGCCTTCTCTAGCCCGACGATGTTGTCGTGCCAGACAACCCGCTCGCCGAGATGCGGCTTGATCTCGCGCTCAAAGTAGGCATTCGCATCGGGATCGATCTTGCCCGCCAGCACGAGCCTCAACCCGAGCCGCCGCGCCACCTCGATGGCGAGGTGCTGCGCCTTGCTCGGGTTGATTCTCGCCAGCTGGAGAACGTAATCCTCCTTCTCTTCATGGCTGCAGACGGGGCGATACTCGGCCGGGTCGACGGCGTTGTAGACCACTCTTCGCCATCGGACGCTGGCCACCTGTGCCTGCTGCGAGCGGCTGATCGCGACCAGGTGAACGTCGCGGTCCACCGCAGCCAGGAAATCGCCCTCGGCTTCCGTCAGCGAGCCGTGCAGGGTGGCGACCACCGGCGTCGTCAGACCGCTTATCGCACCGAGAAGGATTCCGGTCAACCCTGAGTGGTCGTGGATGACGTCGAACGCCCTCCTTCGCACCATGTGGTAGGCGCGGTACAGGAAAAGGCTCTCCCGCGGCTGCTGGTCGATCGTTCCCAGCTGGTCGGACCAGCTCTCCGGCGCCACTGCAGCGACCTCAAACGGTCCTTTCGTTCCCTGCTGGCCGATGACGCACACCTGATGCCCACGAACGTGCAGCTCGCGGGCGAGGTTGTACGCCATCAGCTCGATCCCGCCGTAGCCAACGGGTGGAACCGGATACCAAGGGCTGACGATCATGGCAATCCTGCGGGGGACCACGTTTCTAAAACTCCGGAGCCCTAATCACACCCTAGGAGGCAGCTACTCCGTACAGGTTGGCTACTAAACCTTCATCCAGGGTGGTATCCCGCGCACAACCTCGAGGCCGGGTGGCGGCTCGACGTCCACCGAGCAAGTTCCGTCCTCGGCCCGATCAATTTGCAGGCGAATGCGATGCTGCCCGACCTGCAGATCCTCCAGGGTC
>Ga0066709_100004473_pt1 | contig 11171 bp, 11 predicted proteins | sample GraSoiAngelo_158_FD_79665 | JGI IMG/M metagenome (GOLD analysis project Ga0066709, IMG submission 79665) | Grasslands soil microbial communities from the Angelo Coastal Reserve, California, USA - 14_1009_16_30cm | ecosystem: Environmental > Terrestrial > Soil > Grasslands | place: USA... | reverse complement strand
GTGGCCGGTACTCGGCGCTCACGTACGTCGGGCTCGTGCCGGCGTCGCTGATCGGCATCGACGCGGACGCCCTCCTCACGGCGGGCGCGACGATGCTCGACGCGTGACGGACGGCGGATGCCCGCGGCCACCCGGGGCTGCTCGTGGGCCTCGCGCTCGGCAGCCTCGTCAAGTCCGGCCGCGACAAGCTGACCTTCCTGGCCGATCCGGCCATCTCGAGCTTCGGAGCCTGGGCCGAGCAGCTCCTCGCCGAGTCGACCGGCAAGCACGGCACCGGCATCGTGCCCGTCGACCTCGAGCCCGTCCGCCCGATCGAGGCCTACGGCGCGGACCGCGTGTTCCTCGACCTCGCGCTCGCCGGCGGCGATGGCGGCGCCTCCGATGGCGGTCGACGGGCCCTCCTCGACCGCCTCGAGCAGGCCGGCCATCCCGTCATCCGGATCGAGCTCGACGACCCGATCGACCTCGCCGGCGAGGCGATCCGCTGGGAGGTCGCGACGGCCTTCGCGGGCGCCGTGCTCGGGATCGACCCGTTCGACCAGCCCAACGTCGAGGAGGCCAAGGAGCGCACTCGGCGCGTGCTCGCCGGTGCGGCCGAGGACGGCGACGAGCCGGATCCCGGCGCCATCCAGCTCCGCGCCCACGACGAGGACTCCCTCGCGGAGGTCCTCCGCCCCACGCTCTCGGGCCTCGAGGTCCCGAACTATCTCGCCATCCAGGCGTTCATTGCGCCGTCGGCGGCGGTCGACGAGCGCATCGCCGGGATCCGCGCCGCGCTCGCGTCGACCGGTTGTGCGACGACGGCGGGCTACGGCCCGCGCTTCCTGCACTCGACCGGGCAGCTCCACAAGGGCGGGCCACCGACCGGCGTGTTCCTCCAGCTGACCTCGGACCATCCCGTCGATCGCCCCATCCCGGGCTGGCCGTATACGTTCGGCCGGCTCATCGACGCCCAGGCGCGGGGTGACCGCGAGGCGCTGCGGGCGCATGATCGACCCGTTGTGCACGTCCACCTGGGCGACGATCTCGCGGACGACCTCGCCGTCCTCGAGCGCGCGGTCCGGCGCGCGCTCGGCTGACGAACACATCGAGCGGAGGCGGAACGACAATGCATCTCGGCTTCATCGGGCTCGGGCGCATGGGCTCGAACATGGTCCGCCGGCTCCTCCGCGACGGGCACTCGGTCGTCGCCTACAACCGCTCGCCCGAGAAGACCCAGGAGATCGCGGGCGAGGGCGCGACGGCGTCGTTCACGATCGCCGAGCTCGTCGCCGCGCTCGAGAAGCCCCGCGTCGCCTGGATCATGGTCCCAGCCGGGGACGCGACCGAGGCCCAGATCAAGGAGCTGCTCGAGCACCTCGAGCCGGGTGACACGATCGTCGACGGCGGTAACACCAACTTCCACGACGACGTCCGGCGTCACGCCGAGCTCGCCGAGCACGGCATCCGCTATGTGGACGCGGGCGTCAGCGGCGGGATCTGGGGCCTTCAGAACGGGTTTTGCCTGATGGTCGGCGGCAATCGCGACGCCGTCGAGCCGCTCGAGCCGATCTTCCGCTCGCTCGCCCCGCAAGACGGCTATCTGCACACCGGCGGCCCCGGTTCGGGGCACTACGTGAAGATGATCCACAACGGCATCGAGTACGGGCTGATGCAGGCTTACGCCGAGGGGTTCGAGATCCTCCACGCCTCGGACTACAAGCTCGATCTCGAGAAGATCTCCGACCTGTGGAACCACGGCTCCGTCGTCCGCTCGTGGCTGCTCGAGCTGGCCGCGCTCGCGTTCAAGTCGAACGGCCAGGACCTGACACCGCTGAAGGGTTGGGTCGCCGACTCGGGCGAGGGTCGCTGGACCGTCCAGGAGGCGATCGACCACGACGTCCCGGCGCCGGTCATCACCCTCTCGCTCCAGACCCGCTTCCGCTCGCGCCAGGACGATTCCTATGGGGCCAAGGTGCTCGCCGCCCTGAGAAACGAGTTTGGCGGTCATGCGGTGAAGTCCTCGTAGGGAGGCGGCCATGGTGACCAAGGCACCGGTTGCGATCCCGACGCCGCGCACGATCCGCGAGGAGCGACTGGCGCGCGACGGCAAGCGCCGGCGCCCGACGCACCACGCCGAGGTCAACCCGCTGCGCGAGGGCCTGCGCCTCGAGCGCGTGCCCGATCCGCACGTCTTCGTCCTGTTCGGGGCGACGGGTGACCTGAGCCACCGGAAGGTCTTCCCGGCGCTCGCCCAGCTGTGGCGGACGAACCTCCTGCCCGCCGACTGGGCGCTGGTCGCGATCGGACGGCGGCCGTACGACGACGGCACGTTCCGCATGGACATCGCCGAGTCGCTGCACAGGAACTGCCGCGTCCAGCTCGACGAGGAGGCCGAGCACCAGTTCCTCGAGCGGGTCTTCTACCACCGCGGCGACTTCGGCGACGATGCCACCTACGACACGCTCAGCAGGAAGCTCGAGGAGATGCACCTCGAGCAGGAGACCGGCTCGAACCTGCTCTTCTACCTGGCCACGCAGCCGTCCGCGTTCCCGATGATCGTCGCCGAGATCGGCCGGTGCGGGCTGGATCACGAGGTCCACAACGGCGGCTGGCGGCGGATCGTTATCGAGAAGCCGTTCGGGCGCGACCTCGACTCGGCGAAGCGGCTCAACCGCGAGATGCTCAAGGTCTTCCGAGAGTCGCAGGTCTACCGCATCGACCATTACCTGGGCAAGGAGACGGTCCGTAACCTCCTCGTCTTCCGGTTCGGCAACGGGATCTTCGAGCCGCTCTGGAACCGGCGTTACGTCGACCACATCCAAATCACCGTCGCCGAGTCGCTCGGGGTCGAGGACCGGGGCGCCTTCTACGAAGAAACCGGCGCGGCCCGCGACGTGCTCCAGAACCACCTGATGCAGCTGCTCAGCCTCGTGGCGATGGAGCCGCCGGCGACGTTCGCCGCCGATGCCCTGCGCGACGAGAAGCTCAAGGTCCTCCGCGCCATCGCTCCGCCGACGCGACAGGAGGTCCAGCGCGACGTCGTGCGCGGCCAGTACGACAAGGGCTGGGTCGCCGGCGTGCCGGTCAAGGCCTACCGCGCGGAACCCGAGGTCGATCCCGAGTCGGAGACCGAGACCTTCGTGGCCGCCCGGTTCGAGGTCGACGACTGGCGCTGGTCCGGGGTGCCCTTCTACCTGCGGACCGGCAAGCGTCTTGCCAAGCGCGCGTCCGAGATCGCGATCCAGTTCCGGGACGTGCCGCATCGGCTGTTCGCCGACTCCACCACCGATCCGCAGCCGAACCTGCTGGCGATCCGCGTCCAGCCCGACGAGGGCATCCTCCTCCGGTTCGGTTCGAAGGTGCCCGGGCTCGGGCTCGACATCCGCCCGGTCACGATGGACTTCACCTACGGCACCGCGTTCTCGACCGACGCCCCCGACGCGTACGAGACGCTGATCCTCGATTCAATGCTCGGCGACCAGTCGCTGTTCACGCGCGCCGACGAGGTCGAGGCGGCCTGGACGATCGTGACCCCGATCCATGACGCGTGGCTGGACATGCCCCAGCCGGAGTTCCCGAACTACGCCGCCGGGACTTGGGGCCCCGAGGAGGCCGACGAGCTCATCCAGCGCGACGGCCGGCGCTGGCGGCGGCTCTGATGGAGGGCATGAGCCGGGCCGGGAGCGGCCCGAGCGCGCCCATGCCGCTCTCGTCCGCGCACGCGACGCCGGGCCAGCCGATGCTTCGCTGGGCCTCGCGGGCGAAGAGCATTGACGGCATCGCCGCGGAGCTCGGCCGGATCTGGTCGTCGATCTCGCTGACCGCCGAAGGGCCCGACGGCGACGAGCGGCGCGTCGCCGCCAGGTCCAGCGTCATGAACCTCGTCGTCATCGCCGGCCGGGGCGAGATCGGCGAACGGGTCGCCGCGATCGTCGAGGGGCTGACCGGCCGCCACCCGTCGCGCACCCTCATCGTGACCCCGGCCGATCCGGACGGGCCGGCCTGGCTCGACGCCCAGGTCCAGGCGCACTGCGTCCTGCCGTCCGACGACGCGCCCGAGACATGCTCCGAGATGGTCTACCTGACGTGTGGCGGCGAGAGCGGCCAGCACCTTGCCGGCGTGGTCACGCCGCTGCTCATCCACGACCTTCCCGTGACGGTGTGGTGGCCGGGTGAGCCGCACTTCGAAAGCCGCTCCGCGCGGGAGCTCCTGCCCGTGGCGGATCGGATCCTGGTCGATGGGTCCGGCTGGTCCGGCGACGGGCTCGCCGGCCTCGTCGCGATGGCCGCGCTGCCCGACCTGTACAGCCTCGAGGTCGCGGACTTCGCGCTGCTCCGGCAGGCGCGCTGGCGCGAGGCGATCGCGTCGACGTTCGACCGACCGGCGCTGCTGCCGTACCTCACCCACATCGATCGGATCGACGTGCACTACGCGGCCACGGACGGCGCGCCGCAGATGGCCAACGTCGTGCGGCCGATGTACCACGTGGCCTGGCTGGCCTCTCGGCTGGCGATGTCGGTGGTCTCGCCGATCCGGGCCGGCACGGAGGCGTGGAGCGGCTACGACGGGCTGCTCCGCTTCGGTCGCCGGCGGGTGCCGGTCAGCCTGCGCCCGGTCGAGTCGACCTCGCCGCGAGGCACGACGCTCATCGTCCAGCTCCATGCCACGCGGGCGCACTCGCAGCTGTGGGTCGAGGTGACCGCGTACGCCGACGGGGTCGTGGTCCAGGCGTCCCTCGACGGCGAGCCGATGCCGGAGCGGCGCTTCCTCGCGCCACGGAAGCGCGAGGGGGACCTGCTGGCCGAGACGATCGAGACCGCGGGGCGGGACCCGATCAGCTCCGAGGTCCTGGCGATGGCCGCCCGGCTGGTCGACTGACGTGACGACATCCGCGACCCGGCGGCGGTCCGGGTGAGCGCCGAGCCCCGGGTCGAGGTCCTCGACGATCCCGAGGCGACCTCGCGCGCGGCAGCGAGTGCGGTCGCCGAGGCGCTCGCCGCGGCTGTCCGGGAGCGTGGGCGGGCGGACTGGGTGACCACGGGCGGGTCGACACCCGTCGGCATCTATCGCGAGCTCGCGGTCGCGCCCCTCCGCGATGCCGTGCCGTGGCACGCCGTCAACGTCTGGTGGGGCGACGACCGGTTCGTTCCCCGCGACCATCCGCTCTCGAACGTGCTACCGCTCGACCAGGTGCTCGTCTCGGCCGCCGCGCGCGCCGGCCTGTCCGGCACGGGTGAGTACGCCGTCGACGTCGATCTGGGCACCGAGCCCGGCGTGGGATTGCCCAGCTCGAACATCCACGCGCCGCGCATGTCGGAGGCGATCGCCAGCGGCGCCGGGCTCGACTGGGTCGCGACGGAGTACGCCGACCGGATCCGCGACGCCGGCCTGCCCACCGCCGAGGGGTTCCCGATCTTCGATGTCGTGCTGGTCGGCATCGGTCCCGACGGCCACGTGCTGTCGGTGTTCCCCGGCTCGCCCCTGTTCGACTCCGAGGCGTGGGCCTCGGCCGTCCCGGCGCCGACGCACGTCGAACCGCACGTCGCCCGGGTCAGCCTCCAGCCGCGGATCCTGGAGCTGGCGCGCCTGCCGATCCTCGTGGCGCATGGGGCCGGCAAAGCGGCCATTCTCGCCACCGTGCTGGGCGGCGAGCGCGACGTTCGCCGGTGGCCGGCGCAGCTCGCCCGGCGTGACGGCGCCGTCTGGTTCGTGGACAAGGCAGCGGCCGCCGCGCTGCCGGGGTGATCGCGGACCCGTACCCGTTCGGAGCTCGGCCGCGGGTCTATCGGTCTCGCGGCGATGGCGTCGAGATCGCGGTCTTCGAGCTCGCGCCGGCGCAGGGCGTGCCGGAGCCGGGCCCGGCCGACCGGCCACCGCTCCTGCTCGTCCACGGCGCGACCGCAGACCACACCACCTGGCGCACCGTCGGGCCGGCCTTCGCCGAGACGCGGCCGACCTTCGCCGTCGACCGACGGGGTCGTGGCGCGAGCGGCGATGCCGAGGCCTACCGGATCGAACGTGAGTTCGAGGACCTTGCGACGGTCGCGGACGCGCTGGCCACCGAGGCGGGCGCGCCGGCGATCGACGTCGCGGGGCACTCCTATGGCGGCCGCTGCGCGCTCGGCGCGAGCCTCCTGACGGTGGCCATCCGTCGCGCGGTCGTGTACGAGGGCGCGCCCGTCCCGCCGGGCATGTCGTACCGGCCGCCTGGTTTCGTCGAGGCCGTGCGCGCGGCCATTGACCGCGGCGACAGGGAAGCCGCGCTGACCACCTTCCTCGCCGGGATCGTCGGCATGTCCGAGGCGGAGCTCGACGCGTATCGAGCCAACCCCGTGTGGCCCGCGCGGGTCGAGGCGGCGCACACCATCCTGCGCGAGGTCGAGGCGGAGGCCGGCCCCGCCGCCTCCATCGCGGCGCTCGGCCGGGTCTCCGTGCCCGTCCTGCTCCTGCTTGGTTCGATCAGCCGCTCCCCGTTCCGGATCGGCACGGACGCCCTCGCGGCACATCTCGCCCACGCGGAGATCCGCGTCATCGAGGGCGCGGCGCACGCTGCCCACCACACCCACGCCGCCGAGTTCGTGGCCACTGTCGAGGCGTTCCTCGACCGAGCCTGAGCCGTCCCGTTAACGCCAATATCCCGCCCGCTTGAGCCCGGGTCCTATCCTGTCGACATGAGCGAGGAGGAGGGCGCCCGCTTCGAGTCAGGCGACGCCGGCTTCGGCACGCCCGAGGCCGGCCAGAGCGCGCCGGACAGTGCGCCGGATCCGGAACGCACGTGCGCGTGGTGTGGCACACCCACCGCACCCAAGGCCACGACGTGTCCGACCTGCGGCGCCGCGCTCGCGCAGCGGGAATCCATCGGCGACCTGGCCATCCCCGGCCTGACCGCGGTGGACGCCGCGCTCCAGGACTTCGACAAGCGGCCGCTCCATCTCCGCGGGCCGAGCCCGAGCCAGGGCATGGCCCCGGCCCTGATCGTCGGCGCCATGGCCGGTGGGCCGATCGGCCTGGCGGCGATCGGCGGCGTGGCCGCGGTGGCCGCGGCCGAGTACCTGGGTGCGGGCCGCGGCGGTGCGGGAGCCGCGCTCGAGAACGTGGGAAAGCCGAGCGAGGTCGTCCTCCAGGCGCTCGCGCATCTCGATCCGGACGGGTCCCAGCCGTCGGATGCGCCCACGACGACTCCCGCCGAGCTGAAGGATTCGACCGGCGCCGCTACCCCTGCCGATGATGGGCGATCGATCTGGCGGGACCTGCCGCCGGTCGCGCCCGAATACGATGCCCTGGACGATCCGGAGCAGCACGAGGAGGGAGTTCCCGATGGCGGCTGACGCCAAGGTCAAGGCGCTGCGCGGTGTATCGCTGTTCGCCGGGCTGCGCGACCGTGATCTGGAACAGGTCGCGAAGCTCGTGGACGAGATCGACCGCCCGTCGGGCTATGTCCTGACGCGCGAGGGCGAGCTGGGCTCGCAGGCGTTCGTGCTCGCATCGGGCGCGGCAAAAGTGGAACGGGACGGCCGCGAGATCGCCCGGGTCGCGCCCGGACAGGTCGTGGGCGAGATGGCGCTGCTGGCCGAGGGGCCGCGGACCGCCACCGCGACGTTGACGGAGCAGAGCCACCTCTTCGTGCTCGCCCATCGCGAGTTCCACTCGCTGCTCGACACCGTCCCTGCGGTCCGCGAGTGCGTCCTCACCGAGGTCGCGCGACGCCTCCGCGTGCTGGAGCCCGACAAGGCCAACTGACCGATATCTCGGGCCCGACCGTTCGGGCCGTCAAACCGGGGCCGCGGCTACCATCGCTCCATGACCGACGAGCGGCCCTACTCCCCCGGTCTCGAGGGAGTGATCGCGGCCGAGACGGCCCTGGGCTACGTCGACGGTGAGAAGGGGCGCCTGCTGTACCGGGGCTACCGGATCGGCGACCTGGTCGAGCACGGGACCTATCCCGCGGTCGCGAACCTGCTCTGGACCGGCGACTGGGAACCGGGTCATCGCATGGCCACGGGCGAGATCCCGGACGGCGTCCTGACGACCCTGCAGGCACTGCCCAAGACGGCCAAGCCGATGGACGCCCTGCGCACGGCCGTCTCCGCCTGGGGCGCGACGCAGGCCCTCACCTACCCGCCGACGCCCGAGCAGGCGCGCGCCCTGACCGCGTTCTCGCCGTCGGCGCTCGCCGCGTTCGCGCGACTGCGCGCCGGGCAGGAGCCGGTCGCACCCGACCCGAGCCTCGACCTCGTGCCCGGGTTCCTGTACCAGCTCACCGGCACGAAGCCGGACGCCGGCACGGCGCGAGCGCTCGATGCCTACTTCGTCGTCGGCGCCGAGCACGGGCTCAACGCGTCGACGTTCACCGCCCGCGTCATCGTCTCGACGCGGAGCGACCTGGCATCGTCCGTCGCGGGCGCGATCGGGGCGCTGAAAGGCCCGCTCCACGGCGGTGCGCCGTCGGAGGTCGTCGAGCAGCTCCACCAGGTGGGCTCGGTCGAGCGTGCGGAGCAGTGGGTCAAGGAGACGCTCGACAAGGGCGAGCGGCTCATGGGCTTCGGCCACCGCGTGTACCGCGCCTACGATCCGCGAGCGGCCGCGCTGCGCAAGGTGGCCCAGTCGATGGACAAGAAGCCCGAGTGGCTCGACCTCGCGATCAAGGTCGAGGACGTCGCCCTGCGCGTGCTCGCCGAGCGACATCCCGAGCGCGCGCTCAAGACGAATGTCGAGTACTACGCCGCTGCCGTCCTGCAGGGCGTGGGCCTGACCCCGGACCTGTTCCCGGCCACGTTTGCCCTGGCCCGGCACGCCGGCTGGACGGCGCACGTGATCGAGCAATCGGCGGACAACCGGCTCATCCGGCCGGACGCCAGGTACACGGGACCCCAGGAGCGCGACCTGCCCGCCTGACCGGCGCCGCTTCAAGTTCGCTGCGAGGCGTCGGCCATGGCCTGACACGATCCGGCGCACGGCTCCGGTCGTAGACTCCGACGACGGAGGTGAGGCCAGTGCTCTTCCGCTTCCTCACGCGTGCGATGGATGCCCAGGGCGTCTGGACGAAGCCCCTCGGCGACCTCGCCCATCGGTTCCTGTTCTGGCTGTTCCAGGGTCTCCCCGGCATCCGCGACCTGCTCGTCGGGCGCTGGCTCGGCCACCCGCCGCACGCGGTCCTGACCGACGCGCCGATCGGGATCCTGTTCCTCGTCATCGTCTTCGACGTCATCGACGACCCGGGCGCGGCGGCAATCACCCTGGCCGTGGGGATCCTGGCCATGCTCGCCGCGGCGCTTGCCGGGTTCGCGGACTACGCGGACACGGACGGCAAGGCGCGCGAGCGGGCCACGCTCCACTCATCGCTCATGCTGCTCGCTCTCGTCGGGTACCTCGTCTCACTCGCGTTCCGGCTCGGGAGCGGGCCGGTGGCGTCCGCCGCCGGCGTCTGGCTGTCCGTGCTGAGCTTCCTGGTCCTCTCCGCCGCCGCGTACGTCGGTGGCGACGTCGTCTACGTTCTGGGCAACATGGTCAGCCGCCACGCATTCCGCGGCGCGGGCACGAAGTGGATCGCGCTGGAGCCGGCCGAGGCGGCAAGCGGTGAGATCCCCGAGGGCCGGCCAATAAAGGGCAAGCTCGGCGTTAACACGCTCGTGCTCGTTCGGCAGGGCGAGCGGGTCCTCGCCCTCCACGAGACCTGTGCCCACGCCGGCGGTCCGCTCTCCGAGGGCAAGCTCGTCGACGGCGGCATCATCGAGTGCCCCTGGCACTTCTCGCGCTACCGCCTGGCGGACGGCCACGTCGTCCGGGGCCCGTCGGTCTACGACCAGCCCGCGTACGAGGTCCGGCGACGCGAGGGCGGCGGGTGGGAGGCACGCCGCCAGGCGTGAGCCTCGCCCGGGGCGATCGGCCGGGGCCTCGCGTCGTCCTGCCGGAACCGTGTCTCGTCGTCCTGGTGGGCGCGGCGGGCTCGGGCAAGTCGACCCTCGCTACTCGCCTGTTCCCGCCGGACCAGGTGCTGTCGTCCGATGCCCATCGGGCGATGCTGACCGGCGACGAGTCGAATCAGCGGGTGACCAGGACCGCGTTCGCGATCCTCCATCGCCAGCTCGCGCGACGGATGGCCGAGCGCGTGACCACCGTCGTCGACGCCACGAACGTCACCTCGTTCGCGCGGCGGGCGCTCGTCCGCCGGGCGGCCGCCGAAGGCATCCCGGCAGTCGCGATCGTGCTCGACCTCCCGCCGGTCCTGGTCCTCGCCAGGAACGCGACGCGACCCGGCCGGATCGTCCCCGAGGGCGCGGTGCGCCGTCAGCTCGACGACCTCGCCCGCTCGATCCGGCGCGGGAGCCTCGATGCGGACGGGTTCGCGGCAATCCACGTCGTCCGAGCGTCCGCCGAGCTCGACACGCTGTCGATCGGCCGAGGACCCTAAGGCAGCGGCCGAGCCCTCAGACGGCCGGTGCGCCGGCGATGAGCGCCACTGCCACGCCGGCGGCCAGGATCCCGGCCGCGTGGACGGGCGTCACTCGCTCGCGCAGCACGAGCGCGGCGAGGATCGTGGTCACGACCGGGTAGAGCGAGGCGAGGATCGCGGCGATCGACAACGGCCCCACCGCGATCGCCCCGAGGTACGCGGCGGTCGCCGACATGTCCAGGACTCCGACACCGACCAGCACCGGCCAGAGCGAGCGCGGGACCCGCCAGGGCTGGCGGCGCAGCAGGATCCAGCTCGTGATGACCAGGACCGAGGCGATCCGGATGACGACGACCGGCGACATGATCAGGTCGTCGTTGAGCTGCGCCGCGCCGATCGTGAACAGGCCGAACAGGGTGCCGGCCGCGACGCCGTACCACAGGCCGCTCGGGCGTCCGTCGGCCGCGTTCGGCGAGCGCGACACGAGCACCACGCTGACGACCGCCGCGACGATCCCCATGATCGCGACGGCGGATGGGACGCCCTCGGTGGCGAAGCCGTAGACCACCGGCTCGGTCGCCGTGATGACCGCCGCGACCGGGGCAACGACGCCCATCCGGCCGACGCTGAGGCCGCGGTACAGCAGCGAGAGGCCGGCCGCGCCGAGTACCCCACCGGCGATCGAGACACCCAGGTCGATCGGGCGCATGGCCGGCTCTGACACGGCAGCGAGGATCGGGACGCCGATGGCGAGGCTCGCGATCTGGCTCCCGAGGAGGACGCCGAGCACCGGCG
>Ga0066709_100004471_pt1 | contig 11172 bp, 9 predicted proteins | sample GraSoiAngelo_158_FD_79665 | JGI IMG/M metagenome (GOLD analysis project Ga0066709, IMG submission 79665) | Grasslands soil microbial communities from the Angelo Coastal Reserve, California, USA - 14_1009_16_30cm | ecosystem: Environmental > Terrestrial > Soil > Grasslands | place: USA... | reverse complement strand
GAAGGGCGTGCTAGCCTCGCCCGCGTGAGCGAGCGCCCCTCGGTCCTGGTCGCGATGAGCGGCGGCGTGGATTCCTCCGTCGCTGCGGCGCTGCTGCACGAGCAGGGGTATCGCGTCCGCGGGTCGCACCTGAAGCTCGTGCACCTCGACGGTGTCGACCACGGATGCTGTGGACCGCAGGCCGAGTCCGACGCTCGGGCCGTCGCCGAGCTGGTGGGATTCGAGTTCGAGGTCGTCGACATGAGCGAGCGGTTCTCCCGGACGGTGCTCGCCGACTTCTTCGCCGAGCATCGCGCGGGCCGCACGCCCAACCCCTGCGTGCGGTGCAACGAGCGGATCAAATTCGGCGCGTTCCTCGAGCGCGCCGACGAAGTGGGCTTCGACGTCGTGGCGACCGGCCACTACGTGCGGACGTGGCGCGACGTGCGGGGCCGGTGGCACCTCGGCCGCGGCGCCGACGTGTCCAAGGATCAGTCCTACGTGCTGCACATGCTCGGGCAGGAGCAGCTCGCTCGCGCGATGTTCCCCGTGGGCGGCCAGTCGAAGGCCGAGACGCGCGAGCACGCGCGACGGATGGGCCTGCCCGTCGCGGGCAAGCCGGACTCGCAGGAGGTGTGCTTCGTCCCCGGCGCCGACCACGGCGCCTTCCTCGCGGCGCACGCGCCCGACCTGGTCCGAACCGGCGGGCGGATCGAGGACGAGACGGGCCGTGTGCTGGGCGCGCACGACGGAACCTTCCGGTTCACGATCGGCCAGCGCCGGGGGCTCGGGGTCTCGACCGGCGAGCGCCGCTACGTGCTCGAGCTCGATCCCGCCGCCAACCGCGTCGTGGTCGGTCCAGGGGAGCTGCTCGCGCGGCCGGCCCTCACCGCCGAGCGCGTGTCGTGGGTGGCCGGCGAACCGCCGGAGGGCGGCCGCCCCTTCGAAGCGCAGGTCCGGATCCGCTACAACGGGGACGAGGTGCCGGCCGTGGTCGACCCGTCGCGCGGCCCCGACGCCGTGATCGTCGAGTTCCGCGTCCCCCAGCGCGCGATCGCCCCGGGCCAGAGCATCGTGTTCTACCTGGGAGAGGAGCTCCTGGGAGGCGGGCGCATCCGCGAGGCCTTGGCGAATCCCGTCGGCGGGAGCGTGTAGCCTACCCCGGACGATGCCACGCAGATCGAGGCGTGCGCCTCCCTACTTCGATGTCCCTGTGCACGACATGATGCTGCGCGTCACCGGCCCGCCCGAGCTGTACGAGGAAGCCCGCGCCGCGGGCATGCAGTTCTGGGAGCAGCTGCAGTCCTACGCCATCCGCAACCCGATGTTCCAGAGCAGCAAGCGCCCGATCTACGTGCCTCAGGACGCGCCGCGCATGGTCCAGCGGATGGCGGAGCTCTCGATGAGCGCCGGCGTCGGCCCGATCTTCACGTTCCGCGGCGCCCTCACCGAGTACGTCGGGCGGATCGTCGCTCGTTCGGTGCCCGAGCTCTTCGTCACGTGCGGACCCGATCACTTCGTCGTGGCGAAGCGGCGTGCGCGCCTCCCGGTGCACCGCGCCGCGGATCCGGGGGGCGGCGGGCTCGCCGTCGTCGTCAAGCCGGAGCTCGGCCCTCACGGGGTGCACTCGAGCATCGGGAGCGAACAGGGTGGCGACGGCTCGGACGACGGCGTGGTGGTCGTGGCCACCTCCTGCATCCTCGCCGACGCGGCGGCCGCGGGAGCCGGCGCCATCCTCGCGAAGGGAGGCCGGGGGTCGCTCCGCGCTGCCCTCTCCTACCTCCGCGGGCTGGAGGGCGTCCACGGAGGGATCGTGCTTCGTGGCGAGCGGATCGGCGTGGCCGGAGGGCTGGAGCTCGCGGCGTAGGTCGATGCCAGCGTCTCGACGACGTTCCCGCCCGAGTCCCGACGACGAACGGCACACGAACGAGGAGCGCCGGCTGTCGAACGCGCGCGCTCGTTCGGAGGAGCTGCGCGAGGCGATCAACCACCACTCGTACCGCTACCACGTGCGCGACGAGCCCGAGATCTCGGACTACGAGTACGACCAGCTCGTGCGGGAGCTCGAGGGGATCGAGACGGAGTTCCCGGAGCTGATCACGCCGGACAGCCCGACCCAGCGGGTCGGCGGCGCCCCGGCCCAGCTGTTCGCCCCGGTCGAGCACCGGGCGCGGATGCTCTCGCTCGACAACGCTTTCTCGTGGGAGGAGCTCGAGGCGTGGGGCAAGCGCGTCGAGCGGGCGATCGGAACCGACGTCCGGTTCGCCTGCGAGCTGAAGATCGACGGCCTCGCGGTGGTGGTGTCGTACGAGCGCGGCGTGCTCACGCGGGGAGCGACCCGTGGGGACGGGCAGACGGGCGAGGACATCACGGCGAACATCCGCACGGTGCGCACCGTCCCGGTGCGGCTTCGCGGTTCGGGTCACCCCGACGTGCTCGACGTTCGCGGCGAGGTGTACCTCCCCGTCAAGGGCTTCGAGCGCGTGAACGAGGAGCTTCGCGAACGCGAGGAGCGGACCTTCGCCAACCCGCGCAACGCCGCTGCGGGATCGCTCCGCCAGAAGGACCCCAAAGTGACGGCGTCGCGTCCGCTCGCGCTCTGGTGTCACGGGGTGCTGTTCGCGCGGGGCAAGCGGTTCGAGCGGCACTCGACGGCGCTCGCGTACCTCGGCGACGCGGGGCTGCCGGTGAACCCGGCGACCGAGGTGGTCGGAAGCCTCGCCGACGTGTTCGCGTACTGCGAGCGCTGGCAGCGCGACCGACACACGATCGACTACGAGATCGACGGCGTCGTCGTCAAAGTGGACTCGATCCACCAGCAGGAGGAGTTGGGCGCGACGAGCCATGCGCCGCGGTGGGCCATCGCGTACAAATTCCCGCCCGAGGAACGCACGACGCTCCTCAAGGCCATCGACGTCCACACCGGCCGCACGGGGATCGTGACGCCCTTCGCGGTGCTCGAGCCCGTGTTCGTGAGCGGGGTGACGGTCGGGACCGCGACGCTGCACAACCAGGATGAGGTCGCGCGCAAGGACGTGCGGCCCGGCGACACGGTGATCGTTCGCCGCGCCGGCGACGTCATCCCCGAGGTCGTGGGGCCGGTCCTTGAGAAGCGCAAGCGCGGCGCGAGGCGCTGGAAGTTCCCGACGATCTGCCCTTCGTGCGGCACCCCGCTCGTGCGCAGGGAGGGCGAGGCTTACTGGGTGTGCCCGAATCGGCGCGGCTGTCCCTCGCAGGGGATCGAGTGGCTGTTCCACTTCGCCTCGCGAGGGGCTATGGACATCGAGCACCTCGGCTACAAGACCGGCATCCTGCTGCTGGACCGCGACTGGGTCGAGGATCCGGCCGACGTCTACTTCCTCACCGACGAGCAGCTTGCGGGGCTCCCGGGCTTCAAGGAGAAGTCGGTGGCGAACCTTCGCGCTGCCATCGAGGGTTCGAAGGACCGACCGCTCTGGCGGCTGCTGGTCGCGATCAACATCCGGCACGTGGGCGGCACCGTCGCGCAGCTGCTCGCCCGTCGATTCCCGTCGATCGAGGCGCTCCGCGGCGCGAGCGTCGAGGACCTCTCCGCGATCGACGGCATCGGTCCCGAGATCGCGCAGAGCGTCGTCGACTGGTTCCAGGATCCCGAGAACCGCGCGCTCCTCGCGAAGCTCGACCGCGCCGGCGTGCGCACCCGCGACGAAGACGTCGCGCCCCCGCCCGAGGGGCCGCTCACCGGCGCCACTATCGTGATCACCGGTGGGCTGGAGTCGCTCTCGCGGTCCGAGGCCGCGCAGGCAGCGGCTGAAGCGGGCGCGCATGTGACCTCGGGCGTCTCGAAGAAGACCAGCTTCGTGGTCGTCGGCGAGGGCCCCGGCTCGAAATTCGACAAGGCGGTCCAGCTCGGGGTGGAGACGATCGACGAAGGCGAGTTCCTGAAGCGCCTCGGGCGATCGCGGTAGGCTCCGCCGATGGGATCGGACCGACGGCTGTCATCGATTCGTGGGTTCCTCGCTCGCCTCGCGCTCGTGGACGAGAAGCAGGCGGGGCTGCGCCGCGAGGTCGAGGCATCGCAGGCCCGCATCCTGCAAGAGGTGACGGCGCTCCGGGCCGAGCTCGCTCGCGTGCAGCGGGAGAACGCGGCGGTGCTTCGTCTCGTCGCCGGCCCGAAGGCGGCTGACATCGAAGGGAAGCCCGATCCGCACGCGGGGGAGTGGCCCGTCGTCATGACGCTCGCCGGCGCGACCGGAGTGAACCGCCGCACCCTCTTTGCCGAGCTGGAACGAGGCTCCCGAGACGACGTCATCGCGTCGCTCCAGGGCTACCTGCCGCTCTTCGGTGGGCGCGAGCCGATCGTGGATCTCGGATGCGGCCGCGGCGAGTTCCTCGAGCTCGCAGGACGCGGCGGCGTGCGGGCCTACGGCATCGATACCGACGAGGATGCGGTGGCCGCCTGCCGCGCGCTCGAGCTGGATGCGCGACTGGAGGACCTGTTCGATCATCTGGCCGGACTGCCCGAGGCGGACGTCGGCGGCGTCTTCTGCTCGCAGGTGGTCGAGCACCTGCCCGCGGACCTGCTCCCCACGCTCCTGGGCGAGGTCGCGCGCGTCATGCAGCCGGGCGGCGTTGCCGTGATCGAGACGCCGAACCCCGCCACGTTCGCGACCCACGTGCAGAGCTTCTGGCGCGACCCCTCGCACCTGCGCCCCGTGCCGGCCGTCGCGCTCGCGTTCGCCGCGCGGACGGCGGGGCTGGTGGTCCGCACGACCGTCTATCGCTCGCTCCCGCCCGACGAGGAGCGGTTGCGGTCTGTCGACGCCGAGCCGGCCGACCCGTCCGTCCGCTCCGTCGTGGAGGCGTTCAACGCGCTCACCGCGCAACTGAACGAGCTGCTCTACGGGTACCAGGACTACGCGCTGGTGCTCGAGAAGCCGGCCGCCTGACCTCAGGCGAGTGGCTTGCGCAACTCCGCGCAGAGGACCGCGCGCGCGGCCGGTACGCCGTCGCCGTAGGAGATGCCCGAGAGCGTTCGCCGATCTGCCGGCCGCCAGCCCCGGTCCTCCAGCACGTAGGCATCCTCGGCCTCCGGGCGAAGATCGCTCGAACGAAGGAGCGCCGACCACGCCGCCTCGTCGTACTGGCGAAACCACCCGTGGTCCTCGCGCCGTCCGAACGGCACCGTGAGGAGCGCGCGGCCACCGGGCGCGAGGACGCGTTCGATCTCGTGAAGCGTGGCCGCGTCGGCGGCCTCGCCCGGCCCATCGCCCGTGATCCCGTACCGCGTGTTGTCCATGCCGATGTGCTCGATCGTCGAGATGCAGATCGCCAGGTCGAACGAGCCGTCGCGATAGGGGAGGGCCCTCAGGTCGGCGCGCGTCCTCCGGAGCGATCCGACCGGTGCGCTTTCGTGGTCCACGCCGTGCACCTCCCGCGCGGGGAGCGCGGTCAGGGCGCTCAGGTAGACGCGCGGCGCGAATGCGTAGCCCAGGTCGAGGACCCGCCCGGCTCCGTCCCACCGTGAGATCGCCCACGGGATCTCCACGACCCGCTCGGTGGTGTCGGGGCCGAAGCCTCCATCCTCGCCGATCCGGAACGGACCCGGCTCCCGACGGAGCCGGGCGAGGGTACCCTCGATCAGCTCCAGCTCGCGGTATTCGCGGCTCGTCACGATCCACCGCGCGAGCTCGGCCCACGTGGTCTCGCCGGCCGCGAGGGCCCGGGTGGCGGACCGGAGAGCCTCCTCCCCGGGTTCGCGCCGAAGGAGCAGGCGGTAGAGCAGATCGACGTGCACGGCGCTCCCCGCGTGGGTCATCGGTCCCGCCTCGAGGCTCGCGAGCAGTGGCGCGAGGCTCTCGGGCGGCTGCGTCGCCGGTCCGCGCGCGGGCTCCCTGACCATGGTCACGGTTCGCGGGCTTCGGGCGACCGCCGCAGCGAACGCGACGTACTGTTCCGCGCATCGAGCCGGATCGAGGACCTCGGTCGCGTAGCGTTTCGCGCCCGCCCCCAACCGCGCGCGAAGCGCAGGCTCGCCGGCCAGGCGCACGAGGTGCTCGCCGAGCGACGCGGCCTGGTCCTCGTCGATCTCGACCTTGAGCGCCACGTCGTCGGGGAGCTCGGCGAAGGCCTGGAGGTTGTTCACGATCGTCGCACGTCCCTCGGCGAGGGCCCGCGCCACGACGGCGGAGGTCTCCCCGGCGCTCGGGTAGCGGAGGCTCACCATCACGTCGCAGGCGCGAAGGTAGCGGTAGAACTCCGGGAGCCCGACGAACCCGGCAACCCGCACCCGTCCCTCGAGGCGGTGCTGGGCGATCAGCCGGTCGAGTCCACCGCCTGTGTGGTCGGCGCCGACCATCATGAGCACCGCGTCGGGATGGGCCGCCGCGAGCCGTGCGAACCCTCCAACCACGGCAGCGGGTTGCTTGGGCCGCGTGATGAATCCGAAGTGCCCGACAACGAACGCATCGGGCGCGAGCCCGAGCGCGGCGCGGGCGGCCGCGCGCGTGAGCCCGGCGACCGACGCCGGTGGGCTACCGCCGTGCGCGGGGATGATCGCGATCGGCACGCCGGGCGCGAGCTCCGCCATGCGCGCCCGTGCGTCCTCGCTGTGCACGACGATCGCGCGGCTCGCTCGCGCCACGTGCCCGGAGAGCGGGAAGACGAACTTCTCGAACTCGGTCGCGACGCGCCGCTCACGCAGGCCGGCGATGCGCGTTCCCACGGCGCCGTATTCCGACTCCAGGATCCGCCGGTACTGCGGGGCGTCGCGGTGTTGCTCGATCGTCACCGCCGCGAGCAGGTGATGCATGACGAAGTCGTGGAACACCGTGATGCCGGGCTCGGCCATCGCCGCGCGGTAGACGAACTCGTGGTACGGGTTGTTGCCCAGGTGATACACGTTTGCGTCGGCGCCGTCCTGCTTCGCGAAGCGATCGGGCGTGACGACCGGCACGCCTACCGGCGTTCGCACGGGCCGGAAGCGCCGAGGCCGCGGGCACACCGCGACCACGTCGGCCGAGGACGCGACGAGCGGCAACAGCTCGAAGGAGTAATCGGCGATCCCGGTCGCCATCGGGGGAAGCGGGCTGAACCAGGCCAGGCGCACGGATCAGCGAAGCGCGCTGGTCGACGAGGGGAGCGCCCCGACGTTCGCGCGCAGCGCCGCGACCTCGTCCCGGAGCTTCGCGAGCTCCTGGCCGTGCCGCGTGGACACGCCCTGGATCCTGCGGTCGAGCTCCTGTAGGATCAGGTCCATCCGATCGAGCACGTCCTTGACCATTCCCTCGTAGAACCCCTGACGCGCAGCCGCGAGCCGGCCCTCCAGCTCATCGGTGTCCAGTCGCGTCTGACGCTCGAGCAGCTCCTCGGAGAGCGAATGCAGGTAGTAGCGAAGCGCACGCCGCCGCCGGTACCACTGGATGAACCATTGCGGCAGGATCTTCTTCGCGAGCGCTCGCACGGTAGGCAAGTTTAGCGCACGGGAGTCCGGGGGTCGGCCTGTAGACTTGGGCGAAACCCATGGCGACCAGCACGTATCCACCCGAACGCGCCGCGCCTCACCCCGCCCCCGCGCCCATCGTTCGCACCTCCGAGCCGCCTCGATTCCATCTCGTGGGCCGGATCCGCGAGCTCGCCCGCACGCGCGAGATCCTCGGGAACCTCGTCCGCAAGGAAGTCAAGGTGAAGTACAAGTCCTCGGTGCTGGGCGTCGCCTGGTCGATGCTGAACCCGATCCTGTACCTCGCGGTGTTCACGCTCGTGTTCAGCGTGGTGCTCCCGGCGTCGGTCCCGCAGTTTCCCGTCTACCTGCTCTCGGGCCTGCTCGCCTGGAACCTGTTCGCGACCTCGCTCTCGCTCGCGTCGCGCTCGATCGTGGACAACGCGAACTTGGTGACGAAGGTCTACTTCCCTCGCGAGATCCTCCCGCTTGCGTCGGAGGGTTCGGCGCTGGTCGACTTCGCGCTGCAGGGCGTAGTGCTCGCGGTCTTCATGGCCGCGCTTCGCTACTCGTTCGTCGGCGCGAACCTGTTGCTCCTGCCGCTCGCGATGTTCGCGCTGCTCGTGTTCACGGCGGCGCTCGCGTTCTGGGTCTCGGCGCTCAACGTCCGCTATCGGGATACGCAGCACCTGCTCGGGCTCGCGCTCCTCGCGTGGTTCTGGCTCACGCCGGTGGTCTACCCGGGGGGGCTCGTCTACAGGAAGCTCGCGCTCGGTCACCACCCGTGGCTCTTCAAGCTCTTTCTCCTCAACCCGATGACCGACATCGTGTTCGGCTTCCAGCGGGCCCTGTACGCGCATGTCCAGCCGCACGGCGCCGCCCAGGCTGTGCTCATCCCCGTGAGCGTCGGGTGGCTCGCGCTCGTCCTCGGCGCGGTGTCGGTGGGATCGCTCGTGCTCCTCTGGCTCGCGTGGCGAACGTTCTTCCACCTCTCCGGGGACTTCGCCGAGGAGCTCTGAGCCTTCGTGGCGGCCGCGATCTCGATCGAGGGCATCGGCAAGCGCTTCCGCCTGTACCACGAGCGCCCGGACTCGCTGAAGGAGCGCGTCATCCACTTCCGCGTGAAGGCCGAGGAGCTCTGGGCGCTGAAGCACGTCTCGGTCGACGTGGCCGAGGGCGAGACGCTCGGCCTGATCGGCCCGAACGGCTCCGGCAAGACCACGCTCCTCAAGATCGTCGCGGGAATCCTTCGGCCGACCGAGGGGCGGGTGACCACGCGCGGGCGGATCGCGGCGCTCCTCGCGCTCGCGGCGGGGTTCCACCCCGAGCTGACGGGCCGGGAGAACGTCTACCTGAACGCGTCGATCCTCGGCCTCGCTCGGCGCGAGATCGACCGGCGGTTCGACGACATCGTCGCGTTCGCGGAGCTCGAGGAGTTCGTCGACAACCAGGTCAAGTTCTACTCCTCGGGGATGTACGTGCGGCTCGGCTTCGCCGTCGCGGTGCACGTGGACCCTGCGATCCTGCTCGTTGACGAGGTGCTCGCCGTCGGCGACATCGCGTTCCAGGCCAAGTGCCTGGAGCGGATCCGCGCGTTCCAGCAGGAGGGCCGGACGATCGTGTTCGTGACCCACGCGCCCGACCTGGTCCTTCGCGTGTGCGATCGCGTCGTCCTGCTCGCCCACGGCGCGATCGTGGACGAGGGCGAGCCGCGCCAGGTCGTGCGCGACTTCCGGCGGCTCATGAGCCGCCAGTCGGTCGCGTACGGTTGGGACGAGGGGACGAAGGAGATCGAGATCGTCTCCGCGGAGATCTTTGGGCCCGACGGGTCCGGCTCGGAGATCTTCGCGCCGGGCGACGAACTCGTGATCCAGATGGATCTGAAGGCCTCCACGGCGGTCGAGGACCCGATCATCTCGTTCGCTCTGCACGACGAGAACAACACGTTCGTGTTCGGGACGAACAGCGGGTGGCGGATCGGCCCGATCGCCTTCACTGAGGGCAAGTACCGGGCGCAGTTCGTCCTGCGAAGCCTTCCGTTCGTCGAGGGCCGCTACTACGTCACGCTCGGGGTGCATTCGCGGGACTCCAAACGCGTGTATCACCTGCAGGAGCAGCGCTACGCCTTCGACGTGATCAAGGGCGAGGAGAACCCCGGCGTGCTGTTCATCCCCGTCGAGTGCAAGGTGGAACGGCTCTGAGGATCCTGCTCGTCTCCTCGTACCCGCCGCGGCACTGCGGCGTCGGCTCCTACGCGCACGGGCAGGCCGGGCGCCTGCGGGAGGAGGGCCACGAGGTCACGGTGCTCTCGCCCCCCGACGGCGACGGGGACGTGCGCGTGCCGTTCGAGAACGGGAGGCCGTTCTTCCGTGCCGCGCGGATCGGCGGCCGGTTCGACCGCATCGTGGTCCAGTTCCAACCGAGCCTCTACTACCCACCTCGCCGGCCGGTCGCGAAGGTCCTCGCCTCGCTCGGGCTCTTGTGGCTCGCCGTCGAGCGAGGCCGGCGGCTCGAACTGGTCGTGCACGAGGCCGATCCCCCGAAGCGCTGGCGCCCCGACTATCTCCTCCTGGCGTGGGGGTTCGCGAAGGCCGGTCGCGTCTCGTTCCACACGCGCGCCGAGTGGCGGGCGCTGGAGCGCGACTACCGCATCCGGGTGCGAGGCGCCGTCATCGAGCATCGGATCGAATCCGGGCCCCGGACGGAACGGGACGTTGCGCGGCAGCGGCTCGGGATCGGACCGGGCGACGGTCCGGTCTTCGTCTGCGCCGGGTTCCTGCAACCGTCCAAGGGGTTCGACCGGGCGGTCGAGGCCATGGCGGCCAACGGATCCACAGGCGCGAGACTGTATATCGTTGGCTCCATCCGGGAGGACACGGCCGAGAACCGAGACTTCGTACGAGCGCTCCGCGAGCGAGCGGGCGAGGTCCCCGGCATCACGGTCGATGAGCGCTTCCTCCCGGGCGACGAGTTCGACCTGTGGGTGTCGGCGGCCGATTGGCTGGTGATCCCCTACCGTCGATCGTGGTCCTCCGGGATGCTGGCCCGCGCGCGCGCCCTGGGCGTTCCCGCGATCGTCACGGCGGTGGGAGGGCTCGCCGAGCAGGCGGGCGCGGGAGACACAGTGGTGAAGGACGACGAGGGCCTTCGGCGCGCCTTCCGCCAGGCGGGCCGCGAGGCTCTGCGGTGAGCGAGCGCCTCGCGACGAAAGGACGGACGTTGCTCTACGGGCTGATCATCATCTCGGTGCTCCTCGCGGCGACCGCGCAGATCCTGCTGAAGCACGGGATGACGCAGGTCACGGACCATGGCGCGATCCCGCTCGCGCTGAACCGGCCGGTCGCGACCCTCCGGCGCATCGCCGCGAACGCCTCGGTGTGGATCGGCCTGCTCACCTTCGTCGTCTCGGCGGCGGTGTGGATCGTTGTCCTGTCGAAGGTCTCGCTGTCGTTCGCCTACCCCTTCGTGTCGTTCACGTACATCGTGATCCTGCTCTTCGACGGGCTGGTCCTGCACGAGACGGTCTCGGGGTTGCGGTGGGCGGGCGTGGCGTTCATCGTGGCCGGCATCTTGCTCGTCTCCCGCACCCACCAGAGCGCATGAACGAGCTCGCCGTCGTCATCGTCAACATGGACAGCGGCGAGGACGCGCTCCGGTGCGTGCGCTCCGTCCTGGACTCGGCCGGGGACATCGGCCTTGAGGTCGTGGTCGTCGATAACGACTCGCACGACGGGAGCGAGGCGGCGGTCGTCCAGGCATACCCGCAGGTCCGG
>Ga0066709_100004470_pt1 | contig 11172 bp, 10 predicted proteins | sample GraSoiAngelo_158_FD_79665 | JGI IMG/M metagenome (GOLD analysis project Ga0066709, IMG submission 79665) | Grasslands soil microbial communities from the Angelo Coastal Reserve, California, USA - 14_1009_16_30cm | ecosystem: Environmental > Terrestrial > Soil > Grasslands | place: USA... | reverse complement strand
GCCGAGGCCGGCTACCCCGGTCAGCCGAGCCACCCCATCGCCCACGGTGTCGGCGCCCGCGCGCACGAGCCGCCCTACGCACATCAGGCGGGCGGCGGGACGGTCGAGGAGGGGATGGTGCTCGCCGTCGAGCCCGGGATCTATTGGGAGGGCGGAGGCGGCCTGCGGGTCGAGGACAACTTCCTCGTCACCGCGGACGGGGTCGAGAAGCTCTCGTCGTTCCCGGACGGGGTGGTGTGCGGGTGATCTGGACGGGCCGGTTGAACGATCCCTACCGGCTCGACGGGAAGGTCGGGCTCTACGACACGACCCTGCGGGACGGCGAGCAGACCGTCGGGGTCGTGCTCGACCCCGAACAGAAGCTGGAGATCGCTCGCCTGCTGGACGGGCTCGGGATCGACCGGATCGAGGCCGGGTTCCCGCGCGTCTCGCAGGACGACTGGGACGCGGTGCGGCTCATCTCGGATGCCGGCCTGAACGCCGAGATCTGGGGCTTCTCGCGTGCGGTGCCGGCTGACCTCGAGGCCCTGGTCGAGCTCGGCGTCCCAGCGTCCGTGATCGAGTCGCCCATCTCGGACCTGAAGCTGGAGGCGCTCGGGGTCTCGCGCGAGAAGATGCTCGACCGCATCACCGGAGCGATGCGCTTCGCGGCCGAGCACGGGATCCACTCCGCGTTCTTCGGGGTCGACTCGACACGTGCGCAGCCCGACTTCTACGAGCAGGTCTACAAGAGCGCGGTCGAAGCCGGCGCGAAGGAGGTGGCCGTCGTCGACACCCTCGGGATCGCCTCACCGGAGGCGGTCGCGGAACTGGTCGGCCGCACGGTCGAATGGATCGGTCCGGACGTGCCGGTCCACTTCCACGGCCACAACGACTTCGGGCTGGCGACGGCCTCTGCAGTCGCCGCGGTGCGGGCCGGCGCGAGCTGGGTCCACGGCACGATCAACGGCATGGGCGAGCGGGCCGGCAACGCCAACCTCGCCGAGGTGGCGCTCGCGCTGGGAGCCCTCTACGGCGTCGAGTCGAACCTCCGGCTCGACCGGGTGCGCGAGGTCTCCGAGCGCGTGCGCGAGCTCTCCGGCTACGAGCTCGAGCCGTGGAAGCCGGTCACCGGCGAGACGCTCTTCCGCCGCGAGAGCGGCGCCGTCGCGAGCCAGTTTCACGATCCGCCGTCGATCGAGCCGTACTCGTCCGACCTGGTCGCCGCCGAGCGCAGGATCGTGCTCGGCAAGAAGAGCGGCCTCGACTCGATCCGGATCAAGGCGGAGGAACTCGGGCTCGACGTCGCGGAGGAGCGGCGGGCCGAGCTGCTGGCTCAGGTCAAGGCGCTCGGCGCCGCCAAGCGCGGGCTGGTGACCGACGAGGAATTTCGTGAGCTCGCCGGGAGCTGAGCGCGACGCGATCGTCATCGGGAGCGGGATCAACTCGCTCGCGTGCGCGGCCCTGCTCTCTCGTGCCGGCTGGAGCGTGCTGGTGCTCGAGCGCGAGCAGGAGCTCGGCGGCGCGGTTCGCACGGCCGAGCTGACCGAGCCGGGCTACCTGCACGACGTCTTCAGCGCCTGGCACCCGCTCTGGGTCGGCGGCGCCGCGCACGCCGAGCTCGGAGCCGAGCTGGCCGAGCGCGGGCTGGAGTACCTAAACACCGACCTGCCGACTGCGACGCTCTTCCCGGACGGCGAGGCCGCATTCCTCCTCCGCTCGACCGAGTCGAACGAGGCTGAGCTGGGGCCGGAATGGCGCGGCGTGGTCGAATCGTTCGTCCCCAACGCGGACCTCGCTTTCGGCGTGCTCGGGACCGAGCTCTGGTCTCGCGACGGGCTCGGGCTGGCGCTGCGCGCCTACCGGCGGCTCGGCGCGCGCGGTCTGGCCGAGTTCGCCGGGACCATGCTCGCCTCCAGCCGCGACTGGCTGACCTCGACGTTCGCCTCCGAGCGGGCGCACGGGTTGCTCGCGCCGTGGGTGCTGCACACCGGCCTCGGGCCGGACGCCGCCGGCTCGGGCTTCATGACGCACGTGATCGGGTTCGCCGTTCAGCAGGGAGGGATGCCGATTCCGCACGGCGGAGGCGCACGGCTCGTCGACGCGCTCGTGCGCCTGATCGAAGACCACGGCGGGTCGTGCGAGACGGCACGGGACGTCGAGCGCGTCCTCGTCGAGGATGGCCGCGCGCGAGGCGTGCGCGTCACCGACGGCGAGGAGTTTCGTGCCCACAGTGCGGTCATCGCCAACGTGACGCCGACCCAGCTCTACGGGCGGCTGCTCGAGGACCACGACGGGCTCGGTCGGCGCTTCCGCTACGGCCGCGCGGAGATGCAGATCCACTTCGCGCTCTCCGAGCCGCCTCGCTGGGACGGCGACGAGCGGCTGGGCCGGACTGCGATCGTGCACCTCACGCCCGGGCTCGACGGCGTTTCGCGCGCGGTCAACGAAGCCGAGCGCGGCCTGCTGCCCGCAGAGGCGACGATCGTTGTCGGTCAGCCGTTGACGATCGACCCGAGCCGGGCGCCGGTGGGGGCGGGCCTGCTCTGGATCCAGTTGCAGGAGCTGCCCTGGCATGTGAAGGGCGACGCCGCCGGCGAGCTCGACCCGGGCACGGGCACCTGGACCGAGGAGCTGCGCGAGCGCTATGCCGACCGAATCCAGGCACGAATCGCGCGCCAGGTCCCGAACCTGGAGTTGGCGATCCGCAAGCGCGTGACGCTCTCTCCGGCCGACCTACAGGCCGCGAACGTCAACCTGCACCACGGCGACCCGTACTCCGGCTCGCTCGCACTCGACCAGAATCTGCTCTGGCGGCCGCTCCCAGCACGCCCGGGTCATGCGACCCCGGTCAAGGGCCTCTGGCAGATCGGCGCCAGCACGCATCCCGGCCCTGGCCTCGGCGCGGGCTCGGGAACGCTCGTCGCCAAGCGCCTGCTGCGCAAGGGCCTACTCCGGTGAGGCTCTCGATCTCACAGATCACGACCATGACGCAGTCGTTCGCCGACGACCTCGACGCCTACCGCGAGGCGGGCGCCGACGGCGTGGGGATCTGGGAGATGAAGCTCGAGGACGACTCGCGCGAGCGCTTCCGCGCAAGCGGGCTCGAGGCCGCGACCGCCGTTCCGGCGGTGCCCTCGATCCTGCCGCTGCCGCTGCTGGAGGGCCCGGTGGATCCTGCCGAACGCGTCGAGGCGATGCGCGCCGGCATCCGGCGGCTGGCGCCGTTCGAGCCGCCGTGCATCCTCTTCCTGACCGGCCCCGGCCCCGGCCACGAGCGCGAGACGATCCTTGAGGGCATCCGAGCGATCGCGGACGAGGGCCGTGCGCAGGGCGTGCCGGTGGCCCTCGAGCCGATTCAGCGCGAGTTCGCCGGCTTCTGGACGATCGTCAGTTCGCTCGACGAGGCGGCGGCGCTGGTCGACGAGGCGGACGCCGACTGCGGCCTGCAGTACGACAGCTGGCACCTCTGGCGCGAGCCACTCGAGCAGGTCGAGCGGCACCGCTCCCGGATCCGCGGAGTCCACCTCGCCGACTGGCGAGAGCCGACCCGCAAGACGAACGACCGCGTCCTGCCCGGCGACGGCGCGATCGATTTCGGCCCGATCCTGGACGCGCTGCGCTGGGAGGGCCTCTACGACCTGGAGATCTTCTCCGACCCGGAGCTTCCCGGCTCGCTCTGGGCCGCCGATCCGCGCGAGCTCGCGGCTCGGGGGATCGAGTCCCTGCGGAGGACGGTATCGAGCGTGTCTGCGTAATCGGGGCCGGCGTGATCGGCAGCCTCTTCGCGGGGCACCTCGGCCGCGTCGCCGAGGTCTCGGTGCTCACCCGCCGCGAGGAACATGCCCGCGCCTTGAACGAGCACGGCCTCACCGTGTCGGGCCGGCACGACTTCGTCACCCCCGTCCGCGCGGCCGCCGACCCTGCCGAGCTGCCCGAGCCCGAGCTGGCGATCGTCGCGACCAAGACGACGGAGCTCGAGGCCGCCGCCGGAAGGCTCGAGGGCGTCTGGCCGGGCGCCGCCGTGATGACCGTCCAGAACGGGCTCGGCGCGGAAGCCGTCTTTCCGGGCCGCCGGGTGATCTCGGCGGTCACCTTCATGAGCGGCACGCGCCACTCCGACGCCCACGTCGAATACATCCTCGACACCGAGACCTGGCTCGGGCCGTCCGGCGACACTCCTTTCGAGCTGGTCGAGGAGGTCGCCGGGCTGATCGTCGCTTCCGGCCTGAAGGCGCGCGCGTTCGACGACCTGCGGCCCGCGCAGTGGTCGAAGCTGATCTTCAACGCGACCGTCAACGCCGTGGCAGCGCTCTCCGGACTGCCGCACGACCACCACTTCGCCGAGCGCGAGCGCCTGGGCGACCTTGGCAACCTGGTCTTCGACCTGGTCGAGGAAGGCAAGCGAGTCGCGAGCGCCGCAGGGGTCGACCTGCATGAGGACCCCTGGGAGATGAACGTCCTCGCGACGCAGCGCGGCAGCCGCCACTACCCGTCGATGCTGGAAGACGTCGAGGCGCGGCGGCCGACCGAGATCGAGCACATTACGGGCGCGCTCGTGCGCGAGGCCGCCAGGGTCGGCGTCCCGGTGCCCTTGCACGCGGCGCTCTACAGCCTGGTGAAGGGCCGCGAGGCCTCGTGGGAACCCGATTGACCGTGCGGTGCGTAGGCACTTGAATAGGCTTTCGCGACCGCGTTCCCGACAGGAGGAGGGTGCAGTGAGACGTGCGACGAGGTGGGGCATCCTGGCGGCGGCGCTGGCGGCCGTCGGGGCAATCGCCGCTCTCGCCGGCACCACGGGGAGCCACGCGGCTCCCGCGGCGAAGAAGACGGTCATCATCGGCTGGGCCTTCGACCAGTCGGGCCAGATGGCCCCGTTCGACAACCCGGCGCTCGCGGCGGCCAAGATCCGCGTCAAGCAGATCAACGCCAAGGGCAAGTACAGGTTCGTGATCAATACCTGCGACACGCAGAACAACGACGCCGCCAAGGCCAAAGCCTGCGCGCTCAGCCTGCTCGGCCAGGGAGCCAAGATCATCTTCACGACCTGCGACGTCGACTACGCGACGCCGGTCGTGCAGGAGACGATCAACCGCGGCAAGCTCGCCATCGCGCCCTGCATCGGCACCGACCAGATGGGGCCGAGGCGCTTCGGCAAGAAGGGGAAGCTCGCCTTCAGCTTCGGCAACGTCGCCCAGGACGAGGGCTCGGCGATGGCGGAGTACGCCTACAGTCGCGGCTGGAAGACGGCCGGCCTCGCGACGAACACGCGGCTCGTCTACTTCAAGAACGTCGTGCAGGCGTTCGACATCCGCTTCCGGCAGCTTGGCGGCAAGATCGTCGACCGCGAGAGCTACGCGACGGGCCAGAACAACGTCCAGTCGGCGGTGACGCGGCTGAACTCGCACAAGGCCGCCGTCTACGTCACGTCGACCGCGTTCGGCGAGCTGCCCGCGTTCGTCTCCGGGATGCGCTCGCTGCACAACAACACGCCGATCCTCAACTCGTGGGCGGGCGACGGCACCTACTGGGACACGCAGAACCCGAAGGTGACGAACTACTACTGCGTCACGTTTGCCTCGGTGTTCGGCGACGACCCGAGCGCGGCCGTGCGCAAGATGATCGCCTCGCTCACGGCCGCGGGCTCGCCTCCGGGCACCGGCGGCTTCCTCGGCGGGGCCGATGCGATCGACGGCGTCTACACGGCGATCAAGCGGGCACACGGCTCGCTCAAGGGCGCTGTGCTCGCGGCTCAGCTGGAGCACTTCAACCACGTGGCCGTGCTCGGCAGCAAGGTCAGCTTCTCCAAGAAGTGGCACACCGTGTTCGGCCGGCAGTACCGCGTGATCAAGACCCAGGCCAACAAGGCGAAGCGCGTGGGCCTCGTGACGGCGAAGGTCCTTCCGAAGATCCACTGAGCGCGGTCGGCGAAGCTGCGAGGAGGCCCGGAGACAACCTCCGGGCCTCCTCCGTCTCGCGGTCGTTCGAGGGCGTCCAGGCTCTGCGCGAGGTCACGCTGGAGCTGCGCCGCCGCGAGGTCGTCGGCCTGATCGGCCCGAACGGCGCCGGCAAGTCAACGCTCGTGAACGTGCTCAGCGGTTTCGACCGGCCGGACGAGGGCACGGTCGAGCTCGAGGGGCGTGAGATCACCGGCTGGAGCCCGCAGCGCCGGGCGCGGGCCGGGCTCGCGCGAACCTTCCAGCACAGCCGCTCGTTCGGCGGGCTCTCGGTGCGCGAGAACGTCGAGGTGGCGGCGCTCGGGGCGGGGGCCGGCCCGCGGGAGGCGCGGCGCCGCGCCGACCGGCTGCTCGGGCCCCTGGAGCTGGCCGACCTGGCCGGCAGGCGTGCCGATGGGCTATCACACGGAGACGAGCGTCGTCTCGGCGTCGCACGTGTTCTCGCAACCGACCCGGCGTTCGTGCTGATGGACGAACCGGCAGCCGGCCTGCCCGACGCCGAGATGCCGGAGTTCGCCGACGTCGTCCGGTCGCTGATCGACGAGCACGACGCAGGGCTGCTGCTGATCGATCACAACATCGCCCTCGTGATGGGCGTCTGCGACCGCATCCACGTGCTCGACCAGGGCCGCACGCTGGCGGCTGGGACACCGCAGGAGATCCGGCGCAACCTCGACGTCGCGGCCGCTTACCTCGGGGAGACGGCCGTCCGCGAACCCGGTGGCTGAACCGGCGGTCGAGCTCGAGAGCGTGGAGGTTCGCTACGGCGCGGTCGCCGCGGTGCGCGGCCTGAGCCTGCGCGTGGGCGAGGGCGAGATCGTCGGACTGATCGGCCCGAACGGCGCCGGCAAGTCGACGACCCTGAACGCGATCATGGGCGTCGTTCATCCGCACGCGGGCGACATCCGGCTGCGCGGCAGCTCGATCCGGAAGCGGTCGCCCGAGTCGATCGCCCGCCGGGGGCTCGCCCTCGTCCCGGAGGGCCGGCGGATCTTTGCCGAGTTCACCGTAGAGGAGAACCTGCGGCTCGGCCTGGCGTCGGGGAGGAAGCGCAACGGCGGCAACCCGCTTGACCGGGCCTACGAGCTCTTCCCCGTGCTGCGGGACTTCCGCCGGCGGCCCGCCGGGGCGCTCTCGGGCGGCCAGCAGCAGCAGCTCGCGATCGGTCGTGCGCTCGTCTCCGAGCCGGAGGTGCTGCTGCTGGACGAGCCGTCGCTGGGCCTGGCGCCGCTGGCGGTTGAGAGCGTCTTCGAGGCGCTGCGCGGGATCCGCGAGCACGGGGTCACGATCCTCCTGGTCGAACAGCGGGCGCTGCACGCGGTCGCGCTGGCCGACCGCACCCACGTCCTGGTCGGTGGCGAGCTGCGATTGACGCTGAACCGGACAGACGCGGGCGACACCGACAAGATCGTCTCGGCCTACCTCTCGTCGTGATCCTCGGCGTCCTCGACTTCCAGACGCTGACCGACGCGGTCGGGCTGGGCGCGATCTACGCGCTGATGGCGGTCGGGATCGGGCTCGTGTTCGGGGTGCTGCGGCTCGTCAACTTCGCCTACGGCCAGCTGGTGATGGCCGGCGCCTACACGCTGGCCTACACGTCCGCCTGGCCGCTGGCGGCAAGCATCCTGGCCTGCTTCGGCGTCGTCGTCGGACTGGCCCTTGCGATGGAGACCGCGGTCTTCCGCCCCCTGCGGGGGCAGTCGCCGGCCGTGATGCTCGTGACCACGTTCGCGATCAGCTTCCTGCTCCAGGCGATCGCCCTGATCCTCGACCTGCGCAACGGCCAGCTGGGCGAGGTCGCGGCCTCCCTGACCACGCTCGCGCAGCCGATCTCGATCGCCGGCGCCCAGGTCCGTGAGATCACGCTCGTCGAGCTCGGCGTCGCGATCGGTGCGCTCTTGCTGCTTGCACTGCTGCTCCTGCGCACGACCATCGGCCTGCACACGCGCGCGGCCGCGAGCGACTTCCGCACCGCGCGGCTGCTCGGCGTGCGGGCCAACCGCGTGATCCCCGCCTCCGTGGCGCTCTCTGGCCTGATCGCCGCGGCGGTCGCGGTGATGATGACCGTCCAGGCGCCGCTCGTGACCCCGGACTTCGCCCTGCGCGAAACGATCGTCGTCCTGGTCGGCGTGGTCGTCGGCGGCATCGACCGGCTCTGGACGGCGACGCTCGGCGGCTTCGCCATCGGCTTCGTCTCCGGCCTGATCAACGGGCTGCTGCCGACCGACAAGACGGTCTACCTGCCCTCGGCCGTCTTCGCGCTCGTGATCCTCGTCCTGCTCCTCCGGCCGGAGGGCCTGTTCGCCTGGGGGCGGCGCGCGGCCGTCCCGGACCGCGTGTGAGACGCGCGCTCGACGCCCTCGTCCAGCTCGGCGTCCCGGCGCTGCTCGTCGTTGCGGTCGGGCTGGTCGCGACAACCGTCTCGGCGTCGAACAAGGTCTACTTCGAGAACGCGCTCGTCTCGGTCGCGGTCGTGGTCGCGATCTACGTCTTCGTCGGCAACTCGGGCGTGCTCTCGTTCGGCCAGATCAGCTTCGTCGCGGTCGGCGCCTTCGCGGCCGGAGTGATGACGGTGCCGCTCGAGTCGAAGCAGGGCGTCCTCAGCACGCTCTTCCCGCTCCTCCGCGACCACACGATCGGCAACGTGCCGTCGCTCCTCCTCGGCGCGGGCCTCGGCGGGCTCTTCGCATTCGTCGTCGGCCTGCCCCTGATGCGGCTGAACGGCCTCGCCGCGGGAATCGCGACCTTCGCCGTGCTCGAGATCACACACAATGTGTTGCAGCAGTGGACCAAGATCGGGCCGGGGGCGACGACCCTTTCCCTGGTGCCCGAGACGACCGGGCCGCTGCAAGGCACCGTCGGCGCGCTCGTCGTCATCGCGGTCGCGTTCGCCTACCAGCGCAGCAGGCTCGGGCGACAGCTGCGCGCATCCCGCGAGGACTCGGCTGCCGCGGCCGGCGTCGGCGTGCACGTCCACGTCCAGCGGCTCTGGGCCTTCACGCTCTCGGGCGCGCTGGCCGGGTTCGCCGGCGCGTTGCTCGTCCATCAGCTCGGCTCGATCACGACCGAGCAGGTCTACCTCGAGGTGACCTTTCTCACGCTGGCGATGCTCGTCATCGGCGGCCTGACGAGCCTCTGGGGAGCCGTCGTCGGCGCGCTCGCCGTGAGCGGGCTCGACTCGTTCCTCAGCCAGGCTGAGCAGGGCGTGCATGTCCTCGGCCTCAAGCTCGACCTCCCGTCCGGGACGCGCCTCGTCTTTCTGGCCGCAATCATGGCGGTCGTGTTGATCCTTCGGCCCTCGGGACTCACAGGCGGGCGCGAGGCCAGGCTGCCCTGGCCGTGGAGGCGCGGGTGAAGGTCTGCGTCGTCGGCTGCGGGGCGGTAGGCTCGCTGTTCGCGGCGAACCTCGCGCAGTTGGACGACGTCGAGGTCTGGGCGTACGACCTCTCGCGAGAACACGTCGACGCCATCAACGCCGCCGGGCTGCGGCTCTCGGGAGCCGGGGAGGTCGTCGGGCGGGTACGCGCGACGAGCAACGCGGCCGAGCTGCCCGCTTGCGCGTTCGGCATCGTCGCGACCAAGGCGATGCACACCGAGGCGGCGATCCGCGCAACCGCCCAGGTGTTCGCCGACGGCGCGGTCTGCTCGGTGCAGAACGGCCTCGGCAACGAGGAGACGCTCGCGGCCCATGCGCCGCGCGTGATCCGCGGGACGACGTTCCCGGCCGGCCGCATCGTCGAGCCGGGGCACGTGCAGTGGGACGTCAAGGGCGACACGACGATCGGGCCGTTCGAGCCGAGCCCCGCGTCGCGGGAGGAGATCGAGCGGCTCGCCGACGCATGCACGAGGGCCGGGCTGCCGACGGCCGCGGTGGACGACGCGCGCGGGCCGCAGTGGCGGAAGGTGATCTTCAACGCTGCCACGAACCCGGTCGGCGCCCTGACGGGCCTGACGCACGGGCGCGTCTGCGAGATCCCGGCGCTCCGGCGGCTCGTGTCGGGCCTCGTCGACGAAGGCAAGGCCGTCGCGCAGGCGCAGGGAATCGCGCTCGACGCCGACCCCGAGGAGTTGATCGACCTCGCCGCCCGGCCGGACGTGGCTTACGACCACAAGGCGAGCATGCTGCAGGACGTCGAGGCGCGACGGGAGACCGAGATCGAGTACCTCAACGGCGGCATCGCCCGTTTCGGGCGCGAGCACGGGGTGCCGACGCCGCTGAACGAGGCGATACTCGCGCTGGTGAAGGGGCTGGAGCGGTCGTGGGCGTGAGCCCGGGCGAGATCGAGCGGCGCTATGCCAACGTGCGCGCGGCGCTGGAGCGCGACGGCCTCGACGCCGCGCTCGTCTGCGGCAGCGAGTACACGGGCTTCGAGGGGGCGGTCACGTACCTCTCCGGCTTCCAGATCGTGCACCGTTACGCGTACGTGCTGCTGCCGCGGGAGGGCGAGCCGGCGATCGTGTTCCCGAGCGAGGCCCGCTACGTCGGCGAGCACGGCACGTCGTGGATCGAGGAGCAGGTGTTCGAAGGCCGGCCGGGGGACTGGCTCGCCGACCGGCTCCGAGGCCGGCGCGTCGGCGTCTACGGGCTTGACTACGTGATGCCGCCGCGCGACTACGCGGCGCTCGTGTTGGCCTGCGAGCTCGTCGGCTGGGACGTCGAGTTCGATCATGCGCGCGCGGTCAAGAGCGACGAGGAGCTCGACTCGGTGCGCGAGTCGGTGCGGATCAACACCGATGGCTTTCACGCGTTCCTCGCGGCGTACGCGCCCGGGCGCTGCGCGGCCGAGGTGCTCGCGCCGGCGGAGGAGCTGTTCGTCGCGCGCGGCTGCGGGCGGCTGACGATGAACATGGTGCTGGTCGGGGCCGAGTTCGCGATCGCCCGGTCGGACACGATGCTCGAGGAGTTCTGCATCCCGTCGCTGGAGATCGCCGGCCCGGGCGGGCACTGGGTCGAGGTCTCGCGTGCGATCGGCACGCCGAACGACGAAGTGCGGCGGATCAACGAGGCGTACGACGAGTACTTCGAGGTCGCGAGGACGGCACTCCGCCCGGGCGCGACGGCGCACGACGCCCACCGCGCCGTCTCAAAGGGCTTCGTCGAGCGCGGCTACAGGCTCGGCCATGTGACGGGCCATTCGATCGGAATGACGATGATCGAGTTCCCGAAGATCGGCGAGGGGATCGAGAGCGAGCTGCGCGAGAACATGGTCTTCTCGATGCACCCGCATGCGATTGC
>Ga0066709_100004469_pt1 | contig 11174 bp, 7 predicted proteins | sample GraSoiAngelo_158_FD_79665 | JGI IMG/M metagenome (GOLD analysis project Ga0066709, IMG submission 79665) | Grasslands soil microbial communities from the Angelo Coastal Reserve, California, USA - 14_1009_16_30cm | ecosystem: Environmental > Terrestrial > Soil > Grasslands | place: USA... | reverse complement strand
GACCTTGAGAGTGAAGATGACCCCGTTGATGACGTTAGGGTCGGGCTCCCAGGTCAGGGTGCCGCCGCGGAAGTCGTCGAGATCACCGGTCTGGGTGAAGTGGAAGGGGACGCTGTTCAGGTCGAATGGAGCATCAGAAGATTGGTCCGCATAGCCAGGAGCTGCCCAACTCAGCGCTGCAGCCACCATCATCAACAGCAAGAAGGCGCTGCAGCGGCGCACCACGAATTGGGTTGAATCGAGCGCCATCATGGGGAGGCTTCCTCCGAGGGATCTAATGTGAATTTCGGCCGCAGGATGAATGGATCCCCGATACACCCGTCTGCGGTCAGAGCGCGAGGGTTGCTTAGAAGCTCAAGGTTGCGGCGATGCCACCTCGCTTTCCGGTGAGACGATTGGTTCGGCTTTCCGAGCGAATTCCCACCGGCGGCGAATCGATTCCCTTGGCTGAGGGACGACCGCCAAAAGCTACGTGGGCAGGGGGGGCAAGTGCGGCTCCTGAGGCGGAGCAGGACCATTCCACCGTCCCGCGTCGAAGGGGACCTCCGCTGGTACGCATTAATGACACACCCGAAACGTCGTCTTTGCAATTGGTTTTTTGGTTTTGTCTCCACTTTCTCGTTGAATGTCCGAGCTAGCCGCATGATGGATCAGTGCCTGCGCGAGGTGAGAACTGGGCCCGTACGGGCGGGGTGGTTTACTGGTATAAAACCAAGCGGGAGGAAAGGACGATGAAGCGGTCGCTGTTCGTCATTGCGATCCTGGCGCTCGGCCTCGAGATCGGGTCCCCCGCCTTCGCGCGCGTTAGGAGGGTCGTGGTCCGCCGCGGTCCGCTCCGGACGGTCGTGGTCGTGCGCCCCGGCTTCCCGATCCGGCGCCGGCTCCCCGTCGTGACCGTGCGATCCCCCCGCCGGGCGGCAACCATCGCCACGACCACCTTCCTTCCGGTGGTGGCCTGGACGCCGGTGCTGGTGAACCTCCCGGAGCACGAACGGCTTGCCTGGGAGGACAGCGAGACGCTGTCCAGAGCCGATGACTGGACGGAATTGACCCTCGGCGTCGACGACCGCGGGACCGACCTTTACCTGGAGCTCGTGGGCGAGGTGCAGCTCAACTTCGCCGAGGTGGTGTTCGAGAATGGCGCCACCCAGGTCGTGGATCTGGGCGAGAGGACGAGGGGCGATGGCATCTACTCTCTCCTCGAGTTCCGGGACGGGCGCAGCGTCTCGCACGCGCGCCTGGTGGCCCGGGCCAGGAGCGAGGGGGCCCGGGTGATCCTCCGCATGGAGAAGTGAGCGGGGCGAGGTGAGCCCTTGGCGCGCTCGCCGCGCCGCGGGTAGCATGTCCCCCCTTGTCCATCCGAGGAGACCTGTCAGGAATGGATCCCAAGCTTCTCGACGCCGTTCGCCGCGCGTTCCCCGCCGGCTGGCCGTCCGTCACCCTCGGCGCTCCGGTTCATTCGGGCGAGTGCCATCCCGAGCCCCTGGTGGGTGTCCCGCTCGCCATGCTGAACCGGCACGGTCTCATCGCGGGCGCCACCGGAACCGGAAAGACCAAGACGCTCCAGCTCGTGGCCGAGCAGCTCTCGGCGCAGGGCGTCCCGGTCTTCCTCGCCGACGTGAAAGGCGATGTCTCGGGCACCGCGGCGGCGGGGGAGGCCACGGACCCGGTCACCCGGCGCGCCCGGGAGACCGGCTGCTCCTGGTCCGGGGCCTCGTTCCCGGTCGAGTTCCTGAGCCTGACGGGCCGGCGCGGCGCCCAGCTTCGCGCCACCGTGTCCTCCTTCGGTCCGATCCTTCTCTCCAAGGTCCTCGGGCTCAACGAGACCCAGTCGAGCGTGCTGGCGCTGGTCTTCAAGTATTGCGACGACCGCAAGCTCCCGCTTCTCGACTTCTCGGACCTGAGGGCCGTGCTGCAGTACTTGACGGGGGAGGGCGCCGGCGATCTCAAGGACTATGGCGGAGTCTCCAAGGCCACCGTGGGCGGGCTGCTCCGCGACATGGTCGAGCTCGAGCAGCAGGGGGCGCAGGCGTTCTTCGGCGAGCCGGAGTTCGATCTCGGCGACCTGATGAAGACCGTGCCGGGGCAAGGAGCCGATCCCGCCGGCCTGGTGAGCGTCCTCGAGCTCGGGGACGTGCAGGATCGGCCCGCCCTGTTCTCGACCTTCATGATGTGGATGCTGGCGCGGCTCTACCACGACCTGCCCGAGGTCGGCGACCTCCCGAGACCCAAGCTGGTGTTCTTCTTCGACGAGGCGCATCTCCTGTTCGAGGGGGCCAGCAAGGAATTCCTGGCTCAGGTCCAGCAGGTGGTGCGGCTGATCCGCTCCAAAGGGGTGGGGGTGTTCTTCGTCACCCAGAGCCCGAAGGACATCCCGCCCGACGTCCTCGGCCAGCTCGGCCACCGCGTCCAGCACGCGCTCCGCGCCTTCACGCCCGACGATCAGAAGGCGCTGGCCGCCGCGACGCGCACCTATCCGAGCACCGAGTTCTACGACGTCGGGAAAACCCTGACGACGCTCGGCATCGGCGAGGCCCTGGTCACGGTGCTCTCGCCCGATGGCGTGCCGACCGCCCCGGTCGCGACACGCATGATCCCGCCGCGCTCCCGGATGGGGCCGCTCACCGAAGAGGAGCTGGCCCGTGCACTGGGGGCCTCGAGTCAGGTCAGGGAGTACGCCACGGCCGTCGACCGCGAGAGCGCCCGCGAGATGCTGGCGGCGCGGCTCACCGCCGAGGCCGGCGGCGCGGAGCCAGCCGGGGCCCCCACGCCGGCGCGCGCGATGCGCGGGAGCAAGGAGCCGCCGACCCCGCTGGAAACGATCCTCCGCTCGCCGGTCACGCGCACCGTGGCGGGCGTGGTCGCGCGCGGCCTGCTCGGGGCACTCCTCGGCCCGCCGCCACGCCGTCGCCGCCGCTACTACTGAAGAGGGACATGACGCTCGCGCGGCGGGAGGGGGCCGCGCCCGGGCGCGAGCGCGCGGCGTCGCTCCGCCGGTCCGTCCCGGCCCTCGCCCTGATCCTCTTCGCCACCGTCTGGCTCTACTTCCCGGTCCTCCGCACGCCGTTCTTCGCCGACGACTATCTGTTCCTCGACCAGGTGCGGTCGCGCCCCTTGCTCGCGACGCTCGCGACGCCCGATCCGCTCAGCAACTTCTACCGCCCGGTGAGCCGCCAGCTCTACTTCTGGCTCATCGCTCACGCGAGCAAGGAGTCGCCGCTGGCGTTTCACGTCGCCAACCTGGTCCTGCTCCTCGCCGTGATCGTTCTCCTCTTTGCGCTGGTGAGGCGGCTGGCCGGAGATCGGGCGGCCCCGATCGCGGCGGCTTTCCTGGGACTCCACTACTCCGCCGACGTCACGGTGCGGTGGGCGTGCGGCAGCCAGGACCTGCTGGCCGTGCTGGGAGCTCTCGCGGCGATTCATCTTCACCTCTCCGGCCGGCGCCTCTGGGCCGGGGCCGCGTTGCTGCTCGCGATGCTCTCCAAGGAGGTGGTCCTGCTGGCCCCGGTCGTCGCAGTGGTTGCCGGTCGCGAGGCTGGCGAGAGGTGGCCGATGGCGTTCCGGCGCGCCTGGCCGCTCGCCGCGGCAATCGCGATCTGGGGCCTGCTATGGGTGGTGATGCCGAACCGGCGGGCCCAGCAGGGCGGGCAGGTCGAGCTGATCCCGAGCGCCCCGCTGGCCGCCCCGGCGCACCTCGGGCAGGTGATCCCAGGCCTCGAGTGGCGGAGGGGAGAGGTCGGGCACTTTCCGCGCGTGGGACCCCCACTGGTTCCGCTCGCGCTCGCGCTGGCGGCGGTTGGATGGGGGGCGTCGGGGAGATGGAGTCGGAGCTCGGCGCAGCGCCCGGTTGCGGCTTCGGGGCGTGCGAAGGAGCGGCCGGGGCGGCGCCGTCTGGTCGCGGAGGACGGTCCACCGCCCTTGACGGGCACACCCTCGCCGGCTCGGCGCGGGCTCCTCTGGGCCTTCCTCGCGATCGTGCCCGTGGCCGCGGAGACGACGCTCTGGAGCGCCTGCTACTACCGGTTCGCGATCTGCGGCGTGGCGCTTGCCCTTGGCGCCTGGCTCGCCTCCAGGCCGCGCGCCTGGGCGATGGCCGCGATCGCGCTCCTCTCGTGGGGCTCGGCCAGTGCCCGGTCGCTCGAGGAGTTCGCGGAGGCCAAGATGCCCTGGACCGCGCAGTCGCACATCAACCGGCTCTACATCGAGCGGGCGGTCCGCTACGTGAGGCGCTACCTCGAGGACCTGAAGCGCCAGCGTCCCGAGCTCCCCCCGCGCAGCACCTTGTTCTTCGCCGGACTCAAGGGCAGCATCGCCTTCCAGGCCGCCGACGGCCCGCTGGTGCGCTGGGCCTACCGGGACAGCAGCCTCAAGTCCTACTACCTCACGTCGTTCTCACTCGAGAAGGCGCGACGCGGCCCGATGTTCTTCTTCACGGCCTCGGGTGACTCGCTTCATGAGATGGAGGGCCCGGGGCTGCTCCACCGGATCGCGTTCTCGATGCTGGTCACGGATCAGCCGGCCGGCGCGCGCGATGCCCTGCTGCTCGAGCGCCAACGCGATCCGACCTCACGCCAGGTGATCTACCTGCTGGCGTGGGCCCAGTGGGCGGCCGGGGACACGGCTGCCGCCGTGAATGCTCTGCGGGCCGCGAACATCACGCCGGATGGCGGGCCGGTCGCCGAAACGGCGCAGGCCCTGGCGGCGGTGAGCTCCGGCGACACGCTCGGCGCGATCCGCATCATTGAGCAGGCTCTGGAGCGCCACGGTCTTGACGCCGGCGCGCACGGGCTCCTTGCCGACCTCCGGCTGATGCGGGATCCGGATCTCGCCTCGGGCGCAGTCGAGGCCCTGGCGGCACGCCTGCTGGCGCCCCGCGACCCCTACGCGTGGCGGCGCTGGGGCATGGTACAAGCGCACCGCGAGCGCTTTCTGGAGGCCCTGACGTCGTTCGACCGCTATTTTCGGCTCGGCGGGGCTGCGGTGGCCGGAGATCAGGAGGCGAAGGCGTGGGTCGCGAGGATCCGGAGCATGGTGCCGGGAGGCGGGGAGGCGGGGGAGGTTCCGGGGGAGTGAGCGGGCGCTGGCTCTTGGGCAATCGGGGTCTTTGAAGACGCGTTGGAGCGTCTGGTTTGACCGGGCGCGTGGGGCTGGTGTAGACACGGCGGCGGTGGGCCATAGCTCAGTTGGGGGCGTCGAGACGGGAGGCTGTTTGCAGAATGCGGTGGTCACGCCGCGGCGTGGCATGAGGGGCCGATGCTGACCCGAGGATCGCGCGCGTTCGCAGTCGTGCTGGTGCTGGCGCTCGCGGCCCGCGCCGGCGCGGCTCCGGCGGCGCGCGCGGCTGACCCGCAGGCCGCCGCGTCCGCGCGGGCGCGGGGCCCGCGCGTCACCCCCAAGCGCCCGGTCGAGGCTCAGCTCCAGGGACGCACGATCCGCGACGACTATCGCTGGCTCGAGAGCTGGAACGATCCCGAGGTGCGGCGCTGGAGTGCGGCGCAGAACGCGGTCGCACGCGCCTCCCTCGATCACCTGCCCGATCGGCTCGCCATCCTCGAGCGCGTGACCGCGCTGAACCAGAGCATCGCGCCCGCCTACAGCGATCTCCAGTACCGCCACGGCGTCACCTTCGCGATCAAGGAGCAGCCGCCCAAGCAGCAGCCGATGCTGGTGCGACTTTCGTCGCTCGACGGCGACCGGGTCGAGAAGGTGATCGTCGATCCGAACCGGATCGATCCCAGCGGCGGCACCTCGATCGACTTCTACTCGCCCTCGCTCGACGGATCGAAGGTCGCGGTCTCGCTTTCGAAGGGCGGGAGCGAATCGGGGACGGTGTACGTCTACGAGGCCCGCACCGCCAGGAGGCTCGGCGATGTCGTGCCGCGGGTGAACGGCGGCACGGCGGGAGGGAGCGTGGCATGGAACGCCGATGGCAGCGGCTTCTTCCACACGCGTTATCCCGCTCCCGGCGAGCGCCCCGCCGCCGATCTCGACTTCTACCAGCAGGTCTACTTCCACCGGCTCGGTGTCCCGGCAAGCTCGGATCGCTACGCGATGGGTCGGGAGCTTCCAAAGATCGCGGAGATCACGCTCGAAGCGTCGAAGGACGGGCGCTTCCTGCTAGCGGACGTGCGGAACGGCGACGGCGGCGCGCACGCTTTCTATCTCGCCCGCACCGGACACGAGTTCGCGCCGCTCACCCGCTTTCAGGATCGAGTCGTGGGGGCGGCGTTCGGGCCCGACGCGCTCTATCTGCTCTCGCGCGAGGGGGCGCCAAACGGAAAGGTGCTGCGCCTCGGCTTCGACGATCTGCGATTGGAGCGTGCCCGAATCGTGGTGCCCGCCGGTGCGGTCGCGATCGAAGGCCTGGCGGCCACGGCGCGACGTCTGTTCGTGCAGGACATCGTCGGCGGCCCGTCCCAGGTGCGGGTGTTCAGCCTCACCGGCGCCCCCGAAGGCCAGGTGCCGCTGCCCTCGGTGAGCGCGGTCGGCGGCATCGTGCCGCTCGATCGGGACGCCGTCGCGATCGAGATCGAGAGCTACACGCGGCCCCCGTGGTGGGGCCGCTACGACGCCTCGGCCGGCCGGCTCGCCCCGACGGCGCTCGCCATGAAATCGCCGGCGGAATTCTCGGACATTCAGGTGCTGCGCGAGTTCGGGATCTCGAAGGACGGAACGCGCGTCCCGATGACCATCCTGATCCCGCGCGGTACCCGGCTCGACGGCACCGCCCCGACCTTGCTCACAGGCTACGGAGGCTATGGCCTCAGCGAGCGTCCCGGGTTCAGTGCCGTGCGGCGGCTGTTGCTCGATCAGGGCGGAGTTCTCGCGATCGCGAACACTCGCGGCGGCGGCGAGTTCGGTGATGCCTGGCACCTGGCGGGGAATCTCACGCACAAGCAGAACGTGTTCGACGATTTTGCGGCTTGTGCCAAGCATCTGATCGAGCGTCACTACACCTCGCCGGGCAGGCTCGCGATCCAGGGTGGCAGCAACGGCGGTCTTCTGATGGGCGCCATGATCACGCAGCACCCGGAGATGTTTCGCGCCGTCGTCTCGGGTGTCGGGATCTACGATATGCTGCGGGTCGAGCTGTCGCCGAACGGGCTCTTCAACACCACCGAGTTCGGCACGGTGAAGGATCCCGCGCAATTCGCGGCACTGTACGCCTATTCCCCCTATCACCACGTGGTCGACGGGACCAGGTATCCCGCGGTGCTGTTAACGACCGGTGCCAACGACCCGCGCGTCGATCCCATGCAGTCTCGCAAGATGACAGCGCGGCTTCAGCCCGCGTCGGCCTCGGGCCTGCCAATCCTGCTGCGCACGAGCTCGAGCACCGGCCACGGCATCGGAACGCCGCTCTCCGAGCGCAACGCGCTCGCCGCCGACGTCGACGCCTTCCTGCTCGATCAGCTCGGGATCCGATTCCGCCATCCGGTCAAGCGTCCCGCGCCCTGAGGCGGGAATCGCGGCTCCGGGCGGCCTGGTGAGGGCAGCAAGTGGCCGAGGCTTTCGATTTGCAACGCCAGCACGGCTGATCGTCGAGTTGCAGGGAGACCCTCGGGGATGTCCTGCGGGTCGTGTGGGCTGAGGCTTGCAAGGAGGCGGGGGGGCCGGGTAAGTTCCTGCGCGATCTTCGCGGCATGGTGGAGCCTGATTCCGCACCCACTGCGGCACACGGCCGCGAGGGACGGTGACTCACCAATCGCCCGTTGAAGCAGACGTGGGTGGGGCTGTAGCTCAGTTGGGAGAGCGCTTGACTGGCAGTCAAGAGGTCGACGGTTCGATCCCGTTCAGCTCCACCACTTTACGCCGAGCCATGTAGCTTATCTGTAGCTGATCGCCGGGAATCGCGGTCACGATGGCTTCGGCCAGGTCCTGAGTCGAGGTGATGTTGTAGCGGTCGAACATCGACCGGGTGCGGTGACCGAGCAGCGCCATCGCCACCGACTCCGACGTCACGGTCCGGACGAACTCCCGCGCCGCGCTCCGGCGCAGATCGTGGGGACGCAGTCCCGGCAGTCCCGCCTTCTTCACCGCCGACCGCCATACCGTCCGGAACGAGCCGATCGGCTTCCCGTCGCAGTGGAACACCCAGCGGATCACCCGCGACTGCGATCGTTCCATCGCCCCCGTCTGCGCCCGCTGCGTGCGCAGGATGTCCGCCAGCGCCCCCGAGTTCTCGAACGGGAAGGTTCTCGGCTTCTTCGACTTCGAGTTCTCGACCCGCAGCGTGAGCGTGCCGGCTTCGAAGTCCACGTCCGCCCACTGCAAGCGGAGAATCTCGCGGCTGCGCCAGCCCGTGAGGTACAGCGCCCATACGACGGGGCGGAGGTGCGGCGACAGGTGATCGGCGACCCGCCCGAGGTCGTCGGCGCTGCAGAAGCCCTGCCTCGCGTTCTCGACCGAGACGCTCGGGAACGACGGGACGCGGTCGATGCGCCCGTCATCCTCTGCGACCGCGATCGCGAACATCCGGCGCAGCATCTTCACCTCGTACTGGATCGTTGCGTCTGCCGCCTTTTCCACCTCGCGCCGGTGGGCGATGTAGTGATTCACAAGCTTGCGGGTGATCTCGGACGCCTTCTTCTTCCCGAAGTAGGAGCGGAGGTGGGGGAGCCGATACTTCTCGACGTTGTCGAGCGATCGCAGCTTCTTCGCCCGCATGTGGGCAACGAATCCCGCCGCCAGCTCGTCGAACGTCACCTCCCGCGCCGCCGGCCGGGTACGTTCGATCCCGCCGAGCCGCTGCTTCAGCAGGTCCTCGGAGGCGGTCTTCAACGGGGAGTCGCTCGTCTCCGAGACCCACGTGCCCGCCGGGGTCTTGTACTTGAACCACCACACTCTGCCGCGCCGGAAGACGGACCCAGGGTAGGTGGGTAACAAGTCAAATGTCGCGACGATCCACCCCTGGGTAACTTTTTACGTGGCGCGATGCGATGCGTCGGGAAGGACCCGCTCCTGTGAGATAATCCGGCACCTAGGAGGTGCGTCGATGTTGGCCCGGTTCCTTGTTCGATCACTTCTCGCGATCTCAGCGATGGTTGGGCTATGCGGTCTCCGCGCCGACGCGAACCCGGTGCTCCCAGCGCGTGCTTTCACGGGCGGCGGAGACCGCGTGATGCGGCTGGTTAGTGACAAGCCAACGGTGTGCATACAGCTCGAGCCGGTGAATGGGAGCTTCGAGCTTCGCGAAGTCGAGTTACGGAATCTCAAGCTGACGTACTCCCGTCCGGGTCCGGTCCAGAAGATTCTGACCATTGGGGCACAACTCGACCGAGACACCGACCGCAACGGCGTGCAGGAGATTACAGCCTGCTTCTCGAAGGAAGATGTGAGGCAGCTGTTCTCGACCGCTACCGGTCGTGAGTCGGTACTCGCGATTCTCCACGGAGACGTTCCCTCCGCCAGCGCGGCTTACTTCGATGCCCCCGTACAGCTGGAGATCGTTGGCGTCGATGATTCGGTCCAGCCTTCCGTTCGCTTGGAGGGGACGGTGCCGGCACGGCCTCTCGACTGCCCCAGCAGCTACATCTCGTTCGACGACCGTTATTCGTATTCGACCGTCGTGCGTCGAGATACGGTGATTTCTCTGACCGGGTCCTATCACCGAACCGGTTACGATCAAGCCGCCGGGACAATGTATTCCCTGAGTTCTTCATGGGACAACGTCTTGGGGATCAGCGAGGAGGCGTTCGATCAATTCACGGTGTCGGGAGGCATCCCGGGTTCCGTCATCCCGCTGAGAGCGCGGCTCAGATTCAGCGGCCAGATCCTGTTGGGATGTAACACCACGGTCGGAGTCTGCGGGAGCGCGTGCCTCAACGTGCGAATTGAAGAGAGCGGCACATCGAATCAATCGAGCGCGATCATATGTCAGGGCTCTGTCGATGATGCGGTCGAGATCACCATTCAGGCGACCGTCGGAAGGCCCTTTGGGCTGGGCACGTTCGCGCACACCGATGCCGCTGGATGCGACTGCGAGCGTCTGACCGGCTACGCGAACGTGACAACGCAACTGGAATTCAGGGATGTAACGGGAGGTCTCGCGGTGACCTCGTGCCAGGGATTCAACACCGTAACCACGTCGGCTACACGCATCACCTGGGGTGGTCTCAAGAGCAGATACCGTTGAAGCTGCCGAGGACGCCGTTCCCGGATCACCCACGTTGGACCGGAAATACGCGACCAGCGTCCCCCCAACAAATACCGCTGCGCATCTCGCCGCTGCTCCGCCAGTCTGGCGTTCTTCGTGGCCGGGCTTCGAAAGACTCCATCAGCCGTCCCATAAGCAGCTGATTGCGATGTGCGGAGGATCCGCCCCTGAGCGGATGGTCGCCGCGGAATCAATTGACCCACTGGGTTCATGCGCGGGGCGGCATGAATGACGCATTGTTGCCACCGACATCGAAGGGGAGTCGGTAGACGGATCGACGATGGTCCCGTCACCGCTGGCCCTGCATCTTCCGTGAACCGATGGTAGAGGAGGAACAATGGACCCGATAAAGGCTGAAGAGCGACGGCGGTTGCGTGCGGACCCACTGAAGATGGGGCAGGCAGTTGAGCGCCTCCTGCCGGAGCCGAAGTTTCGCCGGTACGTTATTGATCTGGTCGCACGCGACATCGAGAGGGCGCATCGTTGCGGAGCTTCGGTCTGGGTCGTCACCCTTGCAGATGATCTCAGCCACCTCCGCCTGACGGTTGGCCGGGCCTTGATCATCGGAGTCCATCAGCGACACGTTTGGCTCTCGTTTTGGAGAGCAAGACTCAGCGCTAAGGAATTGCTGGAACTCGATTCGGTGATGCTACGACACCAGCCTTGGTCGACACGAGAGGCAACGGTCGAGCATGGTGAGGTTACGCACGCTGGGTTGTCGACGCTTATGGAGGTGGTCAGGCCGGCGCATGAGCATTTTGTTGATGTCGCCGGACGGGAGGTTGTACAAACGCCGTCCGCCTATGGGTACTCCCCCGGCGTTGTCGACTACTTAGAGCGGGAACTGGGCCGCAAGCTGCCAAGGGCGAGCTACGCTCCTCCGGGGGGACGCCGCCGATAAGCGTGCGCGAACGGGCGACCCAGCAGCAGGCCCGTGCGGAGGCAAGTCTTCACTGCGACGAGCCATCGCGTGGAGGGTAGTTGGCTGCCGCGCGTCGCGGCTGCACCCTTCCACTTC
>Ga0066709_100004468_pt1 | contig 11175 bp, 7 predicted proteins | sample GraSoiAngelo_158_FD_79665 | JGI IMG/M metagenome (GOLD analysis project Ga0066709, IMG submission 79665) | Grasslands soil microbial communities from the Angelo Coastal Reserve, California, USA - 14_1009_16_30cm | ecosystem: Environmental > Terrestrial > Soil > Grasslands | place: USA... | reverse complement strand
CGCCCCAGGCTTTCGGAGACATGCTGCGACCTTACAGCGACCCCTACCGGGGGGCCAATTCCGTTTTTCGCGCAGGACCAGGGCGTCTGCTAGCCTTGCAAGCATGCGCCTCTTCCTCTCCGCCGCCCTCCTGGCCGCCCTGTCCGCGGCTGCCGCCGAAGAGACTCCCGCTCCGGCCGCCGGCTCCGGCGTGTCCGTGAAGGATGTCTCCGCCAACGCGCACCTCGCGGCCGCCATGCGGCTCTACCAGAAGCTCGATCTGGACGCCGCGCTCGCCGAGCTGCAGCTCGCGGAGGCGGACGCCAAGGACAGCCAGGACGAGACGGTCCAGGTGCTCATCTATCGCGGGCTGATCTATTCGGAGACCGGCAAGCTGAGCGAGGCGTCGGACCAGTTCAAGCGAGCGCTGGCGGTCCGGCCCTGGGCCGAAGTTCCCCCGGACACCTCGCCGCGCCTGGCGAAGAACTTCAGCGACGCGCGCAAGTCGCTCTGGGGCATGGCCGGCGTGAGGCCCCCGCAGAAGAGAGCGGCGTCGGCGCCAGCGGCGCCGGCCCCTGCTTTCGGCATTGAAGTCGTACCCGACAAGAAGTAGTGCGCGCTGTCGGACCCCTCGGGTAAGAGGGGATCATGCAGATCGCGGTGCTTCCGGATGCCGCCCGGGTCGAGGAGCGGCTCGCCCGGCTCGCGCGCCAACGCGGCTTCGTCGCTGGCAAGGTCGCGTGCAGCCTGGCCGAGCTGGAGCGGGCGCTGGTCCGCGAGGCCCAGACGGCCGGTGCGTGCCCGCAGATCGCCTCTCCGTTCGCGCTCCAACTCGCCCTGCGGGAGGCCGCGCGCAACCACTCTCCCGGGCCGTACTTCGCCATCCGCAACCATGCGGGGTATGCGCGCGCTCTCGGCGACTTGCTCTCGGCGCTCATGCACGGCCTGCTCCCTCCCGCCGAGCTGACCGTCCTGGACGCCCCCGAGCGCGCCGTCGCTCTCGGGCGTACCCTGCTCGCCGCGCGCCGGGCGCTGGACAGGGCGGACCTCACCGACCCGCACCTTGCCCTCTGCCTCGCCATCGAGCACGTCGAGCGCGGTGGAGCGTTGCCCGCGTACCTCGCCGCCGCCGAGCTGGAGTTCGACAGCGTCATCGATTGGACGCCGCTGCGCCTGCGCCTGGCCACCGCCCTGGCCACCCGCATGCGCCTGCGCATCCGCCTGCCCTGGTCCCCCGGCCGGCCCGAGCTGACGGAGGCGCTGGAGCCCACCCTGCGCGCCCTGGAGAGGCTCGGAGAACCCGCGCCGGAGCTGGAGCTCTTCGACCCGGCCGAAACGTCGCCCGCGCTGGCCCCTTTTCTGCTCCGCCTGTTCGCGGCGGAAGGACCGGCCGTGGACGCTCCGGTGGAGCTGGTCTCTTGCGCGTCGCCCGCTGCGCAGGCGCTGGAGGTGGCCCGGCGTTGCGCGGCGCTGATCCGCTCCGGGGTGGCGCCGGACTCGATCGCGGTCGCGGCGCGAAGCCTCGGGTCGGGAGTCGCGGAGGAGCTCGCGGCGGCGTTCGACCGCGCCGGCGTGCCTTGGCGCGAGCGCCGCGGAAGGCCGGCGCTGGCGGCCGCTCCCGTGCGCCTCGCGCTCGCGCTCCTGGAGCTGGTGGAGGAGGACTTTCCGCGCGAGTCGCTGATCGACTTGCTCTGTTCCCGGCTGCTTTCCCTGCGGGGGACACCATACGTGCGGGGGACACCATCTGATGGTGTCCCCGAGAATTTACCTCCGCAGGCGCTGGCGCGGGTGCTGCGCGAAGCGCATGTCCGCGACGACGCGAGCGAGGGCGGATACGCCGCGGCGCTCTCCTCGCTGGCGCAGCGTCTGGACCGCAAGGGCAGTCCCGCGGCGCACGTCGACGAGACTGCGGGGCGGGTCCAGCGGGTGCTCGCCGCCCTCCGGCGGCTGCCCGCGCACGGCACGCTGCGCGAGCACGGCGCGGCCCTGCTGGAAGTGCTGGAGGGCTGGGGCCTGTGGCGCCGCCTCCGCGCGCCCGAGCCGTTCGGGACCGGGCCGGCGCTGGAGCGCGCGGCCGCCACGGCGCTGGCCCGGGACCAGGCCGGGGCCCGTACGCTCCAGCAGGCCTGTGCCGGGCTGGCGCGCGCGGCGGGGCAGCTCGGCGAGCCGCGCATGACGCGAGCCGAATACGCCCAGGTACTTTCCGAGGCGCTGGCGGAAGCCTCGCTCGCCCCCGGCGGGGCCCGCGGGGGCGCCGTCCAGCTCGTCGAGCTGCGGGAGCTCGCAGGACGCAGTTTCGAGCACCTCTTCGCCGTCGGGCTGGTGGACGGCGAGCTGCCGGCGCGCCCCGCCGTGGACCCACTGCTCTCGGACGAAGAGCGGCGCGCCGTCAATCGCGCCGCGCGGCGATCGGTGTTCCGGCTCCCGGGCGATGGCGGCGACGGCGGCCTGCTCCCTCCCCGCCAGGCGGAAGAGCCGCTGCTCTTCCACCTCGCCCTCTGCGCCGCGCGCAGCTCGGCCACGCTTCTCTGGCCCCGCGCCGACGCGCAGGGCCGCGAGCTGCTGCGGTCGCCATTCGCCGACGAGGCGCAGCGCGCGCTGGGAAAGGAGCCGCGGGCGCTGCCGCTGGCGGCGATTCCCGCGGCCCGGGATTGCGCCGACCTCTCCGCGCTGCTCGCGCGCGCGGCGCTCGACGCGTTCGCCGATCCGGCCTGGCGCGTCACTCCTCCGGGCGACCCGGCGGATGCGCGGAGGCTGGCCGCCGCGCTCGCCCGGTCGTGGGCCGGGGAGCGATGGCGACGCATCGCGCGGGCAGCGTCCGCCGAGCGCGAGCGCGTCCGCGCGTTCGTGGGTGAGATCGCGCCGGGGCGGTTCTCCGGGCAGCTCTCCGGAGCAGCGCTGCGGTCCGCGGCGCCGACGTTCGCCTTCGGTCCGGAGGCGCCGGTGTCCGCGCACCAGCTCGAGGACCACGCCACCTGTGGTTTCCGCACCCTGGGCAAGCGCCTCTTGCGCATCGAGGTGGACGACCGCGACGACGCGGAGCTGGGAGCGCGCGAGCGCGGCACCCTGCTCCACCGCTGCCTCGAGCGGTTCTTCCGCCGGCTGCGCGAAGAAGGCCGCCTTCCCTTGCGCGGGCTCCCCGCGGAGATCGCCACGCTGCGCCAGGTCGCCGGAGAGGAGATGGATGCGTTCGCCCTGGAGGAGCACGTCGGCCATCGGGCGCTCTGGGAGCTGAAGCGCGCGGAGCTGCTCGAGACCCTGGTCGCGGTGATCGAGGCCGATCAGAGCGCCATTCCCATCGAGCTGGAGCGGCGCTTCGGATTCGACGATCCCGAGTCGTGGCCGCCGTTGCGCATCGGCGACGTGCACGTCCGGGGAATCGTGGATCGCATCGATCGCCTGCCCGACGGTACCCTGCTGGTGCTCGACTACAAGTCGGGGCGGGTCGCCTCGCTGGCTCCCCGGCTCAAGCCGGAGGCGGTGCTGGCGCCGGAGTTCCAGCTCGCGCTGTACGCGGAGCTGCTGCGACAGCGGGAGCCTTCGGCGCGCGTGGACGCGGCGTATCTCTCGCTGCGAGACGCGCAGCTCACCCGGACGCTGCGCCAGAACGGAGTGGATCCCGACGCGCTTCCGCTCGCGCAGAGCGTCCAGGAGCGCGTGGCCAGGATGCGGGCCGGACGCTTCGAGATCCGGCCGCTCACTTGCGACTACTGCGATCTGAAGCCGGTCTGCCGGCTGGTGGCGCTGCCCACCGATCCCGACGAGAACGGCGGCGAGGTGCCGCGTGCTTGAAGGGACGCGCGGGAGCGCGGTGATCCAGGCGGGAGCGGGCACGGGCAAGACGCACAACCTGGTGTCCCTCTGCGTCGAGCTGCTCGGGCGCCAGGACCCGCTGCCGCCCGCGAAGCTCTGGGCAGTCACCTTCACCGAGAAAGCGGCGGCGGAGCTGAAGGGACGCGTCCGGTCGCGCGTGGACGATCTCGCCGCGCGCGACCCGTCGTGGCGCGGCGTCCGGCGCGACCTGGGGCTCGCCCAGATCGGCACCATCCACTCGCTCTGCGGACAGATCCTGCGCAGGCACGCGGCGGCCTTGGGCGTGGACCCGGGGTTCACCGTTCTCGACGAGGAAGAGGCCCGCCGCTGGGTCCGGGAAGCCTGCGAGGCAACGGCGCTGCGCGCGCTCGAAGGCGCGCTCGGCGCGCCGCTGCGCGAGGCGGCACGGCGGCTCTGCGCCGAGATGGGCCTGCGCACGCAGGGCAAGTTCGGCATCGGCCTGGCCGACGAGCTGGCGGCGCTGCTGCAGAAGCTGGGGGAGACGGGCGCTTCTCCCACGCGGCTCGTTCCCGATCCGCGCGACGCCGCCGACGACGATGCACGCGCCCGCAGGCAGCTCGATCGGGCCCTCATGGCCCTGCGCGCCTCGTTGTCGAAGTCGGACAAGGAGGGTCCGCCGCTCCCCGGTCCCGCGCTCGACGCGTATCCGCCTGGACAGCTCGCGCAGGCCTGGCGGGAGGTGCGGCGCTGCTCCCCCCTCCACCTGCGCGCGCAGGGCCCGGACAAGGAGGTCATCCTCGCGGCGAGGGATGCGTTCGAGGCGTTGCTCGACGCCGATGCCGGCGTCCGAGGCGCCGCGCTGGCCGCCGATCTCGCCGCAGTCGCCGAATGCGCGGCGGGGCGGCACCGCGAGCTGAAGGCGCGGCGTGGAGCGCTCGACTTCGACGATCTCACCCGCCTCTGCCGCGAGCTGCTCGCAAACCACGCGGTGGCGCGCGCCGCCGAGCGCGAGCGGGTGGGCGCGCTGCTGGTCGACGAGTTCCAGGACACCAGCCGCGCCCAGATCGACATCTTCGAGCACCTCGCCGGAGACCGCCCGGTGATCGTGGTCGGCGATCGCAAGCAGTCGATCTACGAGTTCCGCGGGGCTGACGTGGCCTCCGCGCAGGGCTACGCAGGCCGGCTGCTCGCGCGGGGCGCGGAGCGGCTGGTGCTGGGCGAATCGCGGCGGGCCCGGCCGGCACTGGTGCGCATCGCCAACCTGCTCTTCTCGCGCGCGCTCGCCGCTTCGGGAGAAGCGTTCCAGACGCCGTTCTCGGCCGACGACGCGCTGACTGCCTTCCGCCCACCCGGACCGGGCGGAGCCTGCGCGGAGCTGCTCGACGTTCCGGGCGCGGGGGTGGAGGCGGAAGCGGAGATGGTCTCCAGGCGCATCGCCACGCTGCTGGCCGCGGGAGCGCCGGAGCGCGTTTACGACAAGGACGAGCAGCCGCGCCCGGTGCGGGGTGGCGACGTGGCGGTGCTGTTCCGCAAGTTCACCAACCTCGAGACGTTCCGCCGCGCGCTGCTGCGCAGGCGCATCCCGCACCTGGTCTACAAGGGTCGCGGCTTCCACGGGGCGCGGGAGGTGATGGACCTCGTCGCGCTGCTCGCGGCGGCGGTCGATCCGGACGACGATCTCGCCCTCGCCGCCGTCCTGCGGGCACCCTTCGGGCCGCTCTCGGACGACGCCCTGGTGCTGCTCGCCCAGCGGCGCTGGTCCCTGGACGACGCCTCGGGTCTGGCGCCCGACGACGCGTCGGACCTGACGCGGCTGCGCAGCCTGCTCCACGCTCTCCGCCGGGAGGTCGATCGGCTCGGTCCGGCAGCCCTGCTGGAGGCCGCGCTCGCGGAGACCGACTACGTCGCCGCCTGCGCCGGCGGGCTGTACGGTGAGCAGGCCGCCGCGAACGTCGAGAAGTTGCTGGCGCTGGCCCGGGAAGCCGAGCTTCACGGGGAGAGTGCCCGCGCCTTCCTCGCCGTCCTCCGCCGGTTGGCGGACGACGAAGCGCGGGAAGCCGAGGCCGCGGTGGTCGAGGAGCACGACCCCCACGCCGTGCGGCTGCTCACGATACACGCCGCCAAAGGGCTGGAGTTCCCGGTCGTCTTCCTTCCGGAGTGCGCCGCTCCTTCGTTCACCGCCGGAGCGGACCGCGTGCTCATGGACGCCGATATCGGTCTAGCCGTGAAAGCGCGCGGAGCCGACGGCAAGCGCCGCTGGGGAGCACAGGGCGCGGCCCTGGGCGCGCGCAGGCGCTCGCGGGAGCTGGCGCAGATGCGCCGGCTCTTCTACGTGGCCGTGACCCGGGCGCGCGACTTCCTGGTGCTGTCAGGGCGCGCCGCGAAAAAGGAGGAATCCTGGCGGCTGTGGATCGACCAGGTCGCGCCGGAGGCCGTCGAGGGCGGTCTGTTGAAGCTGGTCCGCGATCCGGGCCCGGCGCCGGCGTTTGCGCCGGCGGGGACGCCGGTCGATCCGGAGGGGCTGGCGGCGCTCGGGCCCGCGGATCACCCGGAGGTCGATCGACTTGCGGCGGCGGGATCGTCCGCCGCGGCCACCGTCTCGGCGCCGGTCACCCAGCTCGCCGACGCGGCCATGTGCGCGCGCCGTTATCAGCTCCTGCACGAGCTGCGCCTGGAGGAGCGGCCCGATCCCGAGCATCCCTTGCCCGACCGGCTGGGAAACGATCCGGGGGGCCCGGCGACGGCGCTGGGAACCCTGGCACACCGCCTGCTCGAGCGGGTCCCGCTGGAGATCGACCCCGCGCGGTGGCGGGCGGAGCTCGAGCGGCTGCTGGTGCTGGAGGGCGAAGATCCGGCCGCGCATGCGGAAGTGCTGGATGCCGGGTGCGCGTTCCTCGACTCTTCGCTGGGCCGCCGCATGGCCGCCGCGAAGCCCGGCCGCCTCCAGCGGGAGCTGCCGTTCACGCTCCGCCTCTCGCGCCCCGGGTCCCCCGAGTTGCTGGTCCGCGGTCAGATCGATGCGCTCCTCGTCGGCGAGGACGTGACCGTGATCGATTACAAGCTCTCGCAAGCGCGGGACACCGCGCGCTACGCGGCCCAGCTCGACGCCTACGCGCTGGCCGCCCATGAGCTGCTCTCCGAGGCCCCGCGCCCGGTGCGGGCCGGAGTCGTGTTCCTGCGCTCGAAGGGCGCACCGTTCGTGGAGCGAGTGCCGGCGGCGCCCGAGGAGACCCGCGCGCGGCTGCTCGACGCCGCCCAGGCGATCGCCGACGGCCGGCGCACCGGCGCGTGGCCCAAGATCGAATCCGCGCTTTGCCGCGAGATCGGCTGCGGCTTCATCCGCCGCTGCCACCCGGCTATAGAGGAGGGCTGAGGGGTTCAGTGCGTCCGGAAAATGCCCGCCCAGGCCGCGATCAGGATCATCAGCAGGACCACCGCCGCGACGGCGATGGCGCGCATGTCGGGCCCCAGGCGGCGCAGCAGCGCCTCCGCCTCCGCGCGCTCGGACTCCGGCCCGGCTCGCGCGGCCTCGGCCGCCAGCTCCCGGGCGCGGCGCACGTCCCCGGCCTCCAGCGCCCAGCGCGCCTTTGCCAGGGGCGTCTGCGGCTGCAGCGGTGAGGCCACCGCCGATGGCAACTTTCCTTTTTTCGCCATTCGGGGCGCGCACCTTACACCAACGCTGTTAGAAGGAAAGCGGATGGCGGACACGTCCGAGCTGATTGAATTCCGCCGCGCTTTCGTCTGGCTCCTCTGCGGCATGCTGCTGCCCAGCGTGGCGCTGGTGGCGTTCGGCGTGGTGGCGGTGGCCAACGAGCGCGCTGCCGTCGAGCGCCGGCTCGCGGAGGAGTACGACGCGCGACTGCGCGCGCTCGCGCTCGACCTGTTCGCTCGCCTGGACAAGGCGGCGGACGGCGTGGCGGCTGGCGGGACCGATCCCCTGGTCGTCTCGGTGCAGTCGCTGGATTCTCCGCCTCCGGAGCTGGCGGTGGTGGCACGCCGGGCGGCCACGCTGCCCATCGGGGGGCACGTCTTCGCCACGGCGGAGTTCGGGAGCGAGCGCCGGGCTTATGCTCTCTTGCGGGCCGCGGCGCCCAGCGGCGAGCGCACGCTTCTCGCCCAGTACGACCTCGCGGCGGTGGCGGATCTGGTCCCGCGGCTCGCCGAGGCGCGGTTTCCCCGCGAGCGGGCCGCCTTCCGGGTCGCCGCGCCGCGCGAGCCCGTGCCGCCCCTGATCGCGCTCCGGCGCATCGTGGCCGAAGCCGGACAGACCGCTACCGTCGTCGCCCGCATTCCCCTCGGGCCGCCCCTGGAAGGCTTCGCCCTCGCGGCCGAGCTGCCCGGCGATCCCGCCGCTCCGCTCGCCTTCCGCAATCGCACGCTCTACATCGCGCTGCTGGTCCTGCTCTACGGCGGCATCGGGGTCGGCTTCGGCCTCACCATCCGCGAGATGCGTCGGGCGTACAAGCTGTCCCGCCTGAAGACGGACTTCGTGGCCAACATCTCGCACGAGCTGCGCACGCCGCTCACCAGCGTGCGGCTGTTCGCGGAGACGTTGCGCCAGGGCCGCGCCGTAGGGCCCGAGGAGGTCCAGGAGTGCGTGACGATGCTCTCCAGCGAAGCGGACCGGCTCTCGCGGATGGTGCAGAAGCTGCTGGACTGGTCACGCCTGGAGGCTGGCCGCGCGAACCTCGAGCTGGAGCGGACCCAGGTGCCGGCGCTGCTGGACCGGATCGAAGAGGCCTACCGGGCCCAGCAGCTTCCCGCCACCTACGAGACGAAGGTGGAGGCGCAGCTTCCGGCCGTGAATGTCGACCCCGACGCGATGGCCCAGGTGGTGCTCAATCTGCTCACCAACGCGGTGAAGTACACTGGAGGCGACAAGCGCATCCGCGTGCGCGCCAAGCGGGCGGGGCGCCACGTCGCCATCGAAGTGGAGGACAACGGTCCCGGCGTGCGGCCCCACGATCGCAAGCGCATCTTCGAGCGGTTCTACCGCGGCGACAATCTCCTCTCCCGGCAGACGGAGGGAACCGGCCTGGGACTGGCCATCGCCAAGAAGATCGTCGAGCTGCATGGCGGCCGCATCGAGCTGGACACCAAGGTGGGCGAAGGCAGTACCTTCCGAGTGATCCTCCCGGCCGCGTGATGGCTTGCATCCTGATCATCGAAGACGATCGCGCCATCGCACTGGGCCTGCGGCTCAACCTGCGCAAGGACGGCCACGAGGTGCGCATCGCCCAGGACGGTGAGGTCGGGCTGCGGATGGCGCTGGAACCCGACGTGGACCTGATCGTGCTCGATGTCATGTTGCCGCTGCGGAACGGCTTCGAGGTGCTCAAGGAAGCGCGCCGTCAGGGCTCGCACGCCTCGGTGTTGATGCTGACCGCGAAGGGAATGGAGAGCGACAAGATCCTCGGCCTGAAGCTCGGCGCGGACGACTACCTGAGCAAGCCTTTCGGACTGGGCGAGCTCCTGGCGCGCGTCGAGGCGCTGCTGCGCCGCCGGCCGCCCGCGGCCGACAAGCCCAAGGTGATCAAGTTCGGACAGGTGGAAGTGGACCTCGACCGGCAGACCGTCGCGCGAGACGGTTCTCTGGTCGAGGTGAGCCCCCAGGAGTTCAAGGTGCTGCGGCTCTTCCTCACCTCCAACGGGCGCGCGCTCAGCCGCGACGACATCCTTGCGCGCTGCTGGGGAGCGGAGTACGAGGGCACGCCGCGGACGGTGGACAACTTCGTCCGCTCGCTGCGGGTCAAGCTGGAGGTGAACGCGGAGGAACCGCGCCACTTCCTCACCGTGCGCGGGCACGGGTACAGGTTCGAGAGGTGACACCTTGAAGTTCCTGGAAACCGAGCTGCCCGGGGTGCTGATCGTGGAGCCCGACGTGTTCCGCGATGCGCGGGGCTTCTTCCTGGAGACGTTCCACGCCTCGCGGTACCGGGACGGCGGCATTCCCTACGACTTCGTCCAGGACAACCATTCGAAGTCGATCGGCGGCACCCTGCGCGGGTTGCACGCGCAGCGGCGGCGTCCGCAAGGCAAGCTGGTGCGGGCGGCGCAGGGAGAGATCTTCGACGTGGCGGTAGACATCCGCCCCAGCTCGGCGACGTTCGGCAAATGGGTGGGCGCAAGCCTCAGCGGGGAGAACTTCCGGCAGATGTTCATCCCGCCCGGCTTCGCCCACGGCTTCTGCGTCCTGAGCGGGAGCGCCGAGGTCGAGTACAAGTGCACCGACTTCTACGATCGCGCCGACGAGATCGGCGTCCGGTGGGACAGCGCGGGGATCGAATGGCCGATCCAGGACCCGCTCCTGTCCCCGAAGGACGCGGCCCTTCCCACGCTGCTGGAAATCCGCGAGGCGCTGCAATCGTGAAGCCCCCCCGGGCGGGCCGGCCCATCACCTGAACGCCGCGGCCTCGGGAGATGTGAGCTTTCCGCCCGGCTGCGCCGCCTGGAGCAGGCTCGGCGCCGGTGTGAACCGGGCGCCGAACCTGCCTTGGTACGCGCGCAGCCGCTCGACAACGTGCGCGGCGCCGAGCGTATCCGCGTAGCGGAAGGGACCGCCGCGGAACGGAGGCCAGCCCAGGCCGAAGACCGCGCCGACGTCGCCGTCGCGCGCGGAGCGGAGGATGCCCTCCCCCAGGCAGTGCGCCGCCTCGTTCACCATCTGCAGCGCGCAGCGCTCGGCGATCTCGGCGGCAGGCGGCGAGCTGCGCTTCTGCCCTTGCGAGGTCAAGTCGTAGACGGAGCGGTCCACTTCCTTGCTGCGCGATTCGCCGTACAGATAGAAGCCCTTCTTCGATTTCCTTCCCAGCCGCCCGCTCTCCACCAACTTCTCGAACCCCGGCGGCGGCGCCAGGCGGGCGCCGAACGCCTCGTGCATGATGTGCGCGACCTTCGACCCGACGTCGATCCCCACCTCGTCGAGGAGCTGCATCGGGCCGACCGGGAACCCGAAGTCGACCAGCGCCCGATCGATGTCCTCGACCGCGGCCCCCTCGTTGAAGAGGAACGCAGCCTCGTTCACGTACGGCGCGAGGATGCGCGAGGTGTAGAAGCCGGGACCGTCGTTGACCACGATCACGGTCTTGCCGATCTTCTTCCCCAGCGCGACTGCCGTCGCCACCGCCTCCGGGCCCGTGCTCCGCCCGCGGATGACCTCCAGCAGGGGCATCCGCTGGACAGGCGAGAAGAAATGCATCCCCACCACCTGGTCGGGGCGCTGGGCCCCTTCGGCGATGAGGCCGATCGGGATCGACGAGGTGTTCGAGGCGAAGTTCGCGTTGGGAGCCTCGCGCTCCAGATCGCGTAGCACCGCCTGCTTCACGTTCAGGTCCTCGAACACGGCCTCGATCACCACGTCTGCGGTCTTCATCCCGCTGTAGTCCGTGGTGCCCGTGATCAGCGCGAGCCGCTCCTCGCGCT
>Ga0066709_100004466_pt1 | contig 11178 bp, 11 predicted proteins | sample GraSoiAngelo_158_FD_79665 | JGI IMG/M metagenome (GOLD analysis project Ga0066709, IMG submission 79665) | Grasslands soil microbial communities from the Angelo Coastal Reserve, California, USA - 14_1009_16_30cm | ecosystem: Environmental > Terrestrial > Soil > Grasslands | place: USA... | reverse complement strand
CCAGCTCGACGCGGCGCTGCGGACGCTGGAGGCGGTCGACTCGTTTCATCGCCACGCCGCGTCATTGCGCGCCGATCTCCGCACGCTGCGTGCAGCGGGCTGGACGCAGCAGTCGTGGGGGCAGCCTCCCTCGTACGGCTACGAGCTCGGCGGGCCACGCGAGGGCATTCCGCCTTCCGTCTGGCGCGTCGGCGGCGAGGTTGCGTTTCTGGTCGCCGCTGCGGTTGCCCTCGGAGTCGCGAAGCTGTCCTGGTGGGTGATCGTCCTGGGGATGGCGGGCGCGTTCGCGATCGTCTGCGTGATCGAGTGGCTGGCAGGTCGCGAGCCGATGTCCTTCCCGCGCGCCGCGTCGCAGGCGCCGGTCCATCCGGTTGTCGAGGCTGAGCAAGCGGAAGACACGGACCAGCACGACTCGATCGGCTGGGCGGCGTTCGAGGAGGCGCAGGAACCCTCGGATGCGATGACGATCATCGGTGCCTCCCAGGGCGCAGAGGAGCCGGCTCCGGAGCCGGCGCCGACCGCCGAGCCTGAACCCGAGCCCGACCTCGAAGAACCCGAGCTTCCGCCTGCCGCTCAGGCGGAGGCCGAGCCCCCGGGCCGCCGCCGGTGGCGCCGCCACTCCGCGGACGTCGAGGAGCAGGAGCCCGGACCGGAGCCGCCGCGGCACGTGCGCGTGCTGCCTGCCGACGAGCAGCGGCCGGAGGCGGATCCCTGGGAGCAGGGCTTCGACGAGCCGGACGCCCCGGATTCGCCGGAGGCGGGCGCCCCTGAGGAGCAGACCGAGGACCGGATGCTTTTGGAGGGGCAGGGCCGCCGGCGCTTCAGGCGTCGCTGACACTTTCGAAACCCGCCGTTCCTGCCGATAGGAGCCTCATGCGGAGACGTCCGATCGGCCAGATCCTGATCGACAAAGGCGAGATCTCGGAGGTTGATCTCGAGGCTGCGCTTGCCGAGCAGGAGCGCACGGGCCGGCGGCTGGGCGAAATTCTGATCGAGTCGGGCCGTACCTCGTGGCTCGCGCTCGCCCGCGCGATCGCCGAGCAGGTGCTCGACATCCAGGACGTTCACGCCCAGGCGGAGCCCCAGCAGCCTGAGTCGCAGCCCGCGCCGGAAGGCGAGCCCCTGTGGCGACGCGAGGCCGAGCATGCGACCGAGCCGACTGTCGCGCCTGCGCCGACTGTCGCGCCTGCGCCGACTGTCACGCCTCAGCCGAGCCTCGCGCCCGAGCCGAGCCCCCCGGCTGAGCCCCAGCCTGCTGCACAGCTTGTGACGCCTACTCCGTTCGAGAGTCCGGAGCTGAAGCTCCATTCCGTCGAGGCGATGCTGCGCGAGCGCCAGCGAGCCTTCATCGAGCTCGTCACCACCACCGAGACCCTCCGGATGAAGATTGCGCGGCTCGAGGAGATCCTCGAGGAACGCGACCGCGAGCTGACCCGGCTACGGGTCGCACGCGCCAGCTGACCTGACGTCTAGCCAGTTGCCTTGACCGTGCGGGAGGTCCCGAGGACCTTGCCGTCGCTGCCGATCGCCTTGACGGCGAAGAACGCCGCGGTCTTGGCAAGGCGAATAGGCGTCTCGAAACCGGTCTTCACCGCTTCCTTCACCGGCTGCAGATGCTGTGCATCCGGTCCCGCAAGCACCTGCCAGCGCCTGACTTCGGTCGCGCCGTTCCAGCTGGCGTAGGCGGTCGAGCCACCGACCGCGAGCTCGGGACGGTCCGTCGGCGTGCCGTGCCAGACGAAACGGTACGCCCGATACGAGTCCGCATCCTGGCCCGCCGGCTTCCCGTGTCCGAAGTAGGCGTCGAAGCGGACGGATCCGTCCGGGCCGAGCTCGCTGACATACGGTTGCGCGCCCCAGCCGACGAGCACGTTCCCGTTGGAGAGGAACTGGGCGTTCCCCTCGAAGGGGGCCAGCAGGCGCTTCGGGTGGTGGTAGCTGCGCTGAAGCGTTACCTTCTTCGCCTTCACGTTCACGCGCAGGACGAGGACGCGCGAGAACTTCTCCACCGGAGGCGCCGCTCCATTGTCGAAGAGCGTGATCGTCCCATTTGCGTGGCGCCGGGCATCGTGCTGCCACGCGAATCTCGTGCTCGCTCCCATGGCGAAGCTGCTCTTCTTGCCGCCGAGGCGCCAGAGCACTTTCTTTGTCTTGCGGTCGATCTCGTACAACGCGTGCGTGTTGCGCGCCGAGACGAGGAAGTTGCCGTTGGGCTCGACGTCGATGGAGTTGATGTGGAAGTAGTCGTAGGGCGGGGCTTTCGCCCCGGCCTTCGCCGCCGGCGGAGGGGCGTACGACTCCTTGACGCTGACTTCGGGGTAGCTGTGCCATTCGAAGAGGACGCGTCCGGTCTTGATGTCCAGCTCCTGCAGGATTCCGTCCCAGATGTGGCCGTTCTTCGGACCGCCCACGGAGGAAAGGTCGACCGGCAGCCGGTGGTAGACGGTGAACACCGCCGTGTTCCTGTCCGTGATCAGGAACTCGTGCACGTCGCCGACGAGCCCGTTGCCCGGACGAACCTCGGCGACCGGGCGGTACGACGTGTCGTAGATGACGTACCAGCCGTCGCCCACACCCATGTTCGAGACGTGACCGCGCCACCACGTGAGTACCGGCTTTCCCTCGTAGGTCTGCACGCGAAAGTCGGTTACGCCCTTCGTGTTCAGCGGTCGGAACCACACGACCTCACCGCGGTTGTCCATGATCAGCGGCCCGGCCTGCGCGACGACCATCTTGGGAGCGAGAAAGATGTACCCAGGAGCGGTGTTGCGTGCGGGTGTCTGCACGCGGACGAGCGGCGGCTTGAGATCCGGACGGGAGAAGAAGTGCTGCGTCGGCCCCGGCTTCGGTGCCGGCGCGGTGGTCGTCGCAGCGGGCGCCGGTGACGCACTCTTCTTCTTGCCGTTGTCGCAACCTGCGACCAGGATCGCCAAGAGGGCGACGAACGCGGCCAGCTTCACGCGGGAGAGCATAGTCGCGTCAGGGCATTCGGACGACCGGCGAACGCGCGAGCGAACGGTCGTGATCGTCGAGTGCCTGCGCTGCGACCCACGTCGCGGTGCCGGTGCCGCGAAGCGGGATTGCCGTCTCGAAGCCGGATTTCGGTACCGACAAAACAGGCCGCAGCGCGACCTTGTCCGGCCCGGCAAGGAGCCGCCACTTGCGCACCTCGGTCGCGCCGTTCCAGCTCACGTACAACGTTCGGCCGGCGACCGCCACGGCCGGTGGACGCGTGGGATGTCCGGTCCACCGAAACCGGTACGCCCGGTAGGAGTCGACGCGGCCGCGGCCGAAGCGGCCGTCAAAGCGAATCGTCCCTCTCGGCCCGAACTCGGTGAAGCGAGGCTGATGCCCCCAGCCGACGAGGGAGTCGCCGTTCGCCAGCCGCTGGAGATTGCCCTGGTCGACGGACACGAGCGGCGGCGTGTGGACGAAGCTACGCACGACCGTCGCCCGGAGGTGCTCGAGGTCCAGGTGCAAGACGAGCCCGCGTGACTGCTTGCGCACCTGCGGTCCCGCCGAGTTGTCGAAGAGCGTCAGGTTTCCGTTCGGCAAGCGGCGCGCGTCGTGCTGCCAGGCGAAGCGTACGCCGCGGCCGAGCGCGAAGTCGCTGCGCTTGCCGCCAAGCCTCCAGAGGATCCTTCCCGTTCGCCGGCTGATCTTGTAGATCGTGTGCGTGTTGCGGGCGGACACGAGGAAGTTGCCGTCCCGGTCGATGTCGATCGAGTTGATGTGGAAGTAGTCGTAGAGCCCGTCGGAGTTGCGGGGCAGGCGGTAGTACGACTCGACCAGGCGTACGTGATCGATGCTGTGCCACTCGAACAGCACGCGGTGCGTCCTGATGTCGAGCTCCTGGAATCCTCCCTCCAGCACGCGTCTGCCATTCACGCGTACCTGGTGGACGAAGGTCATCAACGCCGTGTCGTGAGGCGTGAGCTCGAACTCGTGTATGTCGCCGAGCAGGCCGTTGCCGGGCTCCACGTGCGCGACGAGCCGGTATCGCTCGTCGTAGATGGAGTAGCCGCTCTCGCCCCCTCCCTCGTCGGGGCGGCCGTGCCACCACGTGAGGACCGGCCGGCCGCGGTAGTGCTGCACGCGGAAGTCAGTCACGGCATGCGTGTCGAGCGGGCGGAACCAGACCACACGGCCGCGGTTGTCGATGATCAGCGGTCCAGCCTGTTCGACGTTCTTCTTCGGGGCGATGAAGATGTAGCCCGGGGCGGTCTGGCGCGCGGCCTTCAGGATCTGGACGGGCGGCGGCCTCAGGTCGAGACGCGAGTGATAGTGGCGAAAGGGCGGCTGGCTCTGGGCGCCGCTCGAGGAGCTGCAGCCGCAGAGCCCGAACAGGGCGCAGGCCATCGCAAGCCTGAGCACGCGCAGCGTCTCGCTCAAGCAGCCTCCTGCACCGGCTCTCCCTGGGCACGGACGATCAGCAGCACCGGTGCGGCGACGATCGCGGTCGCTCCGATCGCGAGTGCGGCGACACCGATCGCATCGAGCGCGTAACCCCCGAGCAGCGCGAGGCTTGCCCCGAAGAGCGCACCGCGCAGATCGTTGAAGCCGAGTAACCTGCCGCGCTCGGCGGGGTTGGTGCTGTCCGCGAGCCGTGCCGTCGCGGCGACGAAGGAGATGTTCCAGCCCAACCCGAGCCCGAGTAGCAAGACGGCCGTCGCAAAGACGCTCGTGACCCACAACATCCCGATCGTGGACAACGCCATCACGACGAGTCCGACCTCGAGCGCAGACGTTCTGCCGACCCGGTCGATCGCGGCGCCGATCACCAGCACGAGCGCGTACATGCCGAACACGTGCGCGCCGATGATCGGAAAGACCGAGCCCTGACTGTGATGGTGATGCTCGACGACGACGTAGCCGGACAGGTTCATGACCGAGACCATGACGCCGAAGCTCGCCAGGGCCGCCAGCATCGCGGGGCGGACGCCCGGCCTGCGGATGATCTCCTGCAGTGGTGCCGCGGAAGCGGGGCCCACGTCGCTGCGGCTGCCGATCAGCTCGGCGATGCGCTTCGGGTCGGGACGGACGAATTGCACCATGACCAGGGCGACGAGAGCGATCGCTCCAGCCGCGAGCCAGGGAACCGTGAGTGAGTCGGCTTTGACGTCCTTTCCCGCGAAGAGCGGCCCGAAGACGGTCGGCCCGAGGATCGCGCCGAAGACCGCGCCGAACAGCACGTAAGAGATCCCGCGCGCGCGGCGCTCCGGCGGATACATGTCGCCTGCGGCCGTCCTGATCAGCAGCGAGATTCCGCTCGAGGCTCCGACGAGGCTGAAACCCGCGATCACTGCGAGCGCGGAGTCGGTACGCGTGGCGAGCGCCGTCAGCGCACAGCCCATGGCACCGAGTGCGAAGCCGGCCGTCATCACGGGGGTCCGGCCGAACCGGTCCATCAGCCTCCCCGCAGGGACCGCGGTCAGGCCGGAGGAGGTGAGGAAGATCGCCGGCCCGAGGCCGAGCAGGCCCCTGACGCCGGTGACGAGAACGAACGTCAGCGACGAGACGGCTGCGGTTAGCTGCAAGACCGCCGAGTTGACCGCCATCGTGGCCGAGAGAATGATCGTGTTCCGCCGGATCGGCAGATTCGGCGGAGCGCCATTCGCCACGAAATCATTCAATCAGGCGGGGGGAACCTGGTCGTTGCTTCAATGCCACGGTGACGGCCGCTCGTGCCAGGCTCGTCGTCTTCGCAGCCGGGCTCGTGCTCGCCGGAGCGACCATCGCGACGGCTCAGGCGTCGACACCACACTGTGACGGTTTTCCGCAGACGCCCGGGCAGATCGGCGGCGTGCACTTCCGCGCCTCTCCTCTCCGACACGACGTCGTTTATCCGGCGCTCGTCGGCACGCGCCTGACGCTCGAAGGCCTGGTCGTCACAACCGGGTGCAAGCCGGTGCCCAAGGCGCGAATCGACTTCTGGCAGGCCGATGCGCAGGGTCACTACGACGACACCGGCTTTCGACTGCGCAGCCATCAGTTCACGGACGCGCAAGGTCGCTACCGGCTCGAGACGATCGTTCCGGGTCCCTATCCGGGACGGACCCCGCACGTGCATGTGAAGGTGCACGCGCCCGGACAGCCGACGCTCACGACGGAGCTGTACTTCCCGGGTGCGTCGTACAACAGCCGTGATCCGTATTTCGACCGGCGCCTACTCGTGCGGCTCAGCGAGGTGAAGAAGAGGTTCGTCGCACGATTCGACTTCGTCCTCCGGCTCCGGTGACGCGAGGCTCGAGGATCGTGAGACGCGTCGCGCCGCTTCTCTTCCTATCGGTGTTGCTTGCGGGTTGCGGTTCCTCGGGCGCCCAGCAGATCACGATCGGCGCGGCACGGACGTACGAGCTGACGCGCCTCTCGCCCGCGCGGTTCACACCCGGGCGTGTGCAAGATTTTTCGTTCACGATCCAGCAGCCTTCGGGCGCGCCGCTGACGCGCTTTCGGACGGGGCGCGGTCCGCACACGGGAGTCCACGTGATCATCGTGCGCAGCGATCTTGGGGTGATCATCCATCAGCATCCGCCGGTCGGGCCGGACGGGCGGATCACCGAGAAGGTGAAGTTCCCGACGCCCGGTCGCTATCGCCTCGTGGTGGATGCGTATCCGGCGGACAGCGGACCCCTGCGAAACTTCCAGCTCTTCCGCTGGCTCACAGCGAGTGGCAAGCCCGTCTCGCAGCCGCTGCCGCTCTTCCGGCCGACTGTGACGGCTGATGGGTATCGGCTGACGCTGCACAACCCGCCGGCCCTGCGCGCGATCAAGCCGGCGTTCCTGAACCTGACGATCACGCGACCCGACGGTCGTCCGGCGGTGTTGACGCCCTGGTTCGGCGCCCTGGCGCACGCGATCTTCTTCCGTGCCGGCGCCCTCGACTACTTCCACACGCACGTTTGCGCCGCAGGCGTGAGCGGCTGCACGAGCGTGCTCGGTCCGACTCGTGTGACGGGCACGGTCACCAGGCCGGGGCACCTGCGCGTCGGCGTGCTCCTTCCGGTGGGCGGTACCTGGCGGCTCTTCCTCCAGTGCAAGGTCGACGGACGCGTGTTGACCGCGCCCTTTACGCTCTCCGTGGGATGACTCGGCTGCGGACAGGCGTTCAATGGGTCGGCGCCGGGGTGCTCGTCGTCCTGATCGCACGTTGGCTCGGCTATGCCGTCGCTCCGAGCCCGGCGGCTCGACTGCTGGAGAACCAGGCCGGTGGGCCGGCCTTGCCCGTGCTCGCAATCGTGTCGTTGACGCTGGCCGCGGGCATCGGCGTCACGATCTGCTGGCTCGCCGCGCTCGGCGTTCGCGAGCGGGCCCTGCTCGAACGTCGCGCGCTGGCCGGACCACCGCCGCGCTTCCACGTCGCCCGAACGCTTCTCTTCGCCCTGGTCCTTTCGGTATGCACTTCGATTGCCGGCGGCCTGTTCGAGGCCTACATTCATTGGCGAGCCGGCCTGGGTTGGCACGGCCTGCATTGCGTCATCGGCCCGGTGCATCGAGACCTCCTCCCGTTCGAGGCCGGGTTGTCGTTTGTCGCGGCCGCGCTGATTGCCGCCGCCGAACACGTCGCGGCGTGGATGCGGCGGACGTTCGCATTGCTGCGTACGCTTCCGCCGCGCACACGCGCGGAGGCTCCCGCGGCTCAATCGCAGGTGCTCGACGTGCCGCGGACGATTCTCTGCCGTGCAGCCGGAACACCGCGTGCGCCGCCGGCACGCTCCTGACGCGTCCATCCCAAGCGAAAGGAGCATTGATCGATGAATGTCATGCGCGTGGTCCAGCGCCTTGGAATCCTGCTTGCAGCCATTGCCGGCGGACTCGTGTTCGCCGGTTCCGCACTCGCGCACGCGGAGGTGAGTCCATCGGTCGCGTTGGCGAAGAGCCTGCAGCTGTTCAGCCTCGCCGTCCCGACGGAGAAGGAGAACGCCACGACGACGAAGGTCGAGATGACGCCGCCGAGCGGGTTCTCCATCGACTCATTCGTGCCGGCGCCGGGCTGGAAGCGCGAAGCGCAGACGACCGGCAGCGGCGAGAACACCACGGTCGAGAAGGTCACCTGGAGCGGCGGCAAGGTGCCGACCGAGGAGGACGCGCTCTTCCAGTTCCTGGCCTCGACGGATGCCTCGAAGACGTACACCTTCAAGGTGCGGCAGACGTACTCCGATGGGACCGTGGTCGACTGGGCTGGCCCGGAATCGTCTGACTCGCCGGCACCGAAGGTCGAGGCGAAGTCCTCTCTCGGAGGTGGAGGAGGCAGCAACACGTTGGCCATCGTCGCCCTGGCGGTGGGGGTGCTGGCCCTGGTCGCCGCAGCTGCAGGCTTCGTCGGCCGGTCCGGGAGGCGCCCGCTCGCGTGACGATTCGCCTGCGCGTCGTCTTGGTGCTCGCGGTGGCCGCGGGAGCGCTCGCGCTCCCTGCGGTCGCCTGGGCCCATGCTGCGCTGTTGCGAACGGTTCCTTTACCGAGCGCCGTGCTGAACAGCCCGCCTCCCGTCGTCCTGCTCACGTATTCGGAAGCCGTGGAACCGCGATTCGCGACCATCTCGGTGACGAACGCAGCCGGCAGGCAGGAGCGGGCCGACTCACCACGTCGATCCGCCTCGAATGCGGACACCCTCGTTGTTCCCCTGCACCACCTCGAACGGGGGTGGTACCTCGTCTACTGGCGTGTCATCTCCGCAGACGGTCATCCGGTTCGCGGAGCGTTCACCTTCGCGGTCGGCCCGAATCCCGGGCCCGCGCCTCAGTTCCCGGTGCCGTCCACATCCGAAACCGCGGCGACGCCGAGCCTCGTCACCGCGCGGGCGATCGTCTTCATCGCCGTGATGGCGGCGATCGGTCTCTTCATCTTGCGCATGGGGATCGCCAGGCCCGTTGTACCGCGCGTCCCGGGTACGAGGCTTCGTGCTGTCTCGATCGCGTTCGGTATTGCCGCCGGGATCGGGCTCATCGCCACTCCGGTCTACGTCGTGATGGCGACGGCGCAGTTCGCCCTGCGCTCGTCTTTCGACCTGGGGAATGTGCTACCGCTCGTCGGCGACTCTGCTTTCGGTCGCGGCTTCCTCCGGCTCGAGCTGAGCTTTGCGCTCTTCATCGTCGCTGCGGCGATCGCGCTCTGGCTCGACCGGCCTGAGCGGGAGCAGCGTTCGATCGCCGAGCTGCTCTCGGTCGGCGGCGCGTTCCTCGCGGCCGGCGCGACCCTGCTCATTCCGGGTCTGGCAGGTCATGCCGCCCAGACCGCGCCGCGCGGCGCCTCCCTCCTCGTCGACTGGGTGCATCTTGCGGCCGGCTCGCTCTGGGTCGGCGGTCTGATCGGCCTGCTCGTGCTCTGGCGGAGCTTGCCCATCGCCCGGCGCGTGGCAGGCCTGATGGTCTCCGTGCCACGCTTCTCGAACGCCGCCTTTGTTTCTGTTCAGCTGTTGATCGCCTCGGGCGTCGGCGCAGCTGTGATCCACATGCCGACACTCGCCTCGATGTGGCAGACGTCGTACGGTCAGACGCTGCTCGTCAAGATCGGGCTGCTCGCGTCGGCGATGCTGCTCGCGTCCGTGAACCTATTGCGCACGAAGCCGCGCCTCGCCGCGTACGCCGAGCGTCCGGAGCTCGCACCAGGAGCGGCCGCGCTGCTTCGGCGGCTCGTGGCGGGCGAGGCGCTTCTGGTCGTTTCCGCGATAGTGGCGGCAGCGGTGCTTTCGAGCTTGCCCCCACCCGCGAAGGCACTCGCGAGCACCGGCGGCTCGATCGGCCGCGTCGGCCCTGGGCCGGTGACGGAGGTGGTGAACAAGAACGGGTACCGGCTCCAGTTCCAGGTCACCCCGAACCGCGCGGCGGCCCTGAACACCTTCTCGGTGCGGATCACCCGCGGCGGCCAGCCGCTGAAGGGCGCGTCCGTCCTGGCGGGATTCGCCATGCTTGACATGGAGATGGGCAAGCAGACGTACCTGTTGCAGGTGAAAGGCCCGGGCCTGTACCAGCGCGAGGTTCCGGCTCTGATCATGGTCGGGCACTGGGCCCTGTCGTTCGAAATCACCCCGCCGGAGAAACAGCCGTTCACCGTGTTGTTCGTGGATCGCGCAAACGGATGAGAAGCGTCCCGCTGATTCTGACTGCGTCGCTCGTCGCGTTCGCCGCCGGACTGGCAGCGTGCATCGTTGTCATCCTTCTGGCGGTTGACACGCTTGGCTAAGCGGCTGACGCTGCTCGCGGTCGCCGTCGTCGCACTCGGCTTACCGGCGACGGCTCGTGCGAACGGTGATCCCGCGAGCGACTACCTGCTCGTACAGAAGCTCTTTCTCCCGTTCACGGCAAAGATCGACCAGACCGAGGTCAAGCGACTCGAGGCAGTGCTGACCGCGGCGGATCGGGCCAACTTTCCGATCAGAGTGGCGGTGATCCTGTCGCCGTCCGACCTCGGTACAGCGTTCTCGCTCTACCGGAAGCCGCAGCACTACGCCGAGTTCCTCGGGCTCGAGCTCGCTTTTGTCTATCGCGGTCGTCTGCTCGTGGTGATGCCCAACGGGTACGGCTACTCGGTCAAGGGCGTTCCCGATCCGAAGACGACGAAGATCTTGAAGCCGTTGCCGCCGCCGGGGCGCGATGCGACGAAGGAGGTCGTGGCTGCGGAGGCGGCAGTCCGGAAGCTGGCGGCGGCGTCGGGCCATCAGCTCGTCGTGGCGCAGGTGAGCGGCGGCTCGAGCACGAGGGACCGGATCACGATCGCCGCAGGCACAACGGCCGGGATCGCCCTGTTCGCTGCGGTGGTCCTCTATCGCCGTCAGCGTCGCGCGGCAGCCTCCGCCTAGACCCGGTCCTCCTCCGCCCGTACGCTTCGGTCGTGACGACTTGCCCGAATTGCGGCCAGGAGAACCCGCCGATTGCAAAGTTCTGCCTTGCCTGTGCGCAGCCGCTGCCGGCTCGATCGCGCAGCCTGCCGGAGGAGCGCAAGGTCGTAACGGTTCTGTTCGCCGACCTCGTCGGCTTCACGGCGCGGGCTGAGCAGCTCGACCCGGAAGACGTGCGCGCGATCCTCACTCCCTACTTCGCGCGTGTTCGCAGTGAGATCGAGGCGTTCGGCGGAACGGTCGAGAAGTTCATCGGTGACGCCGTCATGGCCGTCTTCGGCGCGCCGGTCTCGCACGGCGACGATCCGGAGCGTGCCGTTCGCGCCGCCCTGGCGATGTGT
>Ga0066709_100004465_pt1 | contig 11178 bp, 10 predicted proteins | sample GraSoiAngelo_158_FD_79665 | JGI IMG/M metagenome (GOLD analysis project Ga0066709, IMG submission 79665) | Grasslands soil microbial communities from the Angelo Coastal Reserve, California, USA - 14_1009_16_30cm | ecosystem: Environmental > Terrestrial > Soil > Grasslands | place: USA... | reverse complement strand
GGCCAGATCGCGGCGGCGCTGTGGAATCAGATCGATGCTGACACGCTGACGGACCGGGGCGTCGTCGTGGCCGGCGATCCGGACAGCTGTCTCAAGGGCATCGCGATCCACGAGCAAGCCGGCGTCGACGAGCTGCAGTTCCTCATGGCGACCGAGACCGTGCCCCACGACAAGGTCATGACGTCGATCGAGCTCTTCGGCAAGCACGTCATCCCCGAGCTCAAGAAAAGGACCGAAGCCACACCGCGGTCGGCCTGACGGCTCCTCGCCTCGATGATCAGAGCGAAGCCCGAAGTCGAAGCGTTGACACCGTACGTCGCGCCGCTCGAAGGCCGCCGGTCGCTGCTGCGACTGGACTTCAACGAGAGCACGGTCGGACCCAGTCCCCGGGTGGTGGACGCGATTCGCAGCCTGCCGCCCGATGCCTACGGCACGTATCCGGAGTACGCAGGGCTCAACGAGGCCTATGCTACGACGCTCGGCGTGCCGGCGAGCCACGTCGAGGCCTTCAACGGCGTCGATGCTGCGATCCGGGCCGTCTTCGACGCCTATGGCGAGAAGGGCAGCACGTTCCTGACTACCGTGCCGACCTTCGGCTACTACGAGCCTTGCGCGCAGCAGCACGGCATGGTGATCGACGAGGTCCCGTACGCCGACGACCTGCAGTATCCGCTCGCGGCCATCACCCGGAAGCTCGAGGCGCGTCCCCTTCGTCTGCAACCCGAACAATCCGACCGGGACGCTCCTGGCGCCGCCCGCCATCGCGGCGCTCGCGCGATCGGCGCCGCAGACCCTGGTGGTCGTGGACGAGCTCTATGTGGCCTTCACGGGCCAGTCGGTCGTGTCGATCGCGCTCGAGCTCCCAAACGTGGTGGCGCTGCAGTCCCTGTCGAAGGCGGCCGGGATCGCGGCCTTGCGCCTGGGGTTCGCCATCGGCCACCCGACCATCGTCGAGCGTCTCCGCCGGGTGACGGGGCCGTACGACATCAACATGTTCGCCGTGGTCGCGGGCCGGGCCGCCCTGGCCGATCCCGACCACGTGCGGCGGTACGTCGCCGAGGTGCTCGCCGCCAGGACGTGGACGCTCGGCGAGTTCCGGCGTCTCGGTGTGCGTCACGCGGGGGATGGTGGCAACTATCTCCTGGTGTGGCCCCCGGGCGACTGCGAGCGTGTCGTGCAGGGGCTCCGCGAGCAGGGGATCCTCGTGCGGAGCATGGCCGGCAAGCCCGTCGTCGACGGCAGCTTTCGTCTCACCATCGGCACGCTCGAGCACATGCGGCGCTTCATCGCCGCGTTCTCGGCCGTCGCGTTCTCTCACTCCCGATCGGCGCGGTAGTGAGTCGCGTAGGCGTGCCGGCAGCGCTCGCGTAGCTCCGCCTCGTCGAGGTCGCGTCCGACGAAGCGCGCGGTGGAAATCTCCGAGAGATCCAGCGCCGGGGCCCCGTCGACGATCCACTCGACGACCGCTTCCCCGAGCGCGGGCGACGCGCTGAGGCCACCCACGCAGCAGCCGCTCATCACCCAGGCCCCCGACACACCGGGTAACGGCCCGACCAGGTAGCGGTCGTCGACCGTGAGCGTCGGCAAGCCGCCGCGATGCTCGGCGATCCGGATCGCCGGATCCTGGAAGATCGGGAATTGCTCGGCCACGCTCTTCGCGAGCCGCCACAGCACCTCGACATCGAGCGGCAGCTCCGACATCTCGAACGACGGCGGCAACGCTTCCATGTCGATCTGCAGGGGATCCGGCTCGTAGCCGCCCAGCATGAGGCCGCCGCGCTCGTGGCGCACGTAGACGTGGGCATCGATCACGCGCGCGATCGGGAACTCGCGCCCGACCCCGGGGATCGGCTCGGTGATGAGGAGCTGGTGGCGGGTCGGCACGACCGGCAGCGCCGCGTCGAGCCTCGCGGCGACGAGTCGCGACCAGGCCCCGGCGGCGTCCACCACGATGCGCGTCGCGATCGTGCCGTGCGGCGTCCGCACGCCCTCGACGCCGTGCGCGCCGATCTCGAAGCCGGTGGCCGGCGTGTGCGGCAGGAGCGTCGCGCCGAGCTTTTCCGCGGCGCGACAGTAGCCGAGCGGGAGCTCGGAGGGCTCGACGTTGCAGTCGGTGGGGCTCCACGTGACGGCGACGATCCCGCGCTCGCCGAGGATCGGCAGCCGTCGCCGCGCCTCGCCGATCGACACGAACTCGATCTCGATCCCGGCGGCGCGACCCCGCTCGACCTCGCGCGCGAGCTGGCCGGCGTCGCGCTCGGTGCGCGCGATCTTGAGGGCGCCGCTCTGGGTGAACCGGAGGGGCTGGCCCGTCTCCTCGGTGAACGCGGCGAGCTTCACGACCGCTCGCCGCGCGATCGCGGTGAGCGCCGGGGTGGCGCGGACCTGGCTGGTGAGCCCGGCCGCGCGCGGCGAGGTCTGCGAGGCGAGCCCGGCGCGCTCGAGCAGCGTCACGCGGAGCCCGCGCCGCGCCAGGTGGTAAGCGGCGCTCGCGCCGAAGGCGCCCGAACCGATGACGACGGCGTCCGCCGACTCGATCACCGTCGGTCCCTCCTGTCCTCAGGCGAGCCGGTGCGGCGACCGCCTCAAGTGAGCAGCGCGTCGAGCCGCTTCACGATCTCCCGCTTGGGCGCGGCGCCCACGATCTTGTCGACCAGCGCGCCGTCCTTGAAGAAGAGGAGCTGTGGGATCGCCTGGACCCCGAAGCGCGCCGCGAGCGCCGGATGCTCGTCCACGTTGACCTTGCCGACCGTCACCTGGTCGCCGACCTCGCGGGCGATCTCGTCGAGCACCGGCGCGATCGCGCGGCAGGGCCCGCACCACGGCGCCCAGAAGTCGATCACGACCGGCCGCTCGCTCGTCACCACGCCGTCGAAGGTCGCGTCCGTCACGTGCACGATGAGATTGGCTGCGCTCGGCTGAGTAGAAGTCATGGAAGCGTACCTCCTCAGCGTTGAGACGCTACAATGCCGCGCATGGATTCCGGCATCGCTCGCGGAGCCGGCCAGGGATCAACCTGGTCGGTGTTCGAGGAAGCGCCCGACCTCGTTCATGTGCTCGTCGAAGAACGCGAACACGGGGATCGCGCGATAGAGCCCGTTCTTGAGGTACTGATCCATCAGATCGGAGTTCGCGTCTCGAGGAAAGAGCCGCATCTCGATGTTCTGGTTCGTCTCGATCAGCCTGGCCACGAAGGGGACCTCGGCCAGGCAGGTGCCGCACCAGTCCTCGGTGATGACGAGAACCCGGCGGGTCGCGCCGAGCCGCTCCAGCACTCGCGCGTCCTCGGGCTCGATCGTGATCTCGTCGAGCGCCTCGACGAACCGATCCCGGTTGATGGACATCTGGTCGATGTACTGCTCGAGCGTCATCCCCTGCGCGAACCGCTCCTTCGTCACCACGGGCGCTCCTCCGGAGGGCGCATCGGCCCCGTCCGGCTACCCTATCATGGTCGTAAAGTCGTATGGCGCTAAAGCGGGAGGCTCGGCACGCATGAAGATCACCCGGGTCCAGACGATCGTCCTCAACCTGCCGATGCTGATCGACGGCGCCACCCCGATGCTGGGCGGCGGGCCTCGCACCAGCGTCGACATGCTCCTCGTCCGCATCGATACCGACGGCGGCATCACCGGCTGGGGCGAGGCGTTCGGCCACCGCATCTTTCCGGCGACGCGCGCGGCCATCGACACGCTGCTCGGGCCGATGTGTGTCGGGCGCGACCCGAGCCACATCGCCGCGATCAACGACGAGCTCCAGCGCCTGCTGCACGGGATCGGCCGCAACGGGCCCGCCATCTACGCGCTGTCGGGCATCGACATCGCGCTCTGGGACATCGCGGGCAAGGTCGCCGGTGTTCCACTCTACCGCTTGCTTGGCGGCAGCCCCCGCGCCGACCTGCCCGCCTACGCGAGCCTCCTGCGCTACGGCACCGCCGATGCGGTCGCTCGCTCCGCCGAGCAGGCGCTGGCGCGTGGCTATCGACACCTCAAGGTGCACGAGATCACCGTGCCGGAGGTGAAGGCCGCGCGCGACGTGGCGGGCGCGGCGATCCCGCTGATGGTCGACACGAACTGCCCATGGACGGTGGCGCAGGCCGTCGAGATGGCGCGCCGGCTGGCGCCGCTCGATCCTTACTGGCTCGAGGAGCCGGTCTGGCCGCCCGAGAATCTCGCCGGGCTCGCCGAGGTTCGCGCCCGCGGCGGGATCGCGACCGCCGCCGGCGAGAACTACGGCACGGCCTGGGAGTTTCGCCGCGCTTTCGAGGCGGGGGCCATCACCTACGCTCAGCCGAGCGTGACGAAGATCGGCGGCGTGACCGAGATGCGCCGGGTGATGATCCTCGCCGAGACGTTCGGCGTCCAGGTCGTCCCGCACTCGGCGTACTTCGGGCCCGGGCTGCTCGCGTCGATCCACTGCATCGCCGCGATGCTGACCGAGTCGCCGGTCGAGCGCTTCTATTGCGACTTCGCCGACAATCCGCTGGGCGACGCGATTCACCCCACGCGCGGCCGCATCGCGGTGCCCCAGGGCCCCGGGCTCGGCGTCGATCCCGACCCGCGGTTGCTCGAGAAGCTGCGCACGGGCTGAGGCGAGCCATGGGCGACGGTGTGACGCCGGCCGCGAGCGGGCCCGGCTATCTGCCGGCCACGGACATGCCGCGCTTCATCCGCGACATGATGCAGTTCGTCGGTCTCGGCGACGAGGACCTGGCCGTCATCCGTCGCTCGGCGCCCATCGTCCTGCAGCACGAGCGCCGCCTGACTTCCGCGCTCTACGACCATTTCCTCACGTTTCCCCGCTCCGCCCGGTTCTTCCTCGGCGAGGACGGCGAGGTGGACGCCGCGCGCCTCGAGCGCCGCAAGCATAGCCTCGGGCGGTGGCTGCGAGAGAGCGCGGAGGCGGCGATGACCCAGGAGTTCTCGTACTACCTGCTGAGCGTCGCCCTGGCGCACGGCCATCGCGGCCAGCCGCCGGGCGCGATTCCGCCCCATCTCATGATCGGCGCCATGAGCCTCACGCAGACGGCGCTGGCCTCCGTCTTCGCGAGCGAGCTCCCCCACGGAGACGCGGCCGCCGCCAGCGGGGCCTGGAACAAGCTCCTGCTCGTTCAGCTGAGCGTGTTCATGCTCGCGTACGTGCCGCCGCGCCCGGTCGCGTGAGCGGCGAAGACGCTCAGGCGTTCCACTCGCGCGGGCCGTCGTCGTCGTACCCGCATTGCTCGCAGGGGCTGAAGTAGTGGGTGGCGGGCGGCATCGCCACCGCGAGCCGCAGTGAGTTCTCGGCCCCCACCGTGCGGATGTGATGCACGGTGCCCCGCGGCACCCAGACGATGTCGTCCTTCCGCGCCTCGACGAGGATGCCGCCCGTCAGCTCCCAGGTGAACTCGCCGGCCATCACGACCCACCATTCGTCGAAGTCGGCGTGCCAGTGCGGGCGGTTGCCGCCGCCCGGACGATTCGCGATCAAGGTCACGAGCTGCCGCTCGTCCTGGATGACTCGTCGTGACCACGGTGGCGGCCCCATCTTGGCCACGAGGTCGGCGACGCGCGTGCGGAGCGTGTTGGGCCCGTCGGCGCTCGCGGCGCGTGGTGGCGTCGGGCCGGTGGCGAAGTGAGGAATCGTGATCGTGGTGGTCGGCATGATCACCTCGCGAGCGGATCGGGGCGCAGCTGGAACTTCACGACCTTGCTGGTCGTCCCCGGGCCACCTTCGACGTGGAACGGCGTTCGCGTCGCGTAGGTCGAGAAGAGCGCCTTGCCCTTCCAGCCGGCCTTCGGGTCGTCGATGCGCCCGTCCATCCACTTGGCGTAAAAGCCCATGGGATAGGGAACACGCAGGTTCACGAACGCGCCGTTCACGAACGCCAGCAGCGCCTCGTTGGCGTTGCCGGTGGCGATCGGCACGTTCCGGCCCAGCCCGAACGTGTCGAACTGATCGACCCAGGTGTAGTAGCTCGCCTCGGCGCTCCCCGAGTCCGTGACGTTCTGCAGCTGCGGTCCCGGGAAGGGATAGAGCGTCCAGCCCTCCGGGCAATGCTGCCCGGTTGCCGTAGGCCCATTGAGCGGGCCCTTGCACCGGCGGCGATCGAAGCTCGCGAGATGTCCGCTCGACAGCGGCGTCCAGACGACGCCCTGACGATCGATGTCCATGCCGCGCGGCCCGTATCCCGGTAGCGGGGGCTCGAAGATCTCGGCGAGAGCGGTCGCCGGAGGATTCGGTCCGGGATCGAGACGTATGACGTAGCCGGGGAAGCCGAGCACCGAGCCCCAGATGCTCCCGTCGGCCGAGTTCACGCCGATGCCGTAGAAGGCCGCCACGACGCGCTTGTCCTTGGTCGGGTCAACGGGCTGGTCGGGCTCCACGTAGTCGTCACGCTTGCCGTTGCCGTTGGTGTCGAGGACGAGGGCCGTCCACCCCTGAGACTTCTGCTCGTCGCCGGTCTCCTCGAACATCTTACGGTTCAACCAGCCGATGACCCCGCTGCCGGGCCCGCCGGCGCTGGTCCACAGCGTGTTGTTGGCGTCCTCCGCGAAGACCAGATGGTGCGTGGGGAAGCACGTCCTGATCAGTGTGATCTTGCCGGTCTTCGGGTCGTACATCGACAGATGGCGGTTGGACTGCTCGACGGCGAACAGCTTCGCCGACGGATGCTCGGAGCCCTTCTTGCAGAAGTCCGGATTCGAGGGCGCGCCGACGCGTGACGTGAACCAGACCCGGCCGCGCTCGTCGAACATCGGGTTGTGCATGCTCGTCTGGCTGTCCCAGATCGGCTCCGGTCCCCAATAGGGCGACGGCGTCATCGGGTTCTGCTTCGACGAGGGCGTGTTCGGGTCGCGCACCAGCATCTTGACCTGGGTCGCCTTGTGCTTCACCGGATCGAGCACCGGGAAGAGGTCCGTGCTCTCCTCCGTCGCGCCGTAGATCAAGCCGTTGGCGTTGACGGTGGGCTTGCGCTTGTCGGTCGAGATCTCGTCGTGCAGGTAGTCCTTGGGGCCGGCCCAGTCCCAGAGGGTGATGACCACGTTGCGCTCGACGCCCCGCGGCCGCGTCGGCTTCGACGCCGGCAGCTCCCCGGCGGCGATCCGATCGGTCCAGTCGGCGAAGAGCTTGTACGCGCGCTCGGGGTCGAGGCGCTTGATGTTGTTGGCCATCTGGGTCATGGCCTGTCCGGAGACGATGCGCCGTGCCCACGCCTCGACCGACGAGTTGAACTGGCCCAGCTCCTTGGGGATGGTGCGCGTGGCCTTGTTGCCGAGCTGGTGACACGTGTAGCAGCCGTTGGTCTTGACGACGTCGAGCCACTGGGCCTGGCTCTTCAAGGTGACCGGCATGCCGTTGCCCTGCGGTCCCGTCCCCGGAAACTCGCTCTTCTCCGGCACCCTGAGCATCGAATACCAGTAGATGGCCGGATAGTATTCGGCCGCCGCGGCAGCGTTCGGCGCTACCACCGCGCGCAGATCGAGGAGCTTTCCGGGAGTGGTCCGTACCTTGGGCGAATCGACGAGCCCGTAGCCACGCACCCACACGCTGAAGTTCGCCTTCGGAAGCTCGGGAAGGACGTAGCGTCCGTGGTCGTCGGTGACCACGATCTTGATGAACCGCGTGGGCAGCTCGGTCGTCTCCGCGATCACCCAGACGCCGGCTTCCGGCCCGTTGGCGCTCGTGACCACACCGCCGAGGTCGCTCCCACCGATGCGGATCGCCCCATCGACGGCTTGCTGCGCGCTCACGTGGGCCGTTCCGGCGATGAAGAGTGCGGCGACGCCCATCGCGATCACGTTGAAGGACAACCCCATCGTCGTTCTCATGTCCCCGCTCCTTCCGATTAGAGTCGCGGCCGACCAACCACGTTGGAATGCCGATCCGGCCGACGCCCACGCCGCGCCCAGTGTAGGCCAAATCGTGTCACCGGACCACGGACTCGGCCGCGACGTGTCGCGGCGCGCCGGCGTGCAGACACTCGAAGTCGCGTGGTATAACTTCGCCCGGATTCGTCGAACGCAGGCGTTGAGGAGGTCGGAGGCACATGACGACTGTTGGGACGGGCCCATACACCTATCGGCTCACCGAGAGCTGGGCGAAGCTCCCTCCGGGCGAGACGTTCGGCAATGTCAGCGCCGTCTCCACCGATTCCCGGGACCGCGTCTACGTGTTCCAGCGGAAGGACCCGCCGGTGATGGTCTTCGAGCGTGACGGCACCTATCTGAGCTCCTGGGGCATCGGCGCGTTCGCCAATCCGCACGGCATCTACATCGCCGACGACGTGGTATATCTGACCGATCGAGAAGATTCGGTCTGTCTCACCTACACGCTGGACGGAAAGCCCCTCCAGGTGTTGGGCCAACGCGGCGTGCACTCGGACACCGGGTGCGAGCGTCCCGGTGAGCTCGTTCCCCGGGCGGCCGGCCCGTTCAACTATCCGACCGAAATGGTGCCGGCCCCATCGGGGAACCTGTACGTGACCGATGGCTACCGCAACGCCCGTGTCCATCGCTTTGCCGCCGATGGCCGGCTGATCACGTCGTGGGGCCAGGGAGGCAAAACCGAGCCGAACCACTTCCACTTGCCTCACAGCCTCGTGGTGGATCGGGACGGCCTGGTCTACGTCTGCGACCGGGAAAACAACCGCATCCAGGTGTTCTCGGCGGACGGGAAGTTCCTCGCGATGTGGCCCGCTCTGCGCCGGCCCCTGGACATTTCCAGCGACCGGTACGGCATCTTCTACCTCAGTGAAGGTGGCGTGAACGGGCTCTCACCACGGATCAGCCTGATGGACAAGCAGGGCCACGTCGTGGCCCGGTGGGATTCGCTGTCGGCGCACGGGAGCTGGGTCGATGCCAACGGCGACATCTACCTGGCGCTGGGCGCGCGTGCGCGGGTGGACAAGTACGTGCGGCAGCGCTAGGGGCCCCGGGGCCTCCGCGCGACACATCCTCCCGGGTCGGCACCGCGCGAGCGGTGAAGGCCCGGCCGACGGACGGTGGTCGCCTCGACTGTGGCTCAAGTCGTGACGAACGCGGCGTAGTGATTGCCCTTCGAGATGGGAGCCAGGCCGCTCACCACTTCATTCCAGTGCTCACCGCCGTCGTCGCTGCACCACACCTCGCCGGTCGCCGTCGCCGCGAAGAGGGAAAAGGATTCGCCCCAGTCTTCCAGGCACATCGCCTCGAACGCGGTCCGGAGTCGGTCGGGTAGTCCACGGTTCAGCAGCACCTCCCACGTCTTGCCGCCATCGGTGCTCCGGGAGATGCGCGAGCCGGCGAAATGGTCTCGACGCCAGGAGCCGGGCCCTTTCTGCGCCGACGCCACGAACATGAGCTCGGGCCGCCGGGGATGGAGAACCAGGAGATCGGGATAGCCGCCGATCTCGTGTCCGAGGTCGGTCCATTGCTCCCACGTCTTGCCGCCGTCGCTGCTCACGTACATCCCGATACCGGTCGTGATGTAGACGCGATCGGGATTCAGCGGATTGATCAGCGTGCGGTGCACGTCGTCGTCCATCCCCGGGATCACCCGGAAGGTCTTTCCGGCGTCGGTGCTCTTCAGGAGGCCGCCCTGCTCCACACCGACGAACAGCGTGTTGGGGTCGTGCGGATGGAAGTTGATGTGCTTGGTGTGAGCGACGTTCGGCGGCGCCGGGAAAGTCCACCGGGACGTGTCCACCGACCGAAAGGCCGGGAGCTCGGCCCAGCGGTGGCCGAGATCATCGCTGAAGAACAGATGCGCGGGCTCCGTCCCGGCGAAGACGCGTACGCCGTCGGCCAGCCGGGCGCACGCGAGGCTGTAGATGTTGTGCTCCGTGAGTCCCTTGTCCCGGGCCTCCCAGGTCTCGCCGCCGTCGGAGCTGGCGAAGATCGAGCCGTGGCTCGCGCCGGCGAAGAGCGTGCCGCTCTCGGGCTCGAGCAGGAGGGCGTGGATATGCTTGTCGGTCAACGCCCGGCGAGCCACACGCCATCCCGGGCCGGTGGCATCGCGCTCGATGCTCACCACACCTTCGATGGTGCCGACCAACACGTGTCGGGAGCGTGCCGGAGAACGATAGATCGTGGGCCCACCGTGCGAAAGCGTGAGAGCCATTGTGACCCCTCCTTTGTCGATAGCTGCGCCGATCGGAGCGCGGCTACGGCCGGAAGACGGCGAACACTTTGTCGGAGTTGGAGATCCACGACTCCAGGAACACCGACTCGTCGGGCTTGCGCTGGAGCTCCGACATGGCGCCGGCGAGGCAGAACCAGTTCAGCAGCTCGTGATGGCCACGGTCCTCGGCCTGCCCGATCGTGGTGTCGCGCCACGTCGCCCAATCGCCGTCGCGCAGCGCCTCGTAGTAGCGCTTGTCCGACTCCACGTCGGGGAACATCAGGGAGTTCTTCGCGACCAGGAACGAATGGCTCCAGCTGGACGACGCGATCACGGCCACGCGCCACGGGCTACGGCTGAGCCCACGCGCGACCGCCGCTCCGACCTCGAAGCAGCGCCAGGGCTGCGGGCCCGGCGGGTCGAGCTCGGTCTGGCCCGCCAAGGTCGCCGCCTGCGACGGGGTCATCGGCGCGCCGTGCGCCCCGATCAGCCAGCGACCGTAGGCGTTCACGGTGAACGGCACGACCGGATAGGGGAATCCCTTGCGGTCCATGTCCAGGTACATGATCGAGTTCATGAACGCGTGACCGAGCGAATGGTGCAGCGGCTTGTAGGCGTACGCGACGTCGATCCCGTCGCTCAGCAGCGCCGAGGCCAGGTGCTTCGCGCCCGCGCGGTGGCCCGTGATCGTGAACGTCTTGTCCTTGGGCTCGTCCCACCAGTTCTCGCCCCGGTGTCCCTTCCAGGGCTGAACGTCGACCGAGTCGTACGCCAGCACCGAAAAGGGCGGCACACAATCCTCCCGGTAGTTCTCGTACTGGTCGTCGCCCCAGAGCAACACGAAGTCGGGCTGGAACGCGTCGAGCTCGGCCCGGGCCTTGCGGAAGTAGTGGATCAGGTCGTTGCGATGCTGCTCGGAGTGCTTCGCGCCTTCGTCGGTGCTCCACTGCTCGCGCATCGTGGGATGCCAGCCCTCCGGCGACCGCAGCCCTGCGGGGAGCAGCGGGTCGGCCAGCAAGAGCTTGATGCGGCCCGTCATGTTGCCCTTGTACGACAGGGGCGGATAGTGGGTGATGCCGAGCCCGAGGATCTGTCCCATGG
>Ga0066709_100004464_pt1 | contig 11180 bp, 10 predicted proteins | sample GraSoiAngelo_158_FD_79665 | JGI IMG/M metagenome (GOLD analysis project Ga0066709, IMG submission 79665) | Grasslands soil microbial communities from the Angelo Coastal Reserve, California, USA - 14_1009_16_30cm | ecosystem: Environmental > Terrestrial > Soil > Grasslands | place: USA... | reverse complement strand
GCGCGGCATCCGGGCCGTCTCCGATTTCGAGTACGAGTTCCAGATGGCGCTCATGAACCGCAAGCTGTCGAGCACGGTGGAGACCGTGTTCCTGATGCCGCACGAGCGGTACACGTACATCTCGTCACGCCTGATCAAGGAAGTGGCCAGCTACGGCGCCTCGGTCGGCAGTCTCGTCCCGGCCGGCGTCGAGAAGCGCCTCGTCGAGAAATATCCGCCCAAGTCGCCGGCCTGAACCGGCGGAGGAGTCGCCGTCGTGCTTGCTGATCGCTTGAAGAGCCTTGCCCCGTCCTCGACGCTGGCCGTGCAGGCCCGCGCCAAGGAGCTGCGGGCCCGCGGCGTCGACGTCATCTCGTTCGGCGCCGGCGAGCCCGATTTCGACACGCCGAACCGCATCAAGGACGCGGCCGCTCAGGCGATGCGCCTTGGCCAGACGAAGTACACCGAGGTGGGCGGCATCGCCGAGTTGCGGGCGGCGGTGGTCGGCAAGCTCAAGCGGGACAACGAGCTCGACTACGAGCCCGCGGACATCGTCATCTCCTGCGGCGCCAAGCACACGCTCTTCAACATCGTGGTGGCGCTCCTCAACCCGGGCGACGAGGTCCTGGTCCCCAGTCCGTACTGGGTGTCCTATCCCGGGCAGGTGCGGCTGATGGGCGGCGAGCCGGTCGCGGTCCCGACCGACGAGGCGACCGGCTTCGACCTCGACCCGGATCGGCTACGGGCCGCGGTCACGTCGCGGACCAAGATCATCGTGCTCAACAGCCCCAACAATCCCACGGGCGCGGTCTTCTCGCCGGCTGCGCTGGAGGCGGTCGCGCGTCTCGCGGTCGATCGCAAGCTGTGGATCGTCTCGGACGAGTGCTACGAGGCGCTGACCTTCGAAGGCCGCCACCACTCGATCGCCCAGCTTGGTGCGGACGTGAAGGCGCGCACCATCGTCGTCAACACCTGCTCGAAGGCGTATGCGATGACGGGCTGGCGCATTGGATACGCGGCCGGGCGCCGCGATCTCATCCGCGCCATGACGACCGTGCAGAGCCAGGTGACGTCGAACCCATCGTCGATCGCTCAGTGGGCCGCCGTCGAGGCCTTGAGCGGGCCTCAGGACGAGGTCGCCAAGATGGCGGGCGAGTTCGATCGCCGGCGCGGCCTCATCGTCCACGGGCTCAATGGGCTGCCCAGCGTGAGCTGCGTGATGCCGAAAGGCGCGTTCTACGCGTTCGCGAATGTCTCGCGTCTCTTCGGTAAGCCGACGACGATCGCAGGCGCCGTGCGAACCCTGCGCGGCTCGGCCGACGTGACCGAGTTCCTCCTCGAGCACGCCCAGGTCGCCGTCGTTCCTGGGGTCGACTTCGGCTCCGACGCCCACGTCCGGCTGTCGTATGCGACCAGCTACGAGCTCATTCGTGAAGGGTTGAGCCGGATGGAAGCTGCCCTGCGCCGACTGGGGTGATCGACCCGGGCTGGGCGCCAGCCCTGGAGGCGGCGCTCACAGCGCCGCTCACGATCGTCATCGGTCCGGGCGACGCCGGCAAGACGACGCTCGTCACGAAGCTGGCCAGCGCGCTGTTCGACCAGGGCTTCTCCGTCGGTATCGTCGACGCCGACATCGGTCAGTCGGTGCTGGGGCCGCCCACCACCGTCGGTCTCGGCCGGGTCACCCGGCCTCTCCAGCGACCAGGAGATGCCGAGCTGATCGCGCTGGCCTTCGTGGGAGCGACGTCGCCGGCCGCCAATTTCACCGGCACCGTCGTCGCCACCGGTCGGATGGTCGCGCGGGCGCGGTCGCACGGGCTCGCGCGGATCGTCGTCGACACCGGTGGACTCATCGCCGGTGACCTCGGCTGCGCACTCAAGCAGGCGAAGATCGATCTGCTCGATCCCGATGTGGTCGTCTGCCTGGAGCGCCACGGCGAGTGCGAGACGGTGATGGGGCCCTATCGTGCGCTCTCCCGACCTCGAGTCGTCCGTCTGGCCGCGTCGTCGTCGGCACGGCCACGGAGTGCAGAGACCCGTCGCCGCTTCCGTGAGGAAGCACTGGGCCGTTACTTCGCCGCCGCCCGGCGCGCCACCGTGGACCTTCGAAGCGTCGCCCTCAAGCGCCCCGCGCTCTTCGCTGGAAAGCCGGTGAACGTCGAGACGCTGCGAGAGATCTCGGCTGAGATCGGCCGCGACGTCATCTGGGGCGAGCACCGCGACGGCGACGTCGCCGTGCTGGCCGCGACTGCTCTCACTCCGGGTGACGCACGAGCGTTGACGCGCCGGCTCGGCGGCGGCGCCGTCGCCGTGTACGCGCTCGATGATCTGGTGGGTGCGCTCGCGGGACTGGACGACGCGGCGGGCGACACCATCGGCCTCGGTATCGTTCGGGCCATCGCGACCGACCCGCCGTTGCTCGACCTCGAAACGCCGCTCTCGCCTGACTCGATCGCCGTCGTCACGATCGGCCGCGCCCGGTTCTCGCGATCCGAGTGATCGCTTCGCCAAGTGGAGGGGGCCGGAGCGGCCCCCTCCATCGTGATGATCTTACTTGCTCGACGCCGGCGGGGCCGTTGACGGCGAGCTGCTCGGGCTCGAGCTGGACGGTGGCATCGTCGCCGAGCCCGAGCTGCTACTCGAGCTCGAACCGGTCGTGGTATCAGACGAGCGCGCGGGCGGCGCCGTGGGTGGTACCGTGCCGGTGACGCCGACGGCGTGCGATCCGTGTTCGGCCGCTCGCCGATGCGATCGCTGCGCGACTCGCTGCAGCCGGCGATCATCGTCGCGCCGATGGCGAGAGCAAAAACTGGCGCTTCCTCCTGTGATGACGCTATTCACCGCCGTCTGCCGGCTGCAATGCCAGTGCCACGCACCGCCGCCCCTGGTACACTAGGGCGCTTTTCATCACGCACGCGCTGTACAGGAGATCCAGCCGATGAAGATCGAAGGCGCTCACGATATCCCTGCACCCCGGCAGAAAGTCTGGGAGGCGTTTCTCGATCCCGAGCGACTCCGTCAGGCGATTCCCGGCTGCGAAAAGCTCGAAGCGCTCGGCAACGACGAGTTCAAAGCCGTCATGAAGATCGGAGTGGCCGCCGTCAAAGGGACGTTCGAGGGCAAGGTGCGGCTGGCCGACAAGAAGGCGCCCGATTCGTATCGCATGGCGGTCGAGGGGAGCGGGGGTCCCGGCTTCGTGCGCGGCGACACGGTCATCACGCTGTCCGACGTCGAGGGTGGAACGCGCGTTGCGTACAGCGCCGACGTCCAGATCGGTGGGTTGATCGCCGGGGTCGGTCAGCGAATGCTGGGCGGCGTCTCCAAGATGATGGCCGACCAGTTCTTCGGACGGATGGGCCAGCTCCTCCAGAGCCAGGGATGAAGGCGGCCTTCTTCAAAGAGCACGGCGGCAGCGACAAGATCCTCTTCGACGACTATCGCGATCCGATCGCCGACGCTACCGACGTCGTCGTGCGCGTGGGCGCCTGCGCGCTGAACCAGGTCGACATGCTGTTGCTCGACGGCCGCTTTCCACCGCCCGAGGGCCTGCCTCACGTCAATGGCTGCGAGGTGACCGGCGTCGTGGAGGCGACCGGTCCGCAAGCGAAGGGCGTCGCGCGCGGCCAGCGCGTGATCGTCTTTCCTGGCTTCTCGTGCGGTCGCTGCGAGTATTGTCTCCGCGGCGAGCGCACGGTGTGCACGCGCTACGGCTATCTCGGCGCCCACAAGGACGGCGGTTACGCCGAGCTGGTGAAGGCGCCGGCCGCCAATCTCCTGCCGTTGCCGGAGGCGATCTCCTTCGATGCCGGCGCAGCGCTGCCGCTGGCCATGCTCACGTCGTGGCACGCGCTGGTCGCGAAGGCCGACGTGCGTCCCGGCCAGACGGTGCTGGTGCAAGCGGCCGGTAGCGGGGTGGGAAGCGCGGCGATCCAGATCGCGCGACTCTGCGGCGCCCGCGTGATGACGACCGTCGGCAGCGACGACAAGATCGAGTTCGCGCGAAGGCTCGGCGCCGAGCACGTGGTCAATTACCGGACGCACGACTTCGTCGAGGAGGCGAAGCGGTGGTCCGGCAAGCGCGGGGTGGACGTCGTCGTCGAGCACATCGGCGGCGACACGTTCGAGCGCTCGACGTACGCGCTGACCCGGCTGGGCACGCTCGTCACCATCGGCTCGCACGACACGCACTGGGGCAAGCTGGACCTTCGCCACGTCTATTCGAAGAACCTCCGCATCGTCGGGACCAATCTCGGCACGATCCTCGAGCTCCAGCAGGTCCTCGACCACGTCGTCGCCGGGCGCCTGGTACCCGTGATCGACCGGGCGTTTCCGCTGAAGGACGCGCGGGCCGCTGTCCAGCACGTGCTCGATCGCAAGAACAAGGGCAAAGTCCTCCTCGTCCCGTGACGCTCGCCGGTCTCCTGGAACGCGCGGCCTTGCGCCGGCCCCGAGCCGAGGCGGTCACCGACGGCGCGACCCGACTGACGTACGCCGAGCTCGACGAGCGGTCGGCCGCGCTTGGTCAGGGGTTCAGCGATCTCGGCGTCGGGCGGGGGGACCGCGTGCTGATCGTGCTCAAGAACCGCGTGGAGCACGTCCTCACGTACTGGGCGCTCCAGCGCATCGGGGCGGTCGCGACGCCGGTGAACTTCCGCCTGGCCGCCGGTGAGCTCGCCTACGTGCTGAGCGATTCAGGCGCGCGCGTTGTCCTCTTCGAAGCGGCCACCAAGCCTTCGGTGCTCGAAGCCACGAAGGACCAGGACGTGACGCTGGTCTATGTCGGTGATGCTGGGCCCGAGGACACGGTGTCGTTTCCAGCGATTGCTGGAGAGAGCGAACGAGTTTCGCCGACTCCGGTCGCGCCAATCGAGTCGGACCTCTCGCTGATCCTCTATACGAGTGGCACCACCGGACGCCCCAAGGGCGTCCCGCGGACCCACGGGAACCACGTCGCTGGTGCCGTGGCTCACGCGCTGCAATGCGGCTACGCCTGGGATGAACGCACGCTCGGCGTCATGCCGCTCTATCACACGATGGGCATTCACGCGCTCACGAGCATGGTGGCCGTCAACGGATGTTTCGTCTGCCAGCCCGACTGGTCGCCGGCGGAGGCGCTGCGTCTCATTGCCAGCGAGCGCCTGAGCGCGCTCTACCTGATCCCGACGCTGTTCTACGACCTCGTCCACGCTCCGGAGTTCTTGCGAACCGACGTTTCCTCCGTACGAAGGCTCGCCTACGCAGGCGCGCCGATGCTGGCGCCGCTGACCGAGGCGTGTGTGAAGGCGTTCGCTCCCGAGGTGTTCGTCAACCACTACGGATCGACCGAGATCTACACGTTCTCGGTACGGCCGGACGTCCACCTCAAGCCAGGCTGTGCCGGGCGCGCCGGGCTCAACTCTGTGCTGCGCGTCGTCGCGCCGAGCACGGAGCGCCGCGTCGGCCCCGCCGAACTCGTGCCGGCCGGCGAGAAGGGCGAGATCATCGCGCGCCTCGACTCCCCGGAAGCGTTCGCGGGTTACTGGAACCGACCGGACGCCGACGCCCGCGCGCTCCGCGACGGCTGGTACTTCACGGGCGACATGGGATATCTCGACGCCGACGGTGAGCTGTACGTCGCCGGTCGTGTGGACGACATGATCATCAGCGGCGGTGAGAACATCCATCCGGTCGAGGTCGAAGAGGCGCTGGCCCGCCATCCCGGCGTGCGGGACGTGGCCGTCGTCGGCGAGCCCGACGAGCGCTGGGGCGAGCGCGTCGTCGCCTTCGTGACGCCGGCGGCGCCCGGGCTCACCGCCGACGCCCTCGATCGCTACTGCCGGGAGACATCGTTGCTGGCCAGCTTCAAGCGCCCGCGGCGGTTCGTGTTCGTGACCGAGATCCCGAAGACGGCGTCGGGCAAGATCCTGCGCCGTCTGCTCCGCGAGGGGCGATATACGGAGATGACGCGATGAGCGAATTCCTGCGAGCGGAGCGCAAGGGGACGGTGGCCACCATCTGGATCGACCGCCAGCCGAAGATGAACACGATGACGGTGGCCATGCGCAACGAGTTCCCCGCGATCTTCATGAACTTCGACGGCGACGACGCTGTCCGTGTCGTTGTCATTCGGGGCGCCGGCGGCAAGGCGTTCAGCGCCGGCGGCGACGTTGCCGAGTTCCTCACACTGGCGCCGGCCGATCTCGAGCTGTGGGGCGACACGTTGTCGTGGGCGGAACGGTGCCGCAAGCCGGTCATCGCCGCCATCGACGGCTTCGCGATGGGCGCCGGCCTCGAGCTGGCGCTGGCCTGCGACTTCCGCATCGCCACGCGCCGCTCCGAGTTCGCGTTCCCCGAGGTTCGGTTGGGGATGATTCCCGGCAGCGGCGGCACGCAACGCGCGATCCGCTTGATCGGAATGACGCGCGGCAAGCTCTTCATGATGACGGGGCAACGCATCGCCGCCGAGCGCGCCGAGGCGTGGGGCCTGATCACCCAGTGTGTGGCCGACGACAAGCTCGACGAGGCCGTCGACGCGCTGGCCGGCGAGCTGGCCGAGAGGCCGCCGCTGGCGCTTCGCACGCTGAAGACCGTGCTCAACCGTGGCGCCGACGCTCCGCTGGAGACGGCGCTCGAGCTGGAGCGCAAGGCGTACGCGTGGCTGCGCTCGACCCACGACTACGAAGAGGGCGTGAAGTCGTTCGTCGAGAAGCGCGCGCCCCGGTATCGGGGGCGGTGATGGCGCCCCCCTTCGGTCTGATCCTCGCCAATCGTGCCGTTGTCCTCGGCGTCATCAGAGCGCGCGATCTCCTCGACATCGCGATGCTCGGCGAGCAGTCGGGCGCCTTCGACACCGTGTGGGTGGGCGACAGCCTGCTCGCCAAGCCGCGTCTCGAAGCCGTCACGCTCCTCTCGGCGCTGGCGGGCGTGACGTCGCGCGTCCGGCTCGGTGTCGGCTGCCTGGCGACGTTCGTTCATCGCCATCCGGTGCTCTTCGCCCAGCAGTGGGCGAGCCTCGACCAGCTCTCGAACGGCCGCGCGTGGCTGGCCGTGTGCCTCGGCGGCCCCGACGAGCAGTCGAAAGCTCAGGCGCTCGAGCACAGTGTGATGAACGTGAGTGCGAGCGAGCGTGTCGGGCGACTCGAGGAAGGCATCGTCATCCTGCGCAAGCTCTTCGCCGAGAAGAACGTCGCTCACGTCGGCCAGTTCTACCGCTTCGAGGGTGTGACGGTGGAGCCGAAGCCGGTCCAGCAGCCGTGTCCGATCTGGATCGCGAGCAATCCCACCGGGCTCACCTGGAAGGGCGGGGCCAGCGCGGCCGACAGCGTGGTCGAGCGCTCGTTCCGGCGGGTGGCCCGCTACGCCGACGGCTGGATGAGCAACAAACTCAGCCCGAACGAGTTCCGCCGCCAGTTCGATCGGATCAAGACGATGGCCCGCGAGGAGGGTCGTGATCCCGCTCGCCTCGGGGGCGCGCTCTATCACAACATCAACATCAACGAGGACCGCCAGGCCGCGCTCGAAGAATCGAAGAAGTTCCTCGACGCGTACTACACCTCCAACTTCAGCCCCGGCTTCGTCGAGGGCTGGACGGTCGCGGGCGGGCCCAAGCAGTGCGTCGAGCAGCTTCGCGCGTATCTCGACGCCGGGCTCGGCCACATGGCGCTCCGGTTGACGTCCTGGGACCAGCGTGGCCAGCTCCAGCGGTTTCTGACCGAAGTGGCGCCGGCGTTCTCCTGAAAGGAGCCGAGATGCTCCACGGTATCGACCACATCGTGATCGTCGTTCCCAATCTCACCACGGCGACTCAGAGCTACGGGTCGCTCGGGTTCACGGTCGTGCCGGGAGGGCGACATCCCGTCGGCACTCACAACGCGTTGATCGCGTTCGCCGACGGGGCGTACATCGAGCTGATCGCGTTCTACGAGAAGAACACGCAGCACAAATGGTGGGAGCCCCTTCAGAAGGGCGGAGGCCTGGTCGACTTCTGCATGCAGACCGACGACCTGCCGAGCGACACCGCGGCCTTCCGCAAGGCGGGCGTGGACATCGACGACCCGTCACCGCTGTCACGCGTGCGTCCCGACGGCTATCAGCTCAAGTGGGTGCTCTCGATCCCGCGGGGCGCGCATCGCGGCGTCGCGCCGTTCCTGATCCAGGACGAGACTCCGCGCAAGGAGCGCGTGCCGCAGCAGACGCGCCACGCCAACGGCGTGACCGGCATCGGCACTGTGACGGTGGCCGTGGACGACGTGGCTCGCGTGGCCGGCTGGTATGCCAGGGCGATCGGCAAGGCAGGCCAGCGCATCGTCAGCGAGGTGCTGCATGGTGTCGGCCAGCGTTTCGTCATCGGGCCTCACACGCTGGACTTCGTCGCACCGGACGCCGCCAGCAGTCCCCTCGAGCCCTGGCTTGCCGCGCGGGGGGCGTCGCCATATGCGGCGGCTCTGACGGCGCCGGGCGCCGGCGGCGGCCTTCTCGACGAGGCGAGAACGCTCGGCGCGCGCCTCACGATCTCGTAGGAGACGATCATGCCCAGAGTCATCGCCCTCGCCCTTCTCATCGTCCTTGCCGTGAGCCCGGCATTCGCTCAGGCGCCGGTCACGCTGGCCTTCGCCACGCTCGACGCCGGCAGCGCCTGGTATGTCTACGGCGCCACCATGGCCGAGCTGCTGCGCCGCGCGCTGCCGGCCGGCTCGAACGTCGACGTGAAGCCGTTTGCCGGTGGCGTCGGCAATCCCAAGCTGGTCGCCAAGAACGAGACGCCGCTGGCCTTGTCGTTCACCGTCACCAACCGCTGGGCGTTCGAGGGCAAGGAAGCGTACGACACCAGGCTCGAGAATCTGCGCGGCCTCGTCGGCGGGCTCGACACCTACTATCTCGTCGCCGTCGTTCAGAAGAAGCTCAACCTCACCTCGCTGAAGGACATCAAGGACAAGAAGCTCGGTGTCCGCCTCTACACGCAGCCCATCGGCGCCCTCGGGGAATTCGGTGGCCGCCAGCTTCTGCGCGCCTACGGCATCGCCTACACCGATCTCAAGGCCTGGGGCGGCAGCACCACCCACGTCGGTTACAACGTTATCGTCGACGCGTTCAAGGACGGCCGGGCCGATCTGTTGCTGGCGGTGGTGACGCCCAAGCACCCGTCGGTCACCGAGCTGACGACGTTCTCGGACGTGAAGTTCCTGGCCATCGAGCCCGACACCATCAAGGCGCTGGCGCCGCTCGGCTACACGGCAGCCACGATGGCCGCCAACACGTTCAAGAATCAACCCGAGCCGGTGAACACTGTCGGCTTCCCCACCGTGCTGATCACCAACAGAGATCTGCCCGAGCCCGTCGCCTACACGGTCACCAGGACCCTCATCGATAATAAAGAGGCGCTGGTGCGCGGCCACGCGGGCCTCGCCCAGTTCGATCCACACACGGCGTGGCAGCCCGACAAGGTCGGCGTTCCGCTCCATCCCGGCGCCGAGCGAGCGTATCGCGAGAAGGGGTGGATGAAATAGCGGCCGACGTCGCTCTCCTCAACGGCCGCATCGTCACGCTCGATCCCGCCCGTCCGCGCGCGACGGCCCTCGCGATCGCGGGCGACCGCATCGTCGCCGTCGGCGGCGATCGTGAGATCCGCCGGCTGCGCGACCGCCGGACAAAGGTCGTGGATCTGAGCGGCGCCACGGTCGTGCCCGGGCTCGTCGATGCCCACGCCCATCTCGACCGCGAGGGCCTGAAATATCTCTACCCCTCGCTTGCCCGCTGTCGCTCGATCGCGGACATCCAGGCCGTGATCCGGCGTCTCGCCGCGACCCGGCCGCGCGGTGAATGGATCGTGACCATGCCGGTCGGCTCGCCGCCCTTCTATATAGACGCGCCCGGCGGCCTCAGAGAGCGTCGCTGGCCGACCCGAGCCGATCTCGACGCGGCAGCGCCCGACCACCCCGTGTACGTCCGCGGCATCTGGGGCTACTGGAACAAGCCGCCCGTCGTTTCGATCGCCAACAGCGCGGCGCTCGCGCGCGCGGGCGTCACCCGTGACACCGTGCCGCCGATGGGTGTCGAGATCCTCGAGGACGCCACCGGTGAGCCGACCGGCGTGTTCGTCGAGCACAATCTCATTCAGGTGCTGGAGTTCACGCTGATGGGCTCGGCGCCGCGCTTCACTCACGCCGATCGTCTCGAAGCGCTCGCCGATTCCCAGCGTCGGTATGCCGCGCGCGGTGTGACGGCGATCTACGAAGGCCACGGCATCGCGCCCGAGCTGCTGAGCGTGTATCGCGAGGCTCACGAGCGTGGGACGCTGCGCGTGCGGGCCTTTCTCTCCGTCAGCCCGACGTGGGAGGCAAAGGACGCTGCGCGCGCGATTCCCGAGGTCGCAGCGTGGGCAGGTGGCCGCGGGTTGGGTGACGACCTGCTGCGCGTCGCCGGCATCTGCCTCCATCACGGGGGCGATCACGACGTCGCGCGCATCCTCCACGCCTCGCAGCCCTATACGGGCTGGGCCGGCTTCGTCGAGAGCGCCAACTCCCCGGAGCAATATCGCGAGCAGGCCGAGCTGGCGGCTCGACACCGGCTACGTGTGAGCACGCTGGTCACGCGAAACCTGCCCCAGGTCATCGACACGTGGGAGAAGATTGCTCAGAGCACGCCCATCACCGACCTGCGTTGGGTGGCGGTCCACCTCAACGCGGCGACCGCAGATCAGCTCGCGCGGCTCAAGCGCCTCGGCGCCGTCGCGACGACCAACCCGATCTCGTATCTCTGGCGGTCGGCCGCCGACGAGGCTCGGAAGCTCGGCGACGCCGCCGAGACGCTGCTGCCTCATCGCAGCCTGGAGAGAGCGCGCCTGCCCTTCGGCCTCGCGACCGACAACAAGCCCGCCGATCCGTGGCTGGCCTTCCGAGCCGGCGTCGAGCGACGCGACATGGCGTCGGGCGAGATCGTGGGGCCGCGCGAGCGGCTGACGCGGCTGGCCGCGCTGCGAGCGCTCACCGTGGGTGGAGCGTGGGTCACGTTCGCCGAGCGCGAGCGCGGCGTGCTCGCGCCGGGGCGACAGGCCGATCTCGCCGTGCTCGACGGCGATCCACTCACGATGCCACTGGCCGAGATCGAATCGCTCGAGTGCCGGCTGACGATCGTCGGTGGACACGTCGTGCACGGCGATGACTAGCGCACGCCTCGGCGTCGGCGTCGCGTGGTCGCTGTTCCAGCTCTACACGGCGTGGGCG
>Ga0066709_100004463_pt1 | contig 11181 bp, 10 predicted proteins | sample GraSoiAngelo_158_FD_79665 | JGI IMG/M metagenome (GOLD analysis project Ga0066709, IMG submission 79665) | Grasslands soil microbial communities from the Angelo Coastal Reserve, California, USA - 14_1009_16_30cm | ecosystem: Environmental > Terrestrial > Soil > Grasslands | place: USA... | reverse complement strand
GACGACCGGGCGCCCGCTTGCAGTCGATGAAGAAGAACCGCGCCAGGTCGCGGAGGCGGTGAAGGCGCTGGGTCTGCGGCATGCCGTCATTACGTCCGTCAATCGAGACGAATTGCCGGATGGCGGCGCCAGGATGTTTGCCGAAACGATCGAGGCCATTCATCGGGCGCTTCCCACCTGTACCGTCGAAGTGCTGATTCCGGATTTTCTCGGCGAGGTGGCGGCGCTAGAAACGGTTCTGGCAGCAAGACCGGAGATCCTCAACCATAACATCGAGACGGTGCCGAGTTTATTCGCGTCGGTCAGACCCCAGGGCCGGTATGAGCGGTCCATTCGTTTGCTTGAACGAGCCCTCCAACGAGGCGCCCTGACGAAATCCGGCTTGATGGTGGGTCTTGGCGAGACGCTGGACGAAATCCGCGCTGTCATGTCCGACCTGCGGGAAGTGGGGACGTCGATTTTGTCCATTGGTCAGTATCTTCAGCCGACGAGAGCGCACTGGCCTGTGAGGAGATTTTATACGCCCGAAGAGTTCGGCCTTCTGAAACAGGAAGGTTTGTCGCTGGGATTTCGGCATGTCGAATCGGGGCCGCTCGTCAGAAGCTCCTATCACGCAGAAGAGCAGGCCGCAACGCCTTTTTGACGCACCTCCTCTCTGCTTTGACGTTTTTTCATCGGTGTGACCGCTTTTATCTATTGTCCGCCTCCGTGCCATTCGCTACAAGTATGCCACGAGGAGGTAGAACATGAAGTATACGTGGTTAGGGGTGTTGCTCGCGGCGAATCTCGTCCTCGCTGGGTGTGGGATGTTCAGCAAGTCGGATGATCGGGAGTATAGCGAGGCGGCCGGCATCTCAATGGAGCGCGCGCTGCGATCAGCCAAGGCAAAAGTGCCGGGGAAAGCGGTCGAGGCCAAATTGGATAAGTATGAGGGCCGGGTGGTGTACAAGATTGACATCATCGACAGCAACGACAAGAAGCGTCAGGTCTATGTGAATGCCGAGAATGGGAAGGTCATCAGAGCGGACAAGGAGTAGGACTCCGCACAAATTGACTCTCCCGATAACCCGCCCATATAATGGCCGTCAACGAGGATCACATTCCTTGTACGCGCCGGCGAGTGGCTATGTCTTCGCTCCCAAAGGGATTCTTCAAACACACCTTGACCGGTCTGCAGGCCCGATTTCAGCACGCGTTTTCCACCGCTCCAGAGTCGCCGCTCGCGGCCGAGGATATCATTTTACTTGAGCGGGCCGCCGACGCCATCGTACAACGAGGCATGGCCGTTCCGGCGGTGCTTTTTCTTGAATCCCTCGGACCGGTGAATTTCCTGGGCAGTCAAGCGGTCCATTTCTTCACGCCCCTTTTGGAAGTGGTCTTTCCTGTGCGCGACGTCCAGCGCGTGGCGTTGCTCCTTGAACGCCGGGAAACCCTCTCACGCCTCGCTCAGTTGATCGAGAAACGCGCCGAGACCGGCCGTCCATGACGGGTTCCGCAGAGTCCTCCTTCGGCCAAGACCTCAAGGCTCATCAAACGCAAAGCCGGGACTTTCCCGCTATGGGCGCTGGCGCGACCCTGCAGACGATCGTCGCGACCGATTGTGGCAGCACGACCACGAAGGCGATCCTGATCGAGAAGGTCGGGCATACCTACCGTCAAACATTTCGGGGTGAGGCGCCAACGACGGTCGAAGCACCCTTTGAGGATGTGACGCGGGGCGTTCTGAACGCAATCGCCGAGATCGAGGAGCTCTCGGGGCGAAAGATTCTCGACGGCGAAAAGATCATCACCCCGAGCGGACGGGGCGGCGATCCGAAGGTCGGCGTGGATATTTATATCTCCACGAGCAGCGCAGGCGGCGGGCTCCAGATGATGGTGGCAGGAGTGGTTGCGAGCATGACGGGCGAGAGCGCTCAACGCTGTGCGCTGGGTGCAGGAGCGATCGTCATGGATGTGCTGGCGTCCAATGACGGGCGGCTGCCGCATGAAAAGATCGAGCGCATTCGCTCGCTGCGGCCGGACATGATTTTGCTGTCCGGTGGAACAGACGGAGGGACCGTGACGCACGTCGTCGAAATGGCCGAGTACATTGCCGCTGCGGACCCCCGGCCTCGCCTGGGCATGAGCTATAACCTGCCGTTGATTTACGCCGGCAACAAGGAAGCGCGCGAGCGGATTTCTGAAATTCTTGGGAAAAAGACCGCCTTGACGATCACCGAAAATCTTCGTCCGGTGTTGGAGCGGGAGAATCTCGTACCGTCACGGAACAAGATTCACGATCTGTTTCTTGAGCACGTCATGGCGCAGGCGCCCGGCTATAAAAAGCTGATCGAATGGGCGGGCGCGCCCATCATGCCGACGCCCGCGGCGGTCGGTCTGATCATGGAGACCATCGCGAAGAAGCAGGGGATCAACCTGATCGGCGTGGACATCGGCGGCGCCACGACCGATGTGTTTTCCGTCTTTCAGGGCATCTTCAACCGGACGGTGTCTGCGAACCTCGGCATGAGCTACAGCATCTCGAATGTGCTGGCGGAAACAGGTCTGGACAACATCATGCGGTGGGTGCCGTTCTCCATCGACGAGCAAGACCTGAGGAATCGGATCAAAAATAAGATGATCCGGCCGACGACCGTTCCGCAAACGCTCGACGAGCTGCAGATCGAGCAAGCGATCGCTCGGGAAGCGCTCCGTCTGGCTCTCGGTCATCACAAGACGCTTGCCACCGGACTCAAAGGTGTCCAGCAGGAACGCTCTATCTCAGATGTGTTCGAGCAAAAAGGTTCGGGGGACACGTTAGTGGATATGCTCCGCCTGGATTTGATTGTCGGCAGCGGCGGCATCCTGTCGCATGCCCCGCGCCGGGTTCAATCCATGCTGATGATGGTGGACGCGTATGAGCCGCTCGGTGTGACGGAACTTGCCGTGGACAGCATTTTCATGATGCCGCACTTAGGGGTGCTATCGACGGTGAATGAACAGGCGGCGACCGACGTGTTTGTGCGCGACTGCATGATCTACCTGGGGACATGTATTGCACCGATCGGTCAAGGCAAGTGGGGAGAGCGATGCGTGGAGTTCTCTCTCGCCTTTGAGGGAGGGCGAGCGCCGCTGCAGGAAACAGTGACCTTTGGCTCATTGCGGCTTGTGCCGCTGGGTGTCGGGGAGGAAGCAACCATCACGCTCAAACCGTCCCGACAGGTGGATGTCGGTGCCGGCCGTGGTGAATCCATGGAGCGCAAAGTTCGTGGCGGTGTGGTCGGTGTGCTCTTGGATGCCCGCGGTCGGCCGCTGCAACTTCCCACCGAGCATGCGGCCAGAATTCGGGGGTTGATAGACTGGCATAAGGCCTTGAACCTCTACCCGTTCAGTCAGGCATAGCGTCACACATGGCACACATCTACACGCCGGGACTCACCGTCACGCCGGTGACGATTGTCACCAAAAAACGGCTGTTGCCTATTCCCGGGACTGTTCTGGTAGGGCAGAGCGATGTGGTGACCTCAGAAAACGTCGTCGCCCGAGCCGAGCTTCCCGGCAAAGTTCATGTGGTGAATGTGGTGAACCAGCTGGGAATCTTGCCCGAGGACCTGAAGGATTTTATGACGAAGCGCGAAGGCGAGAACATCCGGAAGGGTGAAGTCCTCGCTGAAAACAAACCCTTCATCAAGTGGTTGAAGACGACCGTGGCATCGCCCATCACTGGCACGGTGGAGACTGTCTCTGGAGCGACGGGGCAAGTGCTTCTACGCGAGCCTCCCCGGCGTCTGGATCTCTGTGCGTATGTGGACGGCGTCGTCGTGGAGGTGATTCCCGGTCAGGGCGTGCGGATTGAGACTGCGTGCGCGTTCATCCAAGGCATTTTTGGAGTGGGTGGAGAGACGTGGGGTTCGATTGCCATGGTGGCCGAGCATCCTGAGGACGTCCTGACCGATCATCAACTGACACCGGATCTGGCGGGAAAGATTGTCATTGGTGGCGCGTTCGTCGGCGCCCACACGCTCCAACGAGCCAAGGCAGTTGGCATCAAGGGAATCGTGGTGGGTGGGATGCATGACAAGGATCTCCGGGCGGTGCTCGGCTACGATCTGGGCGTGGCGATTACAGGGACGGAAAAAATCGGGTTCACGTTGATTCTGACCGAAGGCTTTGGGCAGATCGCCATGGCCCGCAAGACCTTTGACCTTCTCCGAACCATGAATGGACGGAAGGCATCCATTTCGGGGGCGACCCAGATTCGCGCCGGCGTGATCAGGCCGGAGATCATTGTCTCCTCGCCGTCAGACGCAGTCCCCGATGCCGTTGGAATTCCCGGTTCGGCGAAGGAAGGCGTTCAACCCGGTGCGCCGGTACGGATTATTCGAGAGCCGTATTTCGGCAGAATCGGGCATGTGGCGAGTCTTCCCTCTGATCTCACCTTGATCCCTACCGAAAGCCTGGTTCGGGTGATGGAAATCGAGTTTCCGGACGGCACCAGAGCGTTAGTCCCGCGTGCCAATGTTGAACTAATCGAGGGGTGACCCTCCAAACTCCTGGATTTTCTCGAAATTTGTGGATAAAATCGGCCCCATTCTAAAGTAGGGGATCGGGAGATCCCAGGTCTCATAGTGAAAGCAGGTGGACGGCACATAACCTTTAGTCGCTATAGGGGGTCAGTATGAAGAGACAATTCCTTTTCCTCGCGCTGCTGGGTGTCTTTGCAGCCATCGGGTTTGCTCCATCAACTGTCCGTGCCGAATCAGAAGCTATCGAAACCGGACGTCTCCTTGCGATCCTTCTGGACTCCGGGCGGGTGGTGGTCGGCGCGAACCAATCCCTGATCAACGACCCGGACAAAGGCGACAAAAATTTCAACCCAGACACGTTTGAAAAGCAGCTCACGGCCAAATACAAGGATCGCGCCAAAGTGGACCTGGACAATTTAAAGAGCGAGAAGGTTCCCGAACTGGCGAAGAAACTCCTGCCGCAGCTCGTGGAAGCCGAGAAGAAGACCGTGGCCGACTATCAACCCGTGATCAATAAACAAGGCGTCGGGTTCAAGGGCTTCATCCCGGCCACCTTCGGCACACAGGCCGCCGCGAAATTCGTGGCGAAGACCGGCGTATATCTCAAACAAACGACCACGGATAATCTGCTCCGGAATCCAAAGAATAAGGCCGATGAATTCGAAGTCGCGGTCATGAAGCGCTTTGCCGAGCCTTCCTACCCGCGCACCGGAGAAAAAATTATCACGGAGGCGACGGATGGCGGCAAGACGATGCGCGTCATGCTCCCGCTGTACTACGGGAAAGGGTGTCTGGGATGCCATGGGGATCCCAAGGGCGAAAAGGATATCTCCGGCTATATGAAAGAGGGAAAGAAAGAAGGCGAACTCGGCGGCGCCATCAGCGTGCAGATCGCCTCTAAGTGATTCTCGTTTCGATTTTCCTTGTCTTGCTTTTTCAAGGGGCGGCATGGGCCGCCCCTTCTGCTCTCGGCCCGCCTGAGGGATTTCGCGCCCTCGATACTCCGAACGACGGCGGAAAAAGTCTGAGTGTTGTGTGGAACCGCTCTGCCGACGAGCGTCCCGAAAGAAAAATCCAGGTCTGGATGGCCGCTTCCCAAGGCGATTTCAAAAAGGTCGCCGAATTTCCGTCGAATTCACGCTATATCAAGCCTGGCGATTTCCCCTGGTGGTCCGAGCCCGCCGCGAAGGGAAATCATTATGCCAAGATCGCCTCTTCCCAGGCATTCCCCATCGAAGATGGCCGGTCCTATGCTGTCAAGTTGGTCATTCGGGAGGGTGATCAAGAATCATCGTCGGATGTGTCTCATGCCGTACCGGAGCCGAATTGGTTCAACACGGCTCAGGTCAACAATCTGGTGTTTGTGCTCGCCTTTACCGCCGTGCTGCTGGCCAGCATCCGCGCCGCCCGGCTCAATCCGCTGGTCTATCTGAGGCGCATTGCGGGACTCGACGCGGTGGAAGAAGCGATCGGTCGCTCCACGGAGATGGGGAGACCGATTCTCTATTTGACCGGCTCGGGCGATATGGGCGATGTGCCGACTATTGCCGCGACGGTGATCCTGGGAGAGGTGGCAAAGAAGGTGGCGCACTATGACACCACGCTGAAGATCCCGCATCGCGATCCGATCGTGATGGCGGTCTGCCAGGAGATTGTGAAGGAAGCCTACATCGAGGCCGGCCGTCCCGACGCCTACAAGGAAGACTGCAACTTTTTTATCACCAGCGACCAGTTCAGCTACACCGCGGCGGTGGACGGCATCATGCTGCGCGAAAAGCCCGCCGCGAACTTCTTCATGGGCTCGTACTACGCCGAATCGTTGTTATTGACCGAGACCGGCGCGGGCACGGGTGCCATTCAGATCGCCGGCACCGATTCAGATCACCAGTTACCGTTCTTCGTCACCACCTGCGACTACACCTTGATCGGGGAGGAACTCTACGCGGCGAGTGCCTATCTCTCACGCGAGCCGGTTCTTGTGGGGACGTTGCGCGGACAGGATTTCGGGAAGGCCTTCATCATGGCGGTGCTGGTCTTCGGCACGGCACTGGCCACGCTCGGCGTGGTCATGCAGACCGAAATGGTCCATTACGCGCTGGATCTCTTCAAGGACTTCAAGTGATTGTCCTCAAACGCCAACTCCCGCTGGCCATCACCTTGATCATGGGCGTGGCCTTTGCGCTGCAATACTATATCCCGCACCCTGTTTCTGAAGACGCCATCACGCATCTCTCGAAATGGATGCAAATCATTTCCGGCTTCGCCCTGATCCTCGGAATCGCGAGTCTCTTCCATGTCCATGCCGTGAAGATCAAACGCCAAGCGGCAGGATGGGGCTACAGCGGGTTGCTCTACCTTGCCATGCTGGTGACCATCGCGATCGGGGTGTGGAGCGGCGGCGAGACGAAAGTGAACGGAGCGCAGACCGCCTTCGGATGGATCTATGATTATACAATGGTGCCGCTGCAGGCGACGATGTTCTCGATCCTGGCGTTCTTCATCGCCTCGGCCGCCTATCGGGCCTTTCGCGCGCGTTCGCGCGAGGCCGCTGTCCTACTCGTGGCCGCCGTGATCGTGATGATGGGACGCGTGCCGTTGGGCCAGTTTCTGGCGCCTTGGACGTGGGACGTGACCCAGTGGCTGTTGAATGTTCTGAACAGCGCGGTGCGCAGGGCGATTCTGATCGGGGTGAGCATGGGTGCGGTCGCGCTGTCATTGAAGATCATCCTCGGCATCGAACGCTCGTATCTCGGCGGAAGCAAGGACCAATGAAGGCGTTTGCCAGACGGATGATCAGCATCGATCGGCGCATCATTTTCCTGCTCATAGCCGGCGCAACCCTGCTGCCTCTCGTCCGACCATTCGGGCTCCCGATCAAGGTTTCCCCCGAGGTGAAGGCGGTGTATGACTACGTCGAGGAACTTCCGAAAGGATCGGTGTTCTTCCTGTCGTTCGATTTCGATCCGTCGTCGAAGCCGGAGCTCGAGCCGCAAGCGGTCGCCTTGCTTCGCCATGCGTTCCGAAAAAATCTTCGCGTGATCGGCATGACCCATTGGCTGCCGGGGACGAGTCTCGCAGATTCTATCTTTGCGAGGGTCGCGGCCGAAATGCATAAAGTGCCCGGAAAGGACTATGTGTTCTTGGGCTGGAGCCCCGGCGGTGGATCGCTGATCATCGCCATGGGACAAGACCTCTATAAGGCGTTCCCCTCCGATTACGCCAAGAGACCGACGGAGGGGATGCCGGTGCTGCAGGGCGTCAAAAACCTGCGGGACGTGAACTACCTCGTGAGCCTCGCGGCGGGAAGCTCGGGCATCGAGATGTGGTACGTATTCGGCAAGGACAAATACCGCTTTGAAATGGCCGGTGGCTCCACGGGCGTGATTGCCCCGGGGTTGTACCCGTTCCTCAGAAGCGGGCAGATCAACGGCCTCATCGGCGGGCTCCAGGGCGCCGCGGAATACGAAACGCTGATCAAACAGAAGGGCACGGCGGTGGCCGGGATGGACGCGCAGTCTGCGGACCATATGGTCATCATCTTTCTGGTGCTGTTGTGCAACGTGTTCTACTTCGTGTTGCGCAATGAGAAGGGAGCAGCGGTCTGATGCCTGCGCATCTCATCCCAACCGAGGCTCTTTTCGGCGCCTGGGTCGCCGTGGGTCTGACTCTGTTTATCTTCAGCTTTCTGTACAAAGACAATCCGCTGTTCAAGATTGGCGAGCATCTGTACGTCGGCATCTCGGTCGGATACACGGTGGTCATCGTCTGGTACACGGTGTTCATTCGGCTGGTGTGGGAGGAGATCAAGAAGGGGAATTACGAGCCGGTGATTCCGGTCATCATCGGACTGTTGATCCTCACCCGCTTCATCCCCAAGATTGCCTGGCTGTCCCGGATTGCCTTTGCATTCGTGGTCGGCTTCGGTTCCGGGGTCGCCATTCCCAGGACCATCTCCTCGTATATCCTGAAACAGATCGAGGATACCGTGAATCCGCTCGTCACGATGGGCAGCGGAAGTTTTTTCCAACTCGCCAATCCTCAGAGCGGCATGAATACGGTCGTGGTGCTGATCGGTGTCGTGTCGGTGTTGTTCTATTTCTTTTTCTCGATTGAGCACACCGGCGCCGCGAACACGATCGCGCGTACGGGCATTTATTTTCTGATGATCGGCTTCGGCGCGGCCTTCGGCTATACCGTGATGTCGCGCATGTCGCTGCTGATCGGCCGCTTCCGCGACCTTCAAACGTATGCCGGCGGCGAATATGCGTACGCCACCGCGGTCCTGCTCAGTGCGACCATCGTGACGCTTGCACTGTGGGAGATACTCGGCCGGCGCGGGACCCGCCTCGAATAGCCTCGGGCGCCTTGCCGCCCCGAATTACCGTTCAGTATAATGACTCGTCCGCTGTTTTTTACCGGAAGACGATATGGATCACGCGGCACGCACGAAAGACCTCGAATACCCCAAACTGCGCCACCTTGAATTCTTTCCGGTCAGGGAAGGGGAGACGCAATCGGTCGGCCTCCGCGACCCGCAAGGCCTCTCGGAAGACATTTTGTTCCTGCCGCCGAATGTGTTCTACATTCTTCAATTCCTTGACGGCGGGCACACGCGAAACCAGATTGCCGCGGAGTACCTCAAGCGCTTCGGCGAGATTCTCATGCCGAACTGGATGGATAAATTCCTGGCCGATCTGGACGCCAAGCTCTTTCTGGAAGGAGAGCGGGTCGAGGAGGTTAAAAAGAAACTTGCCGATGAGTATCGTGCCTGGACGGTCCGGCCTTCAGCCCAGGCCGGAAAAAGCTATGAGGCCGATCCGGAGAAGCTGCGGCAGCAGATCGACGGGTTTTTTCTTTCGAAAGAGGGTCCGAGTAAAGCACCTTCGGAGAATGCCGGGAAAGCGATCAAGGGAATCGTGGCGCCGCATGCCGAACTCGCCACCGCGGGACCACTCTATGCCTGGGCCTACAAGGAGATCCGAGAGGCGCGAACGCCCGACGTCTTTGTGATCCTCGGGGCGGCTCGGGGCATCATCGAGACGTTGTATGCCTGCACGGAGAAAGACTTCGACACGCCGCTGGGGCTCGTCCGCACCGACCACGAATTTTGTCGCATCTTTCGCGAGACGGGCGGCGGGATCTTTTTCGATGAGGAGATCGTCCACCGGAAGGATCATGCGATCGAATTCCAAACGCTGATGCTCGAGTATCTCTTCGGCGGCAAGAAAGCCTTCACGATCGTGCCCATCCTCTGCTCCTTTTCACATCTGCATTTCAGCCATCCGGATCTTACGGAGCAGGCCCGCAGGATTCCTGAATTCCTCGAGGCGTTTCGCGCGTCCTTGGCGACCTTCGGGAAGGACGTGTGCTTCATCGCCAGCGGCGACCTCGCGCACATCGGCATGCGCTACGGAGACCCCAAGCCGCCGACGGATTTTCAGTTCAACAAGACGATGCAGGCAGACCTGACGATGCTCAAGCACGCAGAAACGGGCGATGCGCAGGGTTTCCTGCGGTTCATTCAACGGGAGGACGATGCGCGACGGGTCGGGCTTCTTCCGCCTCTCTATACGATGCTGGAGGTCATGCCGAAGGCCGTTGGGACGGTCCTGCGCTACGATCGCGCCACCGTGGATCAATACAACTCCACGATGACCTATGCGGCGATGTCGTTCTACTAGAACGCCGCTCCGCCAAGACGTCGCGGCTACGGAAGCCGCAGGCGCTTAACGTCTCGGCACAGCCGAAAGCGGGTGGCGCCGAATGGGACCCTGGCGGAGCGGAAGGACCTACAGCCGAGTCTGCGGGGCTGCGACGGCGTTTCGACCCGTTGCATTGTGCGGCCAGACGAGCGCAGGAGTGTGACGCGGATCTTCCACGGCCGCAATGTCGGCACACCCGAGCACGGCGGGCTGCACAAAGAGCAACGGGTTCCCCGTCGCACGTCAGGGTAATTCGGCGACAGGACCCGCGTGCTTCGAGACTCATTAGAGCGGCTTATTTCCGTAACCCATCCCCAGGTTTGATCAACAGCCAGAGCAATCCCCCTGACGCTGCGACGGCGGCGGCAAAGCCCAACGAGGCGTTCCATCCGAATTGCTCGGCCAACCAAGGCGTGAGCGTGGGAGAAATGGTGCCGCCGACATTGGCGCCGGTGTTCATGACGCCGGACAATGTGCCGGCATGGCGGGGAGCCAGATCAATCGCGCTGGCCCAAAACGCTCCGACCGTAAAATAAAGAAACCCGGCGCCGAGCGAGAGCAGGAGGATCGCTGCGTGCGGGTTGCCGAGCTGCGCGCCGGCCAGGATACAGACGCCCGAGAAGAGCATCCCGCTCAGCCCTGACCACGACCGCCCATGGTTGACGCCATACCGCTTCGCCAGCCTATCCGTGACCCAACCGCCCATAGGGCAGAAGATCGTGATGGCGAGAAACGGTCCCGAAGCGTAGAGTGCGCCGCGCAGGATGCTGAAACCTCTCTCGTTCACGAGATAGAGATAGAACCACGACATGTAGACATAGGCCACGTAGCCCAGCGCCGTATAGCTCAACACGAGCCACCAGACGGTCGGCGTCAGCGCAAAAGACTTCCAGGGAACGGATGGCGCCGCGCCATCACTCTCTGTACCATCACGATTCCCTCGGATGTACTGAAGTTCTGCCAGGTTGACCGCG
>Ga0066709_100004462_pt1 | contig 11183 bp, 9 predicted proteins | sample GraSoiAngelo_158_FD_79665 | JGI IMG/M metagenome (GOLD analysis project Ga0066709, IMG submission 79665) | Grasslands soil microbial communities from the Angelo Coastal Reserve, California, USA - 14_1009_16_30cm | ecosystem: Environmental > Terrestrial > Soil > Grasslands | place: USA... | reverse complement strand
CTGCCGTGCAGATTCGTTGCCTGGGTTAAGACCTTGCGTGCCCAGAATCTGCACGGCAGCAACCAGACCCGCCAGCATGCCAAAGTAGCGGAAAAGGGCTTCACGCAAAATAATGCCGGCCAGGAAAAACGCCTCGGCCTCGATCAGCCAAAGCACCGAGAGTTGCGCGCTATCGGGCGCGTAGTGGAAGGGAAATGCAGCCACCAGCAGAGTTGCGCCAATGGTGGAGAGCATCACAAAAGCCTTACGCCGCTTGCGCGTGATTGGCAATTGCGCCAGGAAAAGTTCAACGGCTCCCAGCAGAAGCAAAAAGCGGAACGCCCACTCCGGATGCACGGATTGATACTTCATCACTGCCAGCAGACCGAAGCTGTTCAGCAGCGCCGCCACCGTGGAAATTTTTTCTTCGTAGTCGTTGTGTACTTTGCGCAACAGGTAAGAGCCGCGGAAGAATGCCCAGTAAAGGATGAGCATGCCCGCGCTGACTTTAAATTGCTCGAAAGGTCTGTGCCGGCCCGCGTGTTCCACGATCGGCATTAACCAGTAGAAATGGTTGATATAGGCCGCCAGAATTCCCAGCACTTCGAGTTCAAACCAGTTGTAACGGCAGACGAGTATGACCAGTCCGGCCGAGAGCAAAGCATTTGCGGTCAGGCTGTAACCCTGATTGTTGTGGCCGACGAATACCGTCGAATACGCCAACAGGAAAGCCGCTCCCGTGACCAGTTGCGAGCGGTAGCGCAAGGTATGAGCCACCATGGCTGCCGCCACCAGGAAGAGCAGAATGAATCCGGCAATATCTGAAGGCAGAAGAGGCGAACCCGGGAAAAAGCGCATGGCATAGGTGGTGACGAATATGGTCGCCCAACCACCGCCAATGCAGACTCTTCCCAGGGTAACGTAGCGTTCACGTTTCTCCAGAAAGATACCAAGTATGAGAATGGCTACGCCTGAAAGCAGTCCCAGCCCAATCTTCGCCAGAGCCGACATTACGTGCCACTCGTAATAGAGAAAGTACGCAAGTCCCAACACCACCAACGTGATGGCAATCTTGGGAGCCCAGTTGGTGAGAATGGTCTCTTCCAGATTTCTCTTGGGTTTCGGCGGACGCGGCGGCGCCGCTGCGTAGCCTGCAAACGACATCGAGCCCCCACCCGATCCCCGCATGGCTGCCGGTTGGGCGATGTTCGATGTAACCCTGGCCGCAGTTGGCGGAACGGACGGCGGCACATACGGCGCCGGTGGCGTAACCGGTTTCGCCGCCGGCGGGGACGGAGAAATGGATGTTGGAGGAACTGGTGGTACCGCCGTTTCCTTTTGTGCCGCGAGCGGTGGAGCCACTGGAGTTGGAGGCGCTGCGGGAGGCACAGGCCTTGGCGCCGGTGACTCGGGCATCGCCGCCGAAGGTGGCACTTGGGGTGTTTCGGGCCGGGGGTGAACGTCAACCGGCGGCACAATCGGCGGAGCAGGTGTCGCTGGAGGTGGCGGGGCAAACGGCTTGTGCTCTGCCGCCGGTTTTTTCTCGGCCTCGGGCATGAAGCGTGACACCGCTGCTTCTGCGGACTCTTTGGTTTCTCGGGCAGCAATCGCGGAGGGATGTTCCAATTCGTGCAGCCGCCTCAGCACCTGCTGCTGATTCAGCTCCAGGCCCTTCATGCGCAGTTGCAACTCGCGCCAGTGTTCGTCTTCCTTCTTTGTCAGAAAATAGCGCCGCAAAGACAGCACAAAGATAGGGACAAAGATGATGAACAGGACCACGGGTGAGTTTGCGCCTGCTCCGGGTGAGCTTGCACTCACGGCGCTGGCGATCACCCACAGGAGGAAAACGATAATGAGTTCTAACATGGTTTTATTTGAGAGCTCGCAGCAAAACCAAATCGCGGGAGAAAGGTTACAAAAATCTCATGCGCGATCCGACTTGCCGTATCAGACAAAGCGCTTCAACGTCACCCTTTGCCAGAGCTATCTCAGATTTGATTTGGACACGCACGCAGCCTGCAGGGGCTAAAGCCCGGAGATTCTGCGCAACGTGCGGCACGAGTAAACTCGTGCCCTGATACACGTCTCGAAGCGCGCCGTCCAAATCAATTCTGAAACAGCTCTAGTCGAGCAGCAAAACAACGACAATTCACAGGGTTTGATCTGTGAACACAATTAGAACGCTATTAGGGGGGAATCTTGCAAGCAAAATCTTGATGGAAGGAGTAACCAGGGTAACTGCAAGGAAGGCAATAGGATAGGAGAACAACAACAGTTTGCGCTTAGCGCGGGCGTGAGGGGCTGGGCTTACGGGAGGCCGCGGGCGCGGCCCCCAGTTTGCGCAGGCGATCGCGGGCCTGGGTGGCTTCGATAGAGCGCGGATAGCGCGCAATCACAGAATTCAGTTCCTTGATGCCTTCCGGCTTCTGGCCAAGCTCAAGCAGCGCGAAGCCCTTCTTAAGCTGAGCAGCGGCGGTCTTGTTGCCACCGGCATATTGTTCCAGCACCTTGTCATAGTCGGTTACAGCCTGCTGGAAGTTTCCCTGCCGGTATTCGATGTCAGCCACGTAGAACTGCGCGTTGCCTGCCAGTTCCGTGTCGCCATAAAACTTCAGGTAGTCGGCAAATTCCTGCGTGGCCAGATCGTAGCGGCCGGCATTGTAATCGCGCAACGCGTTGTTATAGAGCACGTCGGCGGGCGGAGCCTGGGCCTGCGGCGGTGTGGCAGGGCCGGTGGGCAGGTTCTGGTGCGAAGCATTCATGTCGTCAATTTGCTTGCTCAGTTTGGCGACACGCGCCTTCAATTCGTCCAGGGAATCGTGCAGCGCCTGGACCTGCCCTGAGACCTGGTCCATCTTGGCGCCGGTGTCGGTGTTTTGCTGGGTCAGGTTTTTCTGCAGCGTATCCACCGCTATCGACATTTTGTTGACGTTGTCGGTGCTCTGCTCGATGAGATTCTTCATCACGCCCATGCGTTCATCGAATGACTGCTTCATTTGCGCCATCTGGTCTTGCAGGTTTTGCACCTGGGTTTGTAACTGGACAATCTCTTTGCTCACGCCGAAGGCCGGCATCGAAAAAAAGGCGAGAAGCAAAGCAGCAAGATAGAGTACTCGTTTAGTCATAGTTCTCTCTTTGAGCAAGAGCCGGGCAAGGAACGCAGATTGTGCGTTCCTTGTCTCTCTCTATTTTTGATACTACCTAATACTACATTTATTTTTGCAACACGAAATGGGCGCGCCGGTTCTGCTGCCAGCATTGCTCGTTGGCTTCGGTGCAGAACGGTTTTTCCTTGCCGTAGCTGATGGTCTTGATGCGGTCCGCGCCCACGCCATTCCGCGTCAACTGGTCGCGAACGGCGGCAGCCCGGCTGTCGCCCAACGCCAGATTGTATTCGGTCGAGCCGCGCTCGTCGCAGTGGCCTTCAATCGTAAATCTCAGATTAGGGTGCTGCTGCAGGAACTGCGACGCGGCAGCGAGAGATTGCGTTACCTCCGGGCGCAGGCTGAAGCTGTCGTAATCGAAGAACACGTCCTGCACCTGGCGAGTAAACATCTGCTCTTCTGTCTCGCTGACCGGGGCCACGGCGCTTTCCACGGTGACGCGTGCCGTGGCATCCTGCGTTCCTCCAGCGCCTTTGGCAATGAGCCGGTAGGTCGTAGACTCTGTTGGACTCACGGTCTTGGAACCATTGGGATCAACCTTGCCAATGCCGTCAATGGAAACGTCGGTAGCATTTTCCGTGCGCCAGGTGAGTTGCGTCGATTGCCCTGCCTGGATTGAATCCGGATTTGCTGAAAGCGACGCGGTGGGCTGCGGTGGCGGCGGCGGTGGGGGTGGTGGCGGGGGAGTGCTCTTTTTAGCGCAGCCGGCCAGTGTGAAGAGCGCCGCCAATACGAGTAACAAGATGGACTGCCTAGTACGGTTTTTCACCTCATGCCTCCAAAAACATCATAAACTTCAAATCAGAATTGCTGTTTCGGGGTACCCGATATGACACATTTACTTCCAGCTCCAATTGGGCTGCGAATTTTCACCACTGGTGGTCAAGGCGTGTTGTTTGGCGCCATCCGCCAGCATGCTCCATATCTGCGAACGTCCGCCTTGCTTTGATTCATAGACAATATGCCGCCCGTCCGGTGACCAGGAGGGAAAGTCGTTCGTACCTGAATCGTGGGTCAACTGCACCCATTGCCGTGTGGTCACATCCATCAGGTAAATATCCTGGCTGCCGGGTGCTCCGGGACCATAACTGCGCCGCCAGGCAAAGGCCAGCAACTGTCCATTCGGCGACCATGACGGTGACACCGCGTAGCCGGTATCAGTCATGCGCTGTACGTTGGTGCCATCGGCATCCATGATATAGATCTGCGGCAGGCCCGTGCGGCCGCTCACGAAGGCGATCTGTGCGCCGGTTTTCGGGTTCCACGCCGGTGAAGAGTCGGGATGCCCGCTGGAAACCGTAAGCCGCTTGGGATTAGCCCCGGCCGAATCCGCCATATAAATCTCGGAGTGTCCGTGCATGGAGGAGGAGAACGCGATCTTGCTTCCATCGGGCGACCATGCCGGGGAAATATTCGTGCCGTTGTAAGCAGGGAAGCTGACCATGCGTCCCAGCTCCAGCGAATACATCACCAGCTCCAGGCCCCGTTTGGCGTAGGTAGAGAAGATCACCCGGGTGTTATCCGGTGAGACGCGAGGCGAAAGCGAAGCGATAGAACTCAAATGCGTCAGTTGTGTCTGGGCAGCGCCGTCATAATCCATCTGCCAGACTTCTTTGTGTCCGCTGCGCGAGCTGATGAAATAGACCTTGCTCTCAGCGATGCCGTTGATTCCGCCGCCCAGGCGAAAGATGATCTCATCGGCGAAGCGGTGCGCCTGCAAGCGTGCATTCGCGGGTGATGCCGGGTCGCGATATTGTTTGCCCAGCACCATGGGTGAGCCGGTGTTGCGGACATCATAGAGCCATCCCTGCATGGCCACATCGGAACCGGAGACCCCGAAGTTGCCGAAGGCGATCATGCTGGCATTCACCGGCGGATTGCTCCAAGCCGCCAATTGCAGCTCAGGAGGCGTTCCAGGAACGCTCAGCGGATAGAAGCTCTTCGAGACCAGCTCGAAGATGCCGGCATTGTCGAGATCGTTCCATAGAGTCTCGTTGAAGACTGTGAGCAGGGGCGCGGTCTGCGCATCATTGCCCGCAGCTTTGAAGTCAGGGACCGCCAGACGCACCTTTTCCACTCCCAGGCCTGTGCCGGTGCGGATCCAATCGGTTTGCGCGAAAAGCAAAGATGAAGATACGAACGTCAGCAGGACTAAAGCCGCCAATCGCTTGATCATGGTGTGTGCACTCCGTTCCTTGCTTATAAGTCAGAGAGTTTATTGCTACCGCTTGTAATCAAACCAGAATTCTACAGAAACTTTGCTGCCCCTGTATCCTCCGGGCAAAGGACCAAAACTGTCAATCCGTTGCAGTGCACGAATTGCCGATTGATCAAGGGAAGGCACGCCACTCGACTGCTCAATCTGCACGTTGGTGGGCTCTCCGCTGCTCATGATGTCAAAAACAATGTAAACCCGGCGCGAAGAAGAAGAAATCGTCGGATCAATTTCATATTTCATCCAGTTTTCCGAGACTTTGCGGCGCACCACATCCACGTACCATCCGAATTGGCTGCCAAAGTCGCCCGCAGCCCCAGTGAAGCTGAATCCGCCCTTGGCATTGTTGGCGGTAAACACTCCGTAAGGACCGCTCACCGGCCCTCCCTGGCCAAAGGGAACACGGTTATCTTCCGGCGGAGGCGTCCGGGGTTTTTCCGGGCTGGTACGCTGTTCCGGCTTCTTCTTTGCATTGCGGTCAGGAATTGGCAACGCTTCCGGTTGCTGCTCAACCGCCTTCGGCTGCGATTCCGTCAGCCCCTTGGATTCATTGGCTACCAGGTTCTGCGTCTGCTCTGCGGGAGCGGGCAGGGGGACCGGAGCACGGCTTACCAGGGTTGCGCTCATGGCGTCTCCGAATTCGGTGCTACCCCAGTTTTCTCCATGGCGTGAGCCGATGATGGCGCTGTAAATGATGATGGAGCCAAAAAGCGCCACGTGCAGTCCCGCCGACCAGGTGAGAAAACCTCCCCACGGCTCGCGTTCCAGATAGATGTTATTGCCGGGTTCCATCTCACTTAACCGCATTCTCCTGCAGCGGTTGCGTCACAATGCTTACATTGGTAATGCCGGCTTGTTTCACCGAATCCATCACCGTGGCGAATGCGCCGAAAGGCACATTCTGATCGGCCCGCAGGAAAATGGACTGATGCTCGGGATCGCGAACCTTGGCGCGCAGTTTTTCCGCAATCTGGTTGATGTTGATGGGGTCATTGCCCAGGAAGACACGCTGCGATTTATCGATGCTGATTACCAGCCGCTCTTCCGTCATTTCTTTTACCGTGCGGGTTTTCGGTACGTCCACTTCAATGCCCGATTGCAGGATGGGCGCCGTCAACATGAAGATGATCAGCAGCACCAGCACAACATCTACCAGCGGCGTGATATTGATCTCTGCCAGCGATGACTGCGTGCGACCGCTCTTGTCGGTAAATGCCATCAGCGGTTCTCCATCACCGCCTGTGCCTGCACCGGAGTATTACGCTCCACCGCATTCAACATCTCCAGCGAGAAGTCATCCATGCGGGCGCCAAACTCGCGGATGGTATGGGAAATCTGATTGTAGAAAATTACCGCGGGAATGGCGGCCATCAAGCCGGCCGCCGTGGTGATGAGAGCCTCTGAGATTCCGGGGGCAACGGCGCGCAGTGTGGCCGCGCCTGCGGTGCCGAGACCATGGAATGCGTCAATAATGCCCCACACCGTGCCAAACAACCCTATAAAGGGTGTAACCGCGCCGGTGGTCGCCAACAACGGCAGCCGCCGCTCCATGCGCGTCAGCTCTTCCGAGGCGGCAATCTGCATCGCCCGCCGAATGGAATCCAGGCTGCGGAGCGTCCCGCTGGGGTTCCCCACCTGCCGCCGGTATTCTTCATATCCGCCCTCGAATACCGACACCAGGGGGCTAGGTCTGAACTGTTCGGCCACTGCGGAAATATCCTGCAGCCGCTGGGCCTTGCGAAAGGCGCGTATGAAACGCCCGCTCTGCCTGCGTGCGCTGCCAAACCGGGCCCACTTGGAAAGGATAATTCCCCAGGAAAGTACGCTGAAGGCCAGCAGGATCAGAAGCACAACTTTGGCGACCAGACCGCTATCCTGAATAAGATTTACAATCTCGCCGCCGACAATGGATGCTGATAATAAGAGGTGTATGGTCATCTCGATGAATTCGAGTGAAAGTGGCTATATGCACCGTAGCATCCAGCGCGTGCCCTCGTCAATCATCGGAACGTTAATTTTGCCTGGAAATTATTAACCTTAAAGCTCACCCCCAGTCCCCTTCCAGCACATCATTTTCAAGCCAAACTTATCCACAGCCGAGGCAGTAGCTCGCAACTCCTTTTTGGTAGATAATCTTCCAAACTTCGAAGGGAATGCAGCTTGCTACTCGAGCTTCGCGTCGAAAATTACGCCGTCATTGACAACACCGTGGTGGAGTTTGCGCCCGGGCTAAACCTGCTGACAGGTGAAACCGGCGCCGGCAAATCCATTCTGATTGACGCGCTGGCGCTGTTGTTGGGCGAACGCGCTTCCAATGAAATGATCCGCCATGGCGCGGAAAAAGCTGTGGTCTCCGCAGTCTTCGATGCTCAGGGCCGCTCCATTGCTGAAATTCTGGAAAAGAATGGCATTGACTGCGGCGATCAGGATCTGATCCTGCGCCGTGAAATCGCCGCCGGTGGCAAGGGAAGGGTCTTCATCAATAACCAGCCGGCCACAGTGGCCGTGCTCAAGCAGCTTGCTCCTGAACTGGCCCACATCCACGCGCAAAGCGAGACCATGCTCGCCTTCGGCGCCAACGAGCGTCTGCGGCTTCTGGACCGTTTTGCCAGCATCGAAACCGGGCCCGTGGCGGCGTCGTATCATCGTTGGCGCGAGCTGCAACAGCGCATCTCTGAATTGGAGCGCGACGAGCAAGACCGACTGCGGTTGCTCGATCTGTGGCAGTTCCAGAAAAAGGAAATCGAACAGGCCAGCCTTGAACCGGGTGAAGATCAGCGCCTTGAATCTGAAAAGCGCGTGCTGGCCAATGCGGAAAAACTTTATTCCGCCGCCCTGGGGGCGCACCAGCTTTTGTATGAGTCAGATTCCTCCAGCGCTGCTTCCTTGCGCGCGGCCATCCGGCATGTGGAAGAGCTGGCGCGCTACGATGTCAAATTTCAGGAGACGCTGGCGGCGTTGGAATCCACGCGCATCACGGTGGAGGATGCGGGTGTCATGCTGCGCGATTACGCCGAGGGAATCGACGCCTCTCCGCAGCGCCTGGCTGAGATCGAGGACCGGCTGGCGCTGATGGACCGTTTGAAACGCAAGTACGGCCAGACTGTAGATCATGTTATCGCCTTTGGTGAAGAAGTTGCGCGCAAGCTGAATGAGATCGAGAACCGCGACGAGATTCTGCATCAACTTCGCAAGGAACTCACCGCGGCCGCAGAGGACTATCTGAAGCTGGCCCACACTGTCTCCAAGAAGCGGCAGGAGCACGCCCGGAAACTCGAAAAGTTGGTCGAAGCTGAAATCAACGATCTCGCCATGAAGGCGCGCTTCAAGGTCGAGCTTTCCAGTTCAGGAGACCAGAGCTCCTGGTCATCGGAAGGATTTGACAATGCCGCCTATCTCATCGCCACCAACGCGGGTGAGCCCTTGCATCCAGTGGAACAGATCGCCTCTGGCGGCGAAATGTCACGGGTCATGTTGGCGCTCAAAGCAACGATTGAAGCCGGTAAAGCTCCAACGGCTGCTCGCGGCAGTTCGGAGAACGGCAGGCCCGAATCGGGGATGCGCACACTGGTCTTCGACGAAATTGACACCGGTATCGGAGGCCGTGCTGCTGAAGCCGTCGGGAAAAAACTGAAGTCGCTGGGGCAGAGCCATCAGGTACTCTGCATAACCCACCTGCCGCAGATCGCTTCTTTCGCCGACCAGCATTATGTGATTGAGAAGAAAGAAAAGAAGGAATCCGGTGCGGTGCGCATGCATACCACCATCCGGCGTCTGTCTGAGGCGGAGCGCACCGAAGAAATAGCACGCATGCTGAGCGGCGCCAGGCTGACGGAGACCTCCCTCCGTCACGCCGAGCAGATGCTTAAGGCCAAGGTTTGATCCAGCGCTTGCGAACCGGGTCACATCCACAAGGCAATTGCTCGGATGGCGCCCGAAGGCCATCGCAGCTGAAGACTGGTTCCTGAGCGAGTCTTAATGAGTGCGTAGGCTAGCTGCCATGGCGCGTTCCTTTTCCGCTTGTGCCTGCTTCGGAGCTGACACTGGAAAAAGCAGGGCCGGCGCAGACGCCCGCTGGTTCCGTACAGCGATGATGACCAGTTCTGCCAACTGGCTGTTCTTTAGGATGGGGTATAGGCGAATTGTGGCCAGGGTTGCAATTATGCCGATCAGAAACGCGAGTGCGAGGCTCAGCATGGGGAACACCTACCGCCTGAGTAGGATGCCGGTCGCCAGAGCAGAGTTGACCAGAGTTGCTGGATTTCCCCGTTCACTGGGCTTTAACACCCATTTAATGCCAATTCCACCCTCTTCTCTGGATTACGTTGACGCTAATGGCATCTTTCTTGTAAAGTTTTGATTCTGAAAAACTTAGGCAACTCTTGTATACTTAAAGCCAAGCCCATGAGCATACAAATCGAAGCCCAACCCGAAGTGCAAACGGCAACCAAGACGCTTATCCTGCTCAAACCCCGAGGGTTCTGCGCCGGTGTGGTTCGAGCTATTGACATTGTTCGTATAGCCCTTGAGGCCTTCGGCGCGCCTATTTACGTCCGTAAAGAGATCGTCCACAACCGCTATGTGGTGGATGAACTCAAGGGCAAGGGCGCTATTTTCGTGGACAGCGTGGAAGAGGTCCCGAACGGTGAGCGTGTCATCTACAGCGCTCATGGTGTTTCTCCCGAGGTGCGCGAGGCCAGCAAAAAGCGCAACCTGCGCGTCGTGGATGCCACCTGTCCCCTGGTCACCAAGGTCCACGTGGAGGCTGTAAAGTACGCCAAAGAGGGTTACTCCATCATCCTGATCGGTCACCGCGACCACGATGAGGTCATCGGGACCCTGGGTGAGGCCCCTTTCGTGACCCAGGTCGTCAGCAATACGGAGGAAGTTGAGGCACTGGTGGTGCCCGATCCGAACCGTGTGGCCTACATCACACAGACCACCTTAAGTCTCGATGAAGCTAAAGACACCATTGCTGCCCTCAAGAAAAAGTTTCCTTATATTCGCGGCCCGCACGCCCAGGATATCTGCTATGCCACTGAAAACCGCCAGGTTGCAGTGAAGCATATTGCAGAAGAAGCAGACCTGTTGCTGGTGGTGGGTTCCGATAACAGCTCCAATTCGAACCGCCTGGTAGAAGTGACCCTCAATTTTGGGCGCTCTTCTCATCTGATTGAAAATTTCCGGGCAATCGCGCCGGAGTGGCTGGACGGCGTTAAAACCATAGCCCTAACCGCGGGAGCTTCCGCTCCGGAGTGCTTGGTGGAAGAGGTCATTTTGTTCCTTCAGAACAAAGGTTTCACCAATCTTCGTGAGGTCGAGGTCATGCCGGAAAATGTTCGTTTCGGCCTGCCTCCCGAAATCGTCGCTGCTATTGGCGAAGCTCCGGCGCCGGCCATCGCGGAGTAAGCATGGAACAGCCCCTGCCCCAGGGCGCGACTGAGCGCCAGCTACCGCCAATGACCTTCGGCAAGCTCGATGACATGCGCAGCCGCGTGGCTGTGGCCATCGATGCCATCCGCAAGTATCTCTTTGCCATACAGGCCGACGAAGGGTACTGGTGCGGCGAACTGGAAGCGGATACCACTCTCGAATCCGATTACATTCTCGTTCACACGCTTTTAGGTACCGGTGATGCCGGCAGGATGGCCAAGGCAACGGTCGAGATTCTTCGCCACCAGAACGAAGACGGCGGCTGGCCCATTTATCATGGCGGCCCGTCGAACATCAGCGCTTCGGTAAAGGCTTACTTTGCTCTCAAGTTGATGGGCTACGCGCCCGATCATCCGGCATTGCTCCAGGCCCGCCAGCGCATCATGGAAATG
>Ga0066709_100004460_pt1 | contig 11184 bp, 7 predicted proteins | sample GraSoiAngelo_158_FD_79665 | JGI IMG/M metagenome (GOLD analysis project Ga0066709, IMG submission 79665) | Grasslands soil microbial communities from the Angelo Coastal Reserve, California, USA - 14_1009_16_30cm | ecosystem: Environmental > Terrestrial > Soil > Grasslands | place: USA... | reverse complement strand
GCCCGCGCCCACCCCTTCCCCACCGGGCCCGCGCCCCACACCACCACGCGCCGCGGAGCACGCAGCGGGCCACGCGCGAGCGCGTCGAGCTTCAGGTCGCGGAATCGCTCGGCCGCGTAGCGCGGGTCGGCGCGCGTCAGGCGGCCCGGGCGGTCGCGCCACTCCAGCAGCACCTCCGCGCGCTTGCCGAAGCGCCACCCGCCCGCGTGCGCCCGCAGCCAGAGGTCGTAGTCCTCGGGGCCGTCGAAGGCCCGATAGCCCCGAAGGTCCCGCATGACGTCCGCGCGCATCATCACGCTGGGGTGGACGAGAGGCGACTCCACGAGCAGGTCGCGCACGATGTCCTCGTGGGTGAGCAGGCGGTTGAGCCACGCCACGTAGTCGCGCATGCCCCCCGCCGCGTCGCCGGCGTCCACCCCGCAACCGAGGATCGCGCAGCGTGGATCGTCCTCCAGGCCCTCCACCTGCAACGCCAGCCGATCGCGATGGCAGACGTCGTCGGCGTCCATGCGGGCCACGAGCGCCCCGCGCACGTGGGCGAGGCCGGTGTTGAGGGCGGCCACCAGGCCCCGCGGCGGCGTACGCACGACGCGCAGGCGGGCATCACTCTCGGCGGCGGCGGCGAGGATCGCCGGGGTGGCGTCGGACGAGCCGTCGTCGACGGCCACCACTTCGTGGTCGGCAAAGGTCTGCGAAAAAAGCGAGCCGAGGCAGGCCGGCAGCGTGTCCTGTCCATCGCGCACGGGCAGGAGCACGGAGACGCGCGGGCTAGCCGTAGCGGACGAGGAAGTCCCGGGCCGCCCGGAGGGCCCCTTCGGGGCTGCCCGCCTCCACCACGAAGAACGGGCCGGCGATTCCCGGCCGCCACCCCGCGCGCGTGGCCCGGCGGATCTCCGCCTGCCAGCCGGTGTCCCGCGGCACCGGCTCCAGGATCTCGTATACCCATTCCTCCCGCCGCACGGTCGAGTGGATGCCGAGGGACAGCTGTTGCTTCGAGGGGAAGAGCGGCAGGCGTCGCCCCACGAGCGCGCCCACCACCTCCTGGCTCTCGGGGGGCATGAAGAGGAACTCGACGCCATAGCCGAGGTACGGCCAGCCCACCTCCGGCGCCTCCCGCACCACGCGGCCGAGCGCGCGCAGCCGGTGGGCGACGCCGCTGACGCTGAACTCGAGGTCGAGGTCGGGCGAGGGCCCGAGCTTCACGGGGCTCGCGAGCAGCATCCCGTTGAGGCTCACGTTGCGCGTCAGGCCGCAGAAGTGCAGCGCCGCCGGCCGCGGTGTCCCCACGACCTGGCCCTGGACGGGGATCCGCGTCTCGATCCTGCGCGGCACCGCCAGCAGCTTGGCGATCCAGCTCTCGAGCACGCCGCGCTCCAACGGTCGGCGCAGGGCCGCGTTGGCCCCCGCCTCGATCGCCGCCGCCTCCACGCCGGGAGGGTCGGCCGCCGGCACGAGGACGAGCACGGATACCCGCCGCGTCATCGGCGACGAGCGGATGCGCCGGACGGCGTCGGTCAGCTCGAGGTCCGGCAGGCGCGGCCCGAGCACGACCAGGCGGGCCCGGGTCTGCGCGAGCCGGGGCAACAGATCGCGGCCCCACTCCTCCTGGACGATGAGGTCCTGGTCCCGCTGCAGGACGGGCGCCTCCAGCAGCAGGCTGCGCGCGTCGAGGCCGGCGACGAGGATCGGAGTGGGCAGCGTGGGCATCTTCGGGGCCCGCTGCGCAGTCTACGCCGCGTCCGCAGGCCCGGCAACGGCCGCTTCCCCTCGCCGTGTACCCCCCCGAATATAATCCCATCGTGAAAGTGGGCATCATCGGTGTGGCTTCCTCGGGCAAGAGCACGCTGTTCCAGCTCCTTACCGGCGCCTCCGCCCCGGCGCCCGGCGGGCGGCCGGAGGCCCGCCTCGGCGTCGCGCGGGTGCCCGACCCCCGGGTTGACGCGCTCGCCGTGATGTACCAGCCCAAGAAGAGGACGCCGGCGACCGTGGAATACGTCGACGTGCCCGGAGTGGTCAAGGGCGAGGGCTCGGCCCTGGTGGACCTGCCCGCCCTGCGCGGGGTGGACGCCCTCGTCCACGTGGTGCGGGCCTTCGAATCGGACAGCGTGGCCCATCCCGACGGGTCGGTCGATCCCGTGCGCGACGCGAAGATGCTCGAGCTGGAGCTGATCCTCGCCGACCTGGGGACGGCGGAGCGCCGGCTGGAGCGCCTGGAGGGCAACATCAAGAAGGCCAATCGCGCCGACGACGTCGCCGAGCGCGCGGTGTTCCTCAAGCTGAAGGCCGCCCTCGAAGCCGAGCGCCCGCTGCGCGAGGTCGTCCCCGGCCTCTCCGACGAGGAGCGCAAGCGGCTGCGCAGCTACTCGTTCCTGTCCGAGAAGCCGCTGATCCTCGTCGTCAACATGGGCGAGGACGAGGTTCGCGACGCGGCCGGCCTGCTCGAGCGCCGCGGCCTCGCCTCCTTCGCGGCCGCGCCCGGCAGGGCGCTCGTTCCCGTCTCCGCGCCCATCGAGGCCGAGATGGCGCAGCTCTCGAGTGACGACGCGCGCGCCTTCCGCGAGGACCTCCACCTCGAGGAGCCCGGCCTCGACCGCGTCATCCGCGCCTCCTACGCGCTGCTCGGCCTGATCTCGTTCCTCACCGCGGGGGAGGACGAGTGCCGGGCCTGGACGATCCGGAAAGGGACGAAGGCGCAACCGGCCGCGGGCGCCATCCACTCCGACATCGAGCGCGGCTTCATCCGGGCGGAAGTGGTCGCCTTCGACGACTTGATGGCGGCGGGATCGCTGGCCGCGTGCCGCGAGCGGGGGACGCTCCGCCTGGAGGGCAAGGAATACGTGGTCCGCGACGGCGACGTGATCAATTTCCGCTTCAATGTCTAGCCCAGCGCTCAACAATGTCCTCCCGCGCGAACGTTCGGCGCGTGGAGCGGAGCGTCTCCTCCGCCGTGTGGGGGCGGATTCACTCCGCCGCCACCCGCTCAATGACGACGACCGCGCAGCGGAGCGCGCCGCATCCAGATTGACGCCGCGCGCCGCATCGGCGTCATGACCTCTCGCCTCCTCGTGCTCGCGCAGATCGGGGATGCCGACCCGGAGGCCCTGGCCCGCGCGCTCGGGCTCGCGGCCGCCGACGCCGTCCACCGGGTGCGCCGCGGCGGCTGGCAGCTCCTCCGCATCGCGGAGCCGGCGGCGGCCCGGGACGAGCACGCGCGGCTCGGCGAGGCGGGCCTCGTGGCCGTGCTCGTTCCGGAGGCGGAGGTCCGGTTGTGCGCGCGTCCGGTCGTGGCGCTGGGAGGCGAGCGGAACGGGCCCGAGCTGTCGCTGCGAACGACCGAAGGGTCGATGCGGGTGGAGGCCTCCCATCTCGTGCTCGCCGTCCAGGGGCCGATTGCCCGCGAGTACCAGACCTCCCAGGAGGTGAAGCGGGCCCGCCTCGCGACGCTGGAGAGCGGGTACCGCTTCCACCTGCACCGCAGGGGCGAAGGGCGTCCGGTCGAGCTGGATCCGGGGGCGTTCGATTTCGGCTCCCGCGCGGCGGGCGTTTCCTCGCTGCTGCAGCTCTCGGCGTGGGTGCAGGAGCTGACGCGGGGCGTGCTCGTGGACGACGCGTTCCGGCGTCTGCCCCCGGAGCTGGGGGTGGCGGAGCCCGCGGCCACGGGCCCGTTGGCCGCGGCCGACGCCCTCGGCGCCCGGGCCGCGGTCCGCGGTGAGGCGGCGCTCGTCCTCGACAACCTCCGGCAGTTCCGCTTCTACTCCGCCTGGCGCGGAGCCGTGGAGCGCCACCGCAGCTAACAGCGCCGCGAGCCCCTGTGCTACCGTTCGGGCGGCCGCCGCGAGCATGAAATTAATCGTCCAGATCCCCTGCCTCAACGAAGAGGCGACGCTGCCGGAAACCCTCAAGGCCGTCCCCCGCTCCATCCCCGGCATCGACGTCGTGGAGGTGCTGGTGATCGACGACGGCTCTACCGACCGGACGGCGGAGGTGGCGCGCGCGAACGGGGCCGACCACATCGTCCGCTTCACGCGGCGCAAGGGCCTGGCCGCCGGCTTCATGGCCGGCCTCGACGCCAGCCTGCGCCTGGGGGCCGACGTCATCGTCAACACCGACGCCGACCACCAGTACCCCGGCCACGAGATCCCACGCCTCGTCGCTCCCATCCTCGCCGGACAGGCGGACATGGTCGTGGGCGACCGCGGCGTCGACGAGGTCGCTCACTTCTCGTGGACCAAGCGCCGGCTCCAGGCCGCGGGCTCGTGGGTGGTGCGCAAGGTGTCGGGCACCGGGGTCGCCGACGCCACCAGCGGCTTCCGGGCCCTGACCCGCGAGGCCGCCCTGCGCATCAACATCGTGAGCGAGTTCACCTACACGCTCGAGTCGATCATCCAGGCGGGCAAGAAGAGGATGGCGGTGGCTCACCTGCCCATCGCGGCGCGGGAGACCCGTCCCTCGCGTCTCATCAGCTCCACCTGGGATTACGTCAAGCGCTCGGCCGCGACCATCCTGCGCATCTACGCCATGTACGAGCCGTTCAAGGTCTTCGTGCTCACGGGCACCCTGCTCCTCACGCTGGGCGTGGCCCTGGGGCTGCGCTACGCCTGGTTCTGGGCGCAGGGAGAGGTTGCGCGGGCCGCGCACCTCCAGTCCGCGATCCTCTCGGTCCTGCTCCTCATCCTGGGCTTCCAGACCCTGCAGTGGGGAGTCGTGGCCGACCTCATCGCCAACAACCGCAAGCTCATCGAGGACCTGCTCTACCGCATCCGCAAGATGGAGCTGGGAGAACGCGGGCGTGGCTGAGGCGGGCACGGTGTCGGTGGTCATCCCTGCCTACAACGAAGAGGACGCGATCGGCGCGCTGGTGGCCGCCGTTCGCAAGGCCGGCTCCTGGCGCGAGGTGCTGGTCGTGGACGACGCCTCCCGCGACCGGACGGCCGAGCGCGCGGAAGCGGCGGGGGCGCGCGTGGTGCGCCACCCGTACAACAAGGGGAACGGCGCCGCGGTGAAGACCGGCGTCCGCGAGGCGCGGGGAGACGTGGTGGTCCTCATGGACGGCGACGGCCAGCACGATCCGGCGGACATGCCCCGCGTCGTGGAGCCGGTGGGGGTCTACGACCTGGTCATCGGCGCCCGGGCGGCCGCCGACCAGGCCCCCGTGCGCGCGCTCGGCAACGCGGTGTTCAACGGCCTCGCCTCGTGGCTGACCGGGCGGCCGATCGCCGACCTCACCTCCGGCTTCCGGGCCGCCCGCCGGGACCGGATGCTCGAGGTGCTGCCGCTGCTGCCCAACGGCTTCTCCTACCCCACCACCTCGTGTCTCGCCTTCCTGAAGGCCGGCCACAGCGTGGCCTTCGTGAGCGTGAAGGCGCGCGCGGGAACCGGGCGGAGCAAGATCCGCGTCGCCCGCGACGGTGTGCGCTTCCTGCTCATCATCCTGAAGATCGTCACCGTCTACAGCCCGCTCAAGATCTTCTTCCCGCTGAGCGCGGCCGCGCTCCTGCTCGGCCTCGCCTACGGCGTCTGGAACGTCGTGCGCTTCGGCAAGATCCCGATGGGATCGGCGCTGCTCATCCAGCTCGCGGTGGTGGTGTTCCTGTTCGGCCTCATCTCGGAGCAGATCGCCGCCGGGCAGGAGCGGAAGTAGCGCGGTTGATCCGCCTCCGCGCCGCGCTCCTCCCGGTTCTTCTCCTCCTTCTTCCCGTCATCGCCTATGCGCCCGCGTTGTGGGAAGGGCGCCTGCTCGGCCCCGGCGACGGGGCCGCCCTTCATTTCCCGCTGCGGGCGGCGGCGTGGGAGTCCTGGCGCGTCGGCGACCTGCCGGACTGGAACCCGGCGATCTTCCTGGGCACGCCGCTGCTCGCCGCATACCGGCCGGGGGTCCTGTTTCCGCTGATGCTTCCCCTCGCTCTCCTTCCCCCTTTCACCGCGTTCCAGGTGCTGGTGATGGGATCGCTGTCGCTCTCGGCGGTGCTGGCATTCGCGTACGTCCGGCGACTGGGCGGCGAAGGCGTCGGCGCCTACTTCGCGGGCCTGTCGTTCGCGCTCGGACCTTATCTGGTCGGGCATCTCGACGACACCGCCACCGTGATCGCCGCTCCGCTTCTCTTCCTGCTGATGATCGCCGTCGAGGCTCAGCTCGCCCGCGGCGGAGCGCTGCGCGCGGCGGGGCTGGCCGCCTCGCTCGCCCTGCTGCTGCTCGCCGGCTCGCCCGAGGCGGATCGGGCGGGGGCCGCGCTCCTCGCCGGCCGCCTGCTGGTGGCCTGGTGGACGGGCACCGCGCGGGCCGCCTGGAGCGAGACCCTGATCGCGATCGGCGCGGGCGCGCTCCTCGCCGCGCCCCAGCTCCTGCCCACCGTCCTCGCCGCCCGGCAGGCCGGGCGAGCCGTGACGGGCCTCGCGCCCACGGGCGAGCCCGCGGTGCCCGGACTGACCGGCCTCGTCCTGCGCTACACCTCCCACACGCCGGCGCCGTCGCTCGCGCTGGCCGCCCTGCCGCTGGCCGTGAGCCAGATCCCCATCCGCGTCCTCGGGGCCGCCCTGGCCATCTGCCTCGCCCTGCAGGTGGGCCGCGGGCCCCTCTCCGCGCCCGGCGCCCTCGCGCTCGTCTTCGACCTCACGCTGTCGGTGCTCGCGGGGCTGTCGCTCTCGGCGCAGTGGCGCTCGCGCCGCGAGGCCGAGGGCCGCCGCCTGCGCGCGTACTTCCTGTTCGGTGCCGTGGCCTCGGCACTGGCGCTCTCGGTGGCCGCGGCCACGCTCGGCCCGCTGCCCCAGACGCTGGCGGGGGCGCTGGGCGTGCTGGCCCTGGCCTTGATCCTCTATTTTCCCAATGCCTCCGCACCCGATCCCGTGCGGGCCGGCATCTGGCTCCTGCCCTTGACCGTCTCCTTCCTTCTTCAGCCCCAGGGCCGCCGGGTGTGGGAGAGCGCCCCGACGGGAGCGGAGCTGCTCCGGGGCAGCGCGACCCGGGAGTCGATCGATCGCGTCCTGGGCGCGCGGCGCTCCGAGCCCATGCTGACGCTCGCGAGTGAGTGGCCCGCGGGGGAGGAGCGCGACCTGGGATGGGACAACCTGGGCCCGCTCTCCGGCCGCCGCAACGTCAACGGCTACGATCCCATGGTTTCGTTCCGCCGCCGGGAGGCGCTGGGGGGCATGGGCCCGGGGGGCACGCTGCCGCCAGGCTTCCTGCGCAGCGACCCGTCGCGGCTGGAGATGCTGGGCATCCGGTGGGTGCAGGTGCCGGCCTCGGCGCTGCACGCGGGGGAGAACCCGGCCGGTGACCGTCTCGACGTCCCGGTCGAGGCCGGCCGTCCCCGCTTCCTGCCCCTCGCGCTCGGCCCCGCCACCGAAGTGCGCCTGGTCAGCGCGCTGTCCGAAGCGGAAGACGTCGTCCAGGAAACGGTGGTGGCCTTCGTTCACGCGCGGCTGGCCTCGGGCCGCGAGATCTCGCTTCCCCTGCGGGCCGGGCTCGACACCGCGGAGTGGGCCTGGGATCGCCCCGACGTGCGGGCCCGGGTCGCCCATTACCGCGCACCGGTGGCCGAGAGCTGGCCGGCGCCCGACGGCTCCTTCCAGGGCCACCGCTACCAGGCGCTGCTGCGCCTCCCGGGCCGCTACTGGGTGGATGGGATCCGGCTCGAGCGCGCGCCGGGGCGAGGCATCTTCACGCTCCACCGCATCGCCGTCTTCGATGCGGTCACTGGACGCGCGGCCGCCGCGTCGCTGACGGCGGGCTTCGTGAGCGACACCGGCCGCTTCCGCGAAGCGGCCACGACGCCGGGCGTACGCCTGTTCGAGCTGCCGGTGACGTCGGGACGGGCCGCCGTCGTCGAGGGCCTGCGCCAGTTGCCGAGCGAGCCGGCGGTGCTGTCGGCCCTCGCCTCCCTCGCCCGTTCGGGAGTCGACCCTCATCGCGAGGCGGTCGGTGTGGAGAGCGACCTCGCCGGCGTGACGCTGCCGCCCGGGAGCCGCGCGTCCCGGGCCGAGGTCGTCCGCTCGCTCGCGGACTGGATCGACGTGCGGGCCGAAGGACCCGGGTTGCTCGTCGTCACCGACGGCTGGGACGGCGGCTGGCGCGCGTCGCTCGACGACGCGCGCGCACGCGTGCTGAGGGTCAACCACGGCGAGATGGGCGTGGTGTTGCCCGAAGGGCGGCACCGCGTCGTCTTCTCCTACCGTCCGGAGGGCTTCTGGACGGGGATCGCGCTGGCCGGGGTCGGCGCCGCCGCGATGGGCCATCTCGCGCGGCGTTCGCGGGGACGCTCGCCGGGGCGAGGGGGGTCTGGGGGGGCCCGCAGGGGACCCCCCAGCTCAAGAGCGAGCGCGGATGGCTGCGCGCCTCCACCAAGTGGAGCCGCGCCCGCGGGACCTCGCTACGCTCGGTCCACATTCCGCGCGAGCGAACGTTTGACCCTCCGCGGAACGGCGTGCTACGGTCACCCGTTGACCCCATCGCGGCCGAGCCTCTCCATCTTCTTCCCCGCGTACAACGACGCGGGCACCATCGCGAGCCTCGCCCTCGTCGCCCACATGACCGCGCGCCAGCTCACGGACGACTACGAGGTCATCGTGGTCGACGACGGCAGCCCTGACCACACGGGGGCGCTCCTGGACGAGATGGCCGCCCACTTCCCGTGGCTCAAGGTCGTCCACCACGGCGGCAACCGTGGCTACGGTGGCGCGCTGCGCACGGGCTTCGCCACCGCGGCCAAGGAGCTGGTCTTCTACACCGACGGCGACGCCCAGTACGACCCCCGGGAGCTGCTCAAGCTGTACGCGGCGCTGGGCCCGGACGTGGACTTCGTGAACGGCTACAAGATCGGCCGCTCCGATCCGCTGCACCGCGTCGTGATCGGCCGGCTCTATCACACCTTCGTGCGCACGCTCTTCGGCCTGCGCCTGCGGGACGTGGACTGCGACTTCCGCCTGATGCGGCGGCAGGTGCTCGACAAGGTGCGGCTCACCCGATCGTCGGGCGTGATCTGCGTGGAGCTGATGAAGAAGGTCCAGGACCGCGGGTTCCGGATCGCCGAGGTGCCCGTCCGCCACTATCACCGCACCTACGGCAAGAGCCAGTTCTTCAACTTCCCCCGCGTGGGCCGCACCCTCGTCGACCTGATGCGGCTGTGGGTGGAGCTGGTCCTGCACAAGGAGCACCTGGCGTCCAAGGACGGCGAGCCCGGGATCGCCTCGCACGCGAGGCAGAGCCGGGACTGACCGGAACCATGGACCACCGCGACTTCTACCGGGACCGGCGGGTGCTGGTCACCGGTGCGCTCGGCTTCATCGGATCGAACCTCTGCCGGACGCTCGCCGACCTGGGGGCGAAGGTGCTCGCCGTCGACAGCCTCCTGCCCGACTACGGGGGCAACCTCTTCAACCTGGCCGGCTACGAGGACAAGGTCCGCATCAACATCGCCGACGTGCGCGGCCACGGCATGAGCTACCTCGTGCGGGACCAGGACGTGCTCTTCAACCTCGCCGGGCAGGTCAGCCACATCGATTCCATGACCGACCCCTTCACCGACCTCGAGATCAACTGCCGGAGCCAGCTCTGGATCCTGGAGGCGGTGCGGCAGAACAACCCCGCGGTGAAGATCGTCTACGCGGGCACGCGCCAGGTCTACGGCCGGCCCACTCGGCTGCCCGTCGACGAGACGCACCCGCTCAACCCGACCGACGTCAACGGCATCAACAAGATCTCGGGCGAGCTCTACCACCTGGTCTACCACTCGGTGTACGGCATCCGCGCCTCCTCCCTGCGCCTCACCAACACGTACGGGCCCCGCCAGCTCATCCGGCACAGCCGCCAGGGGTTCATCGGCTGGTTCATCCGCCAGGCCGTGCGGGGCGAGACGATCCAGCTCTTCGGCGACGGGACGCAGAAGCGCGACTTCGACTACGTCGACGACGTGGTCGACGCCTTCCTGCGGGCGGGGGCGATGGACGCGGCCGACGGGCAGGTCTTCAACCTCGGGGGCGACGAGCCGGTATCGCTTCTCGAGCTGGCGAAGACGATGGTCGAGATCGCGGGGGAGGGCGCCTACGTCCTCACCCCGTTCCCGCCCGAGCGGAAGCGCATCGACATCGGCGATTTCTACGCCGACACCACGAAGATCCGGAAGGCACTCGGGTGGGCCCCGCGAGTCAAGCTGCGCGAAGGCCTGCAGCGCACGATCGACTACTACCGCCGGCACCAGGACCGCTACCTGTGAGCGTCGTCCCCTTCGTGGATTTCAAGGCCCGCGTCTCGGCCGTCCGTGGCGAGCTGGAGGCGGCCGTGGGGCGCGTCCTCGACTCGGGCTGGTTCATCCTCGGCCGCGAGGGCGAGGCCTTCGAGCGCGAGCTGGCCTCGGCCTGCGGCGCCCAGGACGCGGTGGGGGTCGCGAGCGGGACGGAGGCGATCCAGCTCGCCCTCTCCGCGGTCGGCGTCGGCGCCGGCGACGAGGTCGTGACCTCTCCCCTCACCGCCGCGTTCACCGGCCTCGCCATCCTCGCCGCCGGCGGACGCCCGGTTTTCGCCGACGTCGACCCCGCCACCCTCAACGTCGCGCCCGAGGCCGTCGCGCGCGCGGTCACGCCACGGACGAAGGCCCTCCTGCCCGTGCACCTCTACGGCCACCCTGCCGACCTCGATCCGCTCCTGCAGATCGCCCGTGACCACGGCCTCCCCCTCGTCGAGGACGCCTGTCAGGCCCACGGCGCACGATACAAAGGGCGCGTGGTGGGGGCGCTGTCGGGGATCGGAGCGCTCAGCTTCTACCCCACCAAGAACCTGGGCGCGCTCGGCGACGCCGGCGCCGTCCTCGTGAACGATCCCGCCCTCGCCGTCCGTTTGCGCCGCACACGCAACGGCGGGCAGACGGACCGCTACCACCACGCGGAGCCGGGAATCAACAGCCGCCTCGACGAGATGCAGGCCGCCGTCCTGCGCGTCGGCCTGCGGCACCTCGAGCGGGGGAACGCCCGCCGGCGCGAGCTGGCCGCGATCTACCGGCGAGAGCTCGCGAACGTGGGCGGGCTCGTCCTTCCCGTGGAGCAGCCCTACGCGCGGTCGAACCACCACCTCTTCGTCGTCCGCCATCCGCGGCGCGACGCGCTCATGGCCGGGCTCGAGGAGCGGGGGATCGCCAGCCTCATCCATTACCCGGTGCCCCTGCACCTGCAGGGCGCTTTCGCCGCGCTGGGGGG
>Ga0066709_100004459_pt1 | contig 11184 bp, 9 predicted proteins | sample GraSoiAngelo_158_FD_79665 | JGI IMG/M metagenome (GOLD analysis project Ga0066709, IMG submission 79665) | Grasslands soil microbial communities from the Angelo Coastal Reserve, California, USA - 14_1009_16_30cm | ecosystem: Environmental > Terrestrial > Soil > Grasslands | place: USA... | reverse complement strand
CGAGGAGGTCGTGCCGTTCACCAAGGTGCGCAAGCTCATCGCCGAGAACATGGTGAAGAGCAAGCACACCGCGCCGCACGTCACGACCTTCGACGAGGTCGACATGACGGCGGTGGTCGAGCTCCGCAAGGAGTGGACCCCCCGGCTCGAGCCGCAGGGCGTCAAGCTCACCTACATGCCGTTCTTCATCAAGGCGAGTGTGTTCGCCCTCAGGGAATTCCCGTGGGTGAACGGCACCGTCCGAGGGGACTCGATCGTGCTGCGCCGCTACTACAACATCGGCATGGCGGTGGGGCGCGACGAGAAGGGCCTGATCGTGCCCAACCTCAAGGACTGCGATCGGAAGAACCTGGTCCAGATCGCCGCCGAGGTGAACGATCTCGCCGCCCGGGCGCGCGCCGACCGGCTCAGGATGGAGGAGATCGAGGGCGGCACCTTCAGCATCACGAACGCCGGGGTGTTCGGGGCGACCAACTCGGCCCCGATCATCAATTTCCCGGAGGTGGCGATCCTGGGAGTCCACAAGATCGTCGAGCGCCCCGTGATCCGCGGGGGCCAGATCGTGCCGCGACACATGATGAACGTCGCGCTCTCGTTCGACCACCGCGTGATCGACGGGGAGCTGGCGGTCAAGTTCCTGCGCCGCGTGAGCGAGTTGCTCGAGCGTCCCGAGCTGCTGTGGTTCTACGCATGAGCGGAAGTGACACACCGAGCCCCGACGTCCTGACCGCGTGCGGCCTGGGGCACACTCCGTACCGGGACGGCCTCAGGCTCCAGGAGGCTCTGGTCGCGGCGCGGGCCGCCGGCGAGACCGGAGACTGGCTGCTGTTCCCGGATCACCCCCCGGTTCTCACCGTGGGGCGGAGCGGGAGCGAGGCGAGCCTGCGCGCCGAACCCCGGAGGCTCGAGCAGATGGGAATCGAGCTGTTCCAGGTCGCCCGGGGCGGCGACGTCACCTGGCATGGTCCGGGCCAGCTCGTCGGCTACACCATCTGCGAGCTGGGCCGCTGGGGCCATGACCTGCACCGCTTCCTGAGGGCGATCGAGGAGGCGCTCGTGAGCACGTTGGAGCACTTCGGAATCCACGGCGAGACCGTTCCGGGGCGCACCGGAGTCTGGGTGGAAGGCGAGAAGATCGCCTCGATCGGAATCGCGGTGCGGCGCTGGGTCAGCTATCATGGTTTCGCGCTCAATGTGGCTCCGGATCTCGGGTCCTTCGACCTCATCCATCCTTGCGGGCTTCGGGGCATCCGAATGACATCGCTGGCTGTCCGTCTCGGGAGCTCGGCGCCTTCCCTGGCCGAGGCGAGGCGGACGGCCGCCGAGGAGACGGCACGGCGGCTCGGATACGCGGGCGTGGCCTGGGTGGGTGAGGCGGAGCCGTGGCGGTGGGTCCCGGAGCTTCCGGGCGGCCGCGAGGCGCTCCGAGAATCGAGTTGGGACCGCGGCCGGTCGAACGACTCCGCGGACACCGTGCAGATTGCACTCGCAGGCGGCGGGGTCATGAACCCAGCGGGCCGGGACCGCGTGGCGGAGGTGAAGGAGCTGTGAAGATCACGCTGTTCAGCGTCGATGAAGCCAACCGCGCGCTGCCCGCGGTGCGCCCCGCGCTCGAGCTCCTCGTCAAGACCAAGCGCGAGCACGACCGGGTGCTGCGCCAGATCGATGCCCTGACCCTGGCCCTCTCGGGCGCTTCCCCGAACAACCCCGACACGCGCGCGCGGCGCGATCTCATCGAGCGGCGCCGGCACCTCGCCGAGAAGATCCAGCGCGGCGTGGAGACGATCCAGGCGCGCGGCTGCGTGGTGAAGGATCTGGAGCGCGGGCTGATCGACTTCTACTCGGTCGCGGGCGATCGGCTGATCTACCTGTGCTGGCAGCTCGGCGAGTCCGAGGTGTCGCACTGGCACACGCTCGAGGGTGGGTTCTCCAGCCGCCAGCCGCTCAACCGCACCGAGCTCGAATAGCAGCCGCTAGGAGGTGAGCTTCCTGGGCCTCGTCGCCTCATCGACCGCCGGCGCCGCCCGGCCGTTCTCGGAGTACGCCCCGCTCCCCGCCGCAGAGATCCGCGAGCGCACCTTGGCCGCCAAGCGGGCGCTGGGGGGCCGCGCCGTGATCCTCGGGCACCATTACCAGCGCGAGAGCGTGATCGAGTTCGCTGACTTCCGCGGCGACTCCTTCAAGCTCGCCCAGCTTGCGGCGAGCCGCGCCGAGGCCGAGTTCATCGTGTTCTGCGGCGTGCACTTCATGGCCGAGTCGGCCGATGTGCTCCGGCAGCCGCGGCAGGCCGTGATCCTTCCCGACCTCAAGGCCGGCTGCTCGATGGCCGACATGGCGATCATGGAGGATGTCGAGGAGGCCTGGGAGCGCCTGACCCGGGTGCACGGCGACACGTTCGTCCCCGTCACCTACATGAACTCGACGGCGGCGCTCAAGGCGTTCTGCGGGGCGCGCGGCGGCGTGGTGTGCACCTCCTCCAACGCCCGGAGCGTGCTCGAGTGGGCCTGGGCCCGGAAGCCCCGGGTGTTCTTCTTCCCGGACCAGCACCTCGGCCGCAACACCGGTCACGCGATGGGCGTGCCGCTCGACTCCATGGCCGAATGGGACTACCGGGCCGAGGACCTGGAGCGCCAGAACGTCCGCTGCTTCCGGCCCGAGACGCGCCTCGTCCTGTGGCGCGGTTTCTGCTCGGTGCACACCAAGTTCACCCGCCGGCAGATCGACGAGGCGCGCGCCGAGGACCCCGGGGTCAAGATCCTGGTCCATCCCGAGTGCCCCTTCGACGTGGTCCAGAACGCCGACCTTGTGGGCTCGACCGAGTTCATCATCCAGCAGGTGCGGGAGGCGCCGCCCGGGACCCGCTGGGCGATCGGGACCGAGATCAATCTCGTGCACCGGCTCGGGCTCGAGCATCCGGAGCAGCAGATCCGATCGCTCCAGAAGAACGTCTGCCCCTGCGCCACCATGAACCGCATCGACCCGGCTCACCTGCTGTGGGCGCTCGAGAACCTGGCCGAGGGCCACGTCGTGAACCCGATCCGCGTCCCCGAGGACGTGCGGCAGCACGCCCGCGTCGCTCTCGACCGCATGCTCGCGCTCAAGGGGGTCGGCCCGACCGGCGCGGACATGGCGAGAGACTGACGTGAGCGAGTCCTTGCCCCGCGGAGAGGTGGAAGGGCCCCACGCCCCGCGTGCCGCCGAGCCGGCGCCGGGCGACGGGACACAGCTCGATCCGGCCGCCGGCCCGCCGCCGGATTCCGGGCTCGCGATCGTGAGCGATTCGCTTCCGCCGGTCGGAGTCTACGGGGCACCGCGTCCGGCGGTCCCCCAGCGACTGCCGCTCACCCCGCGCTTCAGGGGCTGCGGCTCGGGTGCCGGGGCGGGTGTGGGAGCCGACGCCGCCTCCCCAACAGGCTTCCGGCGGCTGCCCGATTGGCTCAAGGTCAAGCTCCCGGGCACCGGCGAGTACGCCGGCACGAAGGCGCTGCTGCGCCGGCTGAGCCTCCACACCGTGTGCGAGGAGGCGCGCTGTCCCAACCTCGGTCACTGCTGGGAGCGCGGGACCGCGACGATCATGATCCTGGGCGAGCTCTGCACCCGGCGCTGCGGCTTCTGCGCCGTGGCCCCGGGCAAGCCCAACGGCTACGTCGACTGGGACGAGCCCCGCCGGGTCGGCGAGGCGGTGGCCGAGATGGGGCTCCGCCACACCGTCATCACCTCGGTGGCGCGCGACGACTTGACCGACGGCGGGAGCACGATCTTCGCGCGGGTGATCCGCGAGATCCGCAAGCACTCGGACACCGTGATCGAGGTGCTGATCCCCGATTTCCGCGGCCACGCGCAGGACCTCCAGCGCGTGATCGACGCCCGCCCGGAAGTGATCAACCACAACATCGAAACCGTCGAGCGGCTCCATCCGGTGGTGCGGCCGAGCGCCCGCTACGCGCGCTCGCTGGACTTGCTCCGGCAGGTCCAGCAGAGCGGCGCCCCGATCAAGGTCAAGAGCGGCATCATGCTGGGCCTCGGCGAGCAGCAGAACGAGGTCATACAGACGCTGCGCGACCTGGTGGCCCACGGCTGCGAACTCCTCACCATCGGCCAGTACCTGAGGCCCACCCCCCAGCACCTGCCGGTGATCGAATACGTGCGCCCGGAGACGTTCCGGTGGTGGGGCGAGCAGGCGCGCGCCCTGGGCTTCGAGAGCGTGGCCTCGGGCCCGCTGGTGCGCTCGTCGTTCCACGCCGACGAGCTGGCCGGCACGGTGAGGCCGGGAGAGCGCAGCAAGACGGGGTAGGAAGGGCCCGGGCGCGCTGCCGCGCCCAGCACCGCGAGACGCCGGCGCGGTGGCACCCGGCTCCCCCGAACCCAGATTCTCGTTCAGGGCGGGCGAGCGCATGCCGTTCTTCAGGGTGAGCGCCGCCATCACCAGGTCGCGGAGCAGGGCTCATCGTTGCCGGAAATCGGGACGCGGCCCGGGACGGAATTGGCGTTTGGTGCTCTCGGGGCTCGCATTGCGGGTCCGGGCTCTGTAGTCTCTAAGGAGCGGAAACGAGCACGGTTCGCCACACTCGGCAAGTGGAGGAGGAGCCTTGAAGGAGATCCGCGGCTGGACGACCCAGGACTCGTCGGCCCTGTACAACGTGCCCGGATGGTCGAGCGGCTACTTCCGGATCAACGACGCCGGGCACATCGAGGTGACCCCCTCGGGCCCGGACGGCCCGAGCGTGGACCTGTACGACCTGGTCCTGGACCTGCAGCGCCGGGGCCTCGGCATGCCGCTCCTGATGCGCTTCTCCGACATCCTGCACAGCCGCGTGCGCACCCTGGTGGGCTGCTTCGACAACGCCATCCGCGAGTACGGCTATCGCGGCCGCTACCGCGGCGTCTACCCCATCAAGGTCAACCAGCAGCACCACGTGGTCGAGGAGCTGGTGGGCTTCGGCCGGCCCTACGGCCTCGGCCTCGAGGCCGGCTCCAAGCCCGAGCTCCTGGCCGGGCTGGCCCTGCTCGACAACCCCGACTCGCTGCTGGTGCTCAACGGCTACAAGGACGTGGACTACGTGGAGACCGCGCTGCTGTCGCAGAAGCTCGGGCGCTACCCGATCGTGGTGATCGACCGCTATCGCGAGTTCGAGCTGTTGCTCCAGGTGGCCACGCGCCTTGGAATCCGGCCCCACATCGGCGTCCGCGCCAAGCTGACCACGCGCGGAGCCGGCAAGTGGATGGAATCGACCGGCGACCGCTCCAAGTTCGGGCTGACCGCGACCGAGATCGTGCTCCTGGTCGACAAGCTGCGCGAGGCGCAGATGCTGGACTGCCTCGAGCTCGTGCACTTCCACATCGGGTCCCAGATCTCCGCGGTGCGCGCGATCAAGGACGCGATGACGGAAGCGTGCCGGATCTACGTCGAGCTGGCCAGGGCGGGAGCGGGGCTCAAGTTCCTCGACGTGGGCGGAGGGCTCGGGGTGGACTATGACGGCTCGTCCACGAACTGGCCCTCGTCGGCCAACTACACGATGCAGGAGTACGCCAACGACGTGGTGGCGGCGGTCCAGGAGGCCTGCGAGGTGGCCGGCATCGAGCACCCGGACATCGTGAGCGAGTCGGGGCGGGCGCTGGTGGCCCACCACTCGGTGCTGGTCTTCAACATCCTGGACGTGAACGAGGTGCTGGCGGGGCAGTCACCCCCCAAAGTCGAGAAGGACGAGCACCCGGTCATCCACCAGCTCGTCGAGACCTGGCGCTCGGTCTCCCGCAAGAACTTCCAGGAGGCCTACCACGACGCGCTCCAGCTCAAGGAACAGGCCACCAGCCTGTTCAACGTCGGCCTGCTCGACCTGAGGGGCCGGGCGCGAGTCGAGCAGCTCTTCTGGGGCTGCTGCGAGGCGATCCTCAAGATCATCCGCGAGCTCGACTACGTGCCGGACGACCTGGAAGGGCTGGAGAAGGGCCTGGCCGACACCTATTACGGCAACTTTTCCGTCTTCCAGTCGGCGCCCGACCACTGGGCGGTGAAGCAGCTCTTTCCGACCATGCCGCTCCACCGGCTCAACGAGCGGCCCTCGCGGCGAGGAGTCATCGCCGACCTGACCTGCGACTCCGACGGCAAGATGGACCAGTTCATCGAGCTCAGGGACGTAAAGAACTCGCTCGAGCTCCACCCGTTCAACGGCGACGAGTACTACATCGGGGTGTTCCTCGTCGGCGCCTACCAGGAGATCCTGGGCGACCTCCACAACCTGTTCGGCGACACCAACGCCGTCCACATCGCCCTGGACGAGACCGGCTACCGGATCGCGCACGTGGTGGAAGGCGACTCCGTCACCGAGGTGCTGGGCTACGTGCAGTACCAGAGACAGTACCTGGTCCAGCGGGTGCGTCAGGCCAACGAGGAAGCCCTGCGCCGCGGACTGCTGACCTTCGAGGAGTCGGCGCTCCTGATGCGCCGTTTCGAGGATGGGCTGTCGGGTTACACCTACCTCGAGAAGGAGGAGCCGGCGCCGCGGATCGCGAACGGAACCAAGGGGTTGACCTCCGTGTCCCAATCACCGGGCGCCGAGCCGGCGGTCCCCGCCGAGCGCGCCGTCACGGGAGCCGCGAGCTCGAAGGAGTCGCTACCCTCGGGAGAGCGGCGCGCTAATCCCCGGCCACCAGCGCGCGCCTGATCTTCGCGAGCTCAGTCCGCTGGGCCGGGGTGAGCTTCGGATAGCTCAGATCGAGCGACTCCAGGGCATCGACCATCACCGCCGCCACGACGATCCGGGTGAACCATTTGTGGTCGGCCGGGACGACGTACCAGGGCGCGTTCTCGCTCGCGGTCGCGCGGATCATCTGCTCGTAGGCGCGCATGTACTTCTTCCAGCGCGCCCGCTCCTCGAGATCGGCGGACGAGAACTTCCACTGCTTCGCCGGATCGTCCAGGCGCTCGAGGAAGCGTCGCCTCTGCTCCCCGCGCGAGACGTGGAGGAAGAACTTGACGATACAGGTGCCGTTGCGGCCCATGAAGCGCTCGAAGTGGCGGATGTCCTCGTACCGCTGCTTCCAGAGGTCGCCTTCGAGCAGGCGAGCGGGGAGCTTCTCCCGGGCGAGCAGTTCGGGGTGCACGCGGACCACCAGAACTTCCTCGTAATAGGAGCGGTTGAAGATGCCGATCCGCCCGCGCTCGGGAAGCTCGCGCTCGCAGCGCCACAGGTAATCGTGGTCCAGCTCCTCGGGCGAGGGCGCCTTGAACGATGCCACGCGGCAGCCGGCGGGATTGACGCCCGACATGACGTGCTCGATGGCGCTGTCCTTGCCCGCGGCATCCATGGCCTGGAAGATCGCCAGCAGGGCCCAGCGGTCCTGGGCGTAGAGCATGTCCTGGAGCCGCACCAGGGCGTCGATGCCGCTCCGGAGCGCCGCCTGGGCGCGCGGCTTGTCCTCCGAGGTGAGCTCCCCGGTGTCGCTCGGATCGACGTCGCGGAGCCGGAAGGTCTCGCCCCGCGTGATCCGGTACCGCTTGATCAGCTTGCGAGCGTTCTCGAACGGCCGGTCCCTGCCCATGCTTGCTCCTCGACCCGTCGGGGTGGGTTGCGGCGCCGGCGAGCCCGCCTGGGCTTGGACCCCCTCAGTTCGCGCGCTGGTTCAGCCAGGCCTGGTAGGCGGCGAAGCTGAACGGTCTCCCCAGGAAGTTCTCCACCAGCTTGGCGGCGGGCACGGAGCCCCCGGGAGCCAGCACGGCGTCGCGATAGCGCCTCGCCACCGTCGGGTCGAGCAAGTTCGACTTGTCGAACTGGGAGAACAGGTCCTTGGCGATCACCTTGGACCACATGTAGGTGTAATAGCCCGCCGAGTAGCCATCGAGGTGTCCGAACGCGCACTGGAAGTGCGTGCCCGGGACGTAGGGATAGGGGAAATACTTCTCGTTGAGCTCCCGGATCAGCGAGTCGGTGTTGACCTGCGAAGGGTCGCGGTCGTAGATCGCCAGCGAGAGTCCGGCCAGCACCATCTGACGGCGCACGTCCAGTCCCTTGGGGTCGAGCTCGCCGAAGTCCTGGGCGCGCCGCATCTGTTGCACCAGCTCGGCGGGGATCGGCTGGCCGGTCTGGTAGTGGCGCGCGAAGGTCTGGAGCACCGCCGGGTCGTGCATCCACTCCTCGAGCATCTGGGACGGCGCCTCCACGAAGTCGTGCTCGGTGCGGATGCCGCCGATCCCCACCCACCGGTGATGGCCCGCGAACTGGTTGTGGAGCAGGTGCCCGAACTCGTGGAAGAACGTGACCACGTCGTTCATCTCGCACAGCCCCGGATCGCCCGGGTCGCCGCCCGGCAGGTTGCAGATCAGGGCCGCCTCGGGGATCTGCCGGCCCTCGACCCCGGTGCGGATGTCGAACTGGGCGGCGTGGCTGAACTTGTCCGGGCGCGGGTGCATGTCGAGATAGAAGCGTCCGACCCGCTTCCCGCCCTCGTACATCTCGTAGCACTCGACTGCGGGGTGCCACACCGGCGCGTCCTTCACCTGCTGGTAGGTGACGCCGAACATCCTGCTGGTCACGTCCAGCACTCCCTGCTTCACGCGGTCGTAGGGAAGGTAGGGCCGCATCTGCTGGGCGTCGAAGTTGTACTGCTCCTTGCGGATCAGCTCCGGCCAGTAGAAGCGGTCCCAGATGTCGAGCCCGGTGGCTCCCGGGACGTCCTTGCGCTTGCGCGCGAGCAGCACCTCCCAGTCCGTCCTGGCGCGCTCGGCCGAGGCCTGGACGATCTGATCGATGAATTCCGAGGCCTTATCGGAGCTCCCCACCATCTTGTCGGCGGTGAAATACGAGGCCCAGTTGGGAAAGCCGAGCAGGTTGGCGAGGCGGTGGCGCTTGGCGATCAGGCTGTCCAGCACCGCCATGTTCTGGGGGTAGGCCTTGTTGCTGTAGGCGATGTACATGCGCTTGCGCAGGTCTTCCTTCTTGGCGTACGTCATGACCGGGAAGAGGTCGGGGTACTCGGTCGAGAGCACGATCTTGCCCGAGGCGTCGGGCTTGTGCCGGGCGATGAAGTCCTCCGGCAAGCCCTCGAGGTCGACGGCGTTGTCCACCACCACGCTGGACTCGTCGCTGCGGATGTTGCGGTCGAACTCCTGCCCGGTCTTGACCAGCTCGTCGCGCAGCGCCTTGATCTTCTCCCGGGTCTGCTCGTCCTTGTCCACGCCGGCGAGCCGGAAGTCGCGCAGCTCGCGCTGTACGTAGTAGCGGGTCTCCTCGTCGGCCCCGCCGAGATCGAGTGCCGTGAGCGCGTCGTAGACCTTGCGGTTGAGCGAGAGCTCGGTGCCGAGCGCCGCCGCCTTCTGGGTCAGCCGCTCGGCCGTGGACCGCACCGCCGAATCGGGATGAACGTTCTCCATGAGCCCTGCCTGGGAGCCCACCGCGTCGAGCTCGAGCAGGATGTCGTCGTAGGGCCGGAGGGTGTTCTCGAGGGTGCGCTTGCCGGGGACGGCGGTCAGGCGCGCGACCAGTTGCCGCACCCGCGCGAGACGCTGATCGTTCGACTTCTCGAAGCTGGCGGCACTGGGATGGCCGGTCCAGAACGGCGCGTCGGAGCCGGCCGCCGAGGCCGCCGCCGCCCCGCGCCGGGGTGCTGGCTTAGCGGCCATGGCCTTCGAGCCGCCCGCTGGGGCCGCCTGGGCCGCGGCCGGGCGTGGCTTGTGAGTGAGGGCCGCGGCGCGAGCCTGCGGGACGCCCGCCGGGACCAGCAGGGCTAGGGACAGCACGATCAACGGGAGTGTGCGCATCGGATTCTTCCTCCTGAGCGGTCCGATTCGTGCGTCCGAGGCGCGTGGCTTTCGAGCGCTCGAGGCTCGATCGGCGGGATTCGATCTTCGGGGAATGGGCGGTTCGATTTGAACGAGCAAATCTAGCCGAGCGGGAGGCGGCGCTCAACTCGGGGGCTAACCCTTCCGCGGCGGCTGGCTGGGGCGCATCTCGACCCGGCTGTAGAGCGCGCGCGCCGGGGAGCGCAGCAGGTCGAGCACCACTTCGGCCACGTCCTCGGGCGTCAGCGCCCAGCCGGTCTTGCGCTGCGAACCGCTCCCGAACTCGGTGGCGACGCTCCCCGGCATCAGGTACGAGACGCGGATTCCGTCGTAGCGTACCTCCATCATCAGCGCCTCGGAGAACCCGTTGAGCCCGAACTTGCTGGCGTTGTACGCCCCGCCGTTCACGAACGGGTTCTTCCCCGCCAGCGACGAGAGGTTGAAGATGTAGCCTCCGCCCCGCTTCTTCATGAGCGGGATCGCCTCGTGACAGCAGTAGAAGACGCCGTTCAGGTTGGTCTCGATCACGGCGCGCCAGTCCTCGGGGTCCAACTCGGCGACCGGCGCGAAGATCCCGATGCCGGCGTTGTTGACCAGCACGTCCACGCCGCCGGCGGCGCGCTCGACGTCGCGAAACAGTCGCTGCACCTGCTCGTGGGAGCGGACGTCGCAGGCGAACCCGAGTGTGTTGCCGCCGATCTCGCGGGCCGCCTTGCCGGCCGCGTCGGCCTGCCGGGCCGTGAGGGCGACGGTCGCGCCTTCGCGGCTCAGCCCCTCGACGATCCCGCGGCCGATGCCCCGGTTCCCGCCGGTGACCACCGCTACCTTGCCGTCAAGGAAGCCCATTCAGCTCTTTTCTTCGTCCTGCCACAGTCGTTCCACGTTCTTCAAGGCGCTGGGGTGCCGCCTCCACTGGTAGAGCGCCATGCCGCCGGCGGCGAGCAGGTTCGCCACCACCACCGTCCAGGGCTGGAGCTTGCCCATGACCTGGGCGCCCACCGCCAGGTCGAGGAAGAAGAAGCCGACCTGGAGCGACACGAAGAGGACCAGGATCACGAAGAACATGATGGGGAACTTCTCGAACAGGGTCATGAGGTAGGAGATCAGGATTCCGACCGCGATGAAGATCAGGAAGTGGAGCGCGGTGTACGCCGCGATCTCGAGCGGCTGGATCGTGATCTCGCGCGCGGCGCTGGCGCCGCCATGGAGAAGGACGGTCCCGAGCAGCGCCGGGGTGTAGAGCGGCCGCCCGGCGGCGATGTCCAGCACCAGGAACCATACGACGACCGCAAGGGCGCCGATCATCCCGGTGAAGAGCCCGTCCAACCAGATGTCGATCGCGGAGCTCGCCTGGGGGACGGCGGTTTCGGAAGCACGATCCACGGTCATGCGGTCCTCCTGGGACT
>Ga0066709_100004456_pt1 | contig 11188 bp, 11 predicted proteins | sample GraSoiAngelo_158_FD_79665 | JGI IMG/M metagenome (GOLD analysis project Ga0066709, IMG submission 79665) | Grasslands soil microbial communities from the Angelo Coastal Reserve, California, USA - 14_1009_16_30cm | ecosystem: Environmental > Terrestrial > Soil > Grasslands | place: USA... | reverse complement strand
TCGAGGGATGCGCGTCCGTCCGCCCGAGCAGCGCGCACCCCAACCCGATGAGACCGGCCGCCAGATAGAGCGCGGGCACGTGGATCGCGGCGTGGAACGCCTGCCGATCCGCGACTTGGCGAACGACCACCAGCGAGACCCACGTGGTGAGGAAGAGCCAGAGCCCGGTCGCCAGGGCCGCCAGCAGCGCTGCCGTCAGACGTTCGACGCGCGCTCTCCTCGCCAGCAAGCCGACAAGGATCCCGGCGCAGGCCCAGACGCCGAGGAAAAGAAGGAGCGAGACCGAGTCGTGGCGCGGGAGCTCGTCGAGGGGAAGGGCATCGTGCACCTGGGGGCCGATCAGCGTCGAGCTACGGAGCTCGTACAGCCAGCCCTGGGCCGAGATTACGACGATGAGCCCGAGCAGGCCTCCCGAGGTGAGCCCTGCAAGACGAAGAGCTCTAGCCACGACTCAATCCGTTCGAGGCGGCGCGGATCGCCTGCGGGAAGTTCTCGCGCCAGGCGCGCCAGGTGTGTCCGCCCGTTACAACCAGGAAGCTGTGGCGAATACGCAGCCGGGCGAGCTCGTGCGCGAAGGCTTTGTTCTGGGCGAGAAAGCGGTCGCCTCGGCTCGAGTAGAACCAAACGTAGGTTCCTCCGCGGCGGAGCCGGCGGGCGACGGCGGGGAGGTAAGAGCGGGGGCTGTTGTAAGCGAGTCGTCTCTTGCCATGGCCGAAGATCGAGAGGATCGTGTCGGCGCGCTCGTAGCCCGACCAGCTCTCCAGGACGCGGAACTCGCCGGGGTGGTGGAGCCCGACATTCAGCGACCCGTATCCCCCTTCAGAGAGCCCGCCGAGCGCGCGGGCCGATCCGGCTCGGATCGTGCGATAGCGGTCATCGATCGCTCGGACGACGTCGCGGGCCAGGAACGTCTCCCAGCCGGAATTCGCTCGGATCCCGTTCGCCCACTCCGTGTCGGTGAACCGCCCCGAGGAGCCAAAGGGCATCACCAAGATCATCGGCCGGATCTCGCGCTCGGCCAGCAACTCGTCCTCGACGACGCCCGTTTTGACAGTCAGAAGCAGCGCGTTCGGAAGGCCGGGTGACCCGTGCAGAAGATAGAAGACCGGGTAGCGGCGGCGGGGGTGGGCGGTGTAGCCGGGCGGAAGGAAGACGATCACCTGCTGGCTGCGCCCGCCGATCGCCGGACTGCTCACCGCGATCGTCTGGACCGTTCCGCGCTCCCTGACCCAGGCCGGATCGCGAGGCGGCGGGTATCCGCGGTAGAGCCAGAAGTTGTCGAGGTAGCGGTAGACGCCGGCCAGACCGGCCGTCAGGGCTGCCGCGGTTGCAACGACCGCCACGGACCAGCCAAGCGTTCGGCTCCCTTTTGGGCCGAGCTTGCCGGCTACACCAGCGTGGCCGGCGGAAGTTCTGACTTGGAGCCTGCCATTCGCCCCGGTACCCGCCGTGGCCACGAAAGAGCTCCTTGCCGTTGGTCGGCCCAAGTCAAGCAGAACATCGGCCCTGCAAACGGCGCGTTTCGTTGGGGTTTGGTTAAGGCGAAAAGCTTTAAGCCGTGTCGCCGCCAAGCGTGGCGACGACTGCTTCGGCGACGACCTTCAACGGCCGTCCCGAGACTTGCGAGGCTTTGCGCAACCGCGCGAAGGCGTCCTGCTCCGACAAGCCCTCTTTCTCCATCAGCAACCCTTTGGCCCGCTCGATCGTCTTGCGTGCGGCGAGCGCGTCGGCGAGCGATTCGGCCTCCTCGCGCAGTTCCAGCAACTCCGCGTGCCTGGCGCGCGCCGCCCGGATTGCCGGCAGCAGGTCCTGCTCGCGGAACGGCTTGACGAGATAGCCGAACACGCCGGCCTCGACTGCGCGCGAGACGAGCTCGTCCTGTCCATAGGCTGTCAGCATCACGATCGGAATCGGCCGCTCGTCGAGGATGCGCCGCGCCGCCTCGATCCCGTCCAGCCGGGGCATCTTGACGTCCATGATCGCGAGATCGGGCTGGTGCTCGCGCGCGAGCTCGACGGCCTCGACGCCGTCGCGAGCCTCAGCGCAGACCTCGAGCCCGGCGCGCCCGAGCATCTCGACCAGGTCGAGCCTGATGATCGTCTCGTCTTCGGCGACCAGGATCCGCACCGTTCAAGTGTCACGGATTCGGCACGAACCCGGCACGGACACGCCACGCTTTCGCCGTTAGCCTGGCGGCTAGGTGGGCGGGGAAAGGGGCTCCCGCGTGACGCGCGTGAACATCTAAAGGCTCTTCAGGCCGGGAACAGGACTTCAGCGCGCGTCCCACTATCGGTGCGCAGCTCGAAGGTTCCGCCCAACTCGTCGCGGACGAGCGCCCGCACGATCGAGAGGCCGGTGCCGCTCCGCATTTCTTCGTCGACACCGCCGTCATCGGAGATCGCCAGCAGTGCGCTTCCGTTGCGGCTTGCAAGCTCGATCCGCACCTCGTCGCCACCGTGCTCGAGCGCGTTCTGGAAGAGCTCGCTGAAGACGAGCGCGAGCGCGGTCGCACGATTCCCCGCCAGCGAGACGGGCGAGAGCTCTGCTTCGACCCGCTTCCCGGCGCCGATCCCCTGCACGAGCATCGCCCGCAACCGGTCGAGGAGCTCCCCGAGGTCGACCTCCTCCTCACGTTGCTCGGTAAGCACCTCGTGCACGGCCGCAATCGCCAGGATCCGGTTGACCGAATCGTCGAGCGCCTTGCGAGGATCGACGCCGTCCTCGGCCCGCGCCTGCAGGCGGAGCAACGAGGCGACGGTCTGGAGGTTGTTCTTGACCCGATGGTGGATCTCCTGAGCGAGCACACCGCGCATCACGGCCCGTCCGTGCTCGAGCGCCACTGCGGCGTGGTGCGCGATCGACGCCAGAAGCGCACGCTCGTCCGCCGTGAAGTCGGTGTCTCGGTCGCAGACGAGCTCGCCGATCTGGCGGCCTTTCCACCGCAGCGGAATCCGCACCGCGAACGCGCCGGCCTGCCCTTCAGGCCTCGCGATGCCCCCGTCTTCGAGCACGAGGGCAGCGCCAGTGGCGCCGACCGCGTCCATCGTCGCCTTGACGATCGCCTCGAGCGACTCCTCGAGGTAGAGCGACTCGGAAACCGCCTCCGAGATCCGAGCAAGCGCTTCGAGCTCGCCTACGCGGCGCTGGGCGTCCGCATACAGCTGGGCGTGCTCGATCGTCTGCGCGACTTGTGCGGCGATCGCAACGAGGAGCTCGATCTCGGCGTCCGTGAATTCCCGGGGCCGGCGCGTGCGGACATTCAGTGCACCCGCCAGCTTCTCGCGCGCGAGAATCGGTACTGCCAGGATCGACTCGTACTCGTCCTCGGGGAGGTTGGAGAAGCCCTTGAACCGGGGGTCGAGATGCGCCTCGGCCGCGATCATGATCGGCGAGCGCTCCGCCGCGGCGCTGCCGGTGATCCCTTCGCCTGGGCGCATCTTCGGCCGGCGCGTCATCTCCTCGACCCGGGTGCCGTGCGTCGCGCGCAACACGAGCTCGTCGGCTTTCGCGTCGTACAGGTAGACGAAGCAGGCGTCCGCCTCGAGCGCCTCCGCAACCTTGCGCGCGACGAGGCCGAGCACTTCCTCGAGGTCGAGCGTCGAGTTGACGGCGGCGATCGTCTCGGTCAGCAGACGAAGGTGCCGCGCGGGAGCGTCCATCGCACCGATTGTAGGAGCGCCGAGGCGTGGCCGAATCGGAGTCGTTTAGGGTCCCACCCTGATGAGCCTCTACCAGTGGCTGTTGTTCTTCCATGTCACGGGCGCGTTCTTCCTGATCGGCGGCATCGTCATCGCGGGAATCCTGAACCTCGCTGCGATCGTGAAGAACCGGCGTCCGAGCGAGGTCGCGGCCCTGTACGGGTTGATCCGTTTCGCGGTCCCTCTGATCGGAGCCGGTCTTGGGCTGACGCTCGTCATCGGGCTCTGGCTGGTGCACAACGTCGGCTACGGCTACGGCCAGACCTGGATCGTGACCGCGATCGTGCTCTGGGTGCTTGCGAGTGCGCTCGGCAACGTCGATGGGAAGTACCAGCGTCAGACCGGCGAGCTCGCGCGGCGTCTGGCGGCTGAAGGCGACTCCCCGAGCCCCGAGCTGTGGGCGCGCCTCCGCAACCCGCGAGCGCTCGCGATCAGCTACGCAAGCGGGCTGATGGCCTTCGCCGTGCTCGGGATCATGATCTGGAAGCCGGGGGTCTGATGCTCGCGCTCGTCCGTCCGGACTCTTGGAACCTGCCGCTCTTCCTCCACATCCTCGGCGCAACCCTGACGTTCGGCGCGACAGCAACCGTCGCTCTGCTCGGCTTCGCCGGCCTCCGAGGCGATCCCGATCGCGCGCTCTGGCTCCGAGGCCTTACCTTCTGGATCGGCTTCGGGGTGCTCGTCCCGGCCTTCATCATGATGCGCGGAGCGGCACTGTGGATCGTCGACAAGGAATATCCCGGGGGACATCACGAGCCCGGCTGGGTCGGCGTCGGCTTCATCGTCACCGAGCCGGGCGCGCTCCTCGTGATCGTGATGGTGATCCTCGCCTGGCTCGCACGCAGCCCAAAGTCCCGCGGCGCGGTCGCCGTTCCCTGGCTCGCCTCGATCCTGCTCGTCGGACTTGCGGTCGCCTGGTTCGCGATGTCGGCGAAGCCGGGCAGCTAATCAGGGGCTCAGTAACTCTCGGGGTCTGAGCCGCGGCGAGTCTCGTAGTTCGAGCCCGCCATCGATCGCTGGCTCAGCCGGGTCGTGTCCATCTCAGCGCGGATCCGAGCAGCATCGTGGGCCGCCTCGATCTCCTCGGCCGTCTTCGGCGCCGACCGGAACCAGGCGATGAGTCGTGTGAAGGCGTTCATGCTCGAAGGCTAGCCCGACCTCGGTTCAAAACGACCCGCTGCCGAGCCAAGGTGTTGTTAACAAAACAATTACAGCTGTCACAGTTTCCCTTTAAAGGACACGGATAGGTTGGGTGGCGAATGGCCGTCGCTGCTACCGACCTCCGCTGGCTGAACGGGTTTCTCGTCGCCGACCACGAGGGTCGGGTCGTCGGCCGCGTCGAGTGTCCGATGTACGGCACCGCCCCGGACGTGCCGGACGCGCTCGCAGTCCGCTCCGGGTTTCTCGCTCGCCGTCGCCGCGTTGTGCCGGCCGATGCGATCGAGGACGTCGACGACGCAACCGGCGTGATCGGCCTCCGCGTCGGGCGCGACTCGCTCAAGAGCTTTCTTTAAGACGTAACCGCCGCCCTGGGACGTATCCCGTCCATGCGGGATACGAGCGGCGGGTGTCGTCCTTCTCGCGTGCCGGCCAGCCACCACCGCACTTTCGCGGCTAAAGGGCCGCACGGCACTTCAGCCGCGGCAATCCATCCACCGGGGTTATCCGGCCGCGGCTGCAAAGCCGCCACGGCCTCCAGGTCGGCATCGCAAGCGACGCCTCAGAACGACCGCGAGGTGCGAATTCAGCACCTCGCGATCGGCCGTCAGTTGGCTTCGCCAGCCGCAGCGGCGAAGCCCCGCAATCTTCCCTCTTTTTGCGCCTTCGCGCTAGAGGACTGACAAATACCGCTCCAACTCCCAGCCGGTCAGCTGGACGCGGTACTCGTCCCACTCCTTGCGCTTGAGCTCGATGTAACGGTCGAAGATGTGCGGGCCGAGGGCCTTCCGAGCGAGCTCGGATTCGGAGAGCGCGTCGATCGCCTCGCCGAGCGTCTCCGGGAGCGAGACGATGCCTCGCTCGCGGCGCTGCTCGGGAGTCAGGTGATAGAGGTTCGTCTCCATCGGCTCCGGCAGCTCGTAGCCCTGTTCGATTCCCTCGAGGCCGGCGTGCAGAAGCGTCGCGAACGTCAGGTATGGGTTGCACGCGGGGTCTGGACAGCGGATTTCGGCGCGCGTCGCCTGTTCGGATCCGGGCTTGTACAAGGGGATTCGGATCAGCGCGGAGCGGTTCCGCTGCGACCAGGCCACGTAGACCGGGGCCTCGAAGCCCGGGACGAGCCGCTTGTACGAGTTGACCCACTGCGCGAAGATTGCCGCGATCTCGCGCGCGTGCCGGAGCTGGCCCGCGATGAACGCCTTACCGGCGGCCGAGAGGTGCCACTGGTCGTCGCCGTCGAAGAAGGCGTTGCGGCCGTCGGTGAAGAGCGACTGGTGCGTGTGCATGCCTGAGCCGTTCTCGCCGAAGATCGGCTTCGGCATGAAGGTGGCGTGGTAGCCGGCCTTCTTCGCGATCTCCTTCACGATCAGGCGATAGGTGACCGTGTGGTCTGCCATCTCGAGCGCAGGTGCGAAGCGCATGTCGATCTCGTGCTGCGAGGGGCCGACCTCGTGGTGCACGTACTCGATCGGGATCCCCATCGACTCGAGCGCGTGAACGGTCTCCTGGCGCAGACCCGAGGCCGCGTCCAGGGTCGTCATCGCGAAGTAGCCGCCCTCGTCGAGTGTCTCCGTGCCCTTGTCGTTCTCGAAAAGGAAGTACTCGAGCTCCGGGCCGACGTTGAAGGTCTCGAAGCCGAGGCTCCGCATCCGCTCGAGCGCGCGCCGCAGGACATAGCGCGGGTCGCCCTCGTAGGGCTTGCCATCGGGCGTGACGATGTCGCAGATCATTCGCGCCATCTTCATCTCGCCCTCGCGCGCGGGCATCAGCTGGAACGTGGCCGGGTCGGGGATCGCGACCATGTCGGACTCCTCGATCGCGTTGAAGCCGGTGATCGACGAGCCGTCGAAGCCCATCCCGTCGTTGAGGGCCTCCTCGACTTCGCTCGGCGTCACCGCGAAGCTCTTCAGGTGTCCCTCGATGTCGGTGAACCAGAGCAGCAGGAAGTCGACGTTCTCGTCCTGTAGCCGATTCAGTGCTTCTCGCCTCGCCTCCGGGTTGCTCGTTGCCCTTGCCCTGCTCTCGACCTGCGCCATACGAAAACCTCCTTGAAAAAGACAAAAGCCCCAGGCGCCGGGCGCCTGAGGCCGCATCGCCTCGGTCGGGCTGAGTCTATACGGCTTCGCGCCGCACGAGGATCCAGGCCGGCCGCTCGCGATAGCCGAGCTTCTCGTTGATCGCGCGCATCGGCTCGTTGCCCTCCTGCGTATAGGTGACGAGCTCGCGGTAGCCGTGCCCGACCGCCCAGGCGAGCTGCCTTCGCTTCAGCGCGGTCGCGATCCCGCGGCCCCGGTGGCTGCGGACGACGGCGGTGAAACCGTGCTCGAGCACTTCCGGGCTCGCCGGACGTGTGACGAGTGCCGCGTAGCCGACCATGCGGTCACCGTCGAAGGCACCGAAGACGACAGGGCCGCGGAGCTCCTCCAGTGCCCAGTCCTCGTACGGCGGCGCCGGCATCGGCTCCGGCGTCGGCATGTCCGGCCAGCACTCGACGGCGACGGCGTAGATTGCGCCGTGGTCGGTGGGCGTCAACTCTTTGATGACGATTCCCTCGAGCGAGACGGCCGGCGACTCGTCACCGAGCTGCCGAATGAGCTCGACGTCGCGGCCGACCTCGACGAAGCCGCGCTTCAGAACCCACTTCAGCGAGCCCTCGTCGTCCGCGGCGACGCGTCCCTGGACGATCGTGGCGTCCAAATCAGCGGCGTGTGGCTGCACCCTGTCCAGAAGCGCCGTGCCGAGCCCTTGCCGCCGCCAGTCTGGGAGCACGCGGACTGCTAGGAACGCACGACCGATCGAGTCAGAACGGCCTGCGAAGCCGCAACCGAGAATCCGCCCGTCCTGCTCGGCGACGACGTAGAGTCGCCAGGGCTGCCTCGCCAGCCGGCGTTTCGTCTCCGCAACCGTGATCGGCTCCCGCGGCGTGATCGCGTTCCAGACCTCCGCGTAGCCGACAAAGTCGCCGTCGGACTCGGCCCGGCGGATCTCGACTTGCGGACTCAAGACTTCTCCCAAACCGAGACGTGCTTGCCGCTCTCCGCGGTAAAGGGCTCACGGAGCCAGCCGCTCCATCGCTCGCGCAACCGCATCCCCGCGATCCGAGCCATCAGGTCCAGCTCGGAAGGCCAGACATAGCGGAAGGGCATCGATACCTGCACACCCTCTTGCGGGTAGTAGTGATGCGAGATCAGTCCCTGCTCGACGACGTCGTACTCGTCGAACCCGAGGTGCTCCGAGCCGACGTCGAACGGGACGAACCTTTGGCCGGGCGGTAGCCACTGCAGCCTGGGTACGCCGACCTCGATCACGAAGCAGCCGCCCCGCTCCAGGTGCGCCGCGACGTTCTCGAAGCACGCCACCTGCCAGTCCTGCTTTGTCAGGTTGTTGATCGTGTTGAAGACGAGGTATGTGAGCGAGAACGTCCCCTCGATCCGCGTCCTGGCAAAATCGCCGATCGCGACCGGGATGTCTTCGCCGCCGGGTTTCTCGCGCAGCTTCGCGACCATGGCCGTCGAGAGGTCGATACCGGCCAGGCGAACCCCGCGCTGGGCGAGCGGCACCGCGATGCGCCCGGTGCCAATGCCGAGTTCGAGCACCGGACCGTCACCGGCGAGGGATGCGAGGAAATCGACGACGGGTTCGATCTCCATCCGCGCAGTCGACTCGTCGTAACGCGCGGCGACTTCCTCGCCGAAGTGATCCTCGATCATCCGGACCGCTTCAGCTTCCCGTGCCGCTTCGCGTGCCGCTCGCCGACGCCGAAAATCCAGAGCCCGGCAGGGATCGCGACGAAGCCGATCACGACCAGCGGCCAGATGTCACCCCAGACGGCGCCGACGCTGTAGCCGTCCAGGATCGCGTGGCGAATCCCCCGCAGCGCGTACGTCGCCGGCGAGATCGTCGACAGCCACTGCATCCACTGCGGCAGCACGCTGACGGAGTAGTAAACGCCCGAGATCACGAGCAGGACCCCTTGCGCGATGAAGCCCATCTGCATCCCCTTCTCGGGCGAGATCAGCGGCAGAACGGCTGTCATCATCCCGATCCCAATAAACGAGACCGAAGCGACAGCCAGCACGACGAGCGCCGCTACGAAGTTTGCGCCGCCGAGGTGGAGCGAGAAGAAGCCCGCGATCACGGCGAAGAGGACCGCGGTGCGAAGGACGCCGTAGACGACCGCGAACAGGCCCATACCGATCAGGTGGATCGGGCGGGCGAGCGGCGCCATGAACGTGTACTCGATCGTGCCCTCCCAGCGCTCCCAGGCGACGGTCTCGGTCAGAATCTCGAAGACGACGCCGAGGTACGACCAGATCACGGCGCCGATCAGCAGCGTCGTGGTCGCGCGGTCGACGTCGAGCTTCCCGCCTGCGGCGTGGATGCCCTTCGCGATGAAGACGATCGTCAGCGTGTTCGCGAGCGACCAGACGAAGAAGGCCAGTTCCCACCACGCGTATCGCTTGACGAGATAGGCGTTCCGCTCCAGTACGCCGGAGAGGCCGATCAGCTCGTGCCGGAGGGTGGCGGCGGCGCCTCTCACGCAAAGACACCTCTCTCGTCACTCGGCTTCGCCTCGCTCCCGTGGGGGAAACCAGGTTTCCCCCACGAGCCCCCTTCTTCTTCCGAGTACGCCGCGTCGCACGCGGCGCAGCCGCGCACGCCACGGAGATCGTGACGGGAAACCTCCCGGTTTCCCGGAGCCCTTCCCCCGAGAGAGGTGTGTCCGCTCACGCGAAGACACCTCTCTCCGCGTCTTCGTCCTCTTGCTCGAACTCGCGCCCGGTCGCGGCGAAGAAGGCCTCCTCGAGCGTTTCCGAGCGGAAGCGCTCCTTGAGCTCGTCGACCGGCTCGAGGCAGAGCAGCCGGCCGCGATCGAGGATCCCGACGCGGTCGGCAAGCGCCTCGGCCTCGGCGAGGTCGTGCGTGCAGAGCAGGATCGTCGCGTCGTGGGCGGCCCAGACCTCGCGGATGAAGTCCTGCACCTCGAGCTTGGAGCGCGGGTCGAGACCCGTGGTGGGCTCGTCGAGGAGCAGCATCACCGGCGAGGTCAGCAGTGCGCGCGCGAGCGAGACTTTCTGCTGCATCCCGCGGGAAAGGTGCTCCATCGCCTCGTGGCGCCGCTTCTCCGGAAAGCCGACGCGACCGAGGATCTCGGGGATCCTGTCTCTCGTCTCACTCGCCGCCATCCCGTAGAAGCGCGCGGCGTAGCTCAGGTTCTCGGTCGAGGACATCTTCTTGAAGAAGGACGCCTCAACGGAGACGCGGTTGACAAGGCGCTGCACCTCGCGGGGCTGGCGGAAGACGTCATGGCCGAAGACGTGCGCGCTGCCGCCGTCGTGCAGCAGCAGCGTCGACAGCACCCGAACGAGCGTCGATTTGCCCGAACCGTTCTGGCCGAGGATCGCGACGCACTCGCCGCGTTCGATCGAAAACGTCACATCCTCGAGCGCGGGCACGCGCCGCCGCCGCCGGCGAAGACCGGAACGCTCCGCGTCGCGGCGGAGGAATTCCTTGCGCAGGTTGTGGACTTCTACGGCGGTCACGTTGCTCTCCTACGAATCGGCGGGACACGAAGACAGCGCACCACCGACCGAGGCGGCGCGCGCAAGACGCGGTGTCAACCAGCCAGCAACATGGCTGCCACCTTAGCCGCCTCTGGTCGGCCGCGTCAACGAATTTCCCTTGCCAACGTCCGGCCTGCGGACTATCGTCTCGACCCAGTAGGCGTCGCGGAAGGCGCCTGCGGAGGCAATGAGGCCTCAGGACTCGCGGAGTCCTGGGCCTTTTTTTGTTGGTCCAAACGAAGGAGACGAGATGGAGGCAGAGGCACGGCATTACCTGGTCAATGGCGACGGCGAGCAGCCCGAGCCGCGCGAAGCGCTCGAGTGGGCGGGCCAGACGCGGGCGCAGATGGTCGACCTCAAGTTCTGCGACCTGCTCGGGGCCTGGCAGCACATGACGCTGCCGCTGTCGGCGTTCGACGAGTCGGCATTCGACGAAGGACTCGGCTTCGACGGCTCCTCGATCCGTGGCTGGCAGGGGATCTCCGAGTCGGACATGCTGCTGATGCCGGACGCCTCGAGCGCCGTCCTCGACCCGTTTGCCGCCGCGCCAACGCTCTCGCTGATCTGCGAGATCATCGACCCGGTCACGCGTCAGCCGTACGTGAAGGACCCGCGCCGGATCGCCAAGCGCGCCGAGGAGCATCTGCGCGAGACCGGCATCGCCGACACGGCCTACATCGGGCCGGAATGTGAGTTCTTCGTACTCGACACGGTCTCGTACGAGCTCGCCGACCACAAGGCCCACTACGAGATCGACTCCGAGGAGGG
>Ga0066709_100004455_pt1 | contig 11189 bp, 12 predicted proteins | sample GraSoiAngelo_158_FD_79665 | JGI IMG/M metagenome (GOLD analysis project Ga0066709, IMG submission 79665) | Grasslands soil microbial communities from the Angelo Coastal Reserve, California, USA - 14_1009_16_30cm | ecosystem: Environmental > Terrestrial > Soil > Grasslands | place: USA... | reverse complement strand
GGTTCACGGAGCGCGCCGCCGTCCGGCGGCTCTTCACCGAGCATCGGCTCGGCCGACGCTTCGCTGCGCGGTTCGTGGCCGGCGACACGCTGGAGGACGCCACCCATGTGGCGGGCGGGCTTCGCGCGAGCGGCATCCGGACGATGCTGAACCACCTCGGCGAGGAGGTCGCCTCGCCCGCGCAGGCCGCCGCGGCCACCGACGCCTATGTTCGCGGGCTCAAGCGCATCCACGAGCACCCGGAGCTCGACGCAGATGTCTCGGTGAAGCTCACACAACTCGGACTCGATGACTCAAGCGAGCTCTGCCGGGAGAACATGGAGCGGGTGCTGCAGGCCGCCTCCGGCACGCTCGTCATGATCGACATGGAGTCGCGGCACTACGTCGATCGCACGATCGAGATGTACCTCGGGCTCCGGGACCGGTTCCCGAAGCTGGGGATCTGCCTGCAGGCGGCGCTGCACCGCACGCCGGAGGACGCGGCGCGGATCGGCGGGCCCGATGCGATCGTACGGATGTGCAAGGGCGCCTACCTCGAACCGCCCGAGGCGGCGCTCCAGGGGCGCGGGGAGATTCGAAGCGCCTACGCGCGGCTCGCCGCGAGCCTGCTCGCCGCCGGCAGCGTGGTCCACCTCGCAACGCACGACCGACGACTGGTCGCGGGTGCCGAGGCGTTCCTCCACGCCCGTGGCCTTGCCCGGGAGCGCTACGAGTTCCAGATGCTCTATGGGATCCGGCGCGACCTCCAGGCGGCGCTCGTCGCCCGGGGCGAGCCCGTTCGCGTGTACGTCCCCTATGGGACCGAGTGGTACCCCTACCTGACGAGACGCCTGGCCGAGCGACCTGGGAACATCTGGTTCTTCGTTTCGAACGCGCTCAGGCGCGCCGGCTGAGGAGTCGATGGGGCACGTGATGGCGAACGATCAGGTCACGAACGAGCGCACCGTCGCCTTCCTGGGCGGTGGCCGCATGGGCGAGGCGCTCGTGTCCGGACTGATCCGGTCCGGCGGGCGATCGGCCGGGGAGATCGCCGTGACCGCCCGGCGCGAGGAGCGCGTGCGCGAGCTCGCCGACCGGCTGCCCGGCGTCATGGCGACGATCTCGAACCCGGACGCCGTCCGGTGGGCCCAGACCATCGTGCTCACCGTGAAGCCCCAGGACATGCAGGCACTCCTCGAGGAGATCCGCGGCGAGGTCCGGCCCGACCAGCTCGTCATCACGTTCGCCGCCGGCATCCGGACCTCATTCGTCGAACGGTTCGTCCCGAGCGGCACCCCCGTCGTGCGGGTGATGTCGAACGTGCCAGTGCTCGTCGACGAGGCGATGTCCGTGATCAGCCCGGGCTCGCACGCCGAGGACAAGCATCTTGCCGTCGCCGAGGAGCTGCTCTCGACGGTCGGGCGCGTGCTGCGGCTGTCCGAGAAGCACCAGGACGCGGTCACCGCGACCAGCGGCTCCGGTCCCGCCTACTTCTTCTTGCTGGCCGAAGCGATGATCGAGGCCTGCATCCTGCTCGGCCTGTCGCGCGACGTCGCGACCGAGCTCATCATCCAGACCATGGTCGGCTCTGCGAAGATGCTTCGCGACACGGGCCGACACCCGGTCGAGCTTCGCGAGATGGTCACCTCGCCGGGCGGGACGACCATCATGGCGATCCGGCATCTGGAGCAGGCCGGCGTGAGGGCTGCGTTCCTGAACGCGATCGACGCGGCCTGCAAGCGAAGCGCGGAGCTAGCGATCGGACACGAGCCGGAAGGAAGGGAGGACTGAGGCGATGGGACGGGGTGACCGGGCAAAGGTTCGCTGGGCGCACGACCGGGAGCGCAAGAAGAAGGACCGCGAGGACCGCCAGGCGGCCGAGCGCAAGGCCGCGAGGAAGGCGGCGGCCAGGACGAAGAAGGGGGCCTGAGGATGTTCCCGCTGTCCAGGGGCAAGGTGACCAAGCAAGCCCACGTCGGGCTCCCCGAGGGGACGTTCGAGGAGGAGCACGGGCGGGAGGCGTTCGACGGCCGCGCGTCGCACCTGTATCGCACCCACCCGCCGACGGCGTGGGTGAAGATCGACGGCCCGCTGCAGCCGCCCGCCTACGACCTGAACGGGCTGAAGACGGCCGACCTCACCGACGCCGGTGCCGAATGGCAGCCGATCCTGCACAACGAGGACGTGTCGATCTTCGTGTCGCGGCGGAGCGAGCCCATGACCTATTTCCTTCGCGACTCCGACGGCGACGTGTGCTACTTCGTGCACCGCGGATCCGGGCTGCTGGAGACCGACTACGGGCCGCTCCGCTACCAGGAGGGCGACTTCCTGGTCCTGCCGAAGGGCACCACGCATCGGCTCGTGCCCGACGAGGGCGAGACCTTCCTGTACGTAATCGAGAGCACCGGCGAGTACCGGCTCCCCGACAAGGGGATCCTCGGGCGCCACGCGCTCTTCGACCCCGGTGTGATCGATACTCCGTCGCCCGAGCCCCACGAGGAGCCGGGGACCTTCGAGGTCCGCGTCAAGCGCGGAGGTGTCTACACATCGCTCACCTACCCGTTCCATCCGCTGGACGTCGTCGGGTGGCAGGGGGACCTCTGCCCCATGCGGATCAACAAGGCCGACTTCCGTCCAGTGGTGTCGCCCCGCTACCACATCCCGCCCTCCGTGCATGCGGTGTGGAAGTCGGACGGGTTCGAGATCGGACTGTTCGCGCCGCGGCCGACCGAGACCGGAGACCCGACGGCGCTCCGCGTACCGTTCTTCCACTCGAACATCGACAAGGACGAGATCCTCTTCTATCACCAGGGCCAGTTCTTCTCGCGGGCGGGGATCGGCGAGGCGTTCATCACCCACCACCCGCAGGGTCTGCCCCACGGGCCGCAGGCGGCCGCGATCGAGGCGTCGAAGACGAAGGAGTTCGCCGACGAGTACGCCGTCATGGTGGAGGCCGACAAGCCGTTCATGCGCGACGATGTGCTGGAGGCGGTCGAGGTGGCCGGCTACGCGACGTCCTGGGCGCGGGGGATGGGGCTCGTCGACTGACGAGTGGGCTCAGCCGCGCAGGCCGATGCGCGTGCTGAGCGTGCCGATCCCGTCGGCCACGAGGTCGACGCGCGCCCCGCGATGCAGTGCCTTGCCCGGGTCGACCCGGTAGCCGTAGCCGAACGCCGCCGAGCCGTAGACCTCCCCCGGCGACACCTCCTCCGTCCGGGAGACCTCTGCGATGATCTCGGGGAACGACGGCCCGGACACGTCGAGCGCGCCCTCGGACCACACCTCGTCGTCGATGCGGGCAACCAGGCGAACGCCGCCGGGGTCGAACTCGTCAGGCGTGAGCACGCAGGGTCCGAGCGAGATCGCGAAGGCCGACGCGGCCAGCCCCCGGGGGCGGGAGCCGTTCGTCCGGTGCGGCCTCCATGCGGACCAGTCGCCCATCAGGGTGTAGCCGAAGATCGCCTCGCTCGCGCGAGCGCGAGAGAGCTTGTGGCCGCCGCCGCCGACGATGCATGCCACCTCGAGCTCGCACCCGAGGTAGCGCGCCTTCGCCGGCCACGCCATCTCCTCGTCCGGCCCGAGGACTCGGCGATGGCCGTTCGACGACGTCCGGGCGACTGCGAACTCGCGAAGCGACGTCGGGATGATCGGCACCAGCAGCCGGGGCTTGGGGACGGCGCACGTCTCGACCGCCTCGGGCCGGGCCAGGGCGAAGGCTGCGGCGTCCAGCGTCGTCCCGCCGTGATAGGCGACGAGCGCCTCCATGGTCGCAGGGAACGATGGGTGGCCGACGGCGTCCGGCAGGTCGACCACGGTGCCGGCGACCAATGCACCGAGTCGCCGCGCGCCCCCTCGGTCGTAGGTGACGAGCTGCATGACAGGGACCCGAAGGATACTGCCTGTTCCACGGCATTCCTCGAAAGGTGTGCGAACTTACAGGGATGGACGTGCCGCCCCGACCCGACGTTGACGCCGGGACGCCACGGGCGACCTGGCGACCGTGGGAAGCCCTCGGAATCTTCGTCGTCGCGTTGGTGCTCGCGGGCATCGCGGACGTCGCGCTCCAACAAGTGGTGACGTCGTGCCAGGGCACGTACCTGGTCCAGATCCTGGCCGGCGAGCTCGGGCTGGGGGTCGCGGTGCTCGGATGGGTGCGCGTCGTGGATCACGCTCCGTTTGCCGCGCTCGGCCTCCCGCGCCGGCCGCTCGGCGACCTCGGCGTCGGCGTGCTCGCGGGAGCGATCCTCGTGGTCGTGGGCGATGCGTCGCTCGTCCTGGTGCGCGAGCTCGTGATCGTCATCTCCGGGCACCCGCCGCGCCAGCCCAACCAGGTGGTCGCGTGCGTTCGCGGCGGGTGGATCTACGCGATCGCGCCGGCCGTGATCCTGGCCGCACCGTTCGGCGAGGAGCTCCTCTTCCGTGGCTACCTCTACCAGGGCCTGCGTCGCCGGATGCCGGTGTGGGCGGCGGCCGTCGTGTCAGGGATCGTCTTCGGCGCGAGCCACTTCGGCGGCGTCGACTTCCTCACGCTGATCCCGGGGCTCGCGGTCGTGGGGATCGGGCTCGCGCTCGTGTACGAGCGCCGGCAGAGCCTGCTCGCCTCGATGACCGCCCACGCGACGTTCAATGTCGTCGGGCTCCTCGCCATCGCCCTCTCCCGGCGCTGATCCGCCCTCGGTAGACTGCGCACGGTCCAGAGGAGGGATCGGCGCGTGCCCCAGTTCCCCAGCAAGGAATGGCTCGACGAATACGCCCTGCGCATCAACCAGAGCGCGGCGTACCGGGAAGCGGCCGCCACCTGGGAGGGCGACGTCTGTTACGTCTTCGAGCCCGAGCCCGACCGCGGCGTGCCGCGAGAGATCTGGTCGTGGCTCGACCTCTGGCACGGCGCGTGCCGCGGCGCCCGCTACGACTTCCCGCCCGAGGAGGGGGCGCGGGCAAAGTTCGTCATCCGCGCGCCCTACTCGCGGTGGAAGGAGGTAATCAACAAGGAGCTGAACCCCGTGAAGGGCATGATGCAGGGCAAGCTCAAGCTCACGGGGGACATGCCAACGATCGTTCGGCACGTGCGGGCCGCCGAGGAGCTCGTGAACATCGCCGCCTCGGTCCCCACGGAGTTCGTCGACGAACCGGCGAGCTGAGGGGGCCGCGGCGTGGGCATCGAGGTCCAGCTCCCGGACGAGGAACCGAACGGCCTGGCCGCGATGATCGGAGGGCTGATCGAGGCGAACCTCCGCGCGCATCCCGAGCGTTCGGCCCTCCTCGCACACCCGGCCACCTACGCGATCACCGCGCCCGACGCCGCCGTGTCCGTCTCCATCCGGCTCGCGCAGCACGAGGTCACGGTCCGAAACGGACTCTCCGGGACGCCCGACATCGCGATCGAGACCGGGTCGGAAAACCTCATCGGGCTCTCGTCGGTCCCGCTCCGGTTCGGCCTGCCCGACCTGACGAAGAAGGAGGGCCGGGCGGTCAACCGCAAGCTCCTGTCCGGTGAGCTGAAGGTGCGCGGCCTGTTCCGGCACCCGCGCAAGCTTGCCCGCCTGAACAAGCTCCTGTCGGTGACCTAGGAACGCGAGGACGAAGGAGGTTCGTCGTGCCACGAGGGATCCCGTCCGACGTCATCAACCACTTCAAGGCGGTGCCGCTCTTCTCCGCCGTCTCGGCCAAGGGGATCCGGGCCATCGTGGGCGCCGCGACCGAGGTCGACGTCCGGGCGGGCGCCGCCCTGGTGCGTGAAGGCGAGTTCGGGCGGGAGCTGTACGTGATCATCCAGGGCGAGGCGGTGGTGAGCCAGGCCGGCAAGCGGCTCGGGCGCCTTGGACCGGGAGACTTCTTCGGCGAGCTCGCCTTCCTCGACCGATCCCGGCGAAGCGCCAGCGTGACGGCCAGGTCCGACATGCGCGTGATGGTGCTCGGTCCGCGGGAGTTCGACGTCATCGTCGGACAGGAGCCGGCCATCGCCAGACGCCTGCTCGAAGCGATGGCCCGGCGCATCCGGCAGAACGAGCGCTCGCTCCAGCACTGAGTTCGCGCCGACGTGCAACCGGAGACGCGCTACACGAGGAGCGGCGAGGTCAACATCGCCTATCAGGTCGTGGGCGAGGGACCGATGGACCTCGTCTACGTCATGGGATGGGTGAGCAACATCGATCTGTTCTGGGCGGAGGCGCGCCTCGAGCGGTTCCTCTCGCGGCTCGCCTCGTTCTCCCGCCTGATCCTGTTCGACAAGCGAGGGACGGGGCTGTCCGATCGCGTGCCGAACGACCAGCTGCCCACGATCGAGCAACGGATGGACGATGTGCGCGCGGTGATGGACGCGGCGGGCTCCGAGCGGGCGGCGCTCTTCGGCGTCTCGGAGGGTGGGCCGATGGCGGCGGTCTTCGCCTCGACCTATCCACAACGAACGAGCGCACTCGTGATGTACGGGACCTACGCCAAGCGCGTCCGGACCGAGGACTACCCGTGGGCACCGACCCCCGAGGAACGCCAGCGCTGGTACGACCTGCTGCAGCGCGACTGGGGACGAGATGCCGACCTCGCCGTGCTCGCCCCGTCGATCGCCGACGACCCTCAGGTGCGGCAGTGGTGGGGCTCGTATCTGCGGCAGAGCGCGAGCCCCGGCGCGGCGCTCGCGCTCGCTCGCATGAACACGCAGATCGACATCCGCCAGGTCCTGCCGGCGATCCGCGTGCCGACGCTCGTCATCCACCGCACCGGCGACCGCGACATCGACGTCGGCGGCGCGAGGTGGATGGCCGAACGGATCCCCGGCGCTCGCTACGTCGAGCTCCCCGGCGACGATCACCTGCCGTGGGCAGGCGACCAGGACGCCCTGCTGGGCGAGATCGAGGAGTTCCTCACCGGCGTTCGGCACGTCGACGTGTCCGACCGGGTGCTGGCGACGGTCCTGTTCACCGACATCGTCGGCTCGACCGAGCGCGCGGCGGCCGTGGGGGACCGGGAGTGGCGCGAGCTGCTGTCACGACACCATGCGCTCGTCCGGCGCGAGGTGGAACGCTTCCGCGGGCGGGAGATCGACACGGCGGGGGACGGGTTCCTCGTCTCCTTCGATGGTCCGGCTCGCGGGATCCGATGCGCGTGCGCCATCCGAGACGGCGTACGGGCGATCGGCCTCGAGATTCGCGCTGGCCTGCACACCGGCGAGTGCGAGGTGATGGGAGACCAGCTCACCGGTCTGGCCGTGCATACGGGAGCGCGCGTCGCGGCGCTCGCCGGCCCGAGCGAGGTCCTCGTCTCGAGCACGGTCCGAGACCTGGTGGCGGGCGCCGGCCTCGAGTTCGCCGATCGGGGTGAGCACGAGCTGAAGGGCGTTCCCGGCTCCTGGCACCTGTTCGCGGTCCAGGGCTAGCCCGGCGGCCGCGGGAAGTACCCTTGGGCCGCATGGACCCGACCTCGATCGCCGATGGCGTGCTCGCGGGGGACCGGCGCGCGGTGGCGCGGGCGATCTCGCTGGTCGAAGACGGCTCGGCCGACCTTCCCCCCCTCTCCGAGGCGATCTACCCGCGGACGGGGCGCGCGCACACGGTCGGGCTCACGGGAGCGCCGGGTGTGGGCAAGTCGAGCCTGGCGGGCCAGCTCGTTGCCGGCGCGCGCGCCCGAGGCCGAACGGTCGCGGTGCTCGCGATCGACCCCACGTCGCCGTTCACGGGCGGTGCGCTCCTGGGTGACCGGCTACGGATGCAGGCGCACGCGACCGACCCCGGCGTGTTCATCCGGTCCATGGCGACCCGGGGTCACCTAGGCGGCATGGCGCTCGCGGCGCCGGAGGCGATCCGGATCCTCGACGCGTCGGGGAAGGACCTGATCATCGTGGAGACGGTGGGTGTGGGGCAGGCCGAGGTCGAGGTGGCCACCGCCGCCGACACGACGCTCGTGGTGGTCCAGCCGGGGTGGGGCGACGCGGTGCAGGCGTCGAAGGCGGGGATCCTGGAGATCGCCGACCTCTTCGTCGTGAACAAGGCCGATCGCGACGGCGCCGACGACGCCGTGCGCGATCTGCGGAACATGCTGCGCATGGGCCCTCGCGGCGAATGGGAGCCGCCGATCGTTCGGACCTCGACGGTCACCGGCGATGGCGCCGAGGAGCTGTGGGAGGCGATCGAGCGCCATCACGAGTACGGGACGCGGTCGGGGGAGCTCGAGCGCCGGCGCCGCCTCCGCATCGTCGCGGAGGTGCAGGCGATGGTCGCCGAGCGCCTGGGGCGGCGGGCCGCGGCCCTGCTGGCCGCCCGTGAGGAGGGTCTCGCCGCCGACCTCGCCGAGCGGCGGATCGACCCCTACCGCGCCGCTGCGATACTGCTTGCGGAGGTGGCCGCACCCGCGGCGGACAAGGAGACGAGCGATGCCTGAGCGAGACATCGAGCGCTGGCAGGACCACTACCGCCAGGCCGGCGAGCGCGACACCGACTTCGAGACGCTCTCGGGGGAGCCGCTGCAGCCGCTCTACACGCCCGAGGACGTCCGCGGCCTCCACTACCAGCGGGACCTTGGCTACCCCGGCCACTATCCCATGACCCGCGGTGTGTACCACACGATGTATCGCGGGCGCCTGTGGACCATGCGCCAGTTCGCCGGGTTCGGCACGCCCGAGGAGACGAACGCCCGCTACCACTTCCTCCTGAAGCAGGGGCAGGGCGGACTCTCGGTGGCCTTCGACATGCCGACGCTCATGGGCCGCGACTCCGACGACCCGCGCTCGGAGGGCGAGGTCGGTCGCTGTGGTGTCGCCACCGACTCCCTCGCCGACTTCGAGACGCTCTTCGACGGCATCCCGCTCGATGGCATCTCCACGTCGATGACCATCAGCGGGCCCGCGACGATCCTGTTTGCCTATTTCCTTGCCGCCGCCGAGAAGCAGGGTGTGCCGTGGGCCTCGCTCGACGGGACGCTGCAGACCGACATCCTGAAGGAATACATCGCGCAGAAGGAGTGGATCTTCCCGCCGCGACCGCACCTTCGGCTGATCGGCGACCTCATCGCGTTCTGCGCGAAGGAGGTGCCGAAGTTCCACCCGATCAGCGTCTCCGGCTATCACATCCGCGAGGCCGGCTCGACCGCGCAGCAGGAACTGGCCTTCACGCTCGCCGACGGGTTCAGCTATGTTGAGCTCGGCCAGCAGCGCGGGCTGGACGTCGACCACTTCGCGCAGGGCCTCTCGTTCTTCTTCAACGCGCACATCGACTTCTTCGAGGAGATCGCGAAGTACCGCGCCGCCCGGCGCATCTGGGCACGGTGGCGCAGGGATCGCTACGGCGCGAAGGAGGAGCAGTCGCTCCGCCTACGCTTCCACACGCAGACGGCCGGGTGCTCGCTCACGGCGCAGCAGCCCGAGAACAACATCGTGCGCACCGCGATCGAGGCGCTCGCCGCAGTGCTCGGCGGGACGCAGTCTCTCCACACCAACGCGCTGGACGAGGTGCTCGCGCTCCCGACCGAGAAGGCCGCGCAGATCGCCCTGCGGACCCAGCAGGTGATCGCGTACGAGACCGGCGTCGCGAACGTGATCGACCCGCTCGGTGGCTCCTACTTCGTCGAGGCGATGACCGACCGGATGGAGGATGCCGCCGAGGAGTACTTCGCGAAGATATCGGAGATGGGTCACGGGTCGATGCTCGAAGGCATGCTGGTGGGCGTCGAGCGTGGCTACTTCCAGTCCGAGATCGCCGACGCCGCCTATCGCGAGCAGACGCGCTATGAGAAGGGCCGGCTGATCCGCGTCGGCGTCAACGAGTTCGTCGATCCGAACGAGGCGGACATCGACATCCTGGTGATCCCGCCGGAGACCGAGGCTCGCCAGATCGACCGGCTGCGGCGGCTGCGGGCCGAGCGGGATGGCGAGGCGGCGGCATGGGCGCTCGCCAGGCTTCGCGCCGCCGCCGCGACCGACGAGAACCTCATCCCGATGCTGGTCGACTGCGCTCGGGCCTACTGCACCGAGGGCGAGATCGTGGGGGCGCTCCGCGAGGTCTTCGGGGAGTACACCGAGAGCCCGCAGTTCTAGGCCGCCACCGCCCCGGGTCGCTAGGAGCGTCCGTAGTGGGTCGAGGCGTACTCCGACACCGCGCCGATGACCGCAGGCCTCGAGTCGGGTGCCGCCAGCTCGCCCCGAGGGCTTGGTCTCCCGAACTTCTCGAGGTCTTGTTGCAGCAGGTCGGTGATGGTTCCCACGAGCCCGAGCAGTCCCTCCAACTCGGTCACGAGCGAGTCGCGGCGCCCGACGAGCTCACGGACCGCTTGCGTTGCCTCTTGGCGGGTGCGCTCTGCCTCAGCCTGGGCTTCCGCCTGGAGCTGCTCCGCCTGCCGGTGGGCTTCCTCGAGATGCCGACTGGCCTGCTCCTCCACCTTTCGGCGGAGCTGCTGGGCCTGCGTATCCACCGCGCGAAGGACCTCGGCCATCCGAGCACCGAGGTCACCGTAGATGTCCGCCGCCCCTTGCTCCGCTTGCTGGGAGGATGTGGGCTCGCCGGCGAGCTGGATGATCTCCCGCTTGAGAATGTCGACCCACTGAGCGACCTGCGCGAGATACTGGCGTACCTCGGTCGGAGAGAGGCCTCGGAGCACAACCGAGAATTCCTTCGACCTGATCGAATCCGAGGTTACCGAGGCCAGCATTCTCCGATCGGCGAGGGGAACGGCCTGGAGCCTGCTCGCGGCGTTGTCCACGGGGCGACACCTCACTTCTAGCTCTCGCCAGGTGGTCCCCTGAACGGGCACTCCCGTCCCCCTCCCTGGATGTGGCCGGGAGCATACTCCTGGGCTGAACAACGCACCACGTCTCTCGCCTATGTGGGCCCCACGCTTTCGTCAGGCCGGCTGCTCCTGCACCGAGATCATGACGGCGTTCTTCGCCGCCGCGTAGGGCGGTCTGCCGGGGCGTTGGCGACGAGCACGAATTGCGGCACGCCCTCCAGCCGGCCGAGCATCGGCGGCGCCGCCATCCGGCGTGCCCACTCGACGTCGCGCAGGCGCTCGAGCCGGACCGATCGCCAGCCGCCGTCGGTGAGGGCCCGGATCAGGGGCTCGGGCGAAGTCGCGCCGGCGAGGGGCAGCGCGTCGAGCAGTTCGGCGTCGTACCCGGCATGGTGATCGTCGGCAACGCCCAGCGCGCGGCGGAGGCCGTCGGCAGCCAACCCCCTGGCCCGCCATTGCAGGCTGTCGCGGCTGAAGATCCCCTCGAACAGCACCGC
>Ga0066709_100004454_pt1 | contig 11189 bp, 7 predicted proteins | sample GraSoiAngelo_158_FD_79665 | JGI IMG/M metagenome (GOLD analysis project Ga0066709, IMG submission 79665) | Grasslands soil microbial communities from the Angelo Coastal Reserve, California, USA - 14_1009_16_30cm | ecosystem: Environmental > Terrestrial > Soil > Grasslands | place: USA... | reverse complement strand
TAACCATTGACCATCTTCTTCAAAGGTGACGGATGGTAACAGCTCAGAAATTTTTATTTTTAATTCTTCAGTTGTCATTTAGTTGTGGCAAGTTTTCAACTTCAAACCTCCTCTTTAGGGAAGGGGGTTTCAGGTTTTTCCATTCGGATCTGTTCTCTGGTCAATCCGGATTTTATTTTTTTCTGTAAGGTGATCAACGCATGCAATAGGGCTTCTGGTCGTGGAGGGCAGCCGGCGACATACACATCGACGGGTATTACATGATCCGCGCCTTTTACGACGGAGTACGTGTTGTAAAAGAAAGGCCCTCCACTTGTGGCGCAGGCGCCCATGGCGATCACATATTTTGGATCAGCCATCTGGTCGTATAATCGTTTTAAAACAGGCGCCATTTTATTTACGATCGTCCCCGCAATGATGATCACATCTGCCTGCCGCGGCGTAGCTCTTGTCACTTCAAATCCAAATCTCGACCAGTCATATTTCGCGGAGGCGGTGCTCATCATTTCAATGGCGCAGCAACTGGTTCCAAAGACCAATGGCCACAAGGAATTTGATCTTGCCCAATTGATGACATCGTCGAGAGCGGTTACTAGAACACCGCCCGAGGGCGTAGGATGGACTTCACCAGGAAACGGAACTCCCTCCTGGCCTCCCCCTACAGAGGAGGCCATCATCGCACCTGCCTCGCTTTCAGACGGTTTTTTATTGTGTTGTATATTTTTGTTATCTGTCATTTCATTTTTGTAAGCAGCTTCTTTAGGCACAGGCTGTGTGTTGATTCTCCCCCTTTGGGAGAGTTGGAGGGGGCCTGGGGTTTTACATCCATTTAAGCGCTCCTTTTTTGTGAGCATATAAAAATCCCATAAAGAGAATGAAAAAGAAAACTACAATTTCAACCAATGCCAACCAGCCGACCTGTTTAACTACAACAGCCCAGGGGAATAAAAAGATCAGTTCCACATCAAAAATCAAAAAAATAAGGGCGAAAAGATAATAGCCGACATTAAACTGTACCCAACTTGGTCCCTTCGTGGGAATGCCACATTCGTAAGGCTCGCCTTTTTGTTTATTAGTAGTAGCTTTTAAGACAAATTTCGAAATAAGGATAGCAATCCCCGAGAAGGCTACGGCAGCTATCATTAGGACAATGAGTGAGGAGGCACCCATACGAATTTGATTTCTGCGAATATACCAAGTACTTCCCTAAAAAATGACATGATAGTTATCAAGATGACCGCTGCTAAAAATCAGAAGGTAACTGAATAGTTAAATATTTACCCATATAGTTCCTGGTGTATGCATTTTCTGTCATAACCCAATTGGATAATTCTTTTTTTGGCTTCGTCGATCATATTTTTCCAGCCACAAAGCATAAAATAAGCCGCTTGTTTTTCCTGCGCAAACTCCTCATATATTTCATGAACATAACCTTTCCTTCCTTCCCATTCTTCTCTCGATAATGTTGGGATGAAGTGGAAATTTTCAATTACCTCAGCCAGGTTTCTCATTTCATCATAATATAGAAGATTGGCCGTGGTCCTGGTGCCAAAGATGAGATATATCTTTTTGTGAGGAATATTGTGTTCAGTGATATAATGCAACATGCTCCTGAAAGGAGCAATCCCGGTTCCGGTACAGACAAAAAAGAGATCTTTCTCGATGGGATCAGGTAACACAAAAACACCCTGTGGTCCCCGCAATGTCAACTCGCTCCCCGGCTTTATCTCATTAAATAAATATTTTGTACCCGACCCTCCTTCCATTAATACAATAACAAGCTCAAACTCGTTTGTTCCATTTGGCCAGGAAGCAATAGAATAGCTGCGCCAGCGCTTGTTTGGTTTTTCATGAATAGGAAGATCAAGTGTGACAAATTGCCCGGCTTTAAATTCAAATGATTCCAATTCAGGAACTGCAACCCAAAATCTTTTTGTGTTATATGTTTCGTCTTCAATCCGTGTAACAATTCCTTTACGCCAGGGTTGTAAAGCCATCCCTAAAAATTTTTAGTAATGTAAAACACAGTAGGCTAATCTCCAAAAACATTATGTGCAGTGTGGCATGGTGATTGGCGTTCCTTGGGCGGACTCATTTATGTAACTAAATCTTTGCTCATGAAACGGTTCATTTTTTACTGCGGAATAATATTGTTCGTGATCCTGGCTTTGAGTGCTTTTCAAAATAAGGATCAGACTTCAATAATTGGAAGAGTGAATCCTATTGACGGGGCAAACTCAGCATGGGCTATTGGTGGTCGCGATTCAGCAACGTCGAATATTGTAAATGGCGCATTTAGTTTTGCCATCAAACCAGGAATTTATAAAGTTGTCGTAGATGCCATTGAACCCTATAAGGATGCTGTATTAGAAAATATCAGTGTAAAGGAGGGACAAACTGTTGATGTAGGCGAAATAGTGCTTCAGCGAACACTAATAAAAAAACGGTAGTTGATATACCGCTTTTTTTGCTCTTAGTGAGTGGCAAGCAATCGTGTCCTTAAAAATAGCAGAATTTTTTTTCTGGCAATATATTTTTTAAAAAAATTCTGCCCAAATATCAATTTGTGTTATTCATTTGCGACGGGTTCTAGTTTTTTTATCTTTTCAAGTGTGGCAAAATATTTTTTCTTGTTCCATATGTAACCGATCACCACATCATTTTTTTCTGTTAAATTTCGAATCGACCCGGATTTCTTTTCCTCGGCCTGCGTATCGGTTATATTCAATTCAAGCACTCTGTTTTTGGTGAAGGGTACCAACACTGTCTTTTCCGGATTACCGACAACAGTATTATTAGTATATTCAACCGGTGTTTTTTTCAGAGTTGTTGTTTGGATAGAAAAGGATTTGCCCCTGATAAATATTTTCACCGGCCTTATGTCATATGATTTTTTGAAAGTAAGGAAAATGAAATAATTTTTTTTAGCAGCAGCCTTTTTAATGGCGCGTCCGTTTTCATCTGTAACACCGGTGGGCTTCGTGCCAGGCAAGTTTTCCTGTTCAAAAGCAAAAATTTTTACTATTGGCTGGCCGAAAAGGTTTGCTCCGATACTAAATACCATAAAAAATAATAGAATTTTTTTCATAAGTATTTTATTGAATAGATTTATCGAAGATTTTGTAGTTTACAAAAGTAATCTTAAAAAAATGCACATGTTTTTTGAAAAGAGGTTGGTCTCTACCCAATTCAAAACTTCTTCCTTTTTTTATTCACTCACTTGTTTATTCTTCTCGGGCGTCATGATCAGTTGCAAACATTCTGCGTCTGATCGGGAAGAAAAGCTGGAAATGGACGGAATGCAAAAGGCGATGCGGCAGCAATTTTTAATGACAAGAGATCCGGCATTGAACATTGTTCCGACGGAAAGACTTCTCGCGGCTATGAGATTTATCAACAACCAGCGTACTACACAAGTAAATAATCTTACCTGGTCTGAGCGGGGGCCCAACAATATCGGCGGCAGAAGCAGAGCTATTATGATTGATAAAAGAGATCCCTCAGGCAATACTGTTTTTGCAGGATCGGTGAGTGGAGGGATTTTCAAGACGACCAACTTTCTTTCCGCTACGCCAGGCTGGTCTGTGGTAGATGACCACATGGCCAATCTTGCCGTGACTGTATTGGTCCAGGATAAAAACAATCTAAATACCATGTACGCAGGAACGGGTGAAGGGTGGTTTAATTTAGACGCGGTGAGGGGGGCAGGTATTTTTAAAAGTACCGATGGGGGAACTACATGGAGCCAAATGCCTTCCACTTCGGGTTTTGAATATGTCCAGGATTTTGTGATCGACAATAATGGAAATTTATACGTAGCCTTACGGAATCTGACCTCCAGTAATCGTGGCGTGATGAGATCGACTGATGGTGGCCTCACCTGGACGCAGGTACTTGGCCTGCAGCAAGTAGATCCTTCTCCTTGTGTTCCCACCATAACGTTTACTACTGGCAGAGCGGCTGATTTGGAAGTTGCTTCTAATGGAGATATTTATGCGACGCTTGGAATTTTTACACCTACCCAAGTCTTCAAATCAAGTTTTGCCGCTTATGGAGCAAACACAGGTGCAAAATGTAATTGGCAGGAAATTACTCCGTCGCATTCAAACCCTACGTTTCGTGGCGAAATTGTCGCCGCGCCTTCCAATCCACAAAGGGTTTACCTTATGATGCAGGACAGCGCTACTGACCAGGTATTGGAATTTTACAGGTCAAATGATGGAGGTGCGACCTGGGGAACTTTGACAGCACCATCTGCCCTAAACAATGGTACTAATTCACAAACCTGGTATGATCTTATTGCAGCGGTGGATTCTACGAATCCGGATATAGTTGTAGTCGGAGGAATAGAATTAGCAAGAACCACTGACGGTGGAACTTCTTGGTCCAATATAACTACCTCCTCTACGGTTCACGTAGATCAACACGCATTGGTCTTTTTTAATTCATCAACGCTGCTGGTAGGTAATGACGGAGGAATATACCTATCTACTGATTTCGCGTCTGCCAATCCCACATTTAACCAAAAGAATAACGGTTTTAATGCAACGCAGTTCTATGGTTGCGATTTCCATCCCACGAATGATAATTATTTTTTAGCAGGGGCACAGGATAACAATACTCAAAAATTCACTTCGCCGGGTATTAATGCAACAACACCGGTAATAGGCGGCGACGGCGGTATTCCTCATATACGACAGACCGATGGCCAGCTCCAAATTGCTGCAACGACGGCTAACAATTATTACCGGTCTTTAAATGGTGGTACAAGCTTTTCGAGCCTGGGAGGTGCCGTAAACAATAACAATGGCCAGTTTATTAATCCTACGGATTTTGACAACGCACAAAATATAATGTATTGCGGAGATGATACCACGCACTATTATTGTATCACGAATTTAAGTGGGACTCCTGTCGGTACCAGTCTTCGGATTTCCAACATGGGAACGCGCGGTGTAACAGCTGTAAAGATAGATCCGTTCGCAGCCAATACTATTTGGATCGGAGCGTCTATAGTGGACGAGACCACGTCGAATCTTGCTCCGATGATCCTGAAAATTTCAAGCGCTAATACCACACCTTTTGTTGAGTTGACAAGAACAATTGCGGCAGGTACGGACGCAACCGGTTTGCAGGCGTATATTTCTTCCATTGACGTAGATCCTTCAAATGGAAATAATATTTTGGTCACTCTTTCCAATTTTGGTGTCCAAAGTGTATTTGAAAGTACAGATGGAGGATCAACCTGGACATCGCTTGATCAAAATGGGGTTAACCTGCCGGACATGCCGGTATTTTGGGGAATATTTGCTCCTTCAGGCGCGCAGTTGAGTGGCACAACGGGCGGCGGAATTATTCTAGGGACAGCGTTGGGAGTCTGGACCACCTCAGCTGTTAGCGGAACTGCCACGCAGTGGATCGCCAATAATAGTGGACTTGCTAACGTACCGGTTTACATGATAAAGTATCGTTCTGCAAACACATCGTTGGTTGTGGCTACCCACGGTCGCGGACTATTTACCGCGCCCCTAACCGGAGTTGTTACCGGCGTGTCAAACAATGTAATAACGAAGAATTTTATTAAATACATTTCGCCGGATGCAAATCAACTATTAGTAGTAAAGGGAAATTTGAACACGATAAAAATGCAGGTTCAGGTATTTGATGCGGCGGGAAAATTATTATACAACAAAGACCATCCGTATCAAAATCTTTCGATACCTATCTCCACATGGAGCAAGGGAACTTATATTATTAGAATGCAAGGCAACAATAAGGAAAATTTTGTCCAGCAGTTTGTAAAACACTGATAAAATAGGGCCGTTTAGTTTATCTTTGCAGGCTTCATGAGTGTACAGGATTTGTTGTTGCAGTATCAAAACACTCCCCGCCTTTTTCAATTGGCGGACAGGCTTTCTTTTTCACAACCTCAAAAAATTTACCTTAAAAACCTGCAAGGGAGTTCGTCACAATTCGTGGTGGCTTCCATTTTCCTCCATCCTTCCTGTTCGCAATTAAATCATGTGATCGTGCTGAACAGCGCGGAGGAGGCTGCCTATTTTCATAATTCGTTAGAAAGCCTGACCAATGCGCTGGATATTTTTTATTTCCCTTCATCGTTTAAAACAAGGAAAAATTACAGTCTTCTCAACAGCAGTCATGTCATGCTGCGTACAGAGGCATTGACGAGGGTTGCTGCTGGCCTGTCCGCAGAAGGCGTGAGGCGAAAGATCTTTGTTACTTACCCTGAGGCTTTGTTTGAAAAAGTAATTGTTCCGGGCAGGCTTTCTTCAAATATCATTCATATAAGATCTGGCAATGCATTAGATACGGAAGCTCTTCTTTTACAACTATCCGATTATGGATTCGAACGAACGGATTTTGTCTACGAACCTGGCCAGTTTGCCATTCGCGGCGGCATTATTGACATTTACTCATTCGGCAATGACAAGCCTTACAGAATCGAGCTATTTGGCAGCGATGTGGAGTCTATCCGCATCATTGATCCCGAAACACAATTAAGTGAGCGGAGACTGCTGCAGGTGAACATCATTCCAAATGTTGACTCGCAGTTCCACGATGAAAAAAGGATCTCTCTTTTTGATTTCCTTCCTGAAAATACCGTCGTGTGGCTACAAGATTATGACTGGTGTAAAGAAAGATTGGACGATTGTGATGAAGAGCTCAACGCGTTTTTGCAACTCACGAGTGACAGACCGCAAGCTTATGATAATCCCGATGAAAAACTAGTAAGAAAACAGGTCACTGCTGCCGATTTCATAACGGCCAGGGAATTTGAAGAGAAAATCGAAGATCGTCATTTTGTTGAATTCAGTTATCAGCCCTCAGCTATCGGTCATCAGTACGAAATAGAATTTCATACAAAACAACAGCCTGCTTTTAACCGGCAGTTCGATATTCTTATCAGGGATCTAAAATCCTGGGAAGACCAGGGTTTTGAATTGTATCTTTTTGCTGAGAATCCTAAACAATTAGAAAGACTTTACAGCATTTTTACTGATCTCAAGGCCGAGATAAAATTTAATCCTGTTGCCACGGCTATCCATGAAGGGTTTATCGACGAAGATCTGAAAATAGTTTGCTATACCGACCATGAGATCTTCCAGCGTTATCACAAGTACAGGGTTAAGCAAGCTTATAATAAAAACAAGGCATTAACTCTTCGCACACTGCGTGAACTTCAGCCGGGAGATTATGTAACTCATATTGATCATGGAGTGGGGGTGTACAGCGGTTTGCAAAAGATCGAGGCAAATGGAAAATTGCAGGAGGCGGTGCGAATCATTTATAAAGACAACGACATTCTGTATGTCAATATAAACTCCCTGCATAAGATCGCCAAGTACACGGGCAAGGATGGAAGTGTGCCTAAAATAAACAAACTGGGGAGCGATGCATGGAATCGTTTGAAGGAAAAGACCAAGTCCAGGGTTAAGGAAATAGCGTTCGATCTCATAAAGCTCTATGCTCAACGCAAGGCCCAGCAAGGATTCAAGCATGCACCGGACACTTACCTGCAAACAGAATTGGAAGCCAGTTTTATTTACGAAGACACGCCAGATCAAAGTAAAGCAACGGCTGATGTAAAAAAAGACATGGAATCTTTTTCCCCGATGGATCGACTGGTTTGCGGCGATGTAGGGTTTGGAAAAACAGAGGTGGCGATACGGGCTGCATTCAAGACTTGCGTCGATGGGAAACAGGCAGCAATATTAGTTCCCACGACGATTCTCGCTTTTCAGCATTTTCAAACTTTTAGTGAACGGCTAAGAGATTTTCCCGTTACCGTTGATTATATCAATCGTTTTAAATCAGCAAAGGAAAAAAAGGAAACACTGAAAAAATTGCAGGAGGGAAAAATAGACATCATCATCGGGACACATGCATTGCTGGGCAAAGAAGTAAAGTTCAAAGATCTCGGGTTACTGATAGTGGATGAGGAGCAAAAGTTCGGCGTGGGTCACAAGGAAAAAATAAAAACCCTTCGTACCACTGTGGATTGTTTGACACTGACCGCGACGCCAATTCCAAGAACTCTCCAGTTTTCTCTGATGGGCGCAAGAGACCTGAGCATTATCAATACGCCACCGCCCAACCGTCAGCCGATCGAAACAGAAGTACAGGTTTATAATGAGGATATAATTCGTGATGCAGTCTATTTTGAAGCAGAGCGCGGCGGGCAGGTCTTTTTCATATACAACCGGATCAGCAATCTTCCGGAAATGGTGAATATCATTCGGGGACTTTGCCCGGACCTTAGCATCGGTCATGCTCACGGACAAATGGAAGGTCACGACCTTGAAAAACGTATCCTTGATTTTATCGACAGGAAATATGACGTACTTGTTTGTACCAACATTGTGGAAAGCGGTGTTGATATTGCCAATGTCAATACGATCATCGTAAACAACGCACATCAATTTGGTTTAAGTGATCTGCACCAACTGCGTGGAAGAGTCGGTCGCAGCAATAAAAAAGCATTTTGTTATTTGCTGGCGCCGCCCATGAGCACATTACCTGCGGACTCGCGAAAGCGGCTGCAAACTTTGGAACAACACAGTGACCTCGGAAGCGGTTTTCAAATTGCTATGAGAGATCTTGACATACGTGGTGCGGGTAATTTATTAGGCGGAGAACAAAGCGGGTTCATGGCGGAGATCGGGTTTGAGATGTATCAAAAAATCTTAGATGAGGCCATCAAAGAATTAAAACGAACCGAATTCAAAGAATTGTTCAAGGAAGAAATTTCAAGACAGGATGATTTCGTACAAGATTGCACTATTGATACTGACCTTGAGATTTTGATTCCCGATGAGTATGTAGAAAGTATAACGGAGCGTTTATCACTTTATACACGATTGGATAATTCTGAAACGGAAGAAGACCTTCAGCAAATGAAAGGGGAGTTGACCGATAGGTTTGGTCCGATCCCACAACAAGTTGACGATCTTTTCGTCACGGTGCGCTGCAGAAAAATGGGCGTAGAATTAGGCTTTGAAAGAATACTCCTGAAAAACGATTCACTCAAATGTTATTTTATTAATAAACCTGACTCCCCATATTTTGAATCAGAAACTTTCAAGCGCGTTCTTTCCTTTATTCAAACCCAAACCAATAAAACAAGATTAAAACAGGTTGGAAAATTGTTTCTCCTGATCGTCGACAATATAAAAACGATGGATGAATTTTATTCTTTTTTGAAAAGAATGAGTGAGTACATGCATGAGGTTTCGGTCGCCAACGCTTAAATGAGAGTCATGATCCTTACATGTAGAACTGGACCAGGTGATTTGGGAAAGATTTCCGGCAGCCGGTAGTACAATATTCACCGAGGCTTGCCGTTTACCGTTTGCCGCTTTTTTGTATTATTTTTATTGTTGAATACAAGCTATGAAAGCCCATCCGCTTCCTTTGATTGCTGCTCTTCTGCTATTTTCTTTGCCTGCTCTATCCCAACAAGATTCAGCTTACCGTTTATTTCTGAAAAGCGGGTCATTCATCCCGCAAAAAAATATCAGCTCGGATGCCACACAAACCTTCAATAGCAAGGCGTTGCGCCTGGAAGGACAATCTTTCGCTATCATCCAATTCGACCACATACCCTCCCCTGATGAGAGACAGCACTTACTAAAGGCAGGAATTACTTTAGTAGACTACATTCCGAATAACGCGTACACAGTAAGTATAAAAGGAGTGGTCAATGCAGATGTTTTACAACAGGCAAAGGCAAGAGCCCTGGTTGAATTGACGCCTGATCAAAAAATGCCCTCACTGTTCGCAAAGGGAGTTATTCCTTCCTGGTCCGTCAGGATCCCCGGCACGGTAGATGTTTGGATCAGTTTTCTGAAAATTCTTTCATACGAGTCGGTTGTCAAAGAATTGCAGCAAAGAAATTTTGATATCACATCCAGTATTTTTAAAAACTATCACGTAATCGGTTTGCGTGTCACCTTGCAAAGATTAAATGAACTTGCGTCCTTACCATTTATTGAGTATGTGCAGCCTGCACCGCATGAAGATCAGGCTTTGAACAATGTCGACCGCGCAGATGGCCGAGCTAATATTTTAAATGCACCTGCCTCTGTCGGCGGCAGAAATTTGCATGGAGAGGGCATGGTCATTGGCATCGGTGACAATGCGGATCCGCAATTGCATGTTGATTTTACAAATCGATTAATCACCAGGACCTATGCGCCTCCCAGCGCAGAGCATGGAAAGCATGTGGCAGGAACTGCAGCCGGTGCCGGAATTTTAAATGAATTGTATAAGGGATATGCTCCCAAGGCCACGATCATCAGTCAATATTTTTCGGGGATATGGCAAAATGCGGCCACTTATGTGCAGGATTATGGAATGGTGCTTACAAATAATTCTTACGGAGCTATTGTAGGCGATTGCTCCTACAATGGACTTTATGATCTGTATTCCGCCATCCTGGATCAGCAGGCACTTGATTTTCCATATCTGCAAAATGTTTTCTCTGTCGGCAATAGCGGGTTAGACAACTGCCCCCCTTATCCTTCAGGATTTAAGACGGTTTTAGGCAGCTACCAGTCTGCAAAAAATGTGCTGACGGTAGGGGCTACTGACTCTGCCGGACTGAATGCAAATTTTTCAAGCAGGGGCCCCACAATTGACGGAAGAATAAAGCCTGACATCTGCTCTATGGGCAAACGCGTAATGTCTGCTGGTTTTGGATATTACTGGTATAATAATGGAACAAGTATGGCTAGCCCCGGCGTAACGGGAGGACTTACGTTGTTATATCAATTGTATAAACAAAGGAATGGCGGAAACAATCCGAGGAGTGGATTAATGAAAGCGATCGTGTGCAACAGCAGCCGTGATGGAGGAACTGCCGGACCTGATTTTTCCTTCGGCTTTGGCTGGTTGGATTTGCAGCGAGCGGCGCTAATGATAGAAAACAACAGGTATTTCACTTCAACTGTGGCAAATGGAATTCAAAATAGTCATTCGATAACCGTACCTGCTAATGCGGCACAATTGAAAGTGATGCTTTACTGGCATGATCCCCCCGCCTCGTCGCTGTCAAGTCAAACTTTGGTGAATGATCTGGATCTGACTGTTCAAACTCCATCGTCAACAACTGTATTTCCAAAAATTCTTGATACCATTCCGACAAATGTCACAACGGCGGCAACAGAAGG
>Ga0066709_100004452_pt1 | contig 11191 bp, 9 predicted proteins | sample GraSoiAngelo_158_FD_79665 | JGI IMG/M metagenome (GOLD analysis project Ga0066709, IMG submission 79665) | Grasslands soil microbial communities from the Angelo Coastal Reserve, California, USA - 14_1009_16_30cm | ecosystem: Environmental > Terrestrial > Soil > Grasslands | place: USA... | reverse complement strand
GCGGCGCCGGTCGCGACGATCGCCAGGGCCATGCCGAGCGAGTAGCGGGTACCGTGCACGACGCGCGTCCACAGGTCGCGCCCGACCTCGTCCGTGCCCAGCCAGTGCTCAGCGCTGGGTGGCCGAAACTGCTGTGCCACATTCAGTTTGGCAGGGTCACCGCTCGCGACCACCTCAGGGATCAGAGCAAACAGGACGAACACCGCGACAAGCAGTCCGCCAACCGGTAGCGACAGGCCAATCCGACGCAGGCCAGAACGACGCTGAACGCGAGGCAGCGAAACTGTCATCGTCGGCGCGGATATCTGCGTTGATGTGCTGGCCAATGCGGTTCGGCCGCCCTAACGGAGTTTGATCCGCGGATCCAACACCGGATACGTCAGATCCGTGATCAGATTGACGACGACGAAGAAACACGAGAATACAAGCGTCAAGGCCATGATCGGGGAATAATCGAGTCCCTGGAACGACTCGTACGCGTACAGTCCAATACCGGGCCACTGGAATATCGTCTCCACCAGGATGATCCACGCAAGCAAATAGCCCAACTGGATACCCAGCATGCTGATGACGGGATTGAGCGCGTTCTTGAGGACGTGCCTGAAGAGAATGGTTGATTGTTTCAGGCCTTTCGAACGCGCAGTCCGCGCGTATGCCTGCTGCAGCTCCTGCAGCATGGTTGCCCGAGTGAGACGTACGCCCACCGCAAGCAGACTCAGTACGATTGCCGTGACTGGCAGGATCAGGTGCTTCAAGACCGCGAGAAATTGGTCCGAGTCAGCGGCCAGCAGACTGTCGATGGTGAAGAAGCCTGTTACCAGTGGCGGTGGCGAGGCGCGTACATCAAGTCGCCCGCCAGAGGGTAACCAACCAAACCGAGCAAAGAACACGACCTGCAGGATCATTGCCAACCAGAACACCGGTACGGCCGAGGTCAGCATTGAACCCGTTCTAATCAAGGCGTCGGTCAGGCCACCTGGTCGCATGGCCGCCATGACGCCCAGCGGAATGGCAATCAGGACGTACAGCGCGAAGCTGATCAACATCAACTCGAACGTCGCGGGCAGAAACACGCGTAGATCCTGACCGACGGAACGCTGGGTGCGGATCGAGGTGCCGAAGTCGAGACGTGCGAGGCCTTGCATATACCGCTCGTACTGCACCGGCAACGGCTCATCCAGCCCCATGACGCGTCGGACCTCCGCGACCTGCTCCGTCGTCGCGCCCAGGCCGGCGGCCATGACGACCGGGTTGGCGGGCACGACGCGAGACAGCACGAAGGTGATCACCGTGATCAGCAGCAGGATGAGCACCGTCCAGCCGAGTCGGCGCAGAACGTACATCAACATCTACGCGCTCCACCGCCGCCGCGATGGCTCCGCCGAACGCGCAACGCGCAACGCGCAACGCATAACGCGCAAGGCGAAATTCATCAGTGCGCCTTGATACGGATAGTCTTGAAATTCATCGACCACCGGTAGTCGGTCGATTGCATGACGTAACCCTCGACGTAATCCGGCACGGCGACGAGTGTCTTGGGTCGACAACCCCAGACACATGGCGCTTCGTCTCGAATCTTGTGCTGGATGTCGTGCAGCTGGGCCTCGCGGTCGGTGGAGTCCAGGGTAACTTTGATCTTGTCGATCGCGGCAACAATGTCTGGGTTGTTCCAGCGTGCCATGTTGAAGAAGTTGTCCGGATAGTAGAACGCCAGAAACTGGGTGGGGTCCAGCGTGAATGGGCTCTGAATCAGATTGGTGAGGTTCGGCGCTGTCTCGGGCTTGGAGTACAGCTCAGTCCACTGTGAGTATGGCATTTTGCGAATGCTCATCTTGACGCCGAGCGTGTTCAGCGCGTCCTGCAGAATCGTGGCACCGGCTTCGAATTGATCGCCACCGGTGCCGGCCAGAGCAAAGTCGAGCTGCAGCGATGACGGATCAACGCCAGACTGACGGATAAGATCGCGCGCCTTGTTGAGTTCCTGCTGGAACGGCTGCAGGTCTTTGGCCCCACCAGCATAGTCTGGCGGAATCGGACCCGTCGGCGTCACCGCGTGACCCTGGTAGTAGTCGATCATCGCCTTGTAGTCAAATGCGTACCGCATCGCCTGCCGCAGTTGTTTGTTATCGAACGGCGGCTTCAGGGTGTACAGGTAGAAGATCGGCTCGGTGTCGAACGTGGTGAACTCGCCGAGGTGGAAGTTCGGCAGCTTGCCGACACGAAGCGCTTCAGAGGCCGGCCACTGATTGATCAGGTCCACTTCGCCGCGCTCGATCATCTGCACCCGCGGAGCGGTTTCGGCGACAACCTTGATGATGATTTTGTCAATCGATCCAGGCTGCCACTTGCCCCACCAGGTCTCGTTCTTCACCAGCGTCATCTGCGCGCCGTGCTGCCAGTTGTCGAGCTTGTATGCACCCGAGCCGACGATGTTGTCTTTCAGGAAATCCTGGGACCATGGATCGCTCGAGGTCTGGTGCTGCGTGATGGCCTGGCTGCTGACGATCCCGACTTTCACCAGGTGTGCTGGCACGTAGGGGTCCGGCGCTGAGGTTGTGATCGTCACCGTCATTGGATCGGCAACCTTGACTTGCTGGAAGTTCTTGATCAGGTAGGCCGGTCCCTGCTTCAACTCCAGCGTCCGATCCAGGCTCAGCTTGACGGTGTCTGCGTCCAGCTTCGAACCGTCGGTGAACGTGACGCCATCGCGCAGGTGGAACGTGTGGGAGAGCCCGTCAGGCGAGACGTCCCACGATGTCGCCAGCCACGGGATGACCTGCTGCTTCTCCTCATCGATCTCGACGAGCGGTTCGTAGGTATTCCGACTCGCGGTGAAAGACCAGAAGTCGACCACCAGCGCCGGGTCGATATGCGCCACGTCGGAGCTGTCGGCGTACACGAAGGTGACCGGTGCTTTGGCATAAGCGGCGGACGTCTGGGTCTGCGGCGTCGGCTGAGCGGGCGTCGCGGCTGGTGCGCTGGTGGCGGCCGGCGCCTGAGTCGCGGCCGGTGGCGCGGTGGCGGAGACGGCTGGTTTGGCTGCTGCCGACGTTGGCGGCGACGCTGGAGTTGCCGGCTGACACGCGTCCAGGAGTCCAACCACCGCCACGGCGTTGGCGAGTAGCAGGAATCTGCGGCGCGAAATCGGACCTCGTGCGGTGTGCATGAGTCATCCCTCCTTCGTTGTGAGCGCTGAGCTCGCTCGAGCTGCCTGGAGTATCTGTTCGCACAGGGCTAGCGCGGCGAGATCGGCTCGGATGCTGCCGTGCGGTCTTGGCCCGCCGCGGAGCCACGCGGCAAAGGCTGCGACGATTGCGTCGGCGGGATCCGGCTGCCAATCGTGCAGCGCGTGGGCGCAGTCGAGCATCTGCGCCACCCGCTGGGCCGCCTCAGCGCGCACATCGCACACGATGCGCACGCGGACCAGTGAAGTCAGGCGCCGGAGCGCTGGCGCATGCGCGCTCTCGGCAATGCCTCCGCAACCAATCAATCCGACATGCAGGTGCGCCACGTCAGCGCACGTCAGCCGATCGTACGTCGCATGAGGTCAAGCGCGTTCTCCCCGGCGATTTGTGCGATGTCTGCATCCGAATATCCGCGCGCGATCAGCCCGCGAATGATGTTCTTGCCGTCGGCCGGCGACTCGAGCCCATCCAGATACGGCGCGGGGAGATCCGGAAGCGGTCCTCCCTGACGCGCGGCTCCGAGGCGATGAAACCCAACGTGATCTCCGACGAGCGTGTCCGTACCGATTCCGACGTGATCAACGCCGACAAGTCTCACCAGATAGTCATAGTGGTCCAATACGCAGCTGATGTCCTGGTGCGGGTCGTCGCTGAGTGAATTGGGGACGGCAGTGACACAGATGAGGCCGCCCTTTGTCGCACACGCGAGAAGTTCGGCGTCCTTGCGTGTGCGCCGTGTGGGCCAGATGGTGTACGCCGCGTTGTGGCTGAAGACCACCGGTACACGCGACAGCTCGATCGCCTCGAGCGCGGTTCTGGAGCCTGCGTGCGAGACGTCCACAAGCATACCCAGGTCGTTCATGCGGCGCACGACCGCCACGCCCAGCTCGCTGAGGCCGCAGTCGGTCCGCTCGTTCTGACCGTCACCGACATAGCTCTTGCGTGTGTACGTGAGGCCCCCGAGACGAACACCGAGTCCATACAGCACGTCGACGCGGTGTAGCTCGTGACCCAGTGCCAGGTGCTCCACGGTCGGCATGAATGCGATCGTCTGGCGCTGACGAGCGGTCAGCACATCGTCAGCGCGACTGACTCGGAGGACTCGCCCGCATTGCTTGCTCAGGTCCGCTTGCATCAACGCGACCTCTTCGACAAGGTCCTCGAACCGGGCGAACGAGCCATCCGTACTGTTGGCCGAGCAGCTCAGGCCATTGGCGGTGCCCACTGCCGTCCAGCCGCCATGTCGAACGCCTTCGTACGCCCATTGGTAACGGTGCCCGCGGAAGTAGGCGCCAAGCTCGTTGACGTCGTCCGTCAGCACCATCGGGTGCTGGTGCATGTCGACGAGGGTGATCCAGTCCATCAGTCGCTCGAAGCGTGTCTCCTGCTCGCGATCCAGTGGCACCACCATGGACGGCACCCTGCCAATCTGCCTCGCCATGCGCAGCTTGTTCATCACGTCACCGCTTCCTTGAGATCCAGCCTGCTTCTGGTCAGCTCGGGTGCAGCTGCTTGCTCCAGGACGTGAGCGACCTGCAGCAGCAGCTCCTCGCTGAATGGCGGGCCTGCCAGCTGGGCGCCGATCGGCAGTCCGTCAGTGCCAAAGCCGGCCGGAACGCTGATAGCTGGCAGTCCAGTCAGATCGAACGGGCCTGAGAAGCGGATCAAGGCTGACATGCGATCACCGCCGGCACCCGGGACCGGTTCACCCGGTGACCTGTCGAGCCTGTACGAGGCAATCGGTGCGACCGGTAGGAGCAGCAGGTCGACCTGACGCAACAGGTCGCGGTACGCCTCACCGATGACGCGTCGAGCACGGAGTGCCTGGAGATAGGAGGCCGCCGGCAGCAGTGCGCCGGGCTCGAGCCGCTGCGGGGTGTTGGGGGTGTAGTCCTCCGGCTGGCTGGCGAGCCAGCGGCGGTGGAAGGAGCTCGCTTCGGGATAGAGAATAGCCAGCAGCGCACGTGGGGCATGCTCAGCATGGGGCAGCGCAACCCGTTGTGTGTCGTAGCCGAGCTGGCGTAGACGGTTGGCGGTTGCCTCCACACACGTGCGAACCTCCTGGGTGACCCCGTCACCGGGCTCGGCCTGCACGACGCCTATCCTCAGCCGCCGCGGCGTGTTCTCGATGGTGGCGGCGTGGCGGCGCCGCCGCAGCGGCAGCGAGCCCGGGTCGCGCGGGTCGTAGCCTGCCACCGCGTCGAGGATGAGCGCGCAGTCGCGTGAAGTCCTGGCCATCGGACCCACGTGGTCCAGCGTCCATGAAAGTGGAATGACTCCGGCGCGGCTTACCAGACCGTACGTCGGCTTGAGGCCCACGATGCCGCAGAACGCGGCAGGCAGACGAATGGATCCGCCCGTATCGGAGCCCATCGACGCGTATCCCAGGCCCGCCGCGACCGCCGCGGCCGAGCCGCTGCTGGAGCCGTTGGTGCCATACTCGAGGTTCCAGGGATTCCGACTCGGGCCAAATGTGGGGCATATCTCGCCGTACGCGAACTCCAGCATGTTGGCTTTGCCGACGAGGATCGCGCCGGCGGTGTGCAGCTTGCGCACGACCGTCGCGTCGACGTTCGGTATCTGCTCCGCCAGTATCCTCGATCCCGCGGTGGTGCGTACTCCGCGCGTCAGGAACAGATCCTTGACTGAAATTGGTACGCCGTGGAGCGGACCGCGATACTGGCCACGTGCGATCTGCGATTCGGCAACACGCGCTGCGCGGATGGCAGCCTCGGCGGTGACGGTGATGAAGGCGTTCAGCTGAGGATCGAGACGCTCGATGCGCGCCAGAACTAGCCGGGTAACCTCCACCGGCGAGACCTCACGCCGCGCGATCCGCGCGGCTACATCGGCCAGTGAGGCCATGCACAACTCGCTATCGAGCACGCCGATAGCTCCGCACCAGCCAATCGGTCGTGACCGGCTCGAGGTCCGACCGCTCGAGCAACGCGAGCTGCGAGAAATCCGTCAGAAGCGCCTGGAGCTTCGGCATCAACGCTGCTTTTCGCTCTTCCGTCAACTCCAGCTGCGCACTTGCCAGCGGCACGAAAAGGTCCGCATTCATGACTGCGCCTGCAGGCGGACATCCAACGCATCGCGCAGCGCGTCGCCGAAGATGTTGAGCCCGACCACGACCAGCAGGATCATTGATCCTGGGATCAGCACAACGTGGGGTGCAACCGTCACGTACTGGCGAGATTCCGATAGCATGGCACCCCATTCAGCTGTGGGTGGTTGTGCGCCTAGCCCGAGAAAGCTCAGACTGGCCGCCTCGAGTATCAGGAACCCCACATTCAATGAGCAGACGACGATGATGTACGGCACGAGCGCGGGCAGAATCGTGCGGAGCATGATGTACTGGTCGGTAGCGCCCAGAGCCCTGGTCGCGTCCACAAACACCTCCTCGCGCGTACTGACGACCACGCCGCGCATCACGCGCACGTAAAAGGCGATCCCAGCTATGCCGATTGCAAGCATGGTGTTGAGCAATCCAGGACCGAGCGTGGCAACGATGACAATCGCCAACAAGATGTATGGGAACGCCAGCATAATGTCCACGATGCGCATCACAACCGTGTCGAGGCGCCCACCGAGGTAACCGGCCAGAACGCCGAAGGTGATGCCGACGGAAGCCGACAACACCATCGCTGCCAGCCCCATGGCGAGCGAGACACGCCCGCCCCAGATCAGGCGCGAGAGAAGATCGCGGCCGTAGATGTCGCTGCCGAGTGTGTATCCGGCAGTCCCCGGTGGTTTGATGCGCAACGCGAGGTTGACCTGATCCGGGTCGTTCGGCGTGAGAAGCGGCGCCGCCACCGCGGCGATGGCAATAATCAGCACGAGTGCTCCTCCAGCGAGGCCCAGGCGATTGTGTGCCAGGCGCCGCAGGACGAGATGGCGACGTGCCGTGGAGGGCGGAGGATAGCCGGGTAAGAGCCGCGCAGCGTGTGCGGCCGGCGGGGGCTCTGTTACCGGTTTAGAGGTGACGATGGCGGTCACAGCGGGCCACTTGTGGACTCAGGCTCAGGTGACTCGGATGCGCGGATCGAGATATGCCTGGAGGACGTCCGCGCCGATGTTGACGAACACATAAACGGACGCAATGAGCAGGACGCAACCCTGTGTGACCGGCAAATCGCGCTCGACGATCGACTTGACCATCAGGTTGCCGATGCCAGGATACGAGAAGACGACCTCCACGATCGCCGCCCCGCCCAACAAGAAGCCGACTTGCAGACCGAGTAGCGTAATAACCGGAATGAGCGCGTTCTTGAGAATGTGCTGACTGACGACAGCGAAGTCGTGGAGTCCTTTGGCCTGGGCGGTGCGGACATAATCTCGTCCGACAGTTTCGAGGACACTCGCGCGGACCACCCGGGCGATGACGGTCATCGACGGTGCCGCGAGCGTGAGCGCTGGCAATATCAGGTGCCGCGCCACGTCGAACGGGCCCGACGGCCCGTCGATGCTCTGCAGACCGCTCATCGGCAGGATGGGAAAGCGGAAAGCGAAGACGACGATCAGAGCCATCCCCAGGAAGAACGCGGGCGTCGACACGCCCAGCATGCTCACCAGCATGACGGCCCGATCGACGAGCGAGCCGCGGTGCAGCGCGCTCAGCACTCCAACCGAGATACCGATGGTGCTGGCAACCCCAAAGGCGGTCAATCCAAGCAGGACCGAGTCGTGGAACCGCGCCAGCACGAGGGTGCTGACTTGCTCTCCCTGGCGTATCGAGCGGCCGAGGTCGCCTTGCAGCGCATGCCCCACCCAGGTGAAGTACTGCACCACCAGCGGCTGGTCGAGCCCCAGATAGCGCCGTACCTCCGCCAGGATTTCCGGCGTGGCGCGCGGACCGGCCATGACAACAGCCGGATCCCCGGGCGCCAGATGCATCATCCCGAAAACCACGACGGTCACGCCGAAGATCACCGGGACGAGCAACAGCAGCCGTCGGGCGAGATAGGTTCCCAAGCCAGTCGCCTCAGATGTGGTGGCCGCGGGCCAGCGGCCTCGTGCCTACGGCTGGATCCACACGCGCTCCAGGTGCAGGATGTTGAAGTCTGGGTTCAGGACGATGTTCTGGACCTTCTTGTTCGCAGCCACCACGTTGTGAGCATGGAACATGAAGATCCACGGCGCGTCGCCAGCCACGAGCGTCTGCGCCTGCTTGTACAGGTCCGTGCGCTGTTTCGCGTCCGACATGCCCTTGGCTTTCAACATGAGCTGGTCGAAATCGCTGTTCGCGTAACCGCCGGGATTCAATGAGCCTTTGCCGCCCAGTACGTCGTATGCGTACATGCCGGGATCCGGTTGGGGGATCATGTACGACATCTGAGCCATGCCCACCGGGGACCCGCCCGCGGCCTTGTCCATGCCGCCGACGTACGCGCTGATGTACGAGGTCCACTCCATCGTCTGTATTTTCGCCTCGACGCCCACCTGTGCCAGCTGGGCCTGGACCACCGTCGCGATCTCCTTGGGCGCGATCATGCCAGAGCCCGACTCGGGCACGAGGAACACGGTGGAAAACCCATTGGGAAGACCTGCTTCCGTCAGCAGGCTCTTGGCCTTCTGCGGATCGTACGAGTATTGGGGTACCTGGTCGGTGAAGGCAGGTGTATTCGGGAAAGCAAACGAATGCGATACGGACGCGGAGCCTGCGAGGATGTCGTTGATGATCGCCTGCTTGTCGATCGCATAGTTGACCGCTTGACGAACACGCTTGTCTTTGAAGTGCTCGTTATTCAGATTGAGCGTGATCCACCAGATGTGGATGCCCGCGGTCTCAATCAACTGGAGCTTCGAATCGGACTTCACCTGGCTGACGAATTCGGGCGGCAGCGCCACCACCAGATCGACGTTGCCGCTCTGAAGCTGGACCAGGCGCGCCGCGCTCTCCTCAACAGGCTTGAAGACCACTTTGTCGAGCAACGGCGCGCCAGCCCAGTAACCGTCGAAGCGTTCGATGGTGAAACTGGTGCCCTTTTGCCAGTCCGTGAACTTGAATGGCCCGGCGCCGACAGGGTGGAGGGTAAAGTCGCGTCCCCACTTCTGGAGGGCCGGCGGGCTGATGATACCGGAGCCGGCCCAGGTGAGGTTATCCAGGAACGTTGAGTCCGGCTGGCTAAGCTGAAAGCGGAGGGTTCTGGTGTCGACGGCTTTGATCTGGTCGGTCACGACGTATGGCCAGATGTACTTCGCGAAAGGAAACGGGCCGGTCTTCTGGTACCACTCGTTCGTCTCGTCGAGGGTGCGCAGGAATGTGAATGCCACGTTGTCCGCGGTGAGCGGCGTACCATCGTGGAACGTCGTATCGCGCAGCTTGAACGTATACGTCAGTCCGTCTGGCGAGATCTCCCACGACTCGGCCAGTCCGCCCTTCAAGTCGCTCGAGTCGTCGTAGACAGTCACCAGGGGATCGAACAGGTTGCGAAGCGTTCGGCCCGCGTGGGTGCCCGAGTATTTCTGCGGGTCGCCCTCGTTCATGTCGGCTTCATTGGCGACGACCAGCGTTCCGCCCTTTTTTGCCCCGGCTGGCGCGATCGCCGGACCACCTTGCGGCTTCGGCGCGGCCGCGGCCGCCGCGGTCGACGCTACCGTCGGGGCGGGCGCGCTGGTCTTGACTGCCGGAGCCGCCTGCGTGGGCGGCGCCGGGGGGGCGGCCGCCGTCGGTGCGGCCGGAGGTGTCTGCGGGCCGCACGCGGCGAGCGTCGCCAGGCCGGTCAGACCGGCGCCAGCGAGCGACACGCGCAGAAGGAGATCTCGGCGCGTCATGCGCACCACACGATCGGCTGTCAAATCGGACGTGTCTTCCATTTCACAGCTCTCCCTGACGGCCGCATGGACGCGGCCTGACTAGCCTCCCCGATCGACGTGGAGCATTCGGTCCCAATCGAACGCTATCTTGGCCACCTGGAGCACCTGCGCGGTTTGCATGCGGGTGATGCCCTCGATCTTGGCCAGCTTTTGCAACAACAGGCGGCGTAGGGTTTCATTGGATGGCACCATCGCTTCGATCAACAGGTCGTACGGCCCCGACAGAATCCCAACCCAACGCACCTCGTCGAGCGCGACCACGGCCTCCACAACCGCCTCGTACTTGATCGGGGCAACTTCCAACAGAATCATCGCCTGCACCGGCAACCCGATTTTCGGGCCATTGGCGAACGCGCCGATGGTGATGATCTGGTCGCGCACGAGTCGCTCAATCCGCCGCGCCACAGTCGTGCGCGGGACGCCGAGCGCGCGTGCGATCTCGGTTGACGGCTTGCGGCCGTCGTCCTGAAGTTGGCTGATGATGCGAAAGTCGAGCTCGTCCAACTCGGGCGGGCTGGTGCTGCCGTCGGTCGCGACCAGGTCCAGAGCGTCAAGGTCCAGGATGCCGGGATGCTACGGTTGGCCGGGCTGAATGTCAACTGTCAGCGTATTTTTCAGTCAGAATGCCCAAGGCTGGGCGATGCCGCTAGTCAAAACGCCCAAATCGAGACTACAGGTGCTTGACGCCGCCGTTGCCTTGGCTTAGCCTCGCCGCCATGGCCCATGGCGCACGTCGCGGCACGTGCTGTGTGAGCTGACGGAGCACCACGTGACGACCGTCGTACGCTGCGGCACCCTGTTCGACGGAACCGGGGCAGACCCCGTCACAGATGCCGTCCTCATCGTGGACGAGGCCGGCCACATTCAGGCTGTCGGGCAGGCCGATGTTGTCGCGGCGTCGCCGCAAGCGACCATCGTCGATCTGAGCTCGAGTTTCGTCATGCCCGGCCTGGTCGACGCGCACAGTCATGCCTCCATCGTCCCTGGCATGGGCGATCAGATGGGCCAGATGCGCCAGCCAGCCGTCAAGCAGGCACTACGCGCGACGGCCAATTTGCAGCGCGACCTGATGGCGGGCACGACCACCATGCGGGTGATGGCCGAGGAGCACTTCCTGGACATGGACCTGCGTGAGGCGATCGCATGCGGCAGCATCGTCGGCCCGCGGCTGTTGTGCGCCGGGCGCG
>Ga0066709_100004450_pt1 | contig 11192 bp, 8 predicted proteins | sample GraSoiAngelo_158_FD_79665 | JGI IMG/M metagenome (GOLD analysis project Ga0066709, IMG submission 79665) | Grasslands soil microbial communities from the Angelo Coastal Reserve, California, USA - 14_1009_16_30cm | ecosystem: Environmental > Terrestrial > Soil > Grasslands | place: USA... | reverse complement strand
GTGCGAGCCTGCTCGAGCAGGTCGGCCGGAATCTCCTCGGTGCGGATGATCTCGCCGTTCTCGCCGTCGTAGTAGTGGGCCTTCATCGTGACGAGGTCCACCACGCCCTGGAACTTGTCCTCGGCGCCGATGGGCAATTCCATCATCACCGCGTTGTGGTTCAGCTTCTCGCGGAGCTGCTGCGTGACGCGGAAGGCGTTCGCGCCGGCGCGGTCCATCTTGTTGATGAAGGCGAGCCGCGGCACCTTGTAGCGGCGCATCTGCCGGTCGACGGTGATCGACTGCGACTGGACGCCCGACACCGAGCAGAGCACGAGGATGGCGCCGTCCAGGACTCGCAGCGCGCGCTCCACCTCGATGGTGAAGTCGACGTGTCCGGGCGTGTCGATGATGTTGATGTTGTGGGTCTCGCGCGAAGCGTCGGTCGGGTCCCACTCGCAGTAGGTGGCGGCGGACTGGATCGTGATGCCCTTCTCACGCTCCAGCTCCATCGAGTCCATCTTGGCGCCGACCTGGTCCTTCCCCTTCACCTCGTGGATCTGGTGGATCCGCCCGGTGTAATAGAGGATGCGCTCGGACAGGGTCGTCTTGCCCGAGTCGATGTGCGCCGAGATGCCGATGTTGCGGATGAGGTCGATGTTCGCCACGTCTGTGTCTGCCCTTCTGGATTTCAGTCTGGAACAAGCGCCGCGGGAGCGCGAATTTCCTTGCCGGCTCCGCCAACGGAACCGCGCTGCCTACCCCGAAACCGGCGAAACGGCAAGCGGACGGCGCTACGCCCGTTCAGGCGGCTGACGCGTCCTGCTGCCCGGAGCTGGTGGGATGCCGCGGAAGGCGCCGGGTTGCTCCCTTTCCGCCCGCTCGGAGTACCTAGATTGACCGCTGGATGACTCTCGTCGAGGAGTTGCAGCGCAGCGGGATCCGACGCGTCGGGACCCCGAAGCGCGGCTTCCGCTTCGTCGGAGCGAGCAAGCAAGACCTCGATCGACTGCACGACCTCAAGCTTCCGCCCGCCTGGACGGAGGTGGCGATCAGTCGATCGGCCTCATCGAGGCTGCAGGCCATCGGCAAGGACAAGGCGGGGCGCTGGCAGTACCGGTATAGCGACCGCGCCGTCGTCGAGCGCGAGCAGAAGAAGTACGCCCGTTTGATCGCCTTCGCGCGCGCGCTGCCACGGCTGCGGAAGGAGATCGACCACGGTCTTTCGTCGCCGGGGCTGCCCCGCGAGAGGGTGATGGCCTGCATCCTGCGCATCCTCTCGACCTGCTTCATGCGCCCGGGCAGCGAGGCATATGCGAAGGAGAACGGCAGCTTCGGCATAGCGACGCTGCGGAACCGGCACGCGTCGGTCCACGGCGACGTGGTGCGCTTCGACTACATGGGCAAGTCCGGCAAGCGGCAGGTGCGCGAGCTGCGCGATCGGCGAGTGGCGCGGATCGTGCGCGAGCTGAAGAAGCTCCCCGGCAAGGACCTGTTCCAGTTCCGCGGGGACGACGGCAAGGTCGTCAACGTCAGCCGGCAGATGATCAACGACCGCGTCAAGGAAGTCATGGGCGAGCGGTTCTCGGCCAAGGACTTCCGCACCTGGGCGGGGACCATGATCTGCGCGAACATCCTCGCGCGCCTGCACGCCGAGGCGGTCGACGGAGTCACCGACCGGCGCAAGCTGCTCACCGCGGCGGTGAAGCAGACGGCGGAGCAGCTGGGCAACACGCCGGCCGTTTGCAAGTCGTCGTACATCTGGCCGTCGATCCTCTCTTCCGCCTACAAGGGCGAAGTGCTCGATCCGTACCTCCCTACCGTCGAGGAGCTGATCGACTGCATCGGGCGAAAGCGGTCTGCCTGCGAGGCCGCCCTGCTCGAGCTGTTGCGCAAGGGCCGGGACGCCACGCCCATCGTGTTGGCGAAGAAGCTGGCGCGACGGCGGCGCGAGCTTGGCAACGGAAAGCTCTCGCGCCGGATGCGGACGCCACGGATGCGGAAGCTTGCGAAGGCGTTCACGGTCCACTAAACAGCGCAATCGATGGGATCCCATGCATCGGCCGAGCCGGTCCGGGTGGTGGTGGACAGCGTCCGCCGCATCGTCCGCGCCCTGCGCGAGTCGTCGCGGGAGGCGGAGCGGAAGGTGGGCATCTCGGGCGCGCAGCTGTTCGTCCTGCAGCAGCTGGCCGGCGGGCCCGCGCAGTCCGTCTCCGATCTCGCCGAGCGCACGCTGACCCACCAGAGCTCGGTGTCGGTGGTGGTGCAGCGCCTCGTCTCGTCCGGATTGGTCGCGCGGAGCCCGTCGCGCTCCGACGGGCGGCGGACCGAGCTGCGGCTCACTTCGCGCGGCCGCCGCGTCTTGCGCTTCGCGCCGCCGCTCGCCCAGGAGCGGCTGATCCGGGCGATCCGGGCGCTTTCCGCGCCGCGACGCGCGCAGCTCGCCTCGGACCTCTTGGACGTCGTGGGACGGATGCGGCTCGTCGCGGGAGCGCCGGGCATGTTCTTCGAGGAGCGAGGCCGCGCTCCCCGGGCGCCGAGGAGAGTGAATGCCCGTCGATGACGTGGTGACGGGCGCAACCACCGAGGGCATCCCGGTTGCCCCCTCGATGGGCGCCGCGCTGGAGGTGGCGCGTGTCCCGCCCGAGCGCGCCCTGGTCGACGGGCGGGTGGTGTTCATCAGCGTCCTGGCGGTCGTGATCGCGCTGGCTGCCGGCGTCGTCGCCCAGCTCCTCACCCGACTCATCTGGCTCGTCACCAACGTCGCCTTCTACCGACGCTTCAGCGTGGACTACGCCACGCCGGCCGGACATCATCTCGGCGGGTGGGTGGTGCTGGTCCCGGTGCTCGGCGGCGTGGTGGTGGGCCTGATGGCGCGGTACGGATCGGCGGCCATCCGCGGCCACGGCATCCCGGAAGCCATGGAGCAGGTGCTGCTCAAGGGAAGCCGCATCCCCGCGCGCGTCACCTTGCTCAAGCCGCTCTCCGCGGCGGTGGCCATCGGCACGGGCGGCCCGTTCGGCGCCGAGGGGCCGATCATCGCCACCGGCGGCGCGCTCGGCTCGCTCCTGGGACAGCTGCTGCGGACGACCGCCGCCGAGCGCAAGACGCTGCTTGCCGCCGGCGCTGCAGCCGGCATGGCGGCCACCTTCGGCAGCCCCGTTTCCGCGGTGCTGCTCGCCGTCGAGCTCCTCCTCTTCGAGCTGCGCCCGCGGTCGGTCATTCCCGTCGCCTTCGCCGCGGCGACGGCGACGGGCGTGCGCATCGCCTTCGTCGGCGCGTCGCCCGCGTTCTCCATGCCCAACCTCGTGCAACCGCACGGGGCCGCGCTCGCCACCTACGTGACGCTCGGCGCGATCATCGGCGTTCTCTCGGTGATGGTCACCCGAGCGGTCTACGCCGTGGAGGATGCCTTCGAGCATCTGCCCGTCCACTGGATGTGGTGGCCGGCGATCGGGTCGATCGCGGTGGGGGTGGTCGGTTACTTCGCGCCGCGCACGCTGGGCGTCGGGTACGACAACATCGACCACATCCTCTCCGGCGACTTCACCCTGCAGGCCATGCTCGTGCTCTGCTCGCTCAAGTTCCTCTCTTGGTGCATCTCGCTGGGGAGCGGCACCTCCGGCGGCACGCTCGCGCCCCTCTTCACCATCGGAGGTGGGCTCGGAGGCGCGCTGGCGACAGGAGCGGCAGCGGCGGCCCCGCACCTCGGGATCGACGTCCGCGTCGGGGCGCTGGTGGGAATGGCCGCCATGTTCGCCGGCGCCTCGCGCGCGCTGCTCGCTTCGGTCATCTTCGCCTTCGAGACCACCCGCCAGCCGCTGGGGCTTCTGCCGCTGCTCGGCGGCTGCAGCAGCGCCTTCCTCATCTCCTGCCTGTTCATGCGCAACACGATCATGACGGAAAAGATCGCCCGGCGCGGGGTGCGCGTGCCCGGCGAGTACGCCGCCGATTTCCTCGACCAGATCCAGGCGGGCGTCGCCGCGTCGCGCCCGGTCGTATCGCTCTCCGCGGACGAGCTGCTGGAGTCGGTGCGTTTCCGCATCGTTTCGCGCGCGGCGGGCTACGCGCACCAGGGTTTTCCGGTGTTCGACGCCGGCGGCCATCTCGCGGGAGTGGTCACGCGGCGCGATCTGTTCGACCCCGAGCAGCCGGGTTCGAGGCGCGTCGGCGATCTGGTTCGCCGCCCCGCAGCGGTCGCGTACGAGGACAGCACCCTGCGCGAGGCGGCTGACCACATGGTCCGCGAGGGAGTGGGGCGGCTCCCTGTCGTGTCGCGCGACGATCCGGGCAGGGTGATCGGCATGCTGACGCGCAGCGATCTGCTCTCCGCGCACAAGCGGCGCCTGGAGGAGATCGACCTGGCGGAGCAGCACCTGGATCTGCGCGTCCGGCTGCGCCGCAAGGCATAGCGACGCCGTTCAGCGCCTCGGTAGAACGGGCTCCAGGAAAACGAGAAGGCCGCCCGCGGGAAACGGGCGGCCTTCATTTTTACGCGGCACCGGGCCGCTCGGGATTGGGTGCGGGGGCTACTGCTTTCGGACGTTCTGCGCCTGGAGCCCCTTCGGCCCCTTGGCCACCTCGAACTCGACCTTGTCTCCCTCCGAGAGCGAGCGGAAACCGTCCATCTGGATGGCGGTGTGGTGGACGAAGACGTCCTCTCCCCCCTCCTGGGAGATGAAGCCGTAGCCCTTGCTGTCGTTGAACCATTTCACGGTACCCTGCGCCATGTCGAAGACCTTCTTTGCTAGCGGGCGGTCCCCCCGCCCGGCGTTTTTGCCGGCCCGGGCGGCCGGCCGGGATCCGGTATCAAATGTCCAGTTCGCGGGTCAAACCAGCCGCTCCCGCCGTGGGGGAGCGCTACTCAGGGGCGGGCGCGGACGCGGAACATGGTGTACGTGAACGAGCCTTCTGGGGCGTGCTCGATCGAAACGAGCTGCGCAATGGCCTCGTCCACCCGGCCGCGCAGCCTCTTCGGCAGCGAATCCTGCGCGCTGCGCAGGATCTCGCCGAATTCGTGCAACGCGCTGTGCAGGTAACCGGCGGGTGAGCCTGCATGCATGTGCAGCGTCGTCGGCAGCACCTCCACCTGGGAGAAGCCGGCGGCCGTGCACAGGCCCTGCAGCTTGCGTCCGATGGTCGGATCGCCGCCGCCGGCCGCCTGCGCGTCCCAGAGCGCGCGGAACGCCTCCTCGGCGAGCGGTTGGCGCGGCCAGAGGAACAGGCTGTCGTTCTCGACCTCGCACAGGTACAGGGTCCCGTTCCGCCGCAGCACCCGGCGGGCCTCGCGCAGGATCGGCACCACGTCGTGGCCGGCGACGTGCTCCAGGAGCCACGACGCGTGCACGGCGTCGAAGGTGCGATCGGCGAAGGGCAGGGCGGCGGCGGTGCATTGCACGAAGGGGATCGGATCGCGCAGGCGGACCTGGGCGTCGCGTGCGGCGCGCAGCTGGTCCAGGGAGAGGTCCGAGCCGACCAGCTTGGCGTCGGGAAAGCGCGCGCGGAGACGGCGGGACATCGCGCCCGTGCCGCAGGCCAGATCGAGCAGGCGCGCAGACGGGCCGACCTCGACTCCGTCGAGGATCCAGCGGGAGAGGAAGCGGGCCTGGGTTTCGAGACGCGCGACCTCGGCCGGGTCGGTCTCGCCGTGAATGTAGCGCGGCATGCCGGGCCTTTGTAGGTCGAGTCGGGGCGCGGGTCGAGGGCCGACGTCATGCACCGGCCGCGGTCCCCCGAGGTTTGAGTCTAGCTCCGAGCTCAGGCCAGGTGCAGTCCCAGCGGCAGCGCCTCGCCGAACACGCGCTGCTCGTCCTTCTCGCCCAGCTCTCGCACCTCGCGGATGCCGCGCGCCCACTCGGCGGGCGCCCGCGCCTGCTCGAGCGCCGCGGCGGCGCGGGTCCGGAGGTCCTCGTCGAGATCGCGGGCCCGATCGCCGGAGAGACGCGCCAGCTGGGCGATGGCGAACGGCGCCTCGGTGTTGATCCGCAGGTCGAGCCCGAGCAAGAGCTCCAGCCACTGCGCGGCCACCTCGGGCGGCACCGCCTGGTGCGCGGCGCCCGCGAGCGGTACGCGCGCCCCGAGCCGGCCGAGAGCCCAGGCGGTGCCCGGCGCCGCGCCCGTGCGGAGTCGCTCGACCAGCCACGACCCCGCCTCCAGCTTGGCCGACGGCGCGAGGCGCTCCAGCGCCCCGAGCAGCCGGACCATCTCGTCAATCGCGAGGCCCGGCGCCTTCTTGCCGGGATTGGCGACGCGGCCCTTCGGCGTCGGGCGGAGGTGCGGCTCGATGGCGCCAAAGATCGCCGCGTGCTCCGCCTCGCCCAGCCCCGCGGCGATGCGCCGCCAGAGGATCCACCACGCCGCCCACACCGCCGCTTCCTTGTGGTGGGTCACGCCCTGCGCAAAGAGCGTGAAGGTCTGCTCGCAGCGCCAGGCGTCGAGCGGCGCGCCGAACCCGGGGCGGAGCGCGAACCCACCCAGCTGCAGGAAGAGGCGCTCATGATCGGGGCTGCGCCTGCGCTTCTGCGCTCCGGCCCAGAGAACGCCCCACAGGTCGCGGTTGACGGCGAGCGTCCAGCCGGCGCGGTCGCCGAGCGCTTTTTCGAGATTCCGCCAGAGGTCCTTCACCTCGCGTCCAGCGACCGGCTGCGGCTTCTTGCCGTAGACGAGCTGCACCGCCTCCCGCGCCGGCTCGATCCCGTGAGGAAGCGCGGACAAAGAGCCGCCGCGGTCCTCGGCGGCGCCGGTCTGGCGCAGCTGGAACTCGAGCTTCCAGCGCGCGCCGACCATCGTTTCCGGCGCTGCAGACTCCCGCCGGCCCCGGTCCGCGACGCAGGACAACTCGAGCGTGCCGATCTCGGTGAGCAGCGAGTGCAGCCGGACTTGCGCTACACCCTCGCCCTGCACGACGGACTGGAGCGGCGGCAGCTCGGCGAGGTCGTCGTCGAGCGGCACCAGATCTCCTCCCTTTTCGGGCCGGTAGCCGCTCGAGGCGAAAAGGCGGAAGCGGACCGGTCGTCCGAGGGTGAGACCGAACGTGCGGCCTTGCACCTCTTGCTCGACTCCCTCGGGCGCCCCGCGAGGGACGACGCACAGGGCGTCGGTGCGGTCCCCAGAGGCGATACCGACGAAGTACGTCCGCGGGCTGCCGCCGCCGATGCGCAGCCCCAGCCCGCGCCGCACCAGTCCGTAGGTGGCCGCGCCGCGCGCGACCGCGAGGTCGGGCGCGTCGTTGCGAAGCCGCCGCAGCGGAGCTTCCTGCCAGCTCTGCATCACCTCGTCGAGACGCCGCGCGAGCAGCTCGGCGCGGAGCGCCCCGCCGTTGTAGAGCACGGCGTCGACCGCGGCGCCGGGTCCCAGCGCCTCGGCCACCGTGGGCTCGTGCCGGCGCAGGAACGCCGCGGCGTGGCGGGTGATCGCCGGATCGGAGGCGTAAGGCAGCCCCAGCTCCGACAGACCAGCGACGCGCGCGCCGCGCGAGGGCAAGTCCGTGCGCGAGACGCGCGGCACGAATCCTTCGAGGATCTGCTCGCACGCCGCCTCGCGCGCGAGCTGGGCGGTGAGCGCTCCGCCCACCAGCCGCGAACCCTGACCGGGCACGGTGACGGCAATCCGGTCCGGCGCGTCAGCTGCCAGCAGCCGCTCCTTGGCCGTTCGGCAGGCCTGCACCAGCGCTCCCCACTGTCCGGCGCCGAGCTTCACCCGCAGATCGGCCTCGGCGCGCCGGGCGAGCGCGATGTCCATGTTGTCGCCGCCGAGCAGAAGGTGGTCTCCGACTGCGAGCCGCCGCAGGACCGGCTCCTCGCCCGAGCCTTCGACCGCGATCAAGGTGAAGTCCGTCGTGCCGCCGCCGATGTCGCAGACCAGCACCAGCCGAACGCCGGCCAGCTCTTGCGCGAGCGCGCCGCGGTGGACGCGCGTGAAGTCGTAGAAGGCGGCCTGCGGTTCCTCGAGCAGCGCCGGCCGCGGCAGCCCCGCTTCCGCGGCGGCCCGCAGCGTGAGCGCCCGCGCACCCTCGTCGAATGACGCGGGGACGGTGATCACCACGTCCTGCTCCGCGAGCGGGGCTTGCGGATGCGCGGCGTCCCACGCCCGTCGCAAGTGTTCGAGGATGCGCGCGCTCGCCTCGACGGGCGAGATGCGCCCGACCTCGGGAGGCGCGCCCCAGGGGAGGATGGCCGCTGTCCGATCCACCGCCGGGTGGCACAGCCAGCTCTTCGCCGAGGCGACGTGGCGCCCCGGCACGCGCGCCCCTTGGTCTCGCGCAAATCCGCCGACCGCCGGGCCGCGATGCGCGCCATCCCAGGGAAGCCCGAGCGCGCCCTCCGGCAGCTCGTGCGGCCCGGGGAGATAGAGGTGCGACGGCAACAGGGGGCGCGGGGCCAGGTCGCCCGGACCGACGAGCTGCGGGACCTCGAAGACGCTCACCGCCGCGCCCGGGTCGCGCGCGTTCAGGTCGGCGTAGGCGAGCGCGGAATTCGAGGTGCCCAGGTCGATGCCGACGCAGTATCGGAGCGCCATCAGCTACTCGCGGCGGAGTCCGGCTCGCCTTCCCCGCGGACCGAGAACTCCAGCTTCCAGGCGGTGCCGGCGTGGGCCTCGTCGCGGGCGACGAGCTCCAGCTCCAGCGTGCCCACTTCGGTCGCTCCAGCGCGCAAGCCGACGGGCAGCACCTCGCCGGCCTTGCCCTCGCGGGCGGGCAACTCCGCCTCGATGGCGGGCAGCTCGGCCAGCTCGTCCAGGTCGTCGACCACCGTCCCGGGTTGATCGTCGCGGCGCGAGGACGAGGAGAAGAAGCGGAACGAAGTGCGCTCGCCCACCACCGCGCCGACCTCCAGCGCCGGCACCTCCACCGCGCTGCCTTCCTCCATGCCGAACGGCGCCAGGCACACTGCCCGGAGCGGCGGGGCGTATCCGGGAACCGCGGGAGCGGCCGACTCGACGCCGACGTAGTACGCCCGGGCTGTCCCGCCACGGATGCGGATGCCGCGGCCGCGCCTCGCCAGTCCGCTGTACGCAGCTCCCTCGGCGACCGCTAGATCCAGGCTCCCGGAAACGAGCCGCTTGAGCCTCGGGCCGCCCTCGGCGGTGACCCACTGCTCCACCTGCGCGGCGACGCGCTGCCGCAGCGCCGCGTCCTTGAAGACGCCGCCGTTGAACAGGATCGCCGTGGGATGGATGAAGCTCGCACCGGGCCGCTTGGGAGCGCCGCCGGCGCGCCGGAGGAACGCGGCCAGGTGGCGCGTCACGGCAGGGTCCTGCGCGTAGGGAAGCCCGAGGGTGGTGAGGCCGACGCGCCGCTGCGCGGCCACCGTCGCGTCCACCTTCGTCTCCGGGAAGAACCCCTCCACCACGTTGCGCAGCTCGCGCCAACCCAGCTCGGTGCGGATGGTTCCACCGACCAGCCCGCTGCCGCGACCAGGGATGGCGAGCGGCACCACGCCCTTGCTCTCCAGCTCCGGGTGTTCCTTCGCCTGGCGGCACGCATAGGTCAGCGCGGTGAATTGCCAGGCATCCAGCTTGCGCCCTTCGCCTCGCAGCCGCTCCTGCACGAGGTGGGCGAGGGCCAGGTCCACGTTGTCGCCGCCGAGCAGGATGTGCTCGCCCACCGCGAGCCGCGAGAGCGCGAGGCGACCATCCTCCTCGCCCACCGCGATGAGGCTGAAGTCGCTGGTGCCGCCGCCGACGTCGACGACCAGGATCACCTCGCCGGGGCGGACGGACTTGCGCCAGGCATCGCCCGCCGACTGAACCCATGCGTAGAGCGCCGCCTGCGGCTCCTCGAGCAGCGTGAGCCGCGGCAGCCCCGCGTCCGCCGCCGCCTGCACGGTCAGCTCGCGCGCGACCGCGTCGAACGAGGCGGGCACCGTGAGCGTCACCGCCTGGTCCGCGAGCCGCAGCCCCTCCGCCTCGTGCAGGGCGTCCCAGGCAGCGCGCAGGTGCCGCAGGATGCGCGCGCTCGCCTCGACGGGAGAAACGCGCGGCACTTCGGGATCGGCGCCGGGAGGGAGGAGCTGTCCGCGCCGGTCGACGCCCGGATGCGACAGCCAGCTCTTCGCCGAGGAGACCAGCCTTCCCGGAACCAGCCCGCCGCGGTCTCGCGCGTATTGCCCGACGACCGAATCCGGAGACGCGCCCCAGGGGAGATCGAAGGCGCCCTCGGGCGCCTCGACACGCGAGGGGAGATAGAGAAACGACGGGAGCAGCGGGCGCGGCGCGACCTCGCCCGGCGCGACGGTCTGCGGCACCTCCAGCGCGAGAGCGCCCGGTAGTGGCTCGCCCGGACCGGCCGGCTCGATGGCGAGGTCCACCTCCGCGATCGCGCTGTTGGTGGTGCCGAGGTCGATACCGACCGAATAGCGCGGCGTCACGGAAGCTCCACCTCGGCGGGCGCGAGCAGCCTCGCGTCCTGCCCGGCGGGCGCGGGCGGGAGCCGCACGTCGCGCGCCTTCCAGCCGTGGTGCCGCAGCGTCCCGGTGAACGGCGGGTTCCCGACCACGTTGCCCGTCAGCCGGACCGCGCCGGGATCGAATCCGGGCGGCACCTGCACTTGTGCGCCTTCCGGCTCCGCGCGGACGGGCTCCAGGGCGAGCGCGTCGCGGAGGACCTTGCGGCAGCCGGCGTGCACGGTACGCGCGGCGGCGCCCACCTCGGCGTCGCTGTAGCTGGCGATCTCCTCCTCGCAGAAGTCGAGGAGCCGGCCTTCGCGTTGCAAGAGGCCGATGAGGTGCAGGGTGCCGTCCGGGCGTGCGCCGGGGAGCGCCGGCCTTTGCGGAGCAGCATCGAGCTCCTGCCGCACCGCGGCCACGCGGGCCGCGAATCGCGGATCGAAGATCACGCGGAAGAAGCACACGGTCGCGAGCCACAGGCGGGCGAAGAAACGAGGCGGAACGGGATCGGGCATCGAACGGAGCTCCATGGAAAGAGTGGGTGTCCCAAGCACGGCGGGACTCTTGGGTCAACGGGTGAAGTCCACGTCGCGTTCGACGTGAACGGGCACCGACGCGCCGCCCGAGGAAAGCTGCCCGTCGAGCGCCACGTGCGCCCGGCCCTCGCGCAGCGCGCGGGCGGCGCCGAGCGCCTGCGCGAAACGGACCGTGACGGGCACCGCCACTGTCCGGCTCCCCCGGGCCTCGATCCGGCCCAGGTCCGGCGCGGCGATGCGCCCGACGCCGGCTCCGTCGATGCTCAGGTCACCGACCACCGAGCCGAGCGGC
>Ga0066709_100004449_pt1 | contig 11192 bp, 8 predicted proteins | sample GraSoiAngelo_158_FD_79665 | JGI IMG/M metagenome (GOLD analysis project Ga0066709, IMG submission 79665) | Grasslands soil microbial communities from the Angelo Coastal Reserve, California, USA - 14_1009_16_30cm | ecosystem: Environmental > Terrestrial > Soil > Grasslands | place: USA... | reverse complement strand
TTTCGCGCCGAGCTGGACGAGGCGCTGGGCGGCCCGACCGCCATCACGGCGAGCGGGCCCGTCCGCGCGCTCGTCACGCTCCGCGTCGTGGGCGCTGTCCATCATCGGCTATCTGGCCGCCAGGCGCTCCTGACAACTACCCGGTGTGGTCACGGGATGGGTTCGAGACCGCGGGGCGTACTGTCCCCCGCCGCCGGCGTTGCTAGAATTGCAGCAGCGGTTATGGCACACGTCGGCCGTCTGGCCAGGTTGATCGTGTCCTCCGTGACGTCGGGCGCCGTGATCTTCATGGCGACCGCAGCCACCGCCGCGCCCGAGCGCGGCACCGCCCTCGTCGTCTTCGTCGATTTCTCCGGCAGCGTGCAGACCGGCCAGCGAGCCGGGTTCAGACGTGAGCTCGAGGCCCACATCCTGCCCTGGCTCGCGCCCGGTGACCGAGCGGTTGTCGCCGCGATTCACGACAAGACCCTGACGGCCTTCCGGCCATTCGCGGAGGTGGTGCTCCCCGAGAAGCTCGTCTTCAGCGGGTGGGTGAACAACAGCCTCCTCTTCAACCGGCAAGCCAAGGAGCGGGAAGCTCGGCTCCGCGACCTCAAGGAAGAGTTTCGCGCCGACGTCGCCGGCGGGCTTGCGCATGGCCGCGCCAGCCCCTACACCGACATCTTGAGCTCGCTCGTGGTCGCCGAGAAGCTCTTCGCTGACGAGCCGCGCCGGAAGGTCCTGGTCCTGATGTCCGACATGATCGAGGACACGCCGGCGTACAACTTCGAGAAGATCCGCTGGGGCCCCGACACCACGACCCGCCTGCTGACCGAGCTGGACGCCAAGCACATGGTGGCCGACCTCTCCGGCGTCTGCGTCTACGTCACCGGGGCGTCGGCACGCACGGCCGAGCTTGCGCAACACATCGGCCGCTTCTGGGAGGCGTACTTCAAGCGTGCGCACGCGGACCTCGACACGAGCCGATACGCCCGCGTCCTGTTGCACTGGCCGCCGGCGAAGTCCTGTCGCGCTCAGTAGGCCCGCGCGCGTCGTCTTGACAGCCGGCCGCTTGCCCCCGATCATCGCCTCGTCCCCATGAGTGTCTCGGACGGTTCCTCGCCGCTGGAAGCGGCCCGCAAGCTCGCGCCGCAGATTCGCGCCAGCGCCGACGAGATCGACGCCAACCGCGAGTTGACGCGCCCCGTCTTCGAGGCGCTGGCCGACGCCGGCATGTTCCACCTGGCCGTCCCCCGCGCCATCGGCGGCGGCGAGATCGACCTGCCCACCTACATCCAGGCGATCGAGGAGCTCGGCAAGGCCGACGCCAGCACCGGCTGGTGCGTCAACCAGGGCGCGATCTACGCGACGTACGCCGCGCGCATGCCGCGCGAGGTCGCGCGCGAGATCTTCATCACGCCGCCGCGCGCCGTGGTGGCCAACACGCCGGCGCCCACGGCCAAGGCCGTCGTCGTGCCGGGCGGCTATCGCGTCACCGGGCGCCAGGGCTTCAGCACGGGCTGCCGGCACGCGACCTGGGTCGCGGCGCACTGCCAGGTGATCGACAAGGGCGAGGTGCGGATGGACGCCGGCGCGCCCGAGGCGCGCTATCTCTTCGTGCCCGTCGGCGAGGCCAAGATCCTGGATACGTGGACGGTGCGAGGCATGCGCGGCACCGGCACGCATCACTTCGCGGTCGACGACGTCTTCGTGCCGGGCCATCGCACGGTGCTCTCGGCCACCGCGCCGCTGCTCGAGGACCGGCCGCTCTATCGCATCCCGCGCACGCTGTCGTTCGCCTCCGGCGACGCCTCCGTCGCGCTCGGCCTGGCGCGCACGTGCCTCAACACGTTCATGGAGCTGGCCGGCTCCAAGACGCCGCGGGCGATGGCGAACCTGCTGCGCGATCAGTCGATGATCCAGGTCAACGTGGGTCAGTGCGAGGCCAGCCTGCGCTCGGCCCGTTCGTTCCTCGTGGAGGCGGTGGGCGAGATCTGGGCCTCCGCGGTGGCCGGCGCCGTGACGCTGGAGGAGCGCGCCACGCTGCGCATCGCGGCGACGCACGGCATCCGCCAGGCCGCGCAGGTGATCGACACGGTGTACAACGCCGCCGGCGCCACCGCCGCCTACGAGGGCAATCCGCTGCAGCGCCACTTCCAGGACATCCACGTCATCACGCAGCACTTGCAGAGCCGGCTGTCCCACTACGAGCTGGTGGGACGGCACTGGCTGGGGCTCAAAGTGGACGAGGGACGGCTATGACCAGGGCCACCGGGGTGTTGCTCAACGCCGGCCACGCGATCGATCATCTCTTCCTGCTGATCTTCGCCACCGCCGTCGGCGCCATCGCGGCCGACTGGGGGATGATCTGGCAGGACCTGATGCCCTTTGCGGCCGGCGCCTTCGTGATGTTCGGCCTGGGCTCGCTGCCGGCCGGCCGGCTCGGCGACCTGTGGGGCCGGCGCGTGATGATGGTCATCTTCTTCATCGGCATCGGCGCCTCCGCCATGCTGGTCTCGCTCACCGGCGGCGTGTGGACGCTGGCGGCTGCGCTCACGCTCATGGGCGTCTTCTCGTCGATCTATCACCCGGTGGGCATCCCGATGCTGGTGCAGCACTCGAAGAATCCGGGCTTCACCATCGGCCTCAACGGGCTCTTCGGTAACCTCGGCATCGCCATCGCGGCCATCCTGACCGGCTTCCTCGTCAAGCACGTCGGCTGGCGCGCCGCCTTCGCCGTACCGGGCCTGCTCGCGATCCTGTGCGGCGTCCTCTTCCTGCTGGTCGTCCCGAAGGAGGAGATGGCGCCGGCCAGGCGTCCGAGGAAGCAGCTGGACCTGCCGCGCGCGGTCATGCTGCGCGTGCTCACGGTGATGACGCTGGCCGCGATCTCCAGCAGCCTGATCTTCAACTTCACGACCAATGGCAACGGCCAGCTCCTGGGCGAGCGGCTGCGCGGGCTGATCGACGACCCCGCCACGCTCGGCGTGCTGCTGGCCGGGGTCTACACGATCGCCTCGCTCGCCCAGCTCGTGGTGGGCAAGCTGATCGACCGCTATCCGCTCAAGTGGGTCTACCTGCCGATCGCTGCCATGCAGGCGCCGCTGTTCCTGCTCGCCGCGGGCGCCGGCGGCTGGGCGCTGTACGCCTTCGTGCTGCTCTTCATGGTGTTCGTCTTCGGCGCCATCCCGTTCGTGGACGCGATGATCGTGCAGTACGTGGACGACCGGATGCGCTCGCGCGTGGCGGGCATGCGGCTGGCCGTCTCGTTCGGCGTGAGCTCGCTGGCCGTCTACCTGCTGGGGCCGACGGTGAAGGCGGCGGGCTTCGGCACGCTGCTGACGGTGATGGGCGGGCTGGCGGCATTCACCACGCTGTGCGTGGCGTTCCTGCCCGGGCGGATCCCGATGCCGGCCGCGGCGCCGGCGCCGATGGCCGTCGCCGCCGCCGACCGCTAGCCCTTCGCCGCGATCGCCAGCGCGATGCGCTCGGGCGTGAGCGGCACTTCCGTGAGGCGCACGCCCGTCGCATCGTGGATCGCGTTGGCCAGCGCGGCGGGCGCCGGCACGATGGGCGGCTCGCCGACGCCGCGCGCGCCGTACGGCCCCGAGGGCGACGGCACCTCCACGATGATCGTCTCGATGTCCGGCAGGTCCGCCGCCGTCAGCGTGCGGTAGTCGAGCAGGCTGGGGTTCATCAGCCGGCCGCTGTCGTCGTACATCAGCGCCTCGGTGAGCGCGATGCCCAGGCTCTGCACGGCGCCGCCCTGCATCTGCCCCTCGACGCCGAGCGGGTTGATGGCGTGCCCGGCGTCCTGCACCACCACGAAGTCGTGGAGCGTCGTCTGCCCGGTGTCGGGATCGACCTCGATGCGCGCGAGCTGGGCGGCGAACGCCGGCGCCTGCTGCGAGAAGGCCGGATGCGCGACGCCCAGCACAGGCTCGACCTTGGACATGTAGAGGTTGCCCTTCTTGCCGATCGAGGCCAGCGTGACGCCCTTGTCGGGCACGCCGCGCACGATGACCTTGCCGTCCACGATCTCGAGGTCCTGCACGGAGGCTTCCAGCTCCTTGGCCGCGATCTCCAGGGTCTGCTGGCGCGCGTTCTGCGCCGCCTGCAGCACGGCGGTGCCCACCGTGTAGATCGTCTTGCTGCCCGCGCTGAGCCCGGTCAGCGGCGCCACGTCGGTGTCGCCCGTGGTGATCTTCACCTTGTCGATGTCGAGGCCGTACGCGGTGGCGGCGATCTGCGCCAGCGCGATGTTGGTGCCGGCGATGTCCACCTGGCCGGTGAGGACGGCCAGCGTGCCGTCGGGGTTCAGCTTCACGGTGGCGCTCGTCGGTTGCAGGCCGCCGAGCCAGCCCCCCAGCGCCAGCCCGGTGCCGCGCAGGCCGTGGCCGTTGCCGCTGCTCTTCTTCCACGCCTCGCGCTCTTTCCAGAGCGGGTGCTCGGCGATGCGCGTGAGCACCTCGTGCGCGCCGTTGCTGGCCCACGGCTGGTTGTTCACCATCGGCTCGCCGGGCTTCTGCAGATGCCGCCGGCGGAACTCGACGGGATCGAGCGCCAGCGCGCGCGCGAGGGACTCCATGTGCGAGTCGATCGCGAAGATGGTCTGGGGCGCGACGGGCGCCCGGTACGCCGCGACGCTCGGCTTGTGCGTCAGCACCTCCGAGCCCTTGATGTCGAACGCGGGCCAGCGGTAGAGGCTGCCGAGGAAGACCGCGCTCACGGCCAGCACGGTGCCGGAGAAGGCGCCGGACTCCAGCACGGTCTCGGCCTCCAGCGCCATCAGCGTGCCGTCGCGCTTGACGCCGGTCTTCAGGCGAATGATCACCTGCGGGGCCGGCATGCCGGCCTCCAGCTCCTCGCGCCGGGTCATCACGTAGCGCACGGGACGCTTGGTGGCGCGGGCGAGCAGCGCGGTGATCGGCTCGCAGAGCGCGCGGATCTTGCCGCCGAAGCCGCCGCCGCACTCCACCGGGATGACCTTGATGCGGTTTTCCTCGATGCCGAGCACGTCGGCCACTTCCGAGCGTGTGTTGAACGAGCCCTGCGTGCTGGCCCACAGCGTGAGGTTGCCCGCGCGGTCCCACTCCGCCAGCACGGCGTGGGGCTCGAGGTAGCCCTGGTGCACCATCGGCACGCGATACGTGTGCTCGAGCACGAGGTCGGACTCGGCGAAGCCCTTGGCCACGTCGCCCCGCTTGACGGCGGCGGTCTGCGAGATGTTGACCGCCTTCGCCGGCGCGGCCTCGCCCTTGGCCATGGCCACCGCGGAGTGGGCGAGCGCCTCGCTCGTGTCGGCCTCGGTGCCCAGCTCGGCCACGGGCGGCGCGCCCGGCTGCATCGACTTCAGCGGATCGACGGCGGCCGGCAGCACCTCGTATTGCACCTCGATCAGGTCGAGCGCTTCCTCCGCGATGGCCGCCTCGTCGGCGGCCACGGCCGCCACCGGCTGCCCGGCGAAGACCACGCGGTCGATGGCCAGCACGGCGTGTGCGCGCGTGGGCGCCTTGTGCTTGAGCTCGGGAATGTCGCGCGCGGTGAGGACGGCGCGCACGCCGGGCAGCGCCTTGGCCCTGGTCGTGTCGATGCCCACGATCCTGGCGTGCGCGTGGCGGCTGCGCAGGAGCTTGGCGTGGAGCAGGCCGCGCGACGTCATGTCGGCCACGTACTGCACGCGTCCGGTGACCTTCTCGGGCCCGTCGGGGCGCGGGATGGAGAGACCGACCCCTCGCACGTCGCGCGTCGTCTTCATCGTGCTCATTACCTGGCTCCCTGGGGAACGGCGGCGGTCGCCTCGGCGATCGCCGTCACCATCTTCGTGTAGCCCGTGCACCGGCAGAGGTTGCCCGCGATCCCATAGCGGATCTCCTCGTCGCTCGGCCGCGGCGTCTCGGCCAGCAGCGCGGCGGCGGCCATGAGGACGCCGGGGATGCAGAACCCGCACTGCGGCACGCCGTGGCGCACGAACGCGTCCTGCAGCGGGTGCAGCGTGTCGTCGGTGCCGAGCCCCTCGATCGTGCGCACCTGGCGATTGCGCGCCTGGAGCGCCAGCACGAGACAGCTCGCCACGGCCTTGCCGTCCAGGTGGACCGTGCAGGCGCCGCAGTCGCCGGTGCCGCAGCCTTCCTTGGGGCCGGTGAGGCCGAGCGTCTCGCGCAGCGTGTCGAGCAGCGTCTCGTACGGCTTGACGAGCACCTCGACGAGCTCGTCGTTGAGCGTCAGTGTCATGGCCTGCTTGCGGACGTTCATGCCTGGCCTCCGTTCGCACGCGCGAGCGCCGTCGTCAGGGTGCGCCGGGTGAGCACGCGGACCAGATGACGGCGGAACTCCACCGAGCCGCGCTGGTCGCTGATGGGCCGCGCCGCCTCGACGGCGAGCTTCGCGGCCTCCTCGATGCGCTGCGGGGTGAGCGCCTGGCCTTCCAGCGCGCGCTCGGCCGCCCTCGCATGAACGGGCGTGGGCGCCACCGCGGCCAGCGCGATGCGCGCCTTCGTGCAGACGCCGTTGGCGAGCGTGACCTGCGAGCCGACGCCGACGACGGCGATGTCCAGCTCGCGCCGCGGCGTGTGGCGGAGATAGGCGCCGCCGCTGTGCGGGCCGGGATCGGGGACGCTCAGCTCCACCAGCAGCTCGTCGGCGCCGAGCACCGTCGTGCGCACGCCCGTGATGAAGTCGCGCAGCGGCACGCGGCGCTCGCCGCGCGGGCCGGCGATGACGGCCTCGGCGTCCAGCGCGAGCAGCGGCGGGATCATGTCGGCCGACGGCGCCGCGTTGCAGATGTTGCCACCGAGGGTGGCCAGGTGGCGCACCTGCACGGAGCCCACCAGCGCTCCGCTCTCGGCCAGCCCGCGGTAGGCGCCGGTGGCCAGGCGGCCGTCGCGCTCCAGCTCGCGGGCCGTCACGGCGGCGCCGATGCGCAGTCCCTTGTCGGCCGTCAGCTTCTTCAGCGTCGCCACGCCGGAGAGATCGACGACGACGCCGGGCTTGAGCAGGTGATTCTTCAGCTGGGGCAGGAGGTCGGTGCCGCCGGCCACCAGCTTGGCGGCGGCGCCGTGCTCGGCCAGCGCCTGCACGCACTCCTTCACACTGCCGGGCAAGATCATCTCGAATCGTCGCACGTGGGTTCTCCCGGGAGACCGAAGTGTCTCATCCTACCTGAAACGCCGGCATGACGTCGCGGGCGAAGCGCTCCATCGAGCGCAGCACGCGCGCCTGCTCGAGATCGCCGAACCAGAAGCTGCAGTTGAAGTGCGTGATGCCGACCACGTCCTGCACGCGCTTGATCTGGCGGATCACCGTGTCGGGCGTGCCGATCACCAGGAACCGGTCGAGCAGGTCGTCGATGTCCGGCTCCTTCGGCGCCGGCACGGCGACGGCGCGGCCCTTCTCCACGCGCTCGTACTGGTTGCGCAGGCTCAGCGTCACCCGCATGTTCCAGCGCGCCTCCTCGGCGGCGGCGCGCGCGTCGGCCTCGTTGTCGGTGACGTAGACGGCGCGCTGCACGCCCACGTGCAGCGGCTGGGCCGGCTTCACCTCGGCCACCACGCGGTCGAACAGCTTGCGGAATTCGCCCATGCGCTCGATCGGCACGCCGAAGCCGCCCGTGAGCACGTTGAAGCCCCGGCGCACCGCCGCTTCCACGGAGTCCGGGCTCTGGGCCGTGATCCAGATGGGCGGGTGCGGCTGCTGCAGCGGCTGCGGGAAGATCGTGGTCTCCGGGATCTTGTAGAGCTTGCCGTCGTAGGCGAACGGCTTGCCCTGGAACGCCAGCAGCAGGACGTCGACGGCCTCGTCCCAGCGCGCCCGGCTCGAGCTCAGCTCGAGGCCGAAGCGCTCGAACTCGTAGTGCTGGTAGCCGCGGCCGAGGCCGATGTCCACGCGGCCGCCGGCCAGCAGGTCGAGGGTGGCGATCTCCTCGGCGATCACGAGCGGGTGGTGCAGCGGCACCACGATGACGGCGGTGCCGACGCGGAGCGTCTTCGTCTTCGCCGCGATGTAGGTGGCGAGCTGCACGGGGCGCGAGAGATAGCCGTAGGTGGAGAAGTGGTGCTCGGCCAGCCACACGTTGCGAAAGCCGAGCGTCTCGGCGGCCTGGGCCACCTCGACGCCGCGCGCGAAGATCTCCTGCGAGGAGCGCGCCGAGGGCGACTGCATGAGCAGGAACGTCCCGAAGTTCACGATGATGTCCTCTGGCCGCTCAAGATCAGGCGCACGGGCCGGCCTGTCAAGGGCGGCCGGGATCGCGGTATGCTCCCCGCCATGAGCCGACCCGCCGGACGCATCCACGAGATCGAGCACCACGCTGCCGACTGGGCCGCCACCCGTCCGGTCGTCTCCGGCACCCAGGGCATCGTCGCCGCGGGCCATCCGCTGGTGGCCATGGCTGGCATGCGCATGTTGCTGGCCGGCGGCAACGCGTTCGACGCCGTGGCGGCGGCGGGCTTCGCGGCCGCCGTCGTCGAGCCCACCGCGTCCTACACGCTCATGGGCGAGTGCGTGGCGCTCGTGCACGAGGCGCGGCGCGGGCGGACGCAGGTGCTCAGCGGGCAGGGGACCGCGCCGGCGCTCGCCACGATCGAGGCCTTCCGCAAGCGCGGGCTGGATCGCATCCCCACCGGCCCGGGCGCCGACGCGCACCTGTCGTTCACGGTGCCGGGCGCGGTGGACGCCTATCTCACGCTGCTGGAGACGCTGGGCACGCGAACGCTCGGCGCCGCGCTGGCGCCGGCGCTGGCCTACGCGACGCGCGGCTTTCCCATGTACGAGTACATGCACCGCATGCTGGCCATTCCCGAGACGCGCACGCAGTTCGAGATCTATCCGCCCGGCGGCGACACGATCTTCTACCCGGGCGGCCACGTGCCCGCCGTGGGCAACCTGTTCGTGCAGAAGGCGCTCGGCAACACGCTGAAGCGTCTCGTGGACGCCGCGCGCGGCCGCGACCGGCTGGCGGGGATCCGCGCCGCACGCAAGCGCTTCTACGCCGGCGACGTCGCCAGGACGATCGGGGCGTTCTCCGAGCGGATGGGCGGCTTCCTGCGCGCGAAGGACCTGGCCGGCTATCGCGCGAGCTTCGAGGCGCCGGCGCGCATCGCGTTCGCGGGCCGCGAGATCCTGGCCCAGGGCGCGTGGACGCAGGGCCCCGTGCTGCTGCAGGCGCTCGGCATGCTCGCGACCTTCGACCTGCGCGCGATGGGCCACAACTCGCCGCGCTACATCCACGTGGTCAGCGAGGCCCTGAAGCTCGCGTTCGCCGACCGCGAGCGCTACTACGGCGACTCGAAGGTGGACCTGTCCGCGCTGCTGGCGCCGGCCTACCTGCGTGAGCGCGCGGGCCTGATCGACGCCGTGCGCGCGATGCCGGCGGCGCCGCCGCCGGGCGACCCGCGGCGCGCCGGGCGCGCCGTGGATGGCGTGGTGCGAGCGTCACGCGTCGCCGACGCGCTGCCCTCGCCGGCGGCCGACGGCACGACGCACATCGCCGCCATCGATCGCGATGGCAACATGGTCTGCCTGACGCCCAGCGGCGGCGTCTTCCGCAAGTCGGCCTTCGCGCCCGAGCTCGGCTGCACGCTCAGCACGCGCAGCGAGATGTTCGTGCTCGAGGACGGCCATCCGAACGGGCTCCGAGGCGGCAAGCGCCCGCGCACGACGCTGGTGAGCTACATGATCGTGGAGGACGGCGTGCCGACGACGACCATCGGCTGCCCCGGCGGCGACGACCAGGCCCAGGGCGATCTGCAGCTCGTGCTCAACACGCTGGTCTTCGGCATGAACCCGCAGCACGCCGTGGAGGCGTCCCGCTTCTCGACCCAGACGCTCGTCAACTCGTTCTACCCGCGCGCCTACAAGCCCGGCCAGCTCAACGTCGAGCGCGGCATCCCGCCCAGCACGCGCGAGGCGCTGGGCGCGCTGGGCCACACGGTGACCGAGATCGGCGCCTGCGGCATCGGCGCCATCGTGGCCCGCCGCGATCCGGAGACGGGCGTGGTATCGGCGGGGGCCGATCCGCGGCGCCCGACGTACGCGCTGGCGCTGTAGCTCGGCGGCGCTTCCGGGCTAATGCCCGATCGCCCGCGGGTGCATGACGTCGATGGCGTAGCCGACGTCAAGGCGACCGCCACACGACGCGGGCCTCAGCGTACAGGCGTCGAGGTCGACCCCGGCGTTCTGCGCGCGCAGCACCTCCTCCGAGTCGTGCACTGCGGGCAGTGCCGGCGCGTTGGGTAGCACACGGCCATCGGGGCGCCGGAATTCGAGCTCGCCGTCCGCCCGGCGTTCGACTTGAAAGCCATCCTCGTGTACCGAGCGATGGTGACGCCGGCATAGCAGCACGAGATTCGACAGCGTCGTGGGCCCGCCGTTTGCCCAGTGTCGGATGTGATGCCCCTGCGTGAAGCGCAGGCCGCAGCCGGGGAATCGACACCCCCGATCTCGATGGTGCAGCGCCCGTCGCAGTGCCGATGGAATCGTCCGCGTGCGCGCACCGATCTTCATGACCCGTCCGTCCGGGTCGTGGCGCATCACCACGCGGCTCGCGTCGCACGCCAGTCGGCGTGAACTTTCCGCGGAAAGACGATCCCCGTCCGCGAGGACCGACTGGCCCGGCTGATCGGGATCGGCGAGCACGGCGCTGTCGACGTGGACGACGATCTGGTAGCGCTCGGCCGGGCCGCCGGGATCGAGGTCGTGGTGAAGCGCGGCTTCCGCGATCATCCCGAGGGGTCGTTCACCCGCGCCTTCGCGTAGATGCGATCACAGGCCGCCGCCAGCGCCTGCCGGAGCACCGCGCCAGCCTCGGGTGTGAGCCGGCCCCGCACGACGACCATGCCGTCTTCGTCTTGATACACGTGAAGCGACCGGGTCTTCTGCCGCTCGGCGGTCAGGGTGTTCTCGGCGTTGCGGTCCACTCGACGCCAGGCGCGGACCAACCGCTCGACCTGGGCGGCGGTCATGTGGTGGCTGGCGGTCAGCAGTCGCTCCTCGGTCTCCGCAGTCGCGACCCGTGTCAGCGCTCGGACCTTGGAGTACGAGAGCTCTCCGCGCGTGAAGGCGTCGGTGATTCGAGGGACGTTGGGCAACGCTCGCGCGACGCGCACGCGCTCGCCCGCGGCGTTGAGGTCGAGGCCGACGCGCCAGGACAGCCACTCGGCGCACGACTTCGCGCCGGCGTGGCCCCAACCACCGAGGGCATCGAACTCGCTGAT
>Ga0066709_100004447_pt1 | contig 11193 bp, 5 predicted proteins | sample GraSoiAngelo_158_FD_79665 | JGI IMG/M metagenome (GOLD analysis project Ga0066709, IMG submission 79665) | Grasslands soil microbial communities from the Angelo Coastal Reserve, California, USA - 14_1009_16_30cm | ecosystem: Environmental > Terrestrial > Soil > Grasslands | place: USA... | reverse complement strand
CGGGTCAGTGCAACGTACAGCAGGCGCTTGGTCTCCTCCCGTTCGCGCGCGAGAGCGTCTTCGTCGGCTTCCGACTGATAGTCGGCCACGGCGACCGACGGCTCGCCCGTCGGCGTGAGTGCAACGCGGACAGGCGCCCGGCGGTTGCCGGTCCCCCGGCCGAGATTCACGATGAAGACGATGGGGAACTCGAGTCCCTTGGCCGCATGCACGGTCATGAGGCTCACCGCATCGCGCGCGTCGATCGCGGCGTTTGATTCGTCGCCGAGCGCAAGCCGATCGAGGTGTTCGGCCACCCGCGCGAGCGTCGCGTACCCGCGGTTCTGGAAGCGCCGCACCATCCGCCGGAGCTTCTTCAGGTTCTCGCGCGCCTGCGCCTGTCGGCGTCCACGAAGCTCGTAGGCATAGCCCGTTTCGCCAAGAACCGCGCTGAGGAGCTCGGACGGCGTCAACCGGTCCACCCATGACCGCCACACCGGCAATTGGCCGTACACGCGTTCGAAGACGGCGCGATCCTCTTCGCCAAATGACGCGACGACGTCCGGGAGCTCGGCCCCCAGGAGCGCTGCCGCCAGGTCGGGAGCCAGTCTCGCGACGGCCGCGTCGGAAAGCCGGACGACCCGGGACCTCAAAAAGGCTGCGGCGCGAAGGTTCGAGGAGGAGTCGGCCAGGTGTCGAATGAGAGCGACGGCGTCCTGGATCTCCGCCGCCTCGAAAAACCCGAGGCCTTTGTAGACGTACGTCAGGACCCCACGCCGTTCGAGCGCTTTCTCGAACTCCCGATGGCTGTCGCGCGACCGAAGGAGGATCGCGATGTCACACGCTCGAGCCGGCCGTCGGACTCCGGTCACGCGATCTCGAACAACGACACCGCCAATAAGCCTCGAGATCTCCCCGGCAACCTTGTCGGCAGCCGCGGTAATCGTCTCCCCCACCAGAATGCCGAGAGCATCCCCCACGTCGTCGCTATCAGGGGTCGAGCCCACGACTCCGGCGGTCGGAAACCGGTCTTCGTCGGCGTACCTGAAAGCGTCGGTGCGGCCCGGCGCTTTCTCGACCGCACTGAAGAGATCGTTCACGAACGACAGAATCGACGGCACAGCCCGGAAGCTGACCGTGATCGCCCGGCGCGGATCCCCGTCGCTTCGCAGGCTTTCGATGAAGGTGGCCGCCTCGTCGAGCAGCGCGCTCTCGGCGTCGCGAAAGGCGTAGATGGACTGCTTGCGATCGCCGACCACGAAGATGGACGGGAAAAGCGCGTCGGCCGCGGCGCCGAGGCCTTCGCCCCATCCTCGGACGAGCTGGGCCACCAGCTCCCACTGTGCGCGGCTCGTGTCCTGAAATTCGTCGACGAGCACGTGGCGGTAGCGGCTCTCCAGCCGAAAACGACTCAGCGCGAACTCGTCGAGGTCTTTCAGCAGGCCGACGGCTCGTTCGAGCACGCCGACGAAGTCGAGGCGCGCATGCGCGTCGAGGGTCCGCTGATACTGCGTGATCGCGACGGCGTAGGTTCGCCAGACGCCCCGCGACAGGACCACGTTCAGATCCCGCCGGAAGCGACGGATTGCCTCGGCCACTTCGGGAGCAACCGCGGCTGCGGCCGTACGGTGACGTCTCCAGGCCATCTCGGACCTACAGTCGCCCGCCCCAAACCCCGTGCCGCCGAATTTCTCTCCGCGGGGACGACCGTCCTGCGTCATGAAATAGCCGCGCAGGCGGTCCACGAGCCCGCGGAACCTCGCCTGGCCGTCGCGCGTCTCACAACCTGGTGCGCCCACGTCGCGCGCAAGATTCCGCACATCGTCGGCGAGCATGGCGAACTGGGGGCGCCCGATGGGTCCCTCGTCAAGGAAAGTGTCCAGACCACCGCGAACGCCGCCAAGAGCGTGCCGGAGGTTCTCGGCCGTCTGCTGGCACACGAGGCCAGCGGTCAGGCCACGAGGACCTGCCGTCAGATAGCGCCCCAGGGCCTCGGGAGCGACCAGACGTCTGTCCAGCAAGCTCGCCAGGCCGGCGCGAAGGCGGCGCTCACCGAGCTGGGCGAAGACCAGCGAGACGTCGTCATCGGTGCCGGCAATCGAACGGCAGATGCGGAGCGCCTGATCGAGCGATTCCTCGATCAGTCGTGGCACCTCCGTGTCGTCAGCCAGCTCAAAGCCGGGATCGATGTCCGCCTCGAGCGGGAACTCGCGGACCAGGGCCAGGCAGAAGGCGTCGATGGTCGAGATGGAAATGCCGCCCAGGCGAGCCCTGAGATTGCGCCAGCGCGCGTGACCCGGCCCCGATAGACGGCTCGCTTCACGCAAGCGCTCGATAATGCGCTCGCGCATTTCGGCGGCAGCCTTGCGCGTGAAGGTGATCGCGAGAATGTGTTCCGGCTCGACGCCAGCCTCGAGGAGGCTGACGTAGCGCTCCACAAGCACCCGCGTCTTCCCAGTCCCCGCGGAGGCCTCGAGGACCACGTTGCGAAGGGGATCCACCGCGTGGGCGCGGGCCAGGCTGTCAGACGTCTCCGACATAGTCCTTCCGGCAGACGGCGGCGAAGCTGCAGGTCTCGCACCGGTACACATCGTCGGGCGAGGGTGGAAACTCCCCGCGATCAACCGCGTCCAGGGTGTCCACCAGGCGCTGTTGAGCCGCTCGGAGCACCTCATCCCGATCCGCAGGCTGCGCAAACAATGGCACAACGCGGCGGGGGCCCCCGAACGCGATGTAGACGGCCTCGCCGAGCATCCAGCGACGGTCGCCGCGGTGTTCGGCCAGCCGCTGCTCGGCACACACACCGTAGATGGGCAGCTGCAGCGCGCGAGTCCGGTCCGGCGGCCAGCCGAGCTTGTAGTCGATCAGGCGGAACGTCCCATCGGCGAGGAGATCGAGCCGGTCAGCCTTGCCACGAAGCTCGACGACGCGGGAGCCGTTCGCCGTCTCCATGACGAAGCGGCCGCGCAGCGGATGCTCGAGCAGCCGCTCGACCACCGGTACCGGCCGTTCCGCCTCCATGCGGAATACCGCCTCACCCAGACCTGCCGCCGCTGACGAACCAAGGATCCGCGTCCGCTCGAGCCCGGCTTCACCTTCCGGCAAGCTGGCGAGCGACCGCTCGACAACCTCGGTAAGCATTCGGCGGGCAGCCTCGAGGTTGCTGGCCGTGATCTGCCCGTAGCCGGCCGCCTGCCAGGTCCGGAAGAACTGCTCGAAGACCTCATGGACGAGTTGGCCACGCCGTCGAGGATCCATCACTTCCTCGTCGTCGGGCTCCTCCTCGAGTCGGAGGACGTGCTGCGCGAAAAATTTGAAAGGGCAGGCGAGATAGGTTTCAAGCGCGCTGACCGACCAGGACCGGCTTGCCTGTGGGCCGAGCTGCCCGTGAAACTGCGGCTGCTCGGCCGAGGACCGGCTCGTCCGCATGACCGACCACGCATGGGCGGGCAGAGGCAGCGCGTCCGGCGGGAGCAGCTCTTCTGTGAGCGGATCTGACGTGGTCGCCACGTCGGTTCCAAGATCGGAGGTCTCGGTCGGCAACCCGACGCGTGACACGTCATCCAATTGGAGCGACCGAGCAACCGGCGAATCGTCGTCGAGTGTGAAGGTAGTCAGGGCAATCGTGTCGGCAGGCGACTGGAGCAGGTCAGCAAAGTGGGCGTCGGCTGCGGCGCGGCGATCCTTCTCCGAAGGCCACCCCAAGGCTTTCAGAAGCGGAGAGGAGTAGAACACGTTGCGGCGTGGCTCGTCGGGCCATTCGTTCTCCACGAGGCCGACGATTGTCACGTCGTTGTACTCGCCGTACCGCGAGGCCTGGTCGTCGACCAGACGGATGCCGCCGGTTCCCGACTCGACGAGAAAGGTCTCCTGCCCCAATAGCCGCCGCACGGCGGCGCCAAGCTCGTCGATGCTCCAGCACGGGTTGTGGTGAGCCGCATGTGCCGCCGCGAGACCTCGAAGAAGCCGCAGGATGATGACGCGCGCCCGAAGTTCCCGGGCTGCGAGCGGATCGCCCTCGGGGAGGGGGCGGAAGTGCTGCTCCAGCAAGACAGCGAGCTGCTCGATCTGATCGGCTGCTGCCGCAGGTTCCAGGAAGCCGAGCAGGCGGCGGACGGCGGCCAGGGCCACCTGAAGGGCTGGCGCCGCTTCCTTCGCGGCACGGTCGTTCGGCCAGTTGCGGGCTAGCGCCTCGAGCCGAGACGCGTCGCCGAGATAACGCAGGTTGCTGAGCGTCCGGTCCAGAGCGCCAATGGCCGCCTGCTGGACCGATGCTCCATCGTTGAAGCACAAGTGGGGCGACCGCAAGAGCGCGATGAGCGCGTTACGCGAGAACCGGGTCTCAATCGCATCGATCACGACGTCAACCGCGGCTGCAACCGGCTCAGCGGCAAGCGGCAAGGCGTCAGACAGGTGGTACGGCACGCCGGCAGCGCCAAGTGTGTCTGGGGCCAGATACAGGTACGGAAGGGGATGCTTGAAAACAATGGCGGCACGGTCGAAGTTGGCCTCGCTCTGACCCTCTTGCTTGAACCGCCGTGCGATGGCGATCAGCTCCTCTTCGCGGTCGCGGCAGGTGTGCCACAGATCGGCTGATCCGTCCTTGGTTGCCGGACAGATGAGGGTGGGCCTTGCAAAGGGGAGGCGGCCGGACACCTCCGCGACACCTTCTTCCAGGCCGGGTAGCCAACGCCGAACGCGCTCGTGAAAGCCAGACCGCAAGACCGCCTCGGTGCAGACGATGTCGACTGATTGGAGGTGAGGAAGCCGCGTGAGCAGATCGAAGTCGGCAGGAAACAAACCGGCGGGGTCCGCAATCCAATCGGCGACCGAGACGACGAGGTGGCGAAGGGGCTGACGGGCCGGCTCGCTGATCAATCGCGCGCGCAAGAGATGTTCGTCGCACGAGCCGCGCTCGAGGAGCCGACGCTCGTAGGCTCGAAACGCGCCCGCGAGGAAGCGGGTCTGGGTCAGCAGCCTCTCGACGCCGCGGTCATCCCGACCTGTGCTTCCAAGCGAGTCCACGATGAGCTCTTCAAATCGATCCACTCTCTGCGACTGCCGTCGCAGCTGGTCGTAGAAGCGCATCATCTCGACGACGAGACCTGGTCGTATCTGGAACGGCAGCGGCGCAAAGCGGTCACCAGCCGAGATCGCCGCGGCCTGTGCAATCGCCTCGCGCTCGATGGCCGACAGCCGGATCGGCGGTCTTTCGAGGCGTGCGTGCAGCTCGTCGTACAGCTGGTCGCGCGTGAGAACCAAGGGGGCCTCAGTCAACGACCCGTTCAGCTCCACAAGTGTGCGCGTGAGCTCGATCGCGGCGGAGCGGGATGGGACCAGAACAGCGCGCCTGGCCGAGCCGCGGCACAAGACTGAAATCGTTCGTCGAAAGTCTGGCAGGTCTGCGACGCGCAACAACCGCGTGCGGCGGAGTGTAATCACTGAGGCAGCTGGGGAAGCCGGAGCAGCTCCTGCATCTCGGCCTCGGCTCGGGCGACCAGCATCAGCGCGCCGGCCGCGGCCGACGACGCGTTCCAGGCACGGGTCAGGTCCGCCGACCGCACGGCGTCTCGACGGATGAGCGCGGCGTTGTCGGCGAGCTGGGCGGCGCTGACGATCAGCTCGTGCGTGGTGCGGCACTCTTCAGGGGGAACGACATTCGCGGTGAGCGCCAGAATGTCTTCGGCCACGCGTCGAACGGCCGTCAGGGCGGCCGGGGGCGAGCCGGCCAGCGACTTGATGTCTTCGAGCGGCGGCTTGAGCTTCGCGAAATTGCGGAACGCCACGTCAACCGCACCGAGATACTGCCGTACCACCGTCTGGCGGAACGCCCAGTGATCGCGCGCCAGCCGGAGCCTTCTGGCCGCATCGAGCCGCACCTCGACCTCGGCGACCAGCGAGTTGATCGTGTCGGGCCGCGAAGCGCCCATGGCCGCGTCCCTGACCCGGATCTGCGACAGGACCGTTGACACACCACGCACGTCGGCGTCGGCGGCTCGCTGATCCGCAAGTTTGAGCATCCGCTGGCTGAGCGTCCTGTACTCGCGGTCGATTCTGACCTCGCGCACGATTTCGGCTGAGAGCGACTCCTTGACTCGTGCGGCCCAGTCGGCGGGCAGCGTCGCCGCGTCGCGATCGACGGCACCGACGGCGACCGTCAGCAGCGAGACCCGCTCGACCGGCGAGCCGGCCAGGCGCGCCGCGGTCAGAATCTGCTCGATCGCTTCCTTCGGCGTGGGGGTGGGCAGGACTGGCGCGAGCGGTTTGGGCGCCGCAACGCCTGCGACGAACGTCAGGTCGAAGGTGGCCGACCCTGTCGCCGCCCGCAGGCCGGCAAGAGCCTCGTCCAGCATCCCCACCATCTGTCGGATGTCGTCGTTTCGATAGCTGTAGTGGGTCGTCGGCCACTCGGCCAGCGTCTTCCTCGCTTTTTCGACGATGGTCAGCCGCTCGGCGGCGTCGCCAGTCAGGGCGACGTCGTTGAGAGCTTGCGCAAGTTCGCCCGTCAGGAGCGCATAGTCACCCTCGGCCTGCGTCGCCAGATATCGCCTGGCCCGTGTCGAGTCGCTGTAATGGTCGGTCTGCGGCCAGTCGACAACGTCGGCCGAGATGTTCACCAGCTGGAGCGAGGGATTGTCTGGCGACGTGGACGTGGGCATCGAGAACACCACCTGATTCTCGACGCGGGCGAACTCGCCGTAACTGACGAGCGAGCCGCCATCCTTCAGAAATACACGAAAGAGCGGCGCTTCGGCGGATCGATCTACTCGCGCATCGTCGCTTATCGCGATCGCACCTGACGGTGCCATCGCGATCGAGAGCGTCAGCAGACCAGAGACAAGCCCTGCCGATCGATGGCCTCTCATGCGAGTGCAAGCGTACGTTCCGATTCACCACTCGTCAAGCGATCGGCTCGGCTGGCGCTCTGAGATAGCCTCGGTGCATTCAAGGATCGAAACGCTGTGGAAATCCTGTGGACAGGCCGTGCATCTCCTGTTGAATGTTCGATGACGAAAAAAAATTTCGGCCGCATTTAGGTCGTGAAATCGTCAGCACGCGAGTGGGTACGTCGCTTTCGGCTGTGCCTTCGCTTGATCGCCACGGCAAGACGCGTAGAATGCAAATCGCTTCCGGATTTTTTTCATCCAACCGTGGCAAAACTCGTCCACCGCTTCGAAGAGTCCATCGCGGGCCACCCGTACCAGATCGAGGTCGCGGCGGTGTCCAAGGAACGCTGGCGGGCGTACCTGATCAGGACTCCAGGTGTCCCGACGGCGCTCATGCCGTTCTACGGGCGAACGCCCGACGAGGCCGCCGACAAGCTGCGATACTGGCTGAGGCGTGCCCACAACCGCGTCGCGAGCGGCGTCCGCCGCGCCTAGAGACAGAATCCGCAGAACTCGAGCGTAGAGTAGGATTAGTGGCAATGGTTGCCACGCGGCTGACCACGCACCTCGCCGCGACGCTCGCGGCGTTTCTCTCCCTCGCGCACCCATCCAGCTCGGCCATAGGCGGTTCCGCAGCGGTACACGCGGCGGCCCACCAGGCCGCCGCCACAGCGCCGGCGCTCACCAGCCAAATACCGCTGGCGCGTGCGCATGTCGAGCCAGCCGGTGATCGTCTCGACTTCGCGCAGGCCCAGCGCCAGCAGGCCGACACCGACCGCGCATGGCGAACGGCGAGCGACGGGTTCATGCGGATGGAAAAGATCACCTACCGCAGCGGAGCCGACGACCTCGACGTGCCGGCATTCGTGTTCCAGCCGCTCGAGACCGGCGCCAAGCGCGGTCCTGCGCTCGTCTGGGTCCACGAAAACATTCGCGGTCATCTTTACGAGCACTATATTCCGTACATTCGCGAAGCCACCGCACGAGGGTACGTAGTGATCGCTCCCGAGTACAGAGGAAGCATCGGGTATGGCAGGCAGCTGTACGAAGCGATCGACTACGGCGGCGCGGAGGTAGACGACGTCGCTGCGGCGGCGAACGCGTTGAGTGAGCGATATCCGACGGTGGACCCCGCGCGAATCGGCATCATCGGCTGGAGCCACGGCGGCCTCATTACGCTGCTGTCCATCTTTCGCAACCCAACGACCTTCTCGGCGTCGGTGGCCATCGTGCCCGTCACGAACCTGTTTCATCGGTTGGCGCGCAAGGGGGTAGAACGGCAGCGACGCCTGATGGATCCGTACAACCGATTCGGCGGACCGCCCTCCGAGAGGCCGGAGGTCTACCGGTATCGCTCGCCGCTCTTTCACGTGGACAGGTTGCAGATTCCCCTGCTCGTGCACGTCGCGGAGAACGACGAGGATGTGAACATCGACGAAGCCATGCAGCTGGTAGATGCCCTCCGAGCGCGCAAGCCGGCGCTGGCCGAGATCAAGGTCTACTCCAGCCCTCCGGGCGGACACACCTTCGATCGCCGCGTCCGTCCGAGGGCATGGCAACCAGAGAACACACCTGATCAGCGGGACTCGTGGGAGCGGGTGTGGAAGTTCCTCGACAGCAAGCTTCAGGCTCCATACAACTGACACTTCAGATCTGAACCTCGCGGAGCGTATCGGGAGCGTGTCGGTCCCACCACTCCCGCGCTTTTTCCTGCGTCCACGGCTGGTCGAGCGCGACGCGTGAGAGCTCCGACTCGAGCTCGAGCGCGGAAGACGGCCGGCTCGAGGGATCCTTCTCGAGACAGCGCATCAGCAGATTGTCGAGCTCGCCCGGAATTGGAAGCTCAGACACGTGGGACGGCGGTATCGGAACGGTCCGCGCGTGGTGCAGAATCATCTCCGCCGGGGTGCTGGCCCCGAACACAAGCTGCCCGGTCAACATCCAGTACGCGGTGCAGGCCAGCGAGTACAGGTCGGCCCGTCCGTCCAGGGTGCTCGCGCCGAACATGACCTCGGGTGCGATGAACGCGGGGGTGCCCTGCAGGATGCCCTGAGCGGAGATCAGCGTGGCATCCTCTCTCGGCTGGTCCTTCACGATGCCGAAGTCCAGCACCTTCAGGTAGTCGTATTCGTGGCCCAGCCGCGTGACAAACAGGTTGGCCGGTTTGATGTCGCGATGAACGAGCCCGCGGTCGTGGGCTTCGGCCAACGACCGGCACGCCTGACAAAGCAGCATGGTCACCCGCTCGGCCGGTTGAGGACCGAAGCGCGTGACGATGCGGTGCAGATCAAGGCCCTGCAGAAACTCCATCACGTAGTAGAAGCTGCCCGTGTCGTTCACGCCGAAATCGTAGAGTTGCACGGTGTGGGGTGACCGCAGCCCCGCGGTCACGAGCGCCTCGCGCTGAAAGCGGCGGACCAGCTGGGCGTGGGCATCGCGCTGCTGTGGATCGTGGCGGATGAGCTTTACGGCGGCTGGCCGGGCGAGCAGGCGGTGTTTCGCGAGCCAGACCTCCCCCATGCCTCCAGAACCCAGCTGCGAGACGAGCCGATAGCTGCCGACGGCGAGACGTTCGTCGAGCAGGTCCTCGTCAACCTCGAGGACCGTGCCCCGAGACACCAGGAGCGCGCGCTCGACCACCGTGCTCAGCTCACGAATATTGCCTGGCCACTTGTACGCCTGAAGCCGCGCCATCGATTCGGACGACACTCGGTTCACGATCTTGCCCAGGCGCCGCGCATGCCGGCGGATAAAGTGCTCGACGAGGGCGGGAATGTCCTCACGCCGATCGACGAGCGCCGGCACGCGGATCACGTTCCTCACGAGGCGCGCAGCCAACGGCAGGAGACGGCCATCCCTGGCGAAAGACTCCGGGTCGCGAATCGTGGCGACGATGACCCGCATGTCGTGAGGGAGAGACCCTGTTGGAAGCCCGGTCGGCTCGCGCGCCTCGGGTTGCTCGCGCGCTTCGATCAGAGCGTGGAGCTCGGCCTGGAGTCCCGGTGCGAGCTCGTGAAAGGCCTCGAGAAACAGCGTGCCGCCCGACGCCAGCTCGACCTTGCTCGCCAAGAGCCGCTGCTCAGACCTGGCCGCCATCGGCTCCAGGGGCGTTTTCCGGCTCTCGGTCTGGAGCTCGGCGCAATTGATGAAGATGAACGCACCACGACGCCCGGAGGCGCGATGCAGCGCATGGGCAACAGCTTCCTTGCCGGCGCCGGTCGGTCCCGACAAGAGCAGCGGCTCCGAGCGGAGGGCCTCACGGGCGACGGCGTCCCGCAGGGCGCGAACTTCCGGGCTGTCGCCGAGCAGCGGGCCCTCCACGCGGCTGCGGGCAGCACTCAGGAGCTCCTGCGCGACGCGCAGCTCGCGCTCGAGCGCCGCCGTCCGTTCCGCCACGCGCTGCTCGAGCGACGCGTTGGCCACCTGCAGAGCCTCCGCGGCGCGCCGCCGCTCTTCGTAGAGGCGCGCCTTATGGACCGCACTCGCGATCTGATTGGCCACGATGAGCACCAGCCCGCGATCGTGTTCGCTGAATCCATAACGGACCGGGCTTTCGATCGAGAACACGCCAATGAGCTCGTCCCGCATCAAGAGGGGAATGGCGAACTGACTTTCTGCGTTCGGCAGACCGGGAACGGGGACCGCCTCGCCGAGCTCCGCGCGCCGGTCGGATTTCATCATCTGGCGCCGCTGTGCGGCGGCGTACGCGCGCTGGTGCCCGAGGTTGGCGACGTGCAGCATCTTGCGCCGTTGCGCAACGATGCCGATGACCCCCGTTCCGATGCGGACGTGACCACCGACGGCCTGGTTCTCGTAGCCGCGGCTCGCCACGACGGTCAGCGTCTCGCCGTCAGGCTCGAGCAGCAGGATGATCGCGTGATGGAACTCGAACAGCTCGTCCATCGTGCGCAGCGCGATTTCGTAGATCTCCTCGAGATCGAGAGTGGAGTTGATTTCAGAGGACACCCGCTGCAGGACCTGGAGCTCCGCGGTCGCGCGGGCGAGCTCCGCCGCCTGGCGAGCGAGATCGTTGGATTCCCTGGGCGGCGCCACGTCTATTCGATCCCGTCCAGGCTTACTGAGAGATCTGCTCCACGGACAGGACCCGGTAGATGTCGGCCGCGCGCAGCTTGAAGATGCCGGACATACCGGTGGCGGAAGCGATGGCCTCGATCTGCATGTCCATGGCGTCGAACACGGCGCCCTCGGTTTCCGATCGCTCGAACTCGAGCTGCAGCACCCAGTTCGACAAGCGGTCGATGTCGCTCAGCCAGACGCATGCGCGAGGATTTTCACGAATGTTGCGAATGGTCTTGCTGAAGAACTG
>Ga0066709_100004444_pt1 | contig 11196 bp, 9 predicted proteins | sample GraSoiAngelo_158_FD_79665 | JGI IMG/M metagenome (GOLD analysis project Ga0066709, IMG submission 79665) | Grasslands soil microbial communities from the Angelo Coastal Reserve, California, USA - 14_1009_16_30cm | ecosystem: Environmental > Terrestrial > Soil > Grasslands | place: USA... | reverse complement strand
CGCGCATGGGATTTTTCACCGCAAGCGATCGCCGCCGCGAAAGCGTATCTCGGCAGCATGGAGCGACTGATGAACGAGCGTTGTCTGGGCCAGATTCCCGAGATCCTCGACGGCGATGCGCCGCACCAATCGCGCGGCTGCGACGCCCAGGCGTGGGGCGTCACCGAAGCGCTGCGTGTGTGGACACTGCTCGACCGGCGGTCGTAACACGAACCAATCATAGGACCCTCTCCACGCTCAAACGGTTTGCTCGTCAATACCAAGAACCCGTTTCCGTTCCCTACTTGGAGTTAGCTGGAAAACTGCCTTCACCTCAATTATGAGCACCTTGGCCACAGCGTGGTTGATTCGGAACAGCTTGGTTTCGTTGAGTGAAACTGTTGAGCGAAAGAGCCACATTCACAGAAGAGTTTTCGCTCAAGTGGCCATCGAGTCTTGAGCACGCCCCGATTATCTGTGCCGGTCAATGTCGTATATGAATGCAATAGCGCTTTGGATCCGGTCACGTCGAGCGACTGGGAGAGTTCTCTTGCTCGTCGTAGTTGCAACGGCTTCTTGCGGAGGGAGCACACGTTGGGAGGAGACTCCAATCGATGGCCATTGGGTTGCGCCGGGCGTTCACGCCCGACAGTTTGAGCAAACGCGCTCGCCATCGTCGTCGCCGCTATCGGAGCACGTGACTTACTGGGCCGATGCGAAGGGTCGTCGAGTTGAAGCCTTCAAGATCATTGATTCCGCAATGCGTTATCTGGAAGAACTTGGCTATTTTCAGCGCTGGCCGAAAACTAATGCGGGCTTCGACAACTATATTCAGCGCCTGGCTCCGTTCACTTTTCATCTTGTTTCAACTCAACCGATCATAATTGTAATGGTTCCACATGATTTCGGGAACGCCAACGACGGCCGTTCGATCTCTGAGATCGTGGGCCGCCCTCCCAAGCAGGCCACCAACACAAAATACATGCTCAATCATATCGAATATGGCACGACATTCCCTTATCATACTGAGGCGTTATGGTTCTCGCCCGATCTTCGAGTGCCGCCGACGAAGCTCCTTGCGGAGACCGGCATTCACCAAACTATCGTTCAGCCCGGCCTGAAGCTCGTGATCACAAGAAAGGAGGAGATGTGTACGACCAGCCGCGAGTAAAGCGAGATGCAACCAAAGGCAAGTGTGAATTCCGTAAACGGGTCAGTCCCGTCTGCCCCCCGCTTTTCCGCAGGGCTGGGTATGTGTTTAGCGTTCGAACACTTATCGGTAGGTGCGCCGTGCTGAGTCATCCCAGGACGTCTGGAAAGCCGCCCCCACGGAGCGGGGGTATTCTTGGCGCCGAACCACTGGCGTGACAGAAGTCCGGCTTGCGGTTAGACTTTGACTCGTTCAACTCATTCAATAACTCACGGGAACCGATGAAAGCTGCTTACATCAATAAGACCGGGCCGCCGGAAAACATCCTCTACGGCGACCTGCCCGCGCCGAAACCGGGCCCGACTCAATGCCTGGTGAAAGTCAGCGCCGTCGCGCTCAACCCGGTCGATACGTACATCCGCGCCGGCATGATTCAGATGCCGTTGCCCGCGCCGTTCATCGTCGGCTGCGACCTCGCGGGCACGGTGGCTGAGATCGGTCCCGGCGTCACGCGGTTCGAGCCGGGCGACCGTGTCTGGGGCAGCAATCAGGGCCTGCTGGGCCGGCAAGGCACCTTCGCTGAATATTGCGCAGTGGACGAATGCTGGTTGTATCCGACGCCCCATGACGTCACGGACGAACAGGCGGCAGCCAGCGCGTTGGTCGGCATCACGGCCCACCTCGGACTCGTGCGCGACGCAAAGTTGGAGAAGGGCGAGACGATTTTTGTCCATGGCGGCAGCGGCGGCGTTGGTTCAACTGTGGTGCAAATGGCCAAAGCCATCGGGGCGCGCGTCGTCGCCACCGCGGGTAGCGCCAAAAAAGTCGAGCTCTGCCGCCAACTCGGCGCCGATTTTGTCATCAACTACAAAACCCAGAACGTCGAAGTGGAGCTGAAGAGCATCGCTCCCGCGGGCGTGAACGTGTGGTGGGAAACACTGCGCGAACCGAACTTCGATCTGGCAGTGGGCGCGCTCAGTGCGCGCGGCCGCATGATTGTTATTGCGGGACGCGAAGCGCGCCCGTCGTTTCCGGTCGGACCCTTTTACGTGAAAGGCTGCTCGTTGCACGGCTTTGTCATGTTCATGGCGAGTCCGAAAGAGCAACAGGATGCCGCCGACGACATCAATCGCTGGCTGGCGCAAGGAAAATTGAAAGCGAACATTGACCGGGTCATGCCGCTGTCGCAGGCCGCGGCAGCGCAGCGCTTGCAGGAAGAGAGCACGATTGGCCATTCCGGTGCGCTGGCTGGAAAAATCGTTCTGAAACCCTAACCGGGACAAGGCAGTTGAAAGCAGGTCCGCGGTAATTGCTTATTAAGCCACAGGGTGCGTTCAAGCAATGGGGCGGGAACGGCCTCGTCCCCGCGTTTTGTCACAATCAGGCAGTTTTACGGGGACGAGTCGTCCTCGCTCCGTGCGGCTCATTTTCTCGAATTCACCTTGTCCGGGGAACTCTGGCCCCGCCTGCGGTCTCACCTCGGCTGCCTGAGCCGGGTGCGCACCAGTTCGGGCAGGTATTTGACCGGGATTGAACCGTGATCGATCACCGCTTCATGATAACGCCCCGGATTGAACTGGTCGCCCAGTTCACGCTCGATCCTTTGGCGCAGCCGATAGTGCGCCATCCGGCCGACAAAGTAGGTGCTGAGCTGGACCGAGCTTTGTTTCGCCCGAATGATCTTCAGCCGGGCCTCGCCTTCGGATTGAAACGCGCCTTCGGTGAGAAACTTCAGCGCCTCCTCATCCGTCATTCTCGTGCAGTGCATCTGGTGATCGAGGATCGCGTTCGCCACCGCCCGCAGATAGAATTTGAGCTGACTCAGCCGCAGCGGCAGGTCGCCTTCGCCGTAACCCTGGTCGAGCATGGTCTGCTCGCCGTAAACGGCCCAACCTTCAATGAACACGCCGGATTGCAAAACGCGCCGAATCAGTGAGCGAGTGCGGTTGGAGTATTCCAGTTGCACGTAATGGCCTGGATAAGCCTCGTGAAGCGTGAGGATTTGCAGCATGTGCCGGTTGTATTCTTCCAGGAAGCTTTTCACGCGCTGCGCCTCCCAATCCGAAGGCGGGGGACTGATCGCGTAGAAGCTGGTCGCTTTCGGATCGAGTGGCGGCGCGGACTCCAGATAGGCCAACGAATTCCCGCGCTTGAACTCCGGCATTTCGATGACCTGACAGCGATCGGGCTGCGGCAAGCGGAGGAGGTCGTGCTCCTGGATGAATGCTTTGATACGATCCACCGTCGCGCGGGCGTCCTGCACCAGGTCTTCCGGTTTGCCGTGCTCTTGACCGATGGCGTCGATCACCTTGCTGATCGTCGCACGACGGCCTGTTACATCGTCCGCAGGCAACGGCAGCTTGGGAAAATACTTGCTCCAAAGCTGGCGGGCGATGACATACAGGTCGCGTTGCACGCGGGCGAACTCCGCTTCGGCGTCCGCGAGCACTTCCCCAGCAGTAAGTCCGGCGTCGAGCACCAACTCGAGTTTGCGGGCGAACTTTTTCCTGCCCAGACGCCAGTCCCCCGTGGCGCGCGCCATCAAGTCCCCTTCGAGGAACTTTTGATAGTCCTTCAACAACGCGGCCACCGGCGCTGCGGCCGCCTTCAAGGCGTCGCGTTGGCGCGTTTCCCCGGCGAGCTCCAGGATGCCTTTGTCGTAAAAAGAAATCGCGCCGCGGTTTTGGCGAATCGCAGTCTCCAGGATCGGACGCGGAGGCCGGCGCAAGCTGTCCTGCGCCACCGCGATGATTTTCGGGATCTGCGCCATCCGAGCGATGCAATTGGCCACGTTCGTCTCCTTCGGCAGCGTGGACTGGACCAGGAGCAGATAGACGCTGTCGTTGATGTAGCCATTGTAGGTGCGGGGGTCTTCTTCAAACGGACGCGTGTTCTCCGCCAGCCAGATCGTGCGGGTGAGCTCCTGTTTGAAGATGTCGAAATCAATCTGGCCGTCGCGAGAGAGTTTCGCATAATCAACCTTCTTGGGGAGCTTTTGGAGCGTCTGCCGGGCGTGCGCCAACCAGCCTTCACGGGCCCTTGGCGTAACGTCGTCGAGCAGACGGTCGAAGCGATGGTCGCCCAACTGAGTGGCTTCCAGCGGCTGTTGCCGGAAGTGCTCGTCCAGGTACTCCTTGAAGAGGGCGTTGAGCCTGATATCTGCCTCTTGCGCCAGAGCCGGGCCAAGACTGGCGAGCAGGGTGCAAAGCGCCGTTGTGAGATTCAGCTTTGTCGGGCTTTTCATACGTGTCTTCTTCGCCGTGAGCAAGCCATTCGTCATGTCAAGCCTCCAGCGCTGCGGGTAGTCGCTGACGTCGCTGACAAACGCGCGTAGCGATCGGGGTCCAGAAGTTGAATATCGATGGAGGGCCGTTCGCCGGACAGAATTTCCGCCATCAACTTGCCGGTTATGGGAGCGAGGCTCAGACCCATCATCGCATGGCCCGTGGCGATGGAGAAGTTTGGGTAGCGCGCCGTGCGACCCACATAGGGCAGGCCGTCCGGCGAACAAGGCCGCAAGCCGCACCACGGCTTGATTCCGTCGAAGTCCTGCGGCGTGAAATCCGGGTAATACTTCGGCACGGACCTGATGATGCCCTGCACGCGGACTGGATTGATGTTTTCGCTCAACCCCGCGATTTCCATCGTGCCGCCAAAGCGGAGCGAGGAACTCATCGGTGTCACCGCCACGCGCGCTTCAGTCAGGATGGCGGGAATAACTGGCAATTGCCGCGGCTTTGGCAGCGTCAGGCTGTAACCTTTGCCCGCCTGCATCGGGAGAGTGAGCCGCAACTCGCGCGCGATCACGGGCGACCAGGAACCGCCGCACAGCACGTATTCGTCGGCCGTGAAATCGCCATTCGAGGTGCGGACGGCCGCAATCCGGTTGCCGTTGAGCTGCCAGCCGGTCACTTCGGTTTCCCACAAGAACCTCGTGCCGAGCTTGACGAGTTGCTGCTTGAGCGCCGCCATGAACAGTGCCGGAATGAGGTGGCAGTCTTCGCGGAAGTAAACCGCGCCCGCGATGTCCAGGCGGAGGTGCGGCTCCAGTTCAGTTGCCTGCCTGGGGCTGAGCACTTCGACGTTCAACCCAAGCTGCCGGGCCTGCCCGGCGGTCCGGACTTCTTCTTCCAACCGGTGCTCGGTCTTGCACAGGCAGAGCAATCCTTTCGTCTCGAAGCCAAATGCGTTGCCGGTCAGTTCGGCAAGTTCTACAAAGCACGCGCGACTGGCCAGATTCAGATCCCGCAACAACGGTGCGGAACGCGTCACGTGTCCTGCGTTCGACGCGCGCCAAAACTTGAATCCCCAACCCAGCAGGTCCCGGTCGAGTCGCGGCTTGACGTAGAAAGGACTGTCCGGCTTCAGCATCCATTTCAGTCCCTGCGCAACCATGCCCGGCGCCGCCAGCGGCACCAAGTGGCTGGGCACCACCAGACCTGCGTTGCCATAGGAACAGTTCTCCTGTTCGATCGTGCCGCGATCGAGCACAGCGACCCGATGGCCTTTGCGCGCGGCGTAATATGCCGTCGCGAGCCCGATCACGCCGCAGCCGATGATGAGAACCTGTTTAGACATAGGAACAGTCAGCAGCGATTTTGTAACGACAAAGCCTGATATCGAAGACCCGGAAGAACGTCGAAAGCCGACTGATGAAGAGATGAAGCGGGGCAAGCGATGGTTTCGGATTCTGGCCTGGGGACTTTCTTCGTCATTCGGAATTCGGCCTTCGTCATTTCATTGGCGGATCCCCCAGCCAAATGGGTCCCGGTCGTCCAGCAACAGCGTCGCCTCAGCAGTGATAAATGCGGTGCCGATGATGGTCGGCACGATCATGCCCGCGGGCCGGTCGAGCCAGCGATAGCGCGCGGTGAAAAGACTGCCGTTGATGCTCTCTTGCACCCACATCTGGCCTTCGTCGAGTTCGTTCTCGGCGGCCAGGCACGCAAGCTTCGCGCTCGTGCCGGTGCCGCAAGGCGAGCGGTCGTAAGCTTTGCCCGGACAAAGGACAAAGTTACGCGAACGCGCCCAGGAATTGGTCGCAGGGCCGAACAGCTCGATATGGTCCACCTCCGGAAAACCCTGCGCGTTGACCGCTTGCCGGATGCCCCAGGCGAGGTCAGTGAGCGTCTCGACATTCGCCAGTTCCAGCGACTGGCCGTGGTGCTCCACGAGGAAAAACCAGTTGCCGCCCCACGCGACGTCGCCGGTGAACGGAAATGCAAGGCGCGCCTTGCCCGGCGCGCCGTCGGAGTTTGGCGCTTGCACCGTGACGCCCTTCGCTTTCCGGTAGCTCGGCACGTTTTCGACTGAGACTGACCCGTCGGGATTGAGCGTTGCGGTGACCACGCCCACGGAGGTCTCAATGCGGTGCTCGCCCGGCTTGAGGCGTCCCTGGTGTGCCAGCGTGACGATCAGCCCAATCATGCCGTGTCCGCACATGCCGAGGTAGCCGACGTTGTTGAAGAAGATGACTCCCGCGGCGCAAGCCTGGCTGCTCGGTTCGCAAATCAGCGCGCCGACGAGCAGGTCCGAACCACGCGGCTCGTTGACGACGGCCGAACGGAAACAATCATGCTGTTCGCGGAAAACTTTCAGACGGTCGGCCACACTGCCACCGCCAAGATCAGGTCCGCCGCTAATGACGACGCGCGTCGGTTCGCCGCCGGTGTGCGAGTCGATGATTTGAATTCGTTTCACGTTGTCTTGGCGGCTGCCATCGTGAGAGGGCGGCTGTTATCGGGGCGGGGCGAAGTTCAATTCAGCCTCGCTCTGACAAAGCCCGGTCACGAGCCACCTTCGGACGCTTCGCCATACCGTCGTGAATGACTTTGAATATCCGCCTCCGTTCTTCGCCGACCAACGCCAGGCGGGGCGGGCGCGTCCACTCGGCGCCAAGCCCGCACTCCTGCACGGCCAGTTTGATGTATTGCACGAATTTCGGGTGCGTATCGAGATGCAGCAGTGGCGTGAACCAGCGGTAAATCTCTCTCGCCTGGTCCCACTTGCCGCGGCGGGTCAGCTCCCAAAAATATTGGTTCTCGTCCGGAAACGCGATGCCGCTGCCAGCGACCCAGCCGTCGATGCCGAGAATGGCACACTCCAGAACAAGGTCGTCTACGCCGGTAAAGATGGCGTAGCGGTCGCCCACGGCGTTGCGAATATCAGTGATGCGACGCGTGTTGGCGGAGCTTTCCTTGAGCGCGACAAAGCTTTTCTGGTCAGCCAGCTCGGCGAATGATTCCGGCGTGATGTCGTTTCCGTAGCTGATCGGGTTGTTGTAAATCATGATGGGCAAGCCGGTGGCGCCGGCCACGGCACGGAGGTGCGCGAACGTTTCGCGGGCGTCGGGTGACTTGTAAGCCATCGGCGGCATCAGCATGAAGCCGTCGAGGCCGAGCCGCTCGCAGTCGCGCGCGTAGCGGCACGCCTCGACGGTGCTGCTTTCAGCGACGCCGCTCAGTGCTGGGACGCGACCGTTCACGGCCTCAACCATCGCCTCGATGACACGGCGCTTCTCGTCGGCCGAGAGCGACTGATTTTCCCCAAGCGAACCGAGGAAGATGACGCCGGCCACGCCGGACTGAATGAGCGCTGTTGCATGGCGCGCCGTCGCGTCGAGATCGAGCGCGCCGTCTTTTTTCATCTGAGTGGTGATCGCAGGGAACACCCCTCGCCAATAGGGTTTCTTCATGGGTCAGTGGTCGGCCATAGGTAATTGGTGGTTGCGGCTCGTTCACACTCGTCAGTTAAAGCGAGCGGGCCGCGGTCATCAGTTGTTCAATTTCCTCCGCTTCGACCGGGATGCCGGCCATCAGATCCACCGGGCCATTTTCCGTGACGAGCACGTCGTTTTCCAGGCGCACGGCGAACCCCTCTTCTCGGAGATAAATGCCGGGTTCGACGGTCATCACCCATCCTGCTTGAATCGGTTGGATGGTAATGCCGACGTCATGCACATCCAGGCCGAGCGGATGGCCCAGGCCGTGCATGAAATATTTTTTGAATGCCGGGAGATCGGGGTCTTGCTTGCGGATTTGGCGCAGAGTTAACAACCCCAGATCCACCAGCTCCTTTTCGATCATCTGCTCGCCTTCTTTCTGCCAGTCTTTTGCCTTCTTGCCGCGGACCAGACCCTTGATCGATTGGCGAAGCACCCGCAGCACGGCATTGTAAACGCGCCGTTGTCTTGTGTTGAATCGCCCGCTCACCGGAATGGTGCGGGTCATGTCGGCGTTATAGTTGGCGCAACTGGCGGCAACGTCGAGTAACAATAACTCGCCTTTGTTGCACTCACTGGAGTTTTCAATGTAGTGGAGCGCGAGGGCATTCCGTCCCGAGGCAATGATCGGCAAATAAGCGAAGCGGCCGCGATGGCGAATGAATTCGTGCGCCAATTCCGCTTCGATCTCGGCCTCCAGCACGCCCGGCTTCGTGAACTTCAGCACGCGCCGGAACCCTTGCTCCGAGAGAGCACACGCTTTCCTGACGAGCTCGATCTCGCGGTCTGACTTCACGACGCGCAATTGATGCATCAATCGCGCGAGACGCTGGTAATCATGGAGTGGATAGCGCCGCATCGTGTCGGCCACAAAGCGCGCCTCGCGCGACTCGACCTCGATCAGGGCGCGCGGGTGCTCGTTGGAATTGAGATAGACATGGTCGCAGTGACACATCAGGCGATGGAACAGCCGCCGAAACTCCGATAGCCACCGTATGTTTTTGACGCCCGTCGCCTGACGCGCCTCGTCCCGGGTCAACTTGCGGCCTTCCCACAATTCAATCTCCGGCGTCGGCTCGCGCAGGAAGAGCATTTCGCGGTACTTTTCATCATCGGCATCCGGATAGAGGAGCAGAATGGTTTCTTCCTGTTCGACACCGCTCAGATAAAACAGGTCCGAGCCGGGCGGCAGGGCCAGCGTCCCATCCGCATTGGTGGGCGGGATGTCGTTGGCATTCACGACTGCGAGCGAGTTTTTCAGCATCAGCTCTTTCAGCCGCTCGCGGTTCGTGATGAACAGTTGGGAGTCAATCGGAGCGTAACGCATGTCGAGGGGAGGATGCGCAAATAAAGCGTCGAGTTCAATCAGAGGTTTCTCACAAAGTTCGACAGTTCCGGGAATGATTCGAGCCGCTTTGTTGAACGGCACCCCGGTTCCCCTCACCCTTCCCCTGACGTTGCCCGTTGCGGTCCCGCCTTGCTTCTACTGCGGAAAGAGTGAAGATCGCTTTCTGCCCCGGTCGTGACCGCCATTGCGGGCGCCGGCTTGTTGATGGGAGTGGTTCTGCTGGCGACAGTGGCGTCCCAAGCAGCCACCCACAGTTCGACCTGGCTGGCCAAGGCCTGGCAGTCGGACGACGGATTACCGGAAAACAGCGTCTCCGGCATCGCGCAAACGCCGGACGGATATTTGTGGGTCGGCACGCTTGGAGGACTGGTGAGATTCGATGGAGCGAGGTTCCGGGAATTTTCACCCGCCAACATCACCGGTGTGCCCAACCGGGTGGTGCGGGCGCTTCTGCTCGACCGCCGCGGCCGGTTATGGCTGGGCATGGACCGCGGCCCGGTGGTCAGTGTCGAGACCAAGTCCGCTTTGGTGTCACCACTCAGGATGGCCTGCCAGACTTGCACTGCTCGGTGATGGCTGAGGATGGCGAAGGAGCCATTTGGATCGCCTACATCACCGGGGCCGTCTCCCGGATCCAGGACGGCAAAGTGACGTCCTTCAGCGCCAGCGACGGTTTGCCTGCGGAGGGCTCCTGCTGGCTGACGACGGACATCAAAGGCCGGTTGTGGTTTGCGAAAGGAGGGCACGTCGGTGTTTTTCGCGACAGCCGCTTTCAGACACTGCTAAGCGTGGATGAGAAGGTCGTATCTGTCGGCAAGGCGCGCGCGGGCGGGGTTTGGATTTGTGCCGGGCCGCGATTGTTGAACTACAACGAGCGTGGCGCACCCGCGGAGCGCGGACACCTGCCAGCAAGCCGCGAAGGCATCGCCCCGAAAATCCTTCTTGAGGATCGAACGGGGCCGTGTGGATCGGCACCGCCGCCAGTGGTCTGTTCCGATTCGACGGAGCCGATGTTGAACTGGTGAACGCGTCCCACCCTGAGATCTGGTGTCTGGCAGAGGACCGCGAGGGCAATGTTTGGGCCGGCACCGGCGGCGGCGGACTGAATCGTTTGCGACCGGGTCCGCTCGAGATGCTGGGGGCCGAAGCGGGGCTGCCCTTCGAGTCGGTGCGGTCGGTATGCGAAGACGCGACCGGCACGTTTTGGATCGTTACGCAGAACGGTTTGCTCGCGCGCCGCGCGAGTACGCGCTGGAGGACCATCTCCAGCGGCGGCGGCTGGCCCGGAGGACACGCCCTGTGTGTGGCGGCTGACCTCAGCGGCGCGGTATGGATCGGCACACAGGATCACGGTCTCCATCGCTTCCTGGATGGCCGGTTCAGCACGTGGCACAAACGGGACGGACTGGCCAGCGACGCGGTGCGCTCGCTGTTGCCGGGTTCGGCTGGGCGGTTGTGCGCTATGCCTCCTTTCGGCGGCTCCGGCTGCAGATGCGGCTCCTCGAACAACAGGGCGCGCTCCACAAGGAACGCACTCGCATCGCCAAGGACATCCATGATGATCTGGGCGCAAACCTCACCCAGATTTCCCTGCTGGGCGAACTGGCACAACAGGACCGCGCGGCGCCTGATCTTGCGGCTGAACGCATTAAAACAATCTCGGCCACCGCGCGAGAGGCGATCAAGTCACTCGATGAAATCGTCTGGGCGGTGAACCCGCACAATGATACCCTGGCTCATCTCATCGACTATGCCGGCCGGTTCGCGCTCGACTATCTCCGCTTGGCGGGGATTCGTTGCCGGCTGGATCTTCCCGATCAACCGCCGGCGCGCGAAATTTCAACCGATGTCCGGCACAACCTGTTCCTGGTCGTCAAGGAGGCGCTTCATAACATCGTCAAGCATGCCCACGCAAGTGAAGTATGGCTGCGGATCAGTGCCACCGATGACGCGTTGCGATTGGTGATCGAAGACAACGGGCGCGGCTTTGACCGGCCT
>Ga0066709_100004442_pt1 | contig 11197 bp, 9 predicted proteins | sample GraSoiAngelo_158_FD_79665 | JGI IMG/M metagenome (GOLD analysis project Ga0066709, IMG submission 79665) | Grasslands soil microbial communities from the Angelo Coastal Reserve, California, USA - 14_1009_16_30cm | ecosystem: Environmental > Terrestrial > Soil > Grasslands | place: USA... | reverse complement strand
TGCTGCTCGCCCCAGAACTTGTCGCTCGCAGAAGACTTGGAAGTCACCATGATCACGGGGATGGAGTTGAATTCCGAATTCCCCTTCAGGTCGCGGCAGACCTGGTATCCATTGCGATCCGGCATTACGATATCCAGCAGGATTACGCTGGGGCGTTCATGAGCGATGGCTTCCTCCACTCGCTTGGGGTCGTTCAGCCCCACCGGCCAATAGCCTTCCTTCTCCAAAAGGCTTTGCATCAGCTTGATTTCGGCTGGTGAGTCATCAACGATCAGGACTTTTTTTTGCACAGCCGCAATCTCCCCATACTTCTCCACCGAGAACAGGTGCACGTGAGCGGCCAGCTTCGGGATTCCCTGTGTGGTTGTGTCGTGTGATGCTAAGTCTTTGTTTCTGAATAGGTTTCAGGAGCCCAAGGAGAAATCAGCGGCGCGGGGAAATCGGCGAGCCGGTCTGTTCCGTCTCAGCTTGAGAAGCATTCTCAGCCTCTTGCATCTCCGAAGCCAGCGATGAGAAACGTTGCATAACCTCGTTAATTCGCAGAGCCATGCTGTGGATGGTTTTGATCTGGGCGAGCGACTGCGAGGAGAGCTGCCCGGGTTCCAGCAGAAGGAGTTCCGCGTTTCCCAGCATGGAGGTCAAGGCGTTGTTGACGCTGTGCTTCATCTCCAGCATGTAGCGCCCAAGGGTGGCGTGATTCTCGTTTTTGGCGGCAACTCGCTCCGCCTGGCGAACCAGCCGCACGGCTTCGACACGGCGTAGCGATTCGCCTGCCACGAGCAGCAAGGTTTGCGCCCAATCTTCGCGCAGGGGCACATGCACAAGCCGCGGATATTTGATCCGTAATTGACTGAATTCTTTGGAATCCGCTGGAGCGCACAAGATGACCGCGGTGGCGGGATCAACTGACCGCAGAACATTTGTCAGCTTTCCTTCACGCACGGGACCCACGACCACCAGGTCGCGTGCTGGGGCTTCTTGTTCCTGCCACAGTTCGCTGGTCAGAACCGTGACGACCGGAGCCTGGCGCTCCGCTTGCCAGCAAGCCGTCAGCAGCCGGGCAAATTCAGTTTCATCCGTGAGTATGACTACGTTGGCGTGTTGCAAAGAAAACCCGCTCCCAGGAGTATTTGTCCGTTCAGGCAAAACCGTTTGTTGATGCCAGTTACAGCTTTTCTGCTTCATCCAGTGTCGAAAGCAAACGTTTCGTGCTGATGCCGAGATTTACGGCGGCTTCTGTATCCTTTGCCTGCTTCGCCACGTCCACCCGTTCCTGCAAGCGCGTCACTTCCACGCGCGCCATGTTCATGGCCCGGTCGAGCGACGTGGCGTTTCCCGTTTCCTTGGCCGATTCCATCGCTGCAGCTACCAGCACGCGCGCAACGACGGCGCGGCGCAAATCTTCCGCCGATGGTCCGTCTTCGCTCACAAATGCGGTGACTTCCCAGGACGACAGCAGAATGCGGGCGCCCCCGATTTTCACCGTGGTCATCGATCGCCCGCGGGAAGGAGGTGAAGCAATCAACTGCTCCCAAATCTGCTCCATGCAGGTTTCAAAATCCAGCACTCCCGCGGGAGCAGCTCCAGCCTTCGATGGAGTCTCCCGTGCTTCTTTTTGCTTGCCTTTGGGGAGGGAAGATGCAGGCGCCGGCACGGCTTTCTTCGCACCGAGGGCCTGCTTCGAAGCGTCAATTGGTCCTTTTTGAGCACCGTTTTGGGCGGAACTCCCGGCTGCTTTTGCCAGCGCTTGCTCCACGTCACCCCGCAGCCCCAGCAGGTTCTCGAAGGCCTGGCTGACAGTTCGTTCCGTGTACTCTTTCTGGAAAGGCTGTTTCCACTCGTCGGCAATCTTCCGAATCTTACCGAGCGGCTCGCCGCCAAGGAGTCCGGCATGGTGACAATCGATAGTGCGAGCGCCGGCGGCTTGCAATTGATCCACTCCTGCGCGGATGGCGATCAAGTCCGCGTGCATCAACTCGATTAACGTCCGGCGGAGTAGAAAGTTAAATCGGATGAACGCTAGCAGAGCCGCGGGATCATAAAACATCCCGCCAGCTGACTCTTTGACCTTGCGGCCTTCCTCAATGAAACTGGTTTTCAGGATTTCCCGCAGGCTGCGGAAACCGCGCAACGCCGTGATCATCTTTTCCAGCGGCGCGCACCAGTCCAGAGGAGCGGGATCTACCTCGCCGAGCACAGGCTGCATCACCTGGGCCACGTCGCCGAGTTCAATTTGCTTGTGGTAGATCTTCGCTGGGGCGCACAGCGCGAAGTGTTGAACCAGCAGAAAGTCAATCTTGTCGCGGTCCGGGTTGCTCTTTTTCGATTTGCGCAGGTGGCGCCGGATCAGGGCGCGCAAGCTGGTTTCGCTGGCGTTCAGCGTGGTCATTTGCAGGAGATGCCGGAGCTGATGGGCCATCACTTTCTGGTCCATGGTCTCCAGCCAGTCATGCACTTGCGTGAAAAGGTCTACGTCCGGCTTCTCGGGGAGATTCCGTTTCGCTTGCGGAAATGGAATGTCTATTTCCTGCTGCTTGGCAAGAGCCAGATAGATCGGAAACACCTCGCGCGCCTCTTTCCATTGCGCCAGACGAGGGTTCTCAGGCCGTGTGGGGGCAGGGATATTCAATGTCGTCGTCTTGTTCACGGTCGTTTCATCACCCAGTCGCAGGAGCCTTGCAAAAACCGCACGGCCACCGCTTTGCGTCCTTCGTGATACTGCACAGCGTCAACAGTGGCCTCGGCCTGAAAACCCTGCGGCCTTGCTTCGAGCCGTACCCGGTCGCCAAACTCCAGCGGCAACGTCGAAAGAAAAATAGCGTGGCGCCCACTACTGAACTCGACGATGGTCGCCTCCCGCAAATTCGTGGCGCCGCCCCGCGGTGACGTCACCTGCACGGGGACGCGCACGGCGCTGGCTTGCGGGAAGAAGCGCGCCAGCTGCTCCGCGCAACTCTTTTCATTGGCTACTAATGCCGAGCCGCTGGTTCTTCCCACTTGGCCTCGCAACTTTGCTGTGAATCAGCCTGTCGCAACGGGACAAGAGACACTCCTCGCTACAACAGGCGCAGACTGCCGACGACAAATGTGCACGCCGCAAGCCAAAGAAATGCAAAGATGATGGTTGGTGAAGGTGAAGAAACAGAAGGACTTAGAATTTTACCGCGGTTCGAAACGAGCGCAGATGTCTCACCCTGAAACGATGCCGTCTCAGGTGTTAACCAGGATCCGCTATCTCATGCTGTGGCATGAGACGCAGCGCATCCCGGCAAGAATGCGCCGCGGGAATCGGCTCGCCGGGGTGCGGCACCGATTTTATGCGCGCTTGGCTGGCAAGCGCAGCGGGCTGGGGATGACTTTACGAGGGTGTCGTCGACGCAGCTTCGCTGTCGCCGCCCTTTAACGGGATGTTGTAGCGCTTCAGTTTGCGATAAAGGGTGGCGCGGCTGATGCCCAGCATTCTTCCCGCCAGCGCTTTGTCTCCGTTGGCCTGCTCAAACACGCGAAGAATGGTCATTCGCTCCATCTCGGCCAGCGCCGTAGTGGAGAGGGAACTGGACTCCGGAGTCCGGACAGACCCGCCCTCGGCCTGCTCGGCTCGGATTGCGGGAGGAAGGTCGGCCACGTCGATGGTCATGCCATCACCGAGGGTCACGGCGCGCGCGATGCAGTTTTCCAGCTCACGCACATTTCCCGGCCAATCATATTGCAGGAGGCTCTTCATCGCCGCCGGCGTTACCTGAATTTGCGAGGCTTTTGCGTACCGGTCGAGGAAATGATGCACCAGCACAGGAATATCTGACCGGCGGTCCCGCAGGGGCGGGAGGTGCACGGTCACCACATTCAACCGGAAATACAGGTCCTTTCGAAACGTCCCTGCGCGATAGGCAGCTTCCAGGTCGCGATTGGTGGCCGCGATGACCCGCACGTCCACGGTCTCCCGCTCGTTGCTGCCCACGGGACGCACTTCCTTTTCTTGCAGGACCCGCAGCAGCTTTGCCTGCATTTCCAAAGGAAGCTCGCCGATTTCGTCGAGGAAGATCGTGCCGCCATTCGCTGCTTGAAACAGGCCCGCCTTCGATTTCGTGGCGCCGGTGAAAGCGCCCTTTTCGTATCCGAAAAGTTCGCTCTCCATCAGCGTGGGAACCAGTGAGCCGCAGTCCACCGCCACAAACGGGGTCTGGGCCATCGAGCCCCGGAAGTGAATTACGCGCGCCACCAGCTCTTTGCCGGTCCCGCTCTCGCCCGAAACCAATACCGGTGTGCGCGTATCTTTGAGCCTGGAAATCATGCGCATCACGTCTTGAATGTGCGCCGAACTGCCGATAATGCCGTCGAGCTTATCCGCTGTGGTCACGCGCTCCCGCAAGAACTCATTTTCGGTGACCAGGTGGACTTTCTCCGCCATGCGCTGCAGCAGCAGGCGCATCTTTTCAACACGAAAGGGCTTCTCGATGTAGTCGTACGCTCCCAACTTCATGGCATCAACGGCGGATTCGATGGAGCCATGACCAGTCATGATGGCCACTTCCGTATGGGGCAGGAGCCTTTTGGCTTGCTTCAGAAGTTCGACGCCGGACATGGCTGGCAATTTCAAGTCCGTCAGGATGAGGTCAGGCCCATCGGATTCCAGCCGCCCCAGCGCCGCTTCGGCGCTCTCCGCCTCCACGCAAACATATCCGAGCGTGTTGCCGACCGTCATGCACAGGCGGCGGATGCTCTGCTCGTCATCCACAACCAGTAACCGTGTTTTCATCTCGTCGCTCATGGTTTTCCGAAGGTCTTCTCCACCGTCGCGATCAATTGCTGCACTCGAAACGGTTTCTCGATGCAGGGCGTCCCGCTTTGCGCCAGGAATGTCTGCGTTTCACTATTGGCCGTGTCCCCGCTGATCAAAATGATTCGCGACTTCAACTCCGGCCGGTTTTTCTGGATCCATTCATGCACTTCCGCGCCGTTTACCGCCCCCGGCATTCGAATGTCGGAGATTACCCCGGCATACCGCCCGTTGGAAAGCTGCTTCAGCCCTTCCTCCCCCGAGGAGGCATCCACCACCGCGTATCCGCGCCGCTCCAGCGCCGCGCGCAAAAACGCAATCACGGAGGGCTCGTCCTCAATCAGCAGAATAGGCAGCTTGGTGGTAAGAGCCGGCCCAGGGTTCATCGCCCCGCCTCCTTTGCAGCCGCGGCCGCCAGCGCGCTTTCCGTCGCCACGGGAATGCGCACCACAAACGTGCTTCCCGCGCCATCTTCATTGTTCCAGCATTGAATCTCGCCGCCATGCGCGCGCACTATCCCATAGCAAATGCTCAATCCCAGGCCGGTACCTTTTCCCGCTTGTTTCGTCGTGTAGAACGGATCAAAAATCCGTTGTGGGTCCGCGATTCCCGTGCCGTTGTCGCTGATGGCTACCTCAATCATTTCCCCTAGCCGCCGCGTGAGAATCTTGATCCGGCCGCGTCGCCCTGTCTCCTGCACCGCATCATAGGCGTTGTTCAGGATGTTCAGGAAGACTTGCTGCAACTGCTGTACGTCTCCCAAAGCCGGCGGTAGCCCTTCTTCAAACTCCTCGGTCACTTCCACGCCGTGGCTCGCAAAATCGTAGCTACGCAACTTGATGGTCTGCCGCAGAACACCATGGACTTGCACCAATTCGCGTTGCACCGGACGCTGCCGTGCGAAGCTGAGCAAATCCTGAACGATGTCTTTCGTCCGCTGGGTTTCCTGCAGAATGATCTTCAAATCCTCTTGCGCGGACGCGGGCACTTCCGGATTCTCCAGCAGCAAATCCGTAAAACCAAGAATCGCTGCCAGCGGGTTGTTCACTTCATGCGCCACTCCGGAAACCAGCCGGCCGATGGTGGCCATTTTTTCGCTGTGCGCCAGCTTCGCTTGCAGCAACACGGCGTCGGTAATGTCAGTCATCACCACCACAACGCTGTTGACTGTATTCTGCTCGTCGCGCATCGGGCTCAAGCTAATGGAGAAATGCCCCATGGAGCCATCGCTTCGTTTCGCGCGCAATTCCAGGTTTTCCACTTGATGCCCGTTCGCCGTGGTCTCCAGCGCGGCATCGAAGTCCGCCTGGTGAGAAACCTCTACCCAGTCCACCAGCCGGTGACCGATCAACTCGCTCTCCTGATAGCCCGCTTCATAGCAGCGCCGGTTCGCGTAGCTGATTAATCCCGCGGTATCGAGCACCAGGATCATGCTCTGCGTGGTATTCAGGATTTTTTGGTTAAAGTCCCGCTCGCGCTGCAACTGGGCTTGAAACGATTTTTGCTCGGTCACGTCCAACATCAGCCCGCGAATCTGCACGATGCACCCTCGCGCGTCATGTACCGCAGTGATGTTCTGCAGCGTATGAAGCAGTGTGCCATCTTTCCGCCGGAGCGTTTCCTCGTAATTGCGCAAGACACCCTTTTCCGCCAGCGCCGTCAGGAATTTCTCGCGTGCCTCGGGGGCAGGATAGAGGTGCGGGCTTACGTCAGCCCGGAGTAATTCCTCGCGCGACGCATAACCCAGCATCCGCACCATCGCGTCATTCACGTCCAGGAATCTCCCCTCCGGCGTCGCAAAAAACAATCCTTCCTGAATGCTGTCAAACAGCTCGCGATACCGCCGCTCTGCTTCCCGCCGGTCGGTGATGTCCTTGAGGACATGGATAGTTCTCGAGTCGTCATCCGTTACTCCCGGAGTGCGCGACGTGGAAATCAGGAAAATTCGCTCCGGCGACGCGGCCACGTATTCTTCCCGCGTGCGCTGCGTATCGCGGCAGAACGGGCACGGCAGGTCGCTTCCCGCCTCCGCAATCTGTCGCAGGCTGCTCATCGACTCGCCCACGAGCGCTACGGGCGGAACTCCCAGATACGACGCCAGCGATCGGTTAGTCCTCACAATTTTCCACGAGCGGTCGTGCACCACGATGTAATCGCTGATCGCGTCGATATCTTCCACCCACTGCCGCTTGGACCTCTCCAGTTGCGAAAAGCGCTGGAAGTTCTCGAGCGAAAGCGCCGCGTGGCTCGCCAGAGCCCGCAGAAGTCGTTTCTCCTCTGGTGTTAAAGTCTTTCTCTTGCGGAACAGACAAAGCGTTCCGAGTTTTTCCTTGTCGCTCGATGCGATTCGAACGAAAACCGCGGTCCCCGGTTCGTCCGCGCTCGCCAAGCTGGCGGCCATTTCCTTCGGAAGTGCGCGGGTTTCCATCTCGTTTCGAATCTCGCGCGCATTCGCGAGCAGCCATGCCGCAGAAGAGGGAGAAGTGGGCCCCCGCTTTCCCGGGATCTCATAGAATTCCGTGTCGCGGCCCCGGTACACGGCTACGGCGCCCCAAGAGGCATCCAGCATCTGGGCCGAGCGCAACGCGAACTGTTCAAGGAAGCGGGGAAGATGCCGGGATTGTGCTGCCTCGACCGCGAGATCCATCAACTCGTCCGCGTGACGAGCAGCGGCCGAACGCAGTGTCGCCTTTCCGGCTGAAGGAGTTCGCCCTCGTGATCGTGTAGCTTTCTCGGCGTTTAGTGACAAAGAGGGAAGTACCTTGCGTCTCCATTTGCGAGCGATGCCTAACCCGTAGTTTCCAACTTACCTGTTAGTCTCATTCTGAGTCAATGACCGCCCCGTACCGTGTTGCGAACTTGCCTACGGCTTCGGCACCTGGGAACCCCCGCGCTCGTCTCAGCCTGAGACCCCCCGCCATCCTGCCGCCGGTACCTGAGACTCGAAGCATCTTCTTTGCGTCGGTCGTATTTCCTCCAGCCTAAAGCTAACTCGCTCGCTGTCTATTGGTTATGGCGTTTCTTCGACGGCTGTTTGCAACTTCTTCCAGCAAAAGCTGCCATGGCATCCGACGTGCCTTTCTCCTGCCGGGGTATTTCTATCCTCAAAGGGGATGTGTTGATGAGATTCAGTAAGTTGAAGAAGTTGGCGCTCGCTGCAGGTGCGCTTCTCATTTTGTCAGGTGTTTCGGGGCGGGCACAGACCGGAAACACCGATGAATTAAAACGCAAAGTGAAGACCAAGGTCGCCCCGGTCTACCCGGAACTCGCGCGGCGGATGAATGTCGCCGGCAAGGTCAAGATCGAAGTAGTGATCAGCCCGGACGGACATGTCAAGACCACACGCGTGGTGGGGGGACATCCGTTGCTCGTGCAGGCCTGCCAGGATGCCCTGAAGGAATGGAAGTTCGCGGCAGCTCCGGAAGAAACGACGCAGATTGTGGAATTTGAGTTTCGTGCCGCTGAGTAGCATCTGGGGAGGGAAATAAACTTTTGGACGGACGCGGCGCAAACTCAGGCTGCTGATGATGGGAGTGGAGGCAATTCGCAATGACGATTGGAAAGAAGCTATACGCGGGTTTCGGCCTGATTCTGGCCATTTTCTGTGTCCTGATGATGGTGAATATCATTAGCGGTCTGGTGGCGAAATCGGCACGCAACAATGCCGGCATGGCCCTCGATAGCAAGACCACCATCGAGTCTGTGCGCAACCAGATCATGATGAACCGCCTCAACATGAACAACTTTCTCCTGAGCGGTGATCCCCGCGACGAAGAGAAGGTCAACAAGGGTCTTACCGACATGTCCGACCTCATCAAGCGCGGAGAAGCGCAGGTCGCCAACGATGCCGTCCACACCGCTCTGATTCAAGTCGAAAGCACCGAAGTGAGTTGGGCGGACAATTTCGCGAAGCCTTTGATTGCCAAGCGTCATCAAGTGGACTCCGGCGACGCCACTGTTTCTGACCTGCAGATTTTTTATCTTCAGAAGGATCCTTCCTCCTGGTTGGCCAAGTCTTCTTCCGTTCTCGATCAAACCAGCGACGAAATCTCCAAGTTCAAGGACCAAACCACGAAGTCCGCGGATACTGCCAGCAACGTCAGCCTTTTCCTGACCATCGGCGGCACTCTGATCGCGCTTGTAGCCGGCGTGTTGATCGCTTTCTACACGGCGCGCTCCATCAGCGAGCCCTTGAACCATCTCATGACCGTCACGCGAGAGATTGGTGACTCCGGCGACCTCGATCAGAACATTGATATTCATCGCAACGACGAAATCGGCGCTCTCGCCACCACGTTCAACAACATGGTGGCTTACCTAAAGGAGATGGCCAGCGTCTCCATGGCCGTTGCTGAAGGTGACCTGACGGTTGAAGTGGTTCCGCGCTCCAAGCGCGACACCCTTGGCAATGCTTTCGTGCGCATGTCCCATGGCTTGCAGCAGCTGGTGCGCTCCACCCGTGATTCCGCTGGTCAGGTTTCCGCCGGTTCCAATCAGGTGGCTGGAGCCGCGGACGAATCCGCCAAGGTCAGCGTGCAGGCCTCTTCGGCTATCGAGGAAGTCACCAGCACGATGCACGAAATGAGTATTAACGTGCAAAACGTGGTGAAGAATACCCAGGTCCAGGCTTCCAGCGTCGCGGAAACCTCCGCATCCATCGATCAGATGGTTACTTCGATTCAGCGCGTCGCGGACACGGCAAAAGTCCTGCTGGACATCGCCAACCGCTCGCGGGAAGAAGTCGTTAGCGGCATCCAGACCATGGAAAAGGCCACGGACGGCCTCAACCGCACCAACCAGGCCATTCAGTCTTCGGCGGAAATTATCAACATCCTTGGCCATCGCGCGGATGACATCGGCAAGATTATTGAAGTCATCGACGACCTGGCCGAGCAGACTAACCTGCTGGCGCTCAACGCGGCGATCGAGGCGGCGCGCGCCGGCGAACACGGCCTCGGGTTCGCCGTGGTCGCGGACGAAGTTCGCAAGCTGGCGGAAAAGTCCACGCAGTCCACAAAGGAAATTGCCGACCTCATTCAAAGCATCCAGCGCGAAGCACGCCAGGCCGTGGAAAACATGGAGCGCAGCACGCGCATTGTTGAGGAAGGCCTGAACCTCGGCAACGATCTCGGCTCCGCCTTGCACAAGATTTCCAACGTCGTTACCGAAGTCTACAAGTTCTCTCAGGAAATTGGCGCCGCTACCAATGAACAGTCCGTGGGTTCTGCGCAAATTGCCAAGGCCACCAGCCGGCTCACGGAAATCACTCAGGAAATTAACTCCGCGGTCGAAGAACAGGCTTCCGGCGCGCAAGCCGTTGTCCGAGCCATGGACAAGATGCGCGAACTGGTGCAGCAATCCGCTTCCAGCTCCACGGAGCTGTCTGCTGCTGCCGAACAAATGTTGAAGCTTTCCCGCAATTTGCTCGACAGCATGGACCGCTTTGCTCTTGACCGCAACGGCCAGCAGCGTCTTCACCGCGGAGAAGCCGGAGCTAAGCGCCGTGGTTCGGAGGAAGATCGCGAGCATGAGGTTGCATACGCCGAACTGGCGCGTTCCTAAGGGACCGGAGACTTTTTGATGGAAAAAGACCTTCAGGTAGTTGGTTTCCGGATCGGCAATGAAACGTACGGTGTGCGCATCGCCTCCGTGCGCGAGATTGTCCGCGTCCCGGAGATCACAACAGTGCCCAGTGCCCCCGACCTCATCGAGGGGGTTATAAACCTTCGCGGCAAAATCATTCCGGTGATGGACCTGCGCAAGCGCTTCGGTCAGGCGGAAATTCAACCCGACAAAAAGAACCGTATTCTCGTGGTTGAGTTGGAGAACAAACTGGTTGGACTGATCGTAAATGCAGCTTCCGAAGTGCTCAAGATTCCGCCGTCGGATATCGAAGCCCCCGGAACGGTTTTCGCCGAAGGCGAATCCGGTTACGTCACCGGCGTCGGCAAACTGAAGGGCCGCCTCATCATCCTTTTGGATATTTCAAAGCTCCTGCAGCGTCCCGAATACAAACGCCTCGAGGAGGTCGCGGAACCCGTCGCTACCGTCAGGTAATTCTTTTTCACTTTTGCTAACGGTCCGTCGTACACGCACGCCATGGGAACGATCACCACCGCCCAGATTCAACTCACGGAAGCGGAATTGAAGCTCCTGCAAACTTTGGTCTACCAGGAATGCGGCATGTTCTTTGATGAGCGCCGCTCCCATTTCTTGAAAGACCGCTTGCAGCGTCGCCTCAAAGCCTGCCAGCTCGATTCCTTTTATTCGTATTACCGCCTGTTGACCAGCAGAGAAGGACGCGCTGAGTTGGCTTTGCTGCTCGAAAATCTAACGGTCAACGAAACCAGTTTTTTCCGCAATAAGCCGCAGCTCGAACTTCTCCAGAAATCCGTACTCGAGGAGCTTCTTCGCCGCAAG
>Ga0066709_100004440_pt1 | contig 11199 bp, 8 predicted proteins | sample GraSoiAngelo_158_FD_79665 | JGI IMG/M metagenome (GOLD analysis project Ga0066709, IMG submission 79665) | Grasslands soil microbial communities from the Angelo Coastal Reserve, California, USA - 14_1009_16_30cm | ecosystem: Environmental > Terrestrial > Soil > Grasslands | place: USA... | reverse complement strand
TTGTCTGCGGCCTGCATCACTATCAGTCAAGTTCCCAAATGAGGCCATTGTTAAAAAGCTGTTCAGCTGTTTCGGCGTCGCCGCGTTCCTCGCCTGTGTGTGGGTGGTACGCGCCGGCGCGCAGCATCCCCGTGATCCGTTCATCGACCACAACGACAACGGCGAGACGATTCACGTGCTGCCGCCGCCTGCGGCAGTGCATTCACCGCGAGATACTCAGCCGACCGACGCGCCCGTCGTCAACGGTACGGCGGTCTTCCCACCAAGCTACGGCTCCGGGAACCTGAACGACCATGGCGGGCCCGAGATTCCCGACGCGCAGTTCCGCGCGATCTACTGGAACAGCAGCGTCGCGAACTCGACCGCGACGTCGCTCGGGTACGCGACCATCAAGGACCAGATCAACGGGTTCGCGAACGTGTTCTCGGACGGCGGCAACTGGGACAACTCGCCGACCGACGACTACACCATCGTGCAGCAGTACGGATCGAGCAATCCGATTTCTGCGCTGCTGCCGAACGCGGGCTTCCGGGTGGACACGCAGGCGGCGAAGAATCGGATCTCCGACTCGGGAATCCGCAGCTACCTGGCGTCGTTGTTCAACGCCGGCCTGGAGACGCCGACCGCGTCGACGATCTACGGCGTGTACTTCCCGCACGGCATGCGCATCTCGCTGCAAGGCGGCGTTTCGTGCAGCAGCTTCTGCGGGTATCACAGCAACTTCAACTACAACGGGATCTCGATCAAGTACGCGGTGTTCCCGTATACGGACTGCAATGCGTGCTCGCTGACGGGCAAGACGGTCGCGGACATCCTGACGATCGTCACGAGCCATGAGATCCGGGAAGCGGTCACCGACTCGCTCGGCAGCGCGTGGTACGACGCGAGCGGCTACGAGGCGGACGACAAGTGCGCGTGGCACAACCTCTATCAGATGACGAACGGCGGCTTCTGGGTGCAGCCGGAATACTCGAACGGCGGCACCAGGACCGCCTCCGGCTTCACCGCGACGTACCCGGGCCCCGGCTGCGTCGTTCCCAATCGATAGAACGCCGCACGCGTGTCGCGGAAACACGAACGCCGCTCTTCCAGGTCACTGGAGAGCGGCGTTTTCATTTGGTCGCAATCGCGGCGGCGCGACTGAGGACTCAAATGAGCCGGAGCAGCGACGCCAGGATGGCCGACATCGACGGCCGGAACTCCGCCCGTCGGCGCGGTCTCGCGCCGCGCGGCGCCCACGCCGCGAGGTCGAGATTGAACAGGAGATCGCGCGCCGACTGGAACCTGGCCTCGCGATCCTTCTCAAGGCAGTGCCGGATCACCCGCTCGAGTTCCGGTGGCACGTCGTGGCCCGGCCGCAGCCCCGGCGCCTCGTCTTTCAGGATCGCGCCGAGCGTCTCGATCGCCGAGTCGCCGTGGAACGGCGGATTCCCCGAGAGCATCTCGTACAGGATCACGCCGAGGCTGAAGAGGTCGGAGCGCTCGTCGAGTTCCTTGCCGCGGATCTGTTCCGGCGACATGTAGCCGACGGTTCCCATCAACGTGCCCGGGCGCGTGGACGCCGACGGATTCTGCAGCAGCTCGATCGCCTGCTGGCGGCATTTCGCCAGGCCGAAGTCCAGAATCTTCACGCGCTCTCCCTGCGCGATGAAGATGTTCTCCGGCTTGAGATCGCGATGGACCACGCCGAGCTGGTGCGCGGCGACGAGCCCGTCGGTGACCTGCCGGGCGAAGTGCAGCGCGAGGTCGATCTTGAGCGCGCCGTCCTTCAGCCGCGCGCGCAGCGTCTCCCCCTGCAGCAACTCCGAGACGACGAACGGCGTGCCGTCGTGCGACCCGACATCGTAGACCGTGACGATGTTGGGGTGATTGATGAGCGCGCCCGTCCGCGCCTCGCGCGCGAACCGCGCGTAGTGTTCTTCGGTGGCGGGCAGGCTCGGGGCCAGCACCTTCAGCGCGACGTCGCGGTCGAGCCGCGTGTCGTGCGCCCGGTAGACCTCGCCCATCCCACCCTTCCCGATCAGGTCCTCCACCTGATACGGGCCCAGCTGGGACCCGGTGGTGACGTTCATAACTGTGCTCGCAGGCTGACGCGGGGAATCCCCGTCACATTTGTCATAACGACCCGCCTCGACCGCGCGAACAGGTGTTCTTTCGCCCCCGTGTCGTCGTTATGACCAAATGAGGGGATGGGGTGCGCACAGCTGTAAAGGCACGCCGCGTAAGCGCGGCTATCGCAATGACGGGCTTGAACATGGCGCTTCAAACCCACGCGGGGAACCTTTATGATACGGGCCAGTCCCGGCCCCGTCCCGGGTGGCCGGCCTCCATGGATCATCCCGACTCGCGTCCACGGGGTCTCGAAACGACCCTGGATCTGGTGCAGCTTGCGAAGGGCGGCGACCAGGCCGCGCTCGAGCGGCTGCTGGCGCGCTGTCTGCCGCCGCTGCGCCGCTGGGCGAGCGGGCGCCTGCCCCGCTGGACCCGCGATCTGATGGACACCGACGACCTCGTGCAGGAAACGGTGTTCCGCGCGGTCAACCGGATCGGCGCATTCGAGCCGCGCCACGAGGGCGCGCTCCAGGCCTATCTGCGACAAGCCGTCATGAACCGCATCCGCGACGAAGTGCGCCGCAAGATGCGGACGCCGGCGCAGGAATCCCTCGATGATCGCCACGAGCACCAGGCCGCATCGCCGCTCGACGAAGCGATCGGCCACGAAGCCGTCGAGCGGTACGAGGCGGCGCTCTCACGTCTTCGCCCCGAGGACCGCGAGGCGATCATCGCGCGCGTGGAAATGGAATCGAGCTACGACGCCGTCGCGCAGGCGCTCGGGAAACCGTCGCCCGACGCGGCGCGGATGGCCGTGAGCCGCGCGCTGGTCAGGCTCGCGGAGGAGATGAGCCGTGGCGTCTGAAGCCGCGCTGCTGTCGCTCGCCGAATCGATCGCCGACGGCCAGGCGATCGACTGGAACGCCGTCGAGTCGCAGGCGGGCGCCGACGACCGCGCCGTTCTGCGCCAGCTGCGCATCGTCGCCGAGCTGGCGCAACTGCACCGCAGCCTTCCGGCCGGCGGGCCCGAGACGACGCATCGCGAGCGGCGGCGCGATGCGGCCGGCGCGCCGGCCATCGGCAACTGGGGACAGCTCGAGTTGATCGAGCTGCTGGGGCGCGGAAGTTTCGGGGACGTCTACCGCGCGTGGGACCGCGAGCTCGAACGTGACGTCGCGCTGAAGTTGTTGCGCAGCGACGATCCGCACGTCGATCCGCTGACGTCGCGCGTCGCGGCCGAGGGCCGGCTGCTCGCGCGCGTTCGCCATCCGAACGTCGTCACCGTCTACGGCGTCGCGAAGCATGACGGGCGCGTCGGGTTGTGGATGGAGCTGTTGCGCGGCGAAACGCTCGAGGAGCAGCTCCGCGCGCAGGGTCCGCTCGGCGCGAAGGAAGCCGCGATCGTCGGCGTCGAGCTGTGCCGCGCGCTCGCGGCGATCCACGGCGCCGGTCTCGTGCACCGCGACGTCAAGGCGCAGAACGTGATGCGCGAGCAGGGGGGCCGGATCGTCCTGATGGATCTCGGCACCGGACGCGAAATCGACGCGCTGTCCACGGATGTCGCCGGCACGCCGCTGTACCTCGCGCCGGAGATTTTCACGGGCGAGCCCGCGAGCGCGCGAACGGACGTCTACAGTCTCGGCGTCCTCCTGTATCGTCTCGGCACGGGATCGTTCCCGGTCCGCGCCGGGACGCTCGATGAACTCAAGGCGGCGCATGCGGCGGGCAAGGCCGCCTCCCTGCGCGATGCCCGCCCGGATCTGCCCGCCGCGTTCGTCCGCGTGATCGAGCGCGCGACCGCGCGGGAGCCGGAGCGCCGCTTTGCGACCGCGGGAGAAATGGAGGCGGCGCTCGGGGAGGCGATGGACGCGCCGCATTCGCCGGTGACGTTGCCCGCCGTCGAGCCCGCGCCGATCCCGCGGCCGCGATCGTGGCGCGCCTGGGCGGCGCTCGCCGCGACGGCCGTTCTCGTCGCCGCGGCGGTGACGGTCGCCCCACGATTCGCGCGCGGTCCCGCCGCGGTGGACGCGAAGCCGAATGCGGTCGCGGTGCTCCCGCTGCGCTTCATCTCGGGCGAAGCGGACGCGCCGTACCTCGCGGACGCGCTCACGGATCAACTGATCACCACGCTCGGGCAGATTCATGCGCTCAGCGTGACGTCGCATCGATCGGTCCAGTCGTTCACGGGCCCGTCACGTCCGACGAACCAGGAGATCGCGCGCCGGCTCGGCGTGGGGACGATCATCGACGGGACCGTCGCGGTGCAGCGGCCGCCGGCGTCGGCGGCGGGAGACACGCCGCCGCGGGTGCGCATCAACATTCACGTGATTCGCGCGGGGAGCGACACGGATCTGTGGGCGGAGAGCTTCGAGCGTCCGCTGGGCGATCTGTTCGCGCTCGAGGCGGATGTCGCGCGGACCGTCGCGACGTACGTCCGCGCGGCGCTCACACAGGCGGAGTCGGCGCGGCTGACGAAGGCGCAGTCGTCGAACGCGACGGCGGAGCAGGCGTACTTCGAAGGGCTGTATCAGCTCGGGCGGCATCCGCACGGCGCGCAGGCGCGCGCCGCGCTGGAGTCGTTCCAGCGCGCGATCCGGCAGGATCCGTCGATGGCTGCCGCGCATGCGGCGGCGGCGCAGATTTATCTGCGGCTCGGGTTCGATGGCGAGATGACGCAGGCCGAGGCCCGCACATCCGCGCTGCCGTCGGCGCGCCGCGCCCTGGAGCTGGACGACCAGCTGGCGTCCGCGCACCTCGCGCTGGCGGACATCAGCTTCTATTACGACTGGGACTGGAAGGCGGCGGATGCGGAGTATCAGCGCGCGATTGCGCTGGACCCGAGCACCGCGGACGCGCAGACGCAGTACGCGCGGTACTTGTCGGCCGCGCAGCGGTTCCAGGAGGCCCAGGCGCACGCGTCGGCGGCCCGCGCGCTCGATCCGCTGTCGGCGGATGTCGCGCTGACCGACGGGTTGACGAAATACTATGCCCGACAGCTCGGGCCCGCCGCGAACGCGCTTCAGGATGCGATTCGTTTGGATTCGTCGTTCCCCGGCGCGTATTTCACCCTGGGAAGGATCCACGAAACGCAGGGGGATCTGAATGCGGCCGCACGGATGACCGGCCGGTCGCTGGAGCTGGCGGTCACGCCGGCACCCTCCTGGCGTGTGCAGGCGATCCGTCTCCAGGCGCTGCAAGGCCATCGCGACGAGGCGCGTCACGCGTTCGCCAGGCTTGCGGCGGAGCTGGCTGCGCAGCACAAGCGCATTGCGCCGCAGCACGAAGCCTATCTGCGGCTGGCGTTGGGCGAGCGCGATGCGGCTCTCGAGCTGCTCGGCCGTGCGCTGGCCGACCGCGACCCGGGGGTGCTGTGGATGGCCGTCGACCCGCGGCTCGACGCGCTGCACGGAGATCGCCGTTTCGCCGAGTTGCTCCGCGGCCTTGGCGCGCCCTAGTTCTTGACCGCCGCCACGGCCGCCGTTAGACTCACCCCACTTCAACAGAGGAGCGTCCCGTGGCGAAACGTCGATCCAGCAAGACCCGGTCCCGATCGGCCTCGCAACCTCCGTCGACGCGCAACGATGCCAAGCCGCCGACCGAGAAGATCAGGCTCAAGCCGGTCCTGCAGCAGATTGAGGTGAGTCTGGCGCAGCTGAAAAAGCTCGCACTCACGCCTCGCGTGGAGTACGCGCTCAAACAGCTGGAGCAGGGCCGAGTGGCGATTGCCGCCATCTGCACGTCCCAGGGCTGCGGTCCGGATATGGCGTTTCCGCCGGACGCCTAGCACGACGCGGTCAACCATCCACGTCCGCCGATCTCCGCACGTCGTGCTGTACTGGCGCGACGGCCGGATGATCGCTTACAACTACGCCACCGGCGTGATGGCGGCCGCAACGCCGGTGATGGCCGACGCGCTCGATTTCTGCGCGGAATGGCGGACGATCGAGGAGATCGCGCGTGTACTTGCCGCCGATGTCCCGGTCGTGCGCCGGCTGGTCGCCGCGCTGCGATCGCAATCGTTCCTGCACCAGAGAAACCAGGACGTCGATCCTCGCGAGCGCGCCATGACGCTCTTCGATCGATGGAACCCGGCCGCCGGCTTCTTTCACAGCGCGACGAAACGTGTCCGCTTCATCCGTGCGGGGCAGGCGAATCGTCTCTTACGTCGGCAAGCGCGGCACTGGCCGATGCCGTCTCCCGTCAAACATGTTGCCGGAGCGGCGCGCGTTCCGCTGCCGCGGCCCGACGCGCCTGCGGCGTTCACGCGCGTGCTGCTCGGACGGCGGACGTGGCGGCGGTTTTCACCGGCGCCGGTCGGCCGCGAGATGCTCGCCACGCTCTTGGCATTGTCCGTCGGAGTCCAGAAGTGGGTGTCCACCGAACACGGCGACGTCGCGCTCAAGACGTCCCCCTCGGGCGGCGCGCGCCATCCGATCGAGTGTTACGTCGTCGTCCGCCGCGTGACCGGTGTCAGGCCCGGCCTGTATCACTACGCCGCCGACGCGCACGCGCTCGAGCGGCTCCGCGGCGGCGACATGACCCCGCGTCTGCGCCGGTGGATGCCACAGAGCGGCTACTTCGCGCGCGCGGCATTCGTCCTCGCGTTCACCGCCGTGTTCGAACGTCAGTTGTGGCGCTATCCGTACGCGCGCGCTTATCGCGCCACGCTGATCGAGGCGGGCCACGTCTGCCAGACGTTCTGTCTCACCGCGACCGCGCTCGGCCTCGCGCCGTTCTGCCTGATGGGGCTGGCGGACGAGGAGATCGAACGCGATCTGAAGATCGACGGCATCACCGAGGCGGCGCTTTACGCGGCCGGCGCCGGCGTCCGGCCTCGCGGCGCCGTCCCGGACGGTCCGTCGCTTCCGCGCGGCGTGATCCCGGCGCGTTCGAATCCGCGAGTGCGGCCGAAGGGACTCTCGCGCCGCGCTCCGTCCAAAGCCAGACCTTCGTGACGTGTTCGGTTCACCCCCGGCCATCGTTAGAACAAGGGCTGGGTGTGAACATGGCACCTCAGAATCCCTTGGGGAAGCTCGCCGAGCCCCGTCCGCCGGACGGTCTCGAATCGACGCTCGACCTCGTGCGCCTCGCGAAGGCCGGAGACCGTGGCGCGCTCGAGCGTCTGCTGGCACGCTCCGTGCCTGCGCTGCGGCGATGGGCGAGCGGCCGCCTGCCGCGCTGGACGCGGGACCTCATGGACACCGACGATCTGGTACAGGAGACGGTGCTTCGTACGGTAAACAGGATCAACGACTTCGAGCCGCGGCACGAAGGAGCGCTGCTGGCGTACCTTCGCAAAGCCGTGATGAACCGGATTCGCGACGAAGTGGGGCGGAAGAAGCGGATGCCGGCGCAGCAGTCACTGGACGAGAACCACGCGGACCGGGGCGCCTCGCCGCTCGAGGAAGCGATCGGGCGTGAAGCCGTGGAGCGCTACGAGGCGGCGCTGACGCGGTTGCGCGACGAGGATCGCGAAGCGATCATTACGCGGGTGGAAATGGAATCGAGTTACGACGAGGTCGCGCAGGCGCTGGGAAAACCGTCGCCCGACGCGGCCAGGATGGCGGTCAGCCGCGCGCTGCTGCGGCTGGCCCGCGAGATGAACCGTGGCGTCTGAGACGGCACTGCTTGCTCTCGCGGAGTCGATTGCCGACGGCCGCGCGATCGACTGGGACGCCGTCGAATCGCAAGCCAGCGCGGAGGACCGCGGCGTCCTGCGGCAGCTTCGCGTCGTCGCCGGACTCGCCGAGCTGCATCGCAGCCTGCCGGCCGGGGAGCCGGCCGCGACGCCTCGAGAGCCGCGCCGGGATGCCATGGGATCGCCGGCGATCGGCAACTGGGGACCGCTCGCGCTTCGTGAGCTGCTCGGGCGCGGCACGTTCGGGGACGTGTACCGCGCGTGGGATCCGGAGCTCGAGCGCGACGTCGCGCTGAAGCTGCTGCGGACGGAGGATTCCGACGCGGATTCGTTGACGTCGCGGATCACGGCCGAGGGCCGATTGCTCGCGCGCCTTCGGCATCCCAACGTCGTCACCGTGTACGGAGTGGCGAAACACGACGGCCGCGTGGGGTTGTGGATGGAGCTGCTCGAGGGGGACACGCTCGAGGAGCAGCTGCGCACGCGGGGGCCGCTCGGGGCCAAGGAAGCCGCGATCGTCGGCGTCGAGTTGTGCCGCGCGCTCGCGGCCGTTCACGGCGGCGGTCTGGTCCATCGCGACGTGAAAGCGCAGAACGTCATGCGCGAGCACGGCGGCCGCATCGTGCTGATGGATCTCGGCACCGGACAGGAGAGCGAGCGTCCGGCTTCCGCCGGCGCCGGCGATCTCGCCGGCACGCCGTTGTATCTCGCGCCGGAGATTTTGCGGGGCGGGCCGGCCAGCGCTCGCACGGATCTCTACAGTCTCGGCGTCCTGCTGTATCGCCTCGTCACGAAATCGTTCCCCATCCGTGCGACGAGGATGGACGAGCTGATCGCGCGGCATGCGGAAGGAAAGGCCGTCGCCGTCCGCGACGCGCGCCCGGATCTGCCGCCCGCCTTCGTGCGCGTGATCGACCGCGCGACGTCGCCGGATCCGGAACGGCGCTACGCGAGCGCCGGTGCGCTCGAAGGGGATCTCGCCCACGCGCTCGACGATGCGGCGAAGGCGGAACGCGAGCCGGTGGCTGCGCCGCCATCCGGGCAACCGCGACGATTCACGACGTCGCGCGGCGTTCTCGCCTTGGCGGCGCTGGCCATCGTCGTCACGCTGGCGTTGACGCTGTGGCCGTCAGCTCCGTGGCGGCGCACCCCGCCGGCGCTGCCGGCGCATCCCATCGTCGCGGTGCTGCCGTTCGAGAACCTGTCGCACGATGCCAATCAGGATTACTTCGCGCTCGGTCTGACCGACGAGGTGATCGCGACGCTCGCGCGCCTCGACGGCCTGAACGTGATCGCCGCGACGTCCGTCATGAGGTTTCGCGATTCGCGGGCGTCGGTGAGCGAGATCGCACGCGCCCTGAATGCGGACGCGCTCGTCGAGGGATCGGTGATCATCGATGCCAGCGATCCCGCGCGAAAGAGGGTACGCGTCAATGCGCGGCTGATCCATGCCGGGACCGGCGGATCGATTTGGAGCGACTCGTTCGAGGACACGCTGATGGACCTGCTGCCGCTCCAGAGCCGGATCGCGAAAGCCGTAGCCACTGGCGTCAACCCGCGTCTGAACCCGCAACAGGAACGAGCGTTCGCGCCGGACGGTCGATCCGAGCCGGTCCTCCAGGAAGCCGCGATCGATTTATATCTGCGCGGCCGCCAGCACTGGAATACACGCTCCAACGAAGGGCTCAGGCTGAGCGTCCGGTACTTCAACGAGGCGATCGAGCGCGAGAAGAACTACGCGCGCGCGTACGCCGGGCTCGCGGACGCATATGCGCTGCTCGGCATCTATGGATTCGCGGCGCCGTCGGATACGTACGAACCGGCAACGGCCGCCGCCACGCGCGCGCTCGAGTTGGACCCGTCTCTGGCGGAGGCGCACGCGTCGCTTGCGCTCATCCGGATGCAGCGCCTCGAATGGATGGCCGCGGAGGCGAGCTTCAAGCGCGCGCTCGCATTGAATCCGAGCTACGCGAGCGCGCACCACTGGTATGCGGCATTCCTGTCGCGCCGTGGAGACCTGAAGGGCGCGTTGGCCGAGATTGACCGTGCCGTCACGCTCGATCCTCTTTCGAAGAGCGTCCTCGCAGAACGCGGGACGCTGCTCCTGTTCGCGCGACGTCCGGACGACGCCATCGCGGTCGTCGATCGCGTCCTTCGCGACAACCCGGATTTCGCGCGGGCTCACAGCCTGATCGCCGACGCCTATCTCCAGAAGCGTGAGTACGATCGCGCGATTGCCGAGGTGACGCAGGCGGCCGCCCTCGGCGACCGCAGTCTCGAACTGCGCGCGCATACCGGGTTCATTTACGCCGCCGCGGGCCGCCGGAACGACGCGCAGAGAATTGCCGAGGAGTTGATAGCGCAGGCGCAACGGAAGGCCGACCGCGCCGCCGGCGGCGTCGCGGTCGTCTACGCCGGGCTCGGCGACAGGAACCGCGCATTCGAATGGCTCGAGCGGGCCTGGGACGTCCGGGACCCCTGGCTGGCGTATCTCCAATTCGATCCGCGCTGGGACATCCTCCGATCGGACCCGCGCTTCCAAACACTGCTTGCGAAGGTGAACGCGTCAAGGTAGTGTATCGGCCGTCTCCGGTCAGACGATCTGGTCCAGCTTCGCGGAGGGAAGCGGATGGCCGACAAACTGAGCGCCTTTCTTGTCGATGTTGCAGAGGACCCCAACCGTCTCGCGCAGTTCTCGGCGAATGCCCGGCGCGAGCTCGATCGCGCCGGTTTGACCGACGCGCAGAAGACCGCCGTGCTGACGCGCGACTCGCGGAAGGTCCGCGCCGCGCTCGGCACGTGGGCGCTGGCCGCCAACGATGACGTGCTCGAGGTGCCCGGTCCGCCGCCGCCGCCGCCCCCGACATCCCCGCCGCCTCGCCGGAAGCCGCCAGCGAAGCGGAAGCCGCCAAAGAAGAAGCGGCCGCCGAAGAGGAAGAGACCGAGGAGACCGCCGAAGCGCCCCACCCGCAGGAAGCGGGCGCCGTCCCGTCCGTCGCGGAAAAAGCGTTGAGCGGCGCGCGCCGCGGCTCGCTGGTCGTCGTCGGCACCGGGATCAGCCTGGTCGGCCAGATGACCCTGGAGGCCCTGGCGCGCGTGAAACGCGCGGACGCGGTCTATTTCGTCGTCACGAATCCCGCCACGGAAGCGTGGATCAAGCGGCTCAAACCATCTGCCGTGTCGCTGGAGGACTGCTACGCGGAAGGCAGGCACCGCGCGCACACGTACCGCGACATGGCGGACCGTATCCTCGACGCCGTCCGCGCCGGCAAGCAGGTCTGCGCCGTCTTCTACGGGCACCCGGGCGTGTTCGTCCGTCCGTCGCACGACGCGATCCGTCGCGCGCGGCGTGAAGGGTTCCGCGCGACGATGCTGCCCGGCGTGTCGGCGGAGGCGTGTTTGTTCGCCGATCTCGGCGTGAATCCGGGGCGGGCCGGCTGCCAGAGCTTCGAGGCGACCGACTTCCTGGTGTTCCGCCGGCGGTTCGATCCCGGCCCCGCGCTGATCCT
>Ga0066709_100004439_pt1 | contig 11199 bp, 10 predicted proteins | sample GraSoiAngelo_158_FD_79665 | JGI IMG/M metagenome (GOLD analysis project Ga0066709, IMG submission 79665) | Grasslands soil microbial communities from the Angelo Coastal Reserve, California, USA - 14_1009_16_30cm | ecosystem: Environmental > Terrestrial > Soil > Grasslands | place: USA... | reverse complement strand
TTTATGGCGCCCAATGTGCGCATCCCTGTCAACCCTTCGACTTTCAGCACTAGCCTCACTCTACCGCTGCCGGGCCGACATTTATAGCCGTACCAGGTGGTTGAGGCAGTGCATACGCGACGTGAGGACGCTGACCAAGAGACTACGTCAGCCCTGAGGACCAGCGAAGAGCGCCTTGGTGGCGTCAGCATTCCCCCCGAGGCGCTCGAGCGGATTTCCGAACTGATGTCGCCGGGTGCCTCGCTCGTCATCTCCGACCAGGGGCTTGGGCCCGAGACCGGCAAGGGCACGGACTTCATCGTGCTGACGCGCTGATCGGGCTACGCCAATACATCCACCTGTAGTCGCCATGCCCGGCGCGCCCGCCCGAACACCGGCGAGCTTCGTCACTTAGTGAGAGCGCTGTCGCGCGTGGACGCCAGAAATCGCGTTCGACTGATCGGCCGACGCCGCCGGCGCGGCGCACGCGCCTCCTCCGCGTTGATTGCTGCGAATAGCTTCTCCATGGCGCGCGCTGACGGTGCGCCGAGTGCCTCGTTTAGGCGGGTCGTCTCCGCAAGCTCTCGGCGAACCAACTCATAACGCTGTGCGAGTTCGCGGTCGCCCGCGAGCGCCTGCTCGACGCGCTCGGCATCCCGGCCGCTTAGTGTCCCCATCGCATACCATGGCAGTAGCTCCTCGATCTCATGCCGCCCTGGCTGTTTATTGATCGCCGTCATGGCCACCTCATTCGATTTCTTCCGCGTTGAGCAGCTCCGCTCGCGCGTAAGACATGCCTGCTTGGTAGACCCCACGCCATCGAAGATTGTGATTGCCCCGCGACTGCGCCGAAATTGTCCGGTGCTGTGCCCTATTTGCCACATGGTCCGTTCGCGCTGGGCGATTTCGATCCGCAGAACACCAAAGTGAAAACCGCCTCTGCACTCCGCAACGCAGTCGTACCTTCCGTCCTTACCGGCTCCCGGTACCTTCTTTTGCCGCCATTGTCCGGCCTGTTTGTTAAAACGAGGTGAGTGGTCGCTTGTAATTTCAGGTTCGGTTAATGAGCCGGCCCATGTACATGTGCGTCCGGTCCGTCGGCTTTTCATTTTCGTCGAAAGTCTCGTAGGTCGAGAGGCGCAATCCAAAACTCACGCTCGCGTTGCGGACTACGGCAAGACGCGTCGGGCTGAGTCTTGCGATCGCGGCCTTACCGTTCCTGGTTGCGACGATCGCCACCGCCCGCTGGGGCGACCGCAGCCTGTGGCCGCCCGCGCCGGGCGCGCCGACCACCGACGTCTCTATCGTCAGTCATGGCCGCCTTGTGGAGAGTGAAAAGCCTACTGCGTCACCGCAGCGATCGCTCGAAACTCGCGCCACGCTGCACACGACCCCTTGCGATAGGGTTCGAGCTCCCATCCCTCCAGTGACAACCCCCCGGTTTGCGACAGGTTCTAGAAAGAAGAAAAAAAGAGCTATCGGTACGTTCCCCGACGTAGACTTACGGATATTGTGCTAGACTAAGAAATCACCGACCGCGGCACTGACCCAGGCATCGGTGGCTGAGAGACCAATCGCGCTCCCGCCTGTTACCAGGGAGCGCGCCATGCCCATCACCCCATTCCTTGACGGCGAGCGATTCGACTTAGAGGGCGAGCGCGTCCTACGCATTGCATTCGAAATGGTCTGCATCGGTCTGCGGACTGGAGACTGCGACGACGGCGTCAAACAAGCAATCGCCACGAAGCTCATCGCGCTTGCCAAAACAGGTGAACGCAACCCCGATATTTTGTGCGAAGGGGTATTGAAGGACATTCGCACCCCCCAACAATGGGCCGCTTCAGAAGCTGCGCGGTCTTCGGTACTAAGCGACCCCACCTGAGGACTGTTCAGCCGGGGACGGGTTGCCTCGGCCAGCGCATGGTCACGCCTCCCAGCTCCTAGCAAATGCCTGCATAGCGGCCTGGCGTGTTGCCTCATATCCGTGCGCAGGCGTTCGGTCCTCGTGATCCCGGTAAGAAGTCAGTATCCACATCCAGGGTGTCCCAATAGGCGACGCGGTCGCTTCAAAAATGCGTCCGATGACTGTTCCGTCAGCAGCGACGACGTCGTAATCCTCATCGCCCCGAGCGCCGGCGCGAAGCGGCTCGTGCGCGGTTGCCAATAAAAAGGACGACCTCCACACCGGAGGCCGTCCTCACCTCTCACTCCGTTCAGTTCATCAGACGTTGATGATCGCGATGATCCTGTGGTTGCGATCAACGACGATGATCTGATCGCCGACGACAAAGTACATGTGCCCGCGCCACTCGGGATGGATCTTGATGAGCGGCGGGGGAACCGCCACCACATGCACGTTACTTGGCACGGCGGTGCCAACGCTGACGGCGAAGTTGGCGTTGTTGACGCGGGGCACATTGCTGCCGGTCAACACCGTCTGCCGAATCTCCGTGCGTTGCTCCGTGGTCAGGCTGACGCTGCCGCCCGCCTGGCCTTGTTGCGCTTGACCTTGTTGCGCTTGACCTTGTTGCGCTTGACCTTGTTGCGCTTGACTTTGTTGCGCTTGACCTTGCTGCGCCTGTCCCTGCTGCGGAGCCTGGCTTGGTTGAGCCTGGCTTGGCTGAGCCTGCCCTGGCTGACTGGACTGACCCCGTTGCGGCGCTTGACCGGTCTGGCCTTGCTGACCCTCTTGGCGTTGTGGAGCCTGACCAGTGGTCTGATCTCGCTGCTGCTGGCCCTGCTGCTGGGATTGTCCCTGCTTGCCCTGCTCATGCTGGCCCTGTTTGCTCTGGTCACGCTGCCCTTGCTGCGCCTGGCCTGTTGTTTGGTCCCGCTTGCTTTGCCCCTGACTGCGCTGCTCGGGTTGACCCTGCTTGCTCTGGTCTTGCTGGCCCTGCTGAGCCTGGCCGGTTGTCTGATCCCGCTGGCCTTGGTCACGCTGGGCTTGACCTTGCTTACCCTGCTCTCGCTGCCCCTGCTTGGTTTGGCCCTGCTGCGGAGCCTGCGCCTGACCTTGCTGGTCTTGGCCTCGCTGGGCCTGGCCTGTTGTCTGGTCGCGCTTGCTCTGGCCTTCGTTGCGCTGCCCGGCTTGGCCCTGCTTGCTTAGCTCTTGCTGGCCCTGAGCTTGACCTTGCTTGCTCTGGTCCTGCTGGCCCTGCTTCGCTTGGCCACTCGTCTGCTCGCGCTCACTGCGCTGCTGAGACTGACCTTGCTTGCTCTGCTCTCCGCGTTGCGCTTGGCCGGCGCGCTCCATCTGCGCGCCGCCCTGGGCGCCACCGCTGGATTGCCCGCCGGATTTGCCCCCCGGCATCTCCTGGGCTGACGCTACGGCAAATCCTGCCAATAACGCAGCCGTGCTGGCTAGCAGCTTCTTCCTCATGGAATCGTCCTCTTCTTCTTCACGGTTCTCACCCCGTGCGCACCCATGCGCATTGGTTCAGGGGAAAACGACGTGGATGCTGCACAGTTCCGGCGGTGCACTCGGTTTCAGTGCGGCAACTCGGTCGATTGTGTGGAACCAAATTTTTGCAAGCGATCCTTGGAAATACCGCGAGGTTGGTGCAGTGCAAAACGATGAGCGATTTCATCCTCGTGAGACCCCCCACCGGATTGGAGTGGCCGCTTCTCTAAAGTCTGTGGTGGATTTCACTCATTTTGATGTCTCTGACACTGGATCGGAAGGTAACATTGCGCGATTCGAGGAGGCAGCGTGATGAACCGAGCCCAGCCAAAGTCCTCGCCGACGGATCAACATGCGAGAAGCATTGCAGCTGCGATCGCCAAGGGCCGGCCGCCTGCGCTCACGCCTGAGCTCGATCGGTACTTCGAAAGCTCCCCGCGCGACATCTTTGTCGCCTTTGAGGGCGTCGCTCGCCACATGCCTCCAGGAGGCCACGATGAGACGCTTGCCCTCGGTTATTTGTTTTTGCTGCAGCAGTTACTCGAGCGCCTGCGCTACCGCACCGACCGCGGGTACGCGGACGCGGCCCGTCTGATCGCGGATTTTCAGGCCGATGTCGCCGCGCGAGTAGAGGCGGGACAGATAGATGGGCACATGCTAGCCTACGTGGGAGGGGCGCTGCATCAGTCAAAAATCCCGGCTTCGCCGGAGCTCGCCAAGGCGTCGGCGAGGCAGCACGTCAATGACCGCGAGGGCGGACCCCTTCCCGACGATGTCCACGCCGCTCTCGCAGGTCTCCTTGAAGCCTGCGGGGATGATCCGTTTGGGCTTGTCGGCTCGCTGGTCGAATTCGGCCATGCCATGCCAGCGGAGAACCGCGGTGCTCTGGCCGCCGGGCTTGCACTGTGCGGTGCATCTGCCACGCGAGGTGCTGCGGTCCTGCTCCTGCTCGATCCCAATCGGGTTGTCCGCCGCGCGGTTGCCGGAGCGCTTGCTACGGTCGCCTCCTCGCTATCGCCGACGGAGGTTCGGCGCTTGGTCGCAATGCGCAATTGGCGGCCCGAGAATGAGCGAGCCGAAGTCGACGGCATCGTTCGCAAGGCGCGCGCGGCCGGGGTCGATTGCGCGCAATGGGAGGTGGGCAGTACCGAAACGATTCTCGCTACTGCCATCGATGGTGCCGCAACTCAAGGATTCTTGCTGGTGTCACCGGCGGGCCGAAAAAAACGGATCTCGTCGATCCTGACCAAGGACGGGGTCGCAGATGCTTGGAGCGGCGAGCCGGAATCACGTCGTCGCATCGAGGCGACACTCGCCGACTCTGGCATGGACGCTCCGATGCTTGCCGTATCCCGGTCCTATCTCGACCGTGTCTTGTCGCACCAACTGGCGCTCAGTGTGGAGAGAGGGGCACCACCGCCGCTCGGCCTGCTCCAGGTTGCCGAGACGCTCGGCGGCGTCGACTGGCAACCCGCGCGCATGGACTTCGGCGAAACGCTAGCCCGACTTATTGCCGAGATCCCCGAGGCGATGCGTGGAGACACGGCGATCGAAACGATGTTGCGAAAAAGCGGCGAGCTAGCCGACCTCGAGGCGGTCGCGCAGTCCTGGTTCGAGGACGGTCCTGACATTGTGCAGGCGATAGCAGGCGCACGCGCCCGCAATCGAGCAAAGGTCGTCACCTATCTTTTGCAGAGCGTCATTGCGCGGCATCGTGACGAATGGGCCGACCTGCTATTGCGGACGGCGTTGTGGATGCGCGAGGCGCCTCTCGAACTCAATTTGTGTTGGCGCGAGCTCGCGATCGTTGCCAAGGCGCTCGCCGACGGGCGAGACATGGCCGAGATTGGATTAATGCGCGATATCGCACAGCGGACCCTCGCAGTACTCGCCAACGACCGGCGCAGGTGATTTCGCAAGAATGTCCTCGAGTAGGGAGGCGGTGCAAAATGCGCCGTCGCCGCGTCCGTTTCACCGTGCCAAGCGCGAGGCAGTTGCTGGAGTGGTCGCCGCGGGATCATCCTTCGGATAGGCAGAAAATCGTGGCCAATTCCTGCCCTCTCAGCAATGCGCCTCGATGACCAAGCGCCCGCGCAAGAAACGCTGCTGAGATCCTGGCACTAGTCGCCCGCTTCAACCAATTTGAAAGGATTTAGTGATCCGCTTCGTCGCCAACGACTGGCGCCGCTCAATGCGATCATCGGGCTCACCGACGTGTTGGTCACCAACGCGGCACGGTTCGGCACAGAAAGAGTGGCGGAACCGTTGCGCCGTGTGAATGCCGCCGGGACCCACCTCCTTGGCCTCATCAACCAGGTGCTCGACCTCTCAAAGATCGAAGCCGGCAAGCTCGAACTCAATCCCGCGACCGTGAAACTGGCGCCGCTGATCGAAGAGGTCATCGGCACCGCGCGTCAGCTCGCCGAGCAGAACAAGAACCGGCTCGTCGTCGAAGCGCAGGAGAACCTCGGCGCGCTGACCGTAGACCCGATGCGGCTGCGGCAGATCCTGCTCAACCTGCTGAGCAACGCCTGCAAGTTCACCAAGGACGGCGAGGTCGCCCTGCGGGCGCGCCGGGTCGGCAACGGCCGCGGCTGGATTGAACTTTCCGTCGCCGACACCGGCATGGGTATGACACCGGAGCAGCAGGCGAAGCTGTTCGAGGAGTTCAGCCAAGCCGATACCTCAACCCCGCAGCGCTTCGGCGGCACCGGGCTCGGCCTTGCCATCGCCCGCAAGCTCGCGCGCATGATGGGTCAGCGAGCTTTCGACGGACTGGCCAGATCGCGTCGAACGATTGTCTGACAAGCTCAGTTTGTTCAGGCGTCGTTATACAACGCGATCATCCGACGATTCGTCCGTCGCACTATCTGCGTTGCCAGGCTGTACCCATCCCGTCGCCGGATCGAACGCGATGGCGCGTCGCCCGAGCGGCTGGGTCGCGGGAGAAATATCGCACTTTAGAAACTGGCCTTTGCCAGCGGCGCCGACGAAGTCGCCGCCCTCGGCGACGACTTCTCCGCGCACCAGCGTGGTGATCGGCCAGCCTGTGATCGTTCTGCCTTCGTAGGGCGTGTAATCCATCGCGTCGTGGATCATCGATTGCTTGATGGTTACTTCCTTGTGCGGATCCCAGATCGCCAGATCGGCGTCGCTGCCGACCGCGATGGTGCCCTTGCGCGGATAAAGACCGTAAAGCTTCGCGGCGTTGGTCGCGGTCAGCGCGACGAATTTTGGAAGATCGATGCGGCCCTTACCGACGCCTTCCGAAAAAAGAAGTGCGGTCCGTACTTCGAGGCCGGGAACGCCATTCGCCACTTTCTTGAACGGCGCATTTCGGCCATGCTTCATCTTCCCTTCCGCATCATTGTAACGGTACCCGGCGTGATCGGACGAGAAGACGTCGAACACGCCGGTCACAAGCCCTTGCCAGATCACCTCCTGGTTGGCCTTATCACGGGGTGGGGGGCTGCACATGTATTTCGCGCCCTCAAAACCCGCTCGGTCGAGATCGTCCGCGGTCAGGAAGAGGTATTGTGGGCAGGTCTCGCCGTAGACCTTGAGACCGCGCGCTTTGGCTAAACGGATTTGCTCCATCGCCTCGCGTGCAGAGACGTGCACAATCAGGATCGGCACGTCGACCAGCTCGGCCAATGAGATCGCTCGCGACGTCGCCTCGCGCTCAGCGATCGGCGCATGCGCAATGCCATGAAAGCGCGGTGCGGTGTGGCCTGCCGCGAGCAGTTTTTCACTCAGCCACGAGATCACGTCATGGTTCTCCGCATGAACCATGACGAGCGCGCGATCGCGCCGCGCCGTGGACAGCACCTCGAGAATCTGCCGATCGTCGAGCTTGAGCGCGTCATAGGTCGTGTAGATCTTGAACGACGTGTAGCCGGCCTTGATCAGCGCCGGCAGCTCCTGGCCGGTGACCTGCTCGGTCGGATCGGAAATGATCAGGTGGAACGCGTAGTCGACAGCGGCCTTGGGGTCCGCGCAGGCGTGATAGTCCTTAACCACCTGCCGTAGCGACATGCCGCGATATTGCGCGGCGAAGGGAATAACGGTGGTAGTGCCGCCGCAAGCTGCCGAGCGCGTGGCGGTGAAGAAGTCGTCCGCCGTCATGACACCCATGGAGGATCGCTGCTCGATGTGACAGTGGCTGTCGACACCGCCCGGCGTGACGATGTGGCCCTCGGCGTTGATCTCCTGGCGGCCGGCGCCGAGTTTCGCCCCGATCGTCGCGATCCGGCCGTCGATGACTCCAAGGTCGGCGCGAAAGACGTCGGACGCGGTCGCCAGCGTTCCGTTGCGTACGACCAGATCGTACTCGGCCATGATATCTCCCGGTCGATATCAGATCGAACGGATATAGCCCCCATCTACGCGCTGCAAGCTTCCTATCACATAGGAAGCGAGTTTGCTGGCGGGGATTGCTGCCACAGCCGTTCGTGCTAGGCGACGGCGAGCCGGCGGCCGTTCGCGCTTTCTCTCAGGCGTGCCTCGAGGCGGGACAGCAGTCGGTCGAGCTCGGCGACGTCGAGGCCGTCGAGCTTGGGACCCGGGGGCGCGCACTGCCGCCGACCGAATGGCGCCGCGCCGGCGCAAAATTTCCTTGCGCACGGCAAGCCCAAAACCCGGCTGCTGCTCGTGGCGCACGAGCGGCAAATACACACCGCCTCATCACTACGGCCGGCCGCAAACAGCACGGACACGGATACCAGCATCTCCGGATAGGCAAAGCCCGTCATGATACCGTCTGCGCCGCGGGCGAGCTCTTGCGGCACATACAGTCCACCATTGCCGACCAGGATACTGATATATCGCCGCGTGACGCCATCGCAGGCTTTGCGTATCTGCGTAAGCTTTTTCAAACCGGGGCAGTCCTCGTGCTTGAACATCACAACGCTCGGATGCGCGTCAACGATCTTGAGGAAGCTTTGTGCGGAGATGTCAGCTTGCGTCGACTGCGGATAGTCCTGGTAGACCACCGGAGTCTTCTCGCCCAATGCCGCGATCACGTCAGCAAAGTAGGTGACGATCTGCGCTTCCGTCTTTAGGCCCGTGAGCGGCGCGACCATGACGCCGCAGGCGCCGGCGTCCATCGCAATTTTGCGTTGCCGCGCGTGGCGTTACCATCGCGCTCGCATCTTGGCGCAAGACTGAAGCGGCCGACGGCTCAATGCGCGTGGTGGTGTTACGTCGGCGACGTCTGCTCAATGTCCGGATTTACCCCCGAAAGCGGCCATAAAGCGTGCCTAATCTAATCGGAGTATTCACCGTTCAGATAAGAGTTCACCAGCTGCCCCAGGTCGGTTGTGGCGCTCGCCACTCTCGCCGTTCTCCGCCTGGCTGTTGTCCAGTCCCCCACTGCCAACCCCATTGTTGCTGCGCTCGCCAAGGATCCCGTGACCACGGATTATCGAAGCTAGGGGCGGGCGCGTCAGGTGCGCCGCGCCGGGCATTAATTCCTTCTTGAGACATCAGGCGATACTCGGTGTCGATTACCTTGCCCTTGCGATCCACCCGAAAGCATTCTGAAAACGCTTTTCCGCGTCCGCTCTGCAGTTCGCTTGGCTCGAGATCGATCAATTGGCACGCGAGCTGGCGTTTGGCCTCAGGCGACGGCGGGACGAGTACAGCCTTCGGCGGAGCGTAGGCCCACGCCGCCTGAATTACCCGCTCGAAAATCGGTACTGCGACGTGGCCGCCAGTCGAGCCGCCGCCCAAGGTACGGCGCTTACCGTCGGCATTGTCGTAGCCGATCCAGACCGCGACGGTGACGTCGTTGGTGAACCCCACAAACCAGGCGTCGTTCTCCTCGTCAGAGGTGCCGGTCTTGCCCGCGACATAGGGGGATAGACCGGCGATGGCCCGGGCCGTGCCCCGCGCCAGCACGCCTTGCAGCATAGTCTTGAGCTGATAGAAGGCGGCGCGGTCCACAGACTTGATCGTCACCGACAACTTCGGATCGTGGCGATACACGACCGCGCCGTTGCTCTCGATGGATTCCACGACATGGGGCGCTGGTCGCACCCCCTCATTTGCGATCGAGGCGTAGAATGCGGCGAGATCGACCGGCCGCACTGGTTGAGCGCCGAGCACGAACGGATAATAGCGCAAGCATTCGCGATAAATCTGAGCTTCCACGGCAAGGTCACAAAGACGGTTGAGACTCGCCTCGGGTTTGGTTTCTATGCCGCCGTCGAGCAGATGGACGGTTGCCAGATTGCGCGAGTTCTCCAGCGCGTGACGCAAGGTGAGAATGCCCCTGGAACCGCCGTCGTAGTTCTTCGGGGTCCAGTAATCGCGGTCCCGGCCGCGCCCGCCGCCGATTGGTGGCAGCGTGATCGGATCGTCGCTGATCAGCGTATTGGGCTGCAGACCCTTCCCAAGCGCTGCGAGATAGCTCAGCGGCTTGATGGCGGAGCCCGGCTGACGCACAGCTTGGGTCGCACGATTGAGCTGGCTCAGCGGATAGGAGAAGCCGCCGGTCATGGCGAGGACGCGACCCGTCTTGTTCTCCAGAACGACCACCGATCCTTGCACCACCGGCCGCACGCGCAGGTCGGCACGTGCAGCTGCCTTGCCCCCGCCGTCCGCCACGCGGGTCAGGACGACATCGTAGAGCGTGAGCTTACGCTGCGCGGCAGCATTCTCGATCGCGAGCGGCACAATCCGCCCGTCGGCTAGCCCGACGCGCCACGTCTGGCCTTTCGTGCCGGTCGGTTTCTCCAGCACGATGGCGGGGGTCCAGTGCACGTCATACAGTGGCAGCCGTGCAGTCGCGAGCGCCCGCTGCCAAACCGGCCGTTCGTCCCCCGGCCTGTTGTCGGCTTCGATGCGTTTGATGGCCTGAGATAAATTGGCCTCAGCGCCGCGGAACTGAACGCGCCCGGCGCTGCGTTCGTAGCGCGACAGCCCCTCTTGTAACGCCTCCTCCACCGCCCGCTGCAATTGCGAGCTGACCGTCGAGCGTACCGTGTACGAGTTGGCAGTGATCGCCTCAATACCTGCAATCGACTTGGCTTCGCGGGCGACCTGATCGACGAAGTGGAAGCCGATATCCCGGCGCGGCCGTTCATAGGGCACCAGCGCCGGCAACGGCGGCAATCCCCGCCCAGGCGGCTCGGCGGCCAGCACTCCGTCCTCCTGCAGGCGGCTGAGAACGTAGGCGAGCCGCTCCTGGGCACGCCCCGGATGCCGGTCGGGGTTGAAGTAATTAGGCCCCTTGGTCAGGCCAGCAAGGAGCGCGGCTTCCTGGAGCGTGAGCTCCTTCGACGGCTTGCCGAAGTAGCTGCGCGCCGCCATCTCAATGCCCCAGGAGCCGCGGCCCAGATAAACCGAATTGAGATAAAGCTCGAGAATTTCCGCCTTGGTCAGCGTATGCTCGACACGCGAAGCCACGATCATCTCGCGGATCTTGCGCTCATAGGTCAGGTCCTCGCCCACCAGCAAGTTCTTGACGATCTGTTGAGTGATGGTTGAGCCGCCTTGCGGGCGTCCCGACGAGGCGAGATTGCCGATGAATGCGCGGATCAAGCCGCGTTCGTCGATCCCCTTGTGCTGATAAAAGCGTCTGTCCTCGGCCGCGATAAATGCCTTCTGCACGCGCTCCGGGAGGTCAGGGAGCGCCACCCATACCCGCCGCTGGTTCTCCTCGAACACTTCTGCAAAGCGTTCTCCCTTGCGATCGAGCACGACGCTCGCGCCCGGAAGCTTCATGCCGTTGAGCTTGGTGTGATCAGGCAGATCAGCAGCCGCCTTGTTGTAGAAATCGATCACCGCGCCGAGATCGACCGTCAGCACCACGACCTTCT
>Ga0066709_100004437_pt1 | contig 11201 bp, 10 predicted proteins | sample GraSoiAngelo_158_FD_79665 | JGI IMG/M metagenome (GOLD analysis project Ga0066709, IMG submission 79665) | Grasslands soil microbial communities from the Angelo Coastal Reserve, California, USA - 14_1009_16_30cm | ecosystem: Environmental > Terrestrial > Soil > Grasslands | place: USA... | reverse complement strand
GTAAAATTGGGGGAATAGCAGAGCATGGGCATTTCCAAACGTTTTTCCAGCAAAGCCTGTCTTACTCTTCCGAGCGTCACCGGATCCAAAGCATCCACAAAACCTGAGTAAAATTCTAAACCGTCCACCTTGAGGCTGGAAGCCATCTCGATCCATTCAAAGAGGGTCATTGAATGATCGACACAGAGCTGATCCATGAAGCACTTTGGGAAAGCAGCCAGCTTTACCATGGTTATCCCCATTCGAGAAAAAAAATAGGCAATTGATAAATGTTCTCGATTATTTGGCAAAGTCAGGGCAAGAGCTCTGACGGTTCATTTATCAATTGCCTAACTGTTTGCTCTGTGGAGCAATCTTATAAAGAGCTGGAGCGGGAAACGGGATTTGAACCCGCGACTTCAACCTTGGCAAGGTTGCACTCTACCGCTGAGTTATTCCCGCTTTGCCTTAAATGTTATTCACCCGTTTTCTGAATGTCAATACGATTTTTGCTGAACTGGTGGGGATCGAAGGTAGAAGAGGCCTGCGACGCCTCTTGCCTACAGACTCGCCTCCCTCAGAAATTTGGCTGAATCCTCCGGCGGAACAGGATTGATATAAAATCCAGTTCCCCATTCGAAGCCGGCGATCTTGGATAGCTTAGGCATGAGCTCGATATGCCAATGATAAAAATCGTTAATTGTTTCTGTAATCGGCGAAGTATGGATGACCAGGTTGTAGGCAGGATAGTCTAAGACTCGATCCACCTTGAGCAATATGGTCTTGAGGATCTTGGAAAGGTTCTGGTACTCCCGTTTCTGAGCATTCTCAAAGCAAGCATCATGGGTCTTGGGAAGAATCCAGGTCTCAAAAGGAAACCTGGGCGCGTAGGGCGCGATAATGACGAAGTCTTGATTTTCGTCAATGACGCGGGAACCCGCGTTAAGTTCCTGCCGGATAATATCGCAATAGACGCAACGCTCCTTGAAAGAAAAATGAGCCTTGCTCCCATCAATTTCCTCTCTGACCAATTTAGGAACGATCGGCAGGGCAATTAACTGCGAGTGAGAATGCTCTATCGAGGCTCCAGCCGCTTCGCCGTGGTTTTTAAAGATGAGTATGTAGCGGAGCCGCCGGTCCTTTTTCAGATCCAACATACGGTCGCGAAAAGCCCAAAACACGTCCTCGGCGGCTTGCTCATTAATGGTGGCCAAGGTAGCCTGATGATCGGGAGTTTCAATAATGACTTCATGGGCGCCAATCCCATTCATCTTGTCAAAAAGGCCCTCACCCTGGCGATTGAGATTGCCTTCAATGCCCAGGGCCGGAAATTTATTGGGGACCACCCGAAGGTTCCAGCCGGGACTATTTCTCGCGCCTCCATCGGATCGATAACACAGGATTTCGGGGGGCGTTTTGTCTTCATTTCCATAGCAGAAGGGGCAAAACCCACCTTTAATTTGAACCGTTTCTTTTGCAAAATCGCTTGGACGTTTGCCGCGATCCGTAGCAATGATTACCCATCTCCCTGTGATGGGATCTTTTCTCAATTCAGGCAAGCTTCCCCCTAACACTGATCGAATTTGGAGCCCTGAAGAGGTCGACAGCTGGCCCCACCAGGGCGCGTGCGTCAAGTCCCATCTTTAAACGCGTCCTTGATGATCTGCAGGCGGGGATTTCCAGACCCTTGGATACTAACTATGTCAAAGCGGTAATTTATACCATGAAGTTTGTGGCGATACCTATATTCTCTTGCCACGCGAGAAATCTGTCGCTGTTTATGCTGATTAACCGCTTCTTCGGGTCGGCCGTGCTCCAAATGGGAGCGAAACTTGACTTCAACAAATACCAGAACATTTTTGTCCCAACCGATGAGATCAATTTCTCCAAAGCGTCTTCTATACTTGCGAGCCACAATCTTGTAGCCATTGCGCCGCAGATAGCTGTAGGCAAGTAACTCGCCTGAATCGCCTTTCCCCAGATGGTTCTGCTGGGGCTCAATCATTGGCAATTCTTTTGGGCTTCGCTGAAAGGCGGCCCCAAATTTAGAAACTAACCCTTTGACACTCAATTTCTGCAAAAACCTCATCCAGTATCTCCAGGGCAACTTCGGCTTGCTGCTGATTCACGATTAAAGGAGGCATTAAGCGCAGGGTATTTTCGCCGCATCCAAGAAGCAAAAGCCCTTTGCGAAATGCCTTCTGGATAGCGGCTTCACGCCATTCAACTGCCTTCTCCTTAGTTTTTCTGTCCTTAACCAGCTCGACACCAATCATCAGGCCGAGCCCGCGGACATCGCCTATCATGGCGTGCCGCTCAGCCAATTTCCAAAGCCGTTGGATTAGAAACTTCCCAACCACCGCCGCATTCTCAATGAGTCCTTCCTCGAGCAGGCGGATCGTCTCAAGCGCAGCAACGCAACTGAGGGGATTTCCCCCAAAGGTCGAAGCGTGAGACCCCCGGGCCCAATTCATAATCTTGGACGAAGCCACGATCGCTCCAAGAGGTAAGCCTGAAGCAATTCCCTTGGCAACGGCAATAATATCGGGCTCGCACTCGAAATGTTCCACTGCGAACATCTTTCCGGTTCTGCCCATCCCCGATTGGACCTCGTCTGCAACGAGCAGGATTCCATATTTCCGGGAGATTCGTTTTAATTCGACAAAAAATTCTTTAGGGGGAACCACGTAACCGCCTTCTCCCTGGATCGGCTCAAATACAATGGCGGCCACTTCCATCGGGCTTAGCATCGAGTTGAAAAGAACCTCTTCGATTACTCGCAAGCAGGCTGGATTGCATGTTCCGTCAACTTCTCTATCGGGACAGCGATAGCAATATGGATAAGGAACGTGTGTGACTCCCTCCAGCAATGAACCGAATCCTTTTCTTTGAACCGGTTTGCTGGCTGTCAAGGAGAGGGATCCATAAGTTCGTCCGTGAAAGGCGTGATAAAAGGCAATGAACCGGTTTCGGCCTGTGGCGTATCGAGCCAGCTTGAGAGCTGCTTCGATAGCCTCAGTCCCGGAATTTCCAAAGTAGACCTTTTTGTCAGAAGCTCCCGGAGTGATTTCAGCCAGCTTTTGAGCTAAGGTGGATATCTGAGGATAGTAAAAATCTGTTCCTGACATATGGATCAACTTAGCCGCCTGATCCTGGATCGCCTTGACGACCCGGGGGTGACAATGACCAGTGGCGCAAACAGCGATGCCGGCACTAAAATCCAGGAACGTGTTCCCATCAACATCTGTTACGACCATGCCTTGGGCCTCTTTCGCAACCATGGGGTAAGGTCGCGTATAAGAAGGAGATACAAACTGATGGTCCTGATCAAGAACGCCCTGACCTTTCGGACCGGGTAGTGGAGTCTTGATGTTAATCCACGAGATTTTTTCCATTAGCCTCTCCGCTTTATTATGAAGTGTGCCTTCAACCCGAAATTTTAGCGGCCTAAGACCTCTGTAACAACCGGTACGCTCGTTACGGAGTATCGAAAGAAATCAGGAAAAGGAAAGCGAATTAAGCGGCATCAAATAGACTAGAATGCCAGCGCTTGGGGCGGAAACTTTAAAAGGGGAAGCCAGGTTTTTCACCATGATCACCGCTTCTTCCAGCGAACGCCTTCTTTCGTGTCCTCGATACTATAGCCCAGTTCATATAATTGATCTCGAATTTGATCTGCCAGAGCAAAATTCCGAGCCTTCCGAGCCTGATTACGCTGTTCTATGAGGCTTTGGACCCGATCATCTAAATGCAACTCAAGAGGTTTGCGAAACTGCAAGACGGCATTGAATCTCTCCATCGTTTGCAACGCGGCCGCCCGGTCCTCCTGGCGGAGACTCTTTTCTGCGAAAGTCGTGTTAAGATCCCGAACCCAGTCGAATATGGCGGCGAGTGCTTGTGCCGTATTCAAGTCATCATCCATTGCTTGCTCAAATTTTTGGAGAGCTTCAATCATCAGCGCCTGAATTTTATCATTTGTACCTGGCCTCAATGCTTCTGTAGTCAAGCGGAGCATGAGATCCTGCAACCGTTTTAGAGAACTGTCCGCCTGGCGGAGGGTATCAAACGTAAAATTCAACTGCCGTTTGTAGGGGACACTGAGCAAAGCGTAGCGAACTGCCAAGGGGTCGATGCCCCGTTGCGCGACTAGATCGCGCAGGGTGAAATAATTCCCCTTGGACTTAGCCATTCTCTCTCCCTCAACGATCAGGTGTTCTCCATGCATCCAGTAGCGGACAAACGGTTTTCCACTGTAAGCTTCACTTTGAGCAATTTCGTTTTCATGATGGGGGAAAATGAGATCGACCGCTCCGCAGTGTAAATCAAAAGTTTCTCCCAAATATTTCATGCTCATGGCTGAACATTCAATGTGCCAGCCAGGTCGACCCGGTCCCAGAGCCGACTCCCAATAAGGTTCTCCGTTCTTGGAGGCTTTCCATAGCACAAAATCGCGAGCGTCCTGTTTTTCATACTCGTCGACATCTACCCGCGCACCCACCTTGATTTCTTCCAGATTCAGTTTGGAAAGTTTCCCATAATCCCTAAAGTTTGAGATCTTGAAATAAACTGAGCCCTCTTTCTCGTAGGTATATCCTTTGGCTTGCAAACCTTGAATCATCCTCACCATGTCTTCAATGTGATCGGTGGCGTGAACTATCAGGTCGGGTTTATCAATGCGCAGATTTTCGCAATCTTCCAGGAAAGCCTGGCTGAAGCGATCCGTATACTCCCGGAGTTTCTTCGGCTCGGTGGCGCCCGAGTTACGAATCGTTTTGTCATCCACATCGGTAATATTCATAACATGCTTCACGCTAAGTCCCTTGAACCGCAGATAGCGCTTCAAAACGTCTTCGAAAACGAAGGTCCGAAAGTTTCCGATGTGGGCAAAATCGTACACCGTGGGGCCACAGGTGTACATGTGAACTCGACCGTCATTTAGGGGACGAAACTCTTCGAGTTGACCACTCAGAGTATTATAAATTTTCAACACGCAGCTTGGTCCTTTCCTCGCGATCGCCCCAGGATAGACCCGCATGCTTGAAAAGTCAAGACAGGCGGGCATTTTGCCATGTTCCTTTACACCTTTTTTGTTTCTGTGTTACACTCCCGTGACTTTTAAAAACGAATTTCGAGGCCACCAGCTTTTTCGGAGTATTTTGGTTCAGAAGTAACGTATCTGCAAAACCTATCTTAATTTTCATAATTTCTCGCCACACAGGATGTCTACCTTTTGCTGAAACTGCATAAAATTCTGATTCAAGGTTTCAAATCTTTTGCGGACAAAGCAGAATTAGTTTTCGATGGTGCTGGTGTCGCTGCTATTGTCGGGCCCAATGGTTGTGGAAAGAGCAATATCTCTGATGCCATCGCCTGGGTGTTAGGGGAACAGAGCGCCAAATCTCTCCGCGGGGGAAGGATGGAAGACGTTATTTTCAATGGGACGCGTGCCCGTTTGCCCCTGGGATTGGCAGAGGTGACTCTAACTTTGGTCGACCCGGAGATCGCTAGAGAAGCCGGTTTGCCTATTCCTCCTCCCAACCCGGAGTCTGAAGGCGACATGACTCTAGAAATGCCTCAAGAACAGATCAGCGCGCTTGGAGCTCCGGAGCAAATGGAGGCAACCGTCCCAGTGCGGGATGCCCTCGTTCCTGGTTCGGCTGTGACTGCCGCCGCACGGAAGAAACGACCTAAGTTTCAACCCAAGCCTGGCGAGTTGGTCATTTCTCGCCGTCTTTTTCGGTCCGGGGAAAGCGAATATCTCATCAATGGGCGGCAAGTTCGCCTCAGGGACGTTCAAGACATTTTCATGGGAACTGGCTTGGGACCCGACTCTTACGCCATCATCGAACAGGGCCGCGTGGGGCTGATCTTGAGTTCCAAACCCTCAGACCGGCGTTCCATTATCGAAGAGGCGGCAGGTATCACCCGATTCAAATCTAAACGAAAGCTGGCCGAATCCAAGCTGGAACGAGCCAAACAAAATCTGCTTCGAGTGAATGACATCACCGAAGAGGTTTCCAAACAGCTGGGTTCCTTAAAGCGTCAGGCCGCCAAAGCCCGTCGCTACCGTGAGCTCCGGGAACAGCTACGCGAACTCACCAAGGATCTGTTCAATGCCCGCGCGCTCGCTCTGACTGCCGTACTGGAGCGAAATGACCACGAGTTGAGCGGCATTAACCAGAATCGCCAGCAAAAACATCAGCAGCTGGAGGAGCAAGAAGCTGCCTATCACCAGAACAGTTCTTTTATCTTTAACCTCGAGGATCAGCTTAAGAAGCTGCGCGAACAGGTTTCTCAGCTCACCCTTGAAATGGAGCGCGGCCAGCAACGCATTCAATTCCAACAGGAGCAGCTCCGAGACCTGGAAACTCGTTCCTTGGAAAATACCCAGGAAGTCGAGAAACTGGTCCAACAAGAACAACTGGGCCGCAGCGAGGTTGAGCAGAAAAGAAACTCTCTGCAAGAAACCGCTGAATGTTTTGACCGGATTAACGTGAACTACGAAACGCAGGATTCTCATCACCAGGCACTCCAAGCAAAGGTTCTGGAGCTGGAATCTTCCAGTGAGTCCTTACGTTCACAACTTCTGGATTGTGTGGGCAAGGTCGCCGCGCTTCGCAACCAATCATCGCAGCTTGAGGAATTGGATAAGCAGCTGGGACAGCAAATAGTGCGGTTGGTCACGGAGCGCGAAGAGGCGACGGTTGGTCTGCGGCAGTTCTCCCAAGCCCAACAGGCCGCCCAACAGCAACACCAGGAAGAGGAACGACAGCTTTTGGAATTTAAGGAAAGAATTTCATCGCTCTCTGAGGCTCTGGCCAATCTTGAAGGGGAAGAGACTCAGGCTCAACAACAACTCCTGGAAAGTAAGGAAAAACACAGCGCCAATAGCCATCGGTTGAAATCATTAGAGGAGTTAGCGACGCACCATGCTTATAGCACTGAAGCGGTTCGCTTACTCCTTTCTGTTGCCGCCGAGTCGGGGGCAAGTGGCTTCCAGACTCCGGGAATTCTGGCGGACTTGATTGAGGTAGAGCCCTCTTATGAGTTGGCAGTGGAAGAGTTCCTCAAGCAAGAACTGGAGTACCTCCTGGTGGAGTCAGTTTCGAACGTTCAAGAAGGGATTGCACTCCTGCGCAAGACTGGCGCCGGCCGGTCTACCTTCTTGCTGTGCGCCAATGGACAGTCAGCTTCTTCCACCGAGTTAGATAAGGCGGCCACCCAATTGGCCGATGAGGATTCGTCTCTGATTCCAGTCAGAAAAATTCTCAAGATTCCCCCTGCATTTGAAACGGCCACCCGGGAAGCGCTGCCTCAGTTGTATCGGGCTTTTCTTACCTCCGGCTACCAGCACGCTCTGGAACTGGCTCAGCGATTTCCCAACCTGGTCTTTCTTACACCCGAAGGCGAGGTTCTTCGTGGGCGCCTAATTTCGGGAGGCGGCAAAGCTGCCGGAGGACATCTTTCCTTAAAGCGGGAAATTCGCGAATTAGAGCGTAATGTTGGAGTTTTGCAAAAGGAAATCGTTTGCCAAGAAGAGAGGGTTCGAACCCTGCGCCAATCCCTGCAGACCCAGAAATCAGACTTGGGCGAAACTCAGCAGAGGGCCCAGGAACTAGAAAAATCATTAATCGGTTCTGACCTGCGGTTGAAACAGATTGACACCGATTTGAGTCGGATCGCAGAAAGCCAAAGCCTGGCTAGTCTGGAACTGCAGAAGACTGAAGAAGAGAAAGCGCAGATTCAAGCGAAGCGGTCCCAATTCGAAGAGGAAATAGCTTCTACCGAAGCTCGCAAAGCGGAAGTCGAAAACCAAATCTCAGCGCAACAGGCTAATCTGAGGCAGGTGAAAGATCAACTCTCGGCAGACTCACAACTCTTGAGCCAACTGCGATCGGAGCTGGCCACTTTTCGGGAACGCAAATTGGCTGCAGAAGTGGAGCTGGGCCGATTGGCTGCCAGCCTTCAGGAATGTCAGGAGCGAATTGGCCGGCTCAACTTGCAGATGGAAGGTTGGGCTGAGCAAACCAAAGTCATTGAGGAGTCGATCCGTCAAGGAGACGAGTTGCTCTTCAGTCAAGGCGTCAATAAAGCCTCCCTGGCAGCCGAAATCCGCTCACAAGAAAATAATCTCGCAGAAACACGAGCGGCCCTGACAAGCTTCGAGCAGGATCTGAAGCTGCGCCGGGCCGAACTGGAAGAAGTTCAAAACCAAAAGACACGTCTAGAAATTGAGCGAGCCACGGTTAGCTCTGATTTTCATCATCTGCAGGAAACTTGCTTCCAGGAACTGGGTGTGAGCCTGGACGAGATTCGTCCCGACACACCGCAACAACTGACGGAAACAGAACTCGCTCAACTTAACAGCGAATACGTGGAACTCAAAAACAAAATTGACGCCATGGGTCCGGTCAACATGATGGCCTTGGAGGAATATCAGGAATGTGAGCAGCGCTTCCAGTTTCTCTCCAATCAGCGTCAAGACCTGCTGGATTCAATTGAAGACACGAATGCCGCCATCAAGGAAATCGATCAGGTCTGCCGTGAGCAATTTAGCGAGGCCTTCAAAGCAATCAACGCCAACTTCCAGGAAAGCTTTAAGAGCTTGTTCGGAGGCGGTTACGGAGAAATGAAACTACTGGACGAGCAAGATGAACTGGAGAGTGGAATCGAAATCATCGCCCAACCTCCAGGCAAGCGATTGCAAAACGTGCTCTTGCTCTCTGGCGGAGAAAAGGCTTTGACCGCGATCGCCTTACTCTTGGCCATCTTTAGATTCCAACCCAGTCCCTTCTGCGTGCTCGATGAGGTGGATGCTCCTCTCGATGAAATTAATAACGGCCGTTATTCACAGAAGATCAAGTCAATGAGTTCGGGGACCCAGTTTATTTTGATTACTCACAGCAAAAAGACCATGGAAATCGCCGACACTCTCTATGGAGTAACCATGCAAGAGCCCGGCGTTTCCAAGCTAGTCTCCGTCCATTTTCAGTAACAACTAATGTAGATTAGACTTTTCGGGGCTGTCAGGCCGATTTGGTCTCATCCCCTCCTGCTGCTTGAGGCCTGAGATGTTGATCCTTGACAAAGGCCTTTTTTGTACTACAATGACCACTCGCTTTAATTGAAAAAACCCTGGATGACGTTTCTCAGCAGAGAGTAGCAAGGTTTTACCCGTGGTTCTTCGCTCACTCCTTAACTTTTTCCTCTTATAGTTTGGCTTCGCCCTAATATGGATCACTCAGCTATCCAATCAGAGGTCTTTTTGCCGAATTGCGAACTCATCGGGCGAGGGAAAGTGCGCGATATTTACGCGATTAAAGATCACCTGCTGATTGTAGCCACGGACCGAATTTCTGCTTTCGATTTCATCCTGGGGAGCGGAATTCCTGGCAAGGGCAAGGTATTGACCCAGATGTCTCTTTTCTGGTTCGAGTTCATGGGAGATGTTGTCTCAAATCATCTTGTGACTGCCAGAGTGGAGGAATTCCCCTCCGATCTCAACGAGTATGCGGACGTCCTGAGAGGGCGATCGATGTTGGTAAAGAAGGCCCAGCCTATTCCGGTGGAGTGTGTTGTGAGGGGATACCTGGCCGGATCGAGCTGGAAGGAATATCAATTTTCTCAGTCGGTATGTGGAATCAAATTACCTCCGGGATTACAGGAATCTTCTAAATTGCCTGAGCCAATCTTCACTCCCGCGACCAAAGCCATGTCTGGGCATGACGAGAATATCCCATTTGAGAAAGTGGTCGACCTTGTAGGAAGAAAAAGAGCTGAGAGTTTGAAGAAATGGACGCTTGATATTTACCGCAGCGCAGCCGATTACGCCCTGACAAAAGGAATTATCATAGCCGATACCAAGCTGGAGTTTGGAATTTTCCAGGACGAGATTATCTTAATCGACGAAGTTCTGACACCAGATTCGTCCCGTTTCTGGCCAGCCGCAGATTATGTGGCTGGTCAAGCTCAAGAATCCTTTGATAAACAATTTGTGCGCGATTACCTGGAGCAGATGGGCTGGAACAAGCAACCGCCTGCTCCTAGCTTACCTCAATGGGTGGTGGAAGCTACCAGCCAGAAATATCAGGAGGCTTTTGAGCGGCTCACGGGACAAAAGCTTCAGGTATAGCGTGCAATTCTTGCATAAGTAAATGGACCCGTTTCTGGGAGCGCGTGCCAAAGCTAGGCAATGAGGAAATGTCCTTTATCCTTGAGTTAAGTTTACTGGATTGGATTGCAGTTATCCTGCTAACCGTATCGATTGTGAGCAGTATCCTCAAGGGATTTGCGCGTGAGACGATTTCTCTGGCTTCTGTTATTGTAGGACTCTTCTTGGCTTCCTGGTTTTATCCGCTGTTCGGGCGTTTTTACATCAATTTCGTCAAGACTCAGGACGTTGCTTCTTTACTCGGATTTACCACCCTTTTTTTGGGATCCATGTTACTGGGGGTAGTGATATCCCTTCTCGCGAATAAGATTTTGCAGGCCGCTAACTTGCAATGGTTCGATCGTATGCTGGGAGCCGCCTTTGGATTGATCCGAGGCTGGCTGATAGGCGCAGTTTTATTTTTGATGCTAACAGCTTTCCCCGTGCGACTCGAGAGCGTCAAAGATGCCAAGCTCTCTCCTTATTTACTTGCTGGAGCACGAGCTTTGGCGCTGGTCACGCCCACGCCGCTCAAGGCCAAGTTTTTGGAAGGGTATCGGAAGGTTGAAAAGTTTTGGAAGTAAACATTAGAAATTCCTGTTTGGGCGCATTTTTTGATTGCCAAGTGCCTTAAGTAATCTACAAAGGCTTTGTTTTTCTCTTAAATTCAATCAACTATTTGAATGCGTGATCTAAGACCTTAAATGGATACGCATCAAAGCGGGAGTGTGATGTGAAAGACCAGTTAGAAGCACTTGTGACTCAAATGATTGATCGTGGGCTGTTTTTTGAAGAAGCCATCACAGAGTTTGAGAAGAAATTCATCCTGAAGGTTCTGGAAAAAAACCGTGGCAATCAAACGAAAGCTGCCAGAGCCATGGGGATCCATCGCAATACCTTGAATAAGAAACTGGCCACCTATAATTCACAAACAAAGGTAAAATTAATTCACAAAAAAAAGTAAAATCGAACTCCTCGAGAGGCTATTTTCTAAGCTTCCAATTCGCTCAAGCAGGCCTTCCTCAAGGCGCTGTTCCGATGGGTGTAGTGGGCCTTTTCCGAAGAGGCTCGC
>Ga0066709_100004436_pt1 | contig 11201 bp, 8 predicted proteins | sample GraSoiAngelo_158_FD_79665 | JGI IMG/M metagenome (GOLD analysis project Ga0066709, IMG submission 79665) | Grasslands soil microbial communities from the Angelo Coastal Reserve, California, USA - 14_1009_16_30cm | ecosystem: Environmental > Terrestrial > Soil > Grasslands | place: USA... | reverse complement strand
GGCGAGCACGAGGTGTTGTATTCGATCAGCTTGCCGAGGTCGGGCATGAGCGCCGGCGGGGCTACGATCCAGCCCAATCGCCAGCCGGTCATGAGCCATGCCTTGGAGAAGCTGTTGACGCTGACCAGACGCTCCGCAGGGTCGGCGAGATCGAGGAACGACGGCGCGCACGTCGTGTCGTTGCCGGCGCGGGTGTAGTAGAGACGCTCGTAGACATCGTCGGCGACGATCCAGATCCCGTGCGTGCGGCAATGCTCGAGGATCGCCCGCTGCGCCTCGCGCGAGAGCGTCCAGCCGGTGGGATTGTTCGGGGAGTTGATCATGACCACGCGGGTTGCCGGCGTCAGCGCGGAGAGCAAACGCTCGACGTCGAGCGTCCAGCCTTCTCGGCCGAACTCGAGCCCAACGCGCACGACTTCCGCGCCGAGGATCTTCGGGATCTCCGTGAGATTGGGCCACAGCGGGGTGACGCAGACGACGCGATCGCCGGGGGAGACCAGCGCTTCGACGGTCAGCATCAGTGCGGACATTCCCGACGCGGTGACGGCGACCTTGTCCGCCACGATCGGACGATGCAGGCCGGAGACATACGCGGCAATCGCATCGCGCAGCTCGCCAATGCCGAAGTTCTGCGTGTAGAACGTCTCGCCCGCGCCGATCGAGGCAACGGCCGCATCGCGGATGTAGGCGGGCGTGACTTCGTCCGGCTCGCCGAACCAGAACGCCAGGATGTCGGCCTCGCCCATGCCGGCATTGGCGACCTCGCGGATCTGCGAAGCGACGAGCGCGCGGACCGCCGTGCGGGCGTGGAGATCGTGAGTGACGCGGGCGACATCGTTCATCGGCGATAGAATAGCAAATCACGGTCGTGTCGAACTCACTGGTTCGTCCTGAGCCGGTCGAGGCCCGTCCTGAGCGAAGTCGAAGGGGACAAAAAGCCGAATGCGGGAGCATCCCATGAAGGTCTACGGCATCGTTAATTGCAACACCGTCAAAGCGGCACGGGCGTGGCTTGCAGCGCGCAAGCTCACCTACGAGTTTGTCGATTTCAAGAAGAGCCCGCCAACGCAGGAGCTGCTCGCGAAGTGGTGCGCGACCTTCGGGTGGGAGAGCGTTCTCAACCGTCGCGGCACGACCTGGCGCACGCTGCCGCCCGCGGTGCAGGCGTGCGTCATCGATGAGAAGAACGCGATCATGGTCATGCTGGCGAAGCCGAGCGCGATCAAGCGGCCTGTGATCGAAGCGGGAAAGACGACGCTGATCGGATTCGACGAGGCGGAGTACGCGAAGAAGCTGTGAGGGCGGCGGTCCGTGGCGGCGCTACCACTGCCCGAAGAACACGCCTGCCTTCTTGTGCGCGGCGGTGGCCGCGTCGACCTGCGCATCGGTCGCGGTGACGCGGCGTTTCAGCCCCATGAACCACGCCAATAGTCGCTCGCGCATCTCGCGCCGCACGTCTTCGTGGGCAGAATCGTCGCCGAGATCGTCGAACTCGTCGGGATCGGCAACGAGATCGAAGAGCTGCGGCCGGAAATCCTGCCAGTGCACGTACTTCCAGCGCTCGGTGCGGACCATCCATGCCCGGCACGCGTCCGGCGCTCGACACAGGATGCGCCGCGCCTCGCGATAGCCGTAATCGAGCTCGGAGAACACCGCGTCGCGCCAGCCGGACGGGTCCGCGTTGCGCGTGAGCGGCAGCAGCGAGCGACCCTCGATCCGCTCGCTCGCGACGGGCAATCGCAGCGCGTCGAGGAACGTCGGCACGAGATCGATCGCTTCGACGAACCGCGTCTCGACCCGGCCACGGGTCGCATCGGCTGCCGGATCGGGATCGTAGACGATCAGCGGCACGCGCTGGATGACGTCGTGAAAGTGCTCCTTCTCCCCTAGCCAGTGGTCGCCGAGATAATCGCCGTGGTCGGACGTGAACACGATCAGCGTGTCCTCGAAGCGCCCCAGCGCCTGGAGCGTCTCCCACACCCGGCCCAGATGATCGTCGATCTGCTGCACCAGCCCCTGGTACGCCGGGCGCACGGTGCGCCAGACTTCGTCGTGCATGAAGTTCGCGCATTCCTCCTGACGCCGATACGCCGCGAGCACTGGATGCGCGCGCTCCAATTCGCGGGCGTGGCGTTTCATCGGCGGGCATTGCTCGATGGTGTAGCGCGTGTGATACGGCGCCGGGGCGAGATACGGCCAATGCGGCTTGACGTACGACAGGTGGAGCACCCACGGCCGCTCGCCCTGCGCGCGGAGAAACTCCAGCGCGCGGTCGGTCGTGTACGCGGTCTCGGAATGCGGCTCGGCCACGCGCGCCGGCAAACGGGCGTTGCGCATGTTCCAACCCGAGACGACATGGCCTGCGGCATCGATCGCCGAGATCACGAAATCGCTCCACGGATCAGCGCTGGCGTAGCCGTTCTCGCGGAGCCACTCGGCATACGCGCTTGACGGCTCCGGGGCGTGGCCGTCGTGGCGATCGATCTCGACGAAGCCGCCCGCGCCGAGGAGCTGTCCGAGATCGGTACCGCCGTCGAGCGCAAGCCGGGCGAGCCCCGCATCGTCGCGCATCACGTGTGTCTTGCCGCTGAGCGCGAGCGCACGTCCCGCGCGGGCCAGGTATTCGCCCAGCGTGATCTCGCCTACGGAGAGCGGCACGCGGTTCCACGTGGCGCCGTGGCTCGCAACGTAGCGTCCGGTGTAGAACGACATGCGCGAGGGCCCGCAGACGCCCGACTGCACGAAGGCGCGCTCGAAGCGTACGCCGCGGCGCGCGAGCGCGTCGAGATTGCGCGTGGCGATATGCGGGTGGCCGTAACAGCCGAGGTGATCGGCGCGCAGCTGATCGCACATGATGAACAGAATGTTGCGGACGGCGCCCATCGACGGTGGCATGGTCACTAGCGCGACGAGGCGGAGATTCGTGTCGGGAAAACGGAGAGCGAGAGCATCGTGGCAGCGGGGCAAGCGACGGCGCTGTTATACTTTGCAAGACGTGGCGCAGCAACCGCGCTGCGCCCCTCCGATGTGGCTGATCCTCGATTTGCTCGCCATCGCCGCCTGCGGCGGCGCAGGTGCGCTGCTGGCCTGGCTGGTGGTTTCCACGCTCGGATGGAGCGGCGTGGGTGGCGTGATAGCAGCCGTCGTGACCGGTATGCTCGCCGCGACGCTCCTTTGGATCGGCGGCGTGGCGCTTCTTCGCGCGGTCGGGTTGCTCAAGTAGCTCGCAGCGCGTCCGTCGTCTTCAGGAGTCCTACGGCCGCCGCGGACCGGGGAAGACTCGGCCGGTGTATCGAGCCTACGATCGCGGCCTTCGGAGCCGCAACCCGGACGCGTCCGGCCGACGGGTCCTCCCCGCTCGGCGCTTGGGGCCTTCTCGAGCCGCTAGGCTATCGCAAACACCGCAAGCCCGAGGAGCACGCTCGCGGCGATGCCGATGGCGAAGCTCTGCGCGGCGAGTAGTGTGAGGTCTCGCCAGACGCGGGGGTCGAGCGATTGGGCGGTAGCGCGTTCAGCGGTGCGCATGGTGTTCTTTCGCGACGGACTGCCGGATATGGCTCCAGTGATAGCCAGTTGACACCTGCGAGATGGCACGCCGAGGGGAGAGAAAAGGGCGCACCGGCGAGCAATGATGGCCAAAAGATGGCAGCTTTTCGCCGGGAGCCCGCAGTCGTGCCCCGGGCGCCCGGGCTGCGTTATAGTGAACGAGCCCTGCCTTCCCCGTCCCCGCAACCCTCACCGCCATGAGCCGCCGCATCGCCATCGTCGAGGACGAGCCCGCGATCCGCGGCAATTACGCCGATGTACTGCGCAAGCAGGGCTACGAAGTCGCGGCGTACGGAAATCGCGCCGATGCGCTTGCGGCGTTCCGCACCCGGCTTCCGGACCTCGCGGTGGTGGACATCGGCCTCGGCGACGACATCGACGGCGGTTTCGCGCTGTGCCGCGAGCTTCGCGCGCTGTCGGCGACTGTGCCCATCATCTTCCTCTCCGCGCGCGATTCGGATTTCGATATCGTCGCGGGGCTGAGGCTTGGCGCCGACGATTACCTGACCAAGGACGTCAGCCTTCCGCATCTGGTCGCCCGAATCGCGGCGCTGTTCCGTCGCGCGGACCTGCTCGCGGCACCGCAGGCCTCCGAAGAGATCCTCGAGCGCGGTCCGCTTTCGCTCGATCTAAAGCGTCTGACCGCACACTGGGCGGGAAACCGCGTCGACCTCACGCTCACCGAGTTCTGGATGGTGCACGCGCTGGCCCGTTTCCCTGGCCACGTCAAGGATCGCGACAGCTTGATGCGCGACGCCAAGATCGTCGTCGACGACAGCACGATCACTTCGCACATCAAGCGCATCCGGAAGAAGTTCCTTGCGCTCGATCGGAAATTCGATTGCATCGAAACAGTCTACGGAATGGGTTATCGCTGGAACCCGGCCGAGGGATGATCCGGCCGCGCATCGCGCTCGGGATCCGCGCGCAGCTCCTGCTCGTGCTGACGGTCTTCCTGGCAATCCCCTGGCTTGGTTACGAATATGTGCGGGAGCTCGAGCGCTTCCTGCGCGACGCCCAGGAGCGCACGCTCGCCGGCACTGCACAGGCCGTTGCCACCGCCCTGCACGACCGCTCGGGATTGTTCGACGTGCTCGAGACCCCTCTCGAGACGTTGCCCTCGGAGCGCGCAAGCGACGACGTCGCGGCGCGGCCGAACACCGCGGTGGACACGCTGGCGTCGCCGGAAATCGCACAGATCCTCCACGGCCTGTCGCGCACGACGGCGCGTATCTGGGTGGTCGATCGCGAGCAGCATGTGCTGGCGCGCGCCGGAAGCCTCAAGCGCCCTGAGCCCGGGTCCGCCGGTGGCGCCGCCGACACATCGCGCGTCGGGGCGTGGCTCGACCGGGAGGTGCTGCAGCCGTTGTACGCGAAGGTGCTGCAGCAGCCGACGGAAGATTTCAGCGACGAGCGCGCCGGCCGCACAGTGGCCGCCGGCAAAGATCTCGAGGGCGCCCTTGCCGGCATCCTGACGATCGACCGCCGGCCGAGCGCCGACGGCAAGGCGATCATCGTCTCTGCCGCGCATCCGATCTGGGTCGGTGACGAAGTCAAAGGCGCGGTGATCGTCGAGGAGACGACCAACGCAGTGCTGGCGGAGCGTAACCGCGCATTCGCGCGGCTGTTCAACATCGTGCTCGCGGCGCTGCTCGTCGGCTCGGTCGCGCTGACGCTGTACGCATCGTGGCTGTCGTCGCGCATCCGGCGGCTGCGCGACGAGGCCGAGGCGGCGATCGACGCACGTGGGCGGGTGCGCCGTCCGCTCACCGGCTCGAACGCCGGCGACGAGATCGGTGACCTTTCGCGCAGCTTCGGCAGCGCGCTCGCCCGGCTGACCGAATACGCGAGCTATCAGGAAGCGATGGCGAGCCGCCTGTCGCACGAGTTGCGTACACCGATCGCGGTCGTGCGTTCATCGGTCGACAATCTCGCCCTGCAGCAGCTTCCGGCCGACGCGCGCATCTACATCGAGCGCGCGCAGCAGGGCCTGTCCCGGCTTGCCAATATCATTACCCGCATCACGGAGGCGACGCGGCTCGAGGAGGGCCTCGCCGAAGCCGAGGGTGAGCGCTTCGACCTCGCGCGGGTCATCGCCGGCTGCGTCGACGGATATCGCGCCGCGTATCCGGCTCAGGTGTTCGAGCTCCAGGTGCCATCCGGCGAAGTCCCATATTTTGGTGCGCCCGAGCTGATTGCGCAGATGCTCGACAAGCTCTGCGCCAACGCGGTCGAGTTCGCCACCCCCGGAACGCCGATCGTCGTGGCCCTCAAGCGCGAGGAGACCGGCTTCCGGCTCAGTGTCGGCAACGAGGGCCCGACCTTGCCCCCGACGATGCAGGGACGGTTGTTCGATTCCATGGTGTCCGTGCGCGAGAAGCGCGGTGACGGCGAGCCGCATCTCGGCCTCGGCCTGTACATCGTGCGCCTGATCGCCGAGTTTCACGGCGGGCGTGCAACCGCCGCCAACCGCGCCGATGTTCAGGGCGTGACGGTCAGTGTGGTTTTGCCACTGGTACGGGCCGTGCGGTGACCGGCGGCGCGCCTGGGCGCGATCCGCCTGACGCGGCGCAAGAGAAAGCGGCGGATCCTACGCTTCGCTGCGAGCCGTAGGGCGAGAAGCCCGGCGCTGCTCCGATCGACGATAATAACGGTTTTCCCATCGACGCCATGCCAACCGCCGTGCCCTTCGCGATACTCTGAATGGACCCGCCGCTCAAGCGCGATTACGTGTCGGCCGGGCTGTGTATGGTCGGCGCGGTGTGTATTTCATCTTCTACTCCTGATCGGCGTCGCACGCCCGACACCCATGAGCGCCCCCAGTTTTCTGCGGCTCTACGCATGTTTCGCCGCGGCGTATCTGCTCTCGTACACGTATCGCACGGTGAACGCGGTGATCTCACCCGAGCTCACCGCAACGCTGGGCATATCGGCTTCGTCGCTGGGGCTCCTGACCGCTGCTTATTTCATCGCTTTCGCGTCGATGCAGGTTCCGGCCGGCATCCTGCTCGACCGCTACGGGCCGCGCCGCGTCGAACCTGTACTGCTCGTCATCGCGACGCTGGGCGCATTGGGATTCGCCGCCGCCGACAACCTCGCCGCACTGACCGCCGCGCGCGCCCTCATCGGCGCTGGCGTGGCCGTGTGCCTGATGGCGCCGCTCAAGGCGATCGCGACCTGGTATCCACCGGAACGCCGGCCGTCGCTGGGGAGCTGGATGATGTTCGCCGGCGGCGCCGGCGCGTTGCTCTCCACCACGCCGCTCGCTGCGGCACTCACCGTGCTCTCGTGGCACGGGATCTTCGTGGTGCTGGCCGCGGCCACGCTGGCGGTCGCAGCCGCGATCGCAATCGTCGTGCCCGACACACCGCACGAGTCGCGGCAGGCTGCCGCGAATGCACCGTGGCGCGGCGTCAAGCTCGTCTATCGCCACGCACGACTGTGGTGGATTGCCCCGGTGACGGGTCTCGGCATGGGCTCGTTGATGGCGATCCAGGGCCTGTGGTCGGTGCCGTGGCTGATGGAGGTCGACCATTACACTCGCACGGAGGCCGCGAACCATCTGCTCGCGATGGGATTGACCACGCTCGCCGGCTACGCCGTCGTCGCGCTCGGTTCGACATCGCTCGCGAAGATCGGGATCGCACCACGGCATCTGGTGCTCGGCGGCTACGGCCTGCAGGTCCTGATGCTCGCCCTGATCGTCACCCGCGCCGTGCCGTACACCTACGTCATGTGGGCGCTCTACGGGCTTACCGCCACGGTGAACATCCTCGGCTACCTCCTTCTGAACGATGGCTTCTCGAAGGAGCTCGCCGGGCGCGCGAGCACTGCACTGAACCTGGTGATGTTCTCGACGACCTTCGCAGTTCAGTGGGGCATCGGCGCCATCGCAGACGCAGCGCAGGTTGCCTTCGCGCTGGACCTCGCGGGCGGATTGCGCGTCGCGTTCGCGCTCGTGCTCGCTGCGCAAGCGGCCGCGTATATCTGGTTCGTTTTGGGCTGGCGGCGACACGCGGCTGCGGGTCAACTGGCGAGCATCGCGGCGTGACGAGCCCGACCCATCTGCGCGAGCTCCTCGACGAGGCTGCGCATCGCGCCGCGTCCGGGAAGATCGACGATGCGCTGGCCGCGTACGCCGCCGCTCTCGCCGACTCGCCGCAACTCGCCGAAGCACATTACAACGTCGCCGCACTGCGGCTCGCGAAGGGCGACCTTGCCGGCGCGCAAACGAGCCTCGACGAGGCGCTACGTCTCAAGCCCGATTGGCCGCAGGCCTATCTCGGCTTCGGGCGTCTCCACGTCCGGCAGGGCAGGTTCGCCGAGGCCGAACGTGCTTTTGCGCGCGCCGCCGAGCTCGCGCCGGACTCGGCCGAGGCGCTCTTCCATCAGGCGAACGCGCTCGATCGACTGCGCCGCTGGTCGGAGGCACTCCCGCTGCTCAGACGCGCGCGCGCCCTTGCCCCCGACAGCGAGGAGATCTGGTCCGCGCTGCGCGGGCATCTGTTGCTGTTCAATCGCCAGAGCGAGGCGTTCGAGGACTTCCGCGCGTTCGAGCGGAGCGCGAAGCTTTCGGCGCGCATCGTTGCCGCCGGACTTCTCTCGGCGCGCATCGCGCCGGGCGCGGAGTACGAGAACAAGTATCTGCCGCTTGCCCTCGACTGGCCCTACCGGTCAGGCGAAGCTCGCTTCGCCGGCGTCGCGGTCGCCCAGGCGCAGTACTTCGATGTGTCGCGCTCGAGACTCAAACGGCTCCACGACACCTACAACCGGCTCCGCCAGCAAGAGCGCGCGGGCATTGCGGATTTCGCCGCGCCGCCGTCGCCGAAGGCCGGGGTACTCCGCATCGGTTATCTGAGCGCCGATTTCCGCGACCACGTCATGGGGCGGTTAATGCTCGACGTCATCTCCCGCCACGACCCGGCGCGGATGTCGGTGCACGCGTACTCACTCGCCGCGCGCGAGGTCGAAGATGCGGTCACCGGCGAATTCCGGCGCTGCTGCACGCGCTTCACGCGCATCGACGATCTGGACAATCGCGACGCCGCGCGTGCGATCGCCGAGGACCGGCTCGATCTCCTGGTCGACCTGATGGGCCATTCCGGGTCGTCGCGGCCGGGAATACTGCTCTACAAGCCGGCCCCGGTAATCGTCAGCCACCTGGGCTCGCACGGCGCGATCGGGCTGCAGCAAATCGATTTCAAGCTGACCGACCGCCATGCCGATCTGCCGGACGCGGCGGAGTATCAGATCGAAGCGCCGCTGGCACTCGACGGCTGCGTGCTTCCCGTCAGACGCGTTGCGCCGGCGGCGGAGCCGCCGGTCACGCGCGAGGCGCTCGGCCTCTCGGCCGACGCCGTGGTCTTCGGCGCGTTCGTGAGTCTGCTCAAGCTCTCGCCGCGCTGCCTCGCGCTGTGGCGAACGATCCTCGATCGCGTATCGGGCAGCGCGCTCGCGTTTTCGCCGCGCAAGGAGTCCGGCCAGGCGCTGTTCCTGCGGCGGCTCGCGAGCTTCGGCATCGATCGCTCGCGGGTCGCGTTCATTCCGTGGACGATGAGCGATGCGACCGATCGCGCCCGCTATCGGTTGGTTGACGTGGTCCTCGACACGATCCCGTACACCGGCGGCGACACGACCGCGGCGGCGATCGACATGGCGGTGCCGGTGGTCACCCGTGTCGGCGAGCGCGCTGCGGAACGCATGACCTACAGCCTGCTCGCGCATCTCGGCCTCACCGAGACCGTGGCTCGAACCGACGACGAATACGTCGCGATCGCGTGCCGACTGGCGCAAGATCCGGCGTGGCGCGCGAGTATCGCCACCGCTATGGCGGCAAACCTCCCGCAATCCGGTCTCGCTGACCTCGATCGCTACACGCGCTCGCTGGAAGCGGCCTACGAGCGCGCGGTTGCGCTCAAGGCCGTCTGAAAGCGCGCTATGCATCTGCACGTCCTAGGCATCTGCGGCACGTTCATGGGCGGGCTCGCGGCGATGGCGCGCGCCGCCGGGCATACGGTGACCGGCTGCGACGCCAACGTGTATCCGCCGATGAGCACGCAGCTCGCTTCGCTCGGTATCGCGTTGACCGAGGGCTACGACGCCGCGCAGCTCGAAGCGGTCGCCAAAGGCGCCGATGTGTTCGTCATCGGAAACGCTATCTCAAGAGGCAATCCGTTGCTCGAGGCGATCCTCGACGGCAGCCGCCCCTACACTTCCGGACCGCAGTGGCTCGCCGAGAACGTCCTGCGCGACAAATGGGTGCTCGCGGTCGCGGGCACGCACGGCAAGACCACGACCACGGCGCTGCTCGCCTGGATACTCGACCACGCCGGGCTCGATCCGGGCTTCCTGATCGGCGGCGTGGCGGTGGATTTCGGCGTCTCGGCGCGCCTTACGGGTGGCCCCTTCTTCGTGATCGAGGCCGACGAATACGACACGGCGTTCTCCGACAAGCGCTCGAAGTTCGTCCATTATCGGCCGCGCACGGCGATCCTCAACAATCTCGACTACGATCACGCGGACATCTTTCCCGACCTGGCTGCGATCGAAAGAGAGTTCCATCACCTCGTGCGCACGGTGCCGCAGCGTGGCCGTTTGATCGTCAACGGCGGTGACGGGAATCTGCAACGCGTGCTCGCGCGCGGCTGCTGGAGCGAGGTCGAATATTTCGACGTCGCGGCGAGCAGCGCCCACCCCCACCCCAACCCTCCCCCGCTGGGGGAGGGAGTGTGGACGATCGGGGACGATGGCGCGATTGCGCTTGGTGGCGCGCCGCAGGGCGTGCTCTCGCCCTTCTCGCTGGTCGGTGTGCACAACCGGCTCAACGCGCTGGCTGCGGTTGCCGCTGCGCGTCACGTGAGCGTCCCGGTACGGGAGAGCGTCAGAGCGCTCGCAGCGTTCCGTGGCGTCAAACGCCGGCTGGAGCTGCGCGGGACCATCCGCGGCATCACGGTCTATGACGATTTCGCGCATCATCCGACCGCGATCGCGGTGACGATGGAAGCCTTGCGCCGGCTGGTGGGTGACAAGCGCATTCTCGCGGTGCTCGAACCGCGCTCGAACACGATGAAGCTCGGAACGATGAAGGCCGCGCTGGCGACCAGCCTTGCCGACGCCGATCTCGTGTTCTGCTACGCGGCGAACCTGGCGTGGGATCCCGCGCTCGCGTTGAAGCCCCTGGGCGCGCGAGCGCATACGACCAACGATCTCGCAACGCTCATCGACGCGATCGTCGCCGCGGCGCGCTCCGGCGACCATATCCTGATCATGAGCAACGGCGGCTTCGGCGGCATTCACGACAAGCTTCTCTCGCGCCTGGCCTCGTCGGCCTAACGCGCTTCGATTCGGCGGCATCGGCGCCCCCCGATCGTGCTTCCAGCGCACGGCGATGCCCGGTAATATCGCCGATCCGCTGCCGATCCAGGAGCAAACGATGATCGCTCGCCGTTCGATTCGAGGGCTCTGCGGCGCACTCGCGCTCGGCTTCGCGTTCACGAGCGCGAGCCCCGCGCAAGTACCGACCTATAGCGTGGGCGCGACGCCCACCGGGATTCCGTTCACGTTCCTCGACGCCAAGACGAACACCATTCAGGGCGCGATGGTCGATGTGATCACCGCCATTGCGAGCGATGCCGGCTTCAAGGTTACTATCCAGT
>Ga0066709_100004435_pt1 | contig 11202 bp, 10 predicted proteins | sample GraSoiAngelo_158_FD_79665 | JGI IMG/M metagenome (GOLD analysis project Ga0066709, IMG submission 79665) | Grasslands soil microbial communities from the Angelo Coastal Reserve, California, USA - 14_1009_16_30cm | ecosystem: Environmental > Terrestrial > Soil > Grasslands | place: USA... | reverse complement strand
CCGTCCTCGAAGACGTGACCGGCAAGCCCGTGATCGGCTACCGGGCTCCCAACTTCTCGATCGGCCGTGCCCAGGCGTGGGCGTACGACATCCTGCTCAGCGAGGGATTCCGCTACGATTCCAGCACCTACCCCATCCTCCACGACAGCTACGGCGATCACACGGCGTCGCGCTTTCCCGTCGAAGTGTGGCGGCACGCGGACCAGAAGCTGGTCGAGTTCCCGATCGGGACGACCCGTCTCTGCGGCGTCAACCTCCCCATCGGGGGAGGCGGATATTTCCGTCTACTGCCCCTGGCGTGGACGCTCGCCGGGATCAAGCGCGTGAACGTCCATGAGCGACGGCCGATGCTCTTCTACTTCCACCCGTGGGAATTGGACCCGCATCAGCCCCGCCCTCCGATGCCGTGGCGTCACCGGGTTCGTCACTACGTCGGGATGGAGCGCGAGGAGCGGAAGCTCGCCGGCCTCCTGCGCGACGTGAAGTTCACGACGATCCGAGACATCCTCGCGATCTAGCGATCGCCATGCACATCCTCAGCATCGTCGGCGCGCGCCCCAACTTCGTGAAGATCGCGCCTCTCATTCGGGAGATGACGCGTCGGCCGGCGTTCACCTCGACGCTCGTGCACACCGGCCAGCACTACGACGCCGCGATGTCCGAGCGCTTCTTCCGGGATCTGGAGATCCATCCGCCTCACTTCAATCTCGAGGTCGGTTCGGGGGCTCACGCGATCCAGACGGCTCACGTGATGGAGCGTCTGGATCCGATCCTCGAAGAGGTCCGGCCCGACATCGTGCTCGTGGTCGGCGACGTGAACTCCACCCTGGCGGCATCCATCACCGCGGTCAAGCGAGCGATCCCGGTCGCCCACGTGGAAGCCGGACTTCGGAGCTTCGATCGCTCGATGCCCGAAGAGATCAATCGGGTGCTGACCGACGCCGTCTCCGATTTCCTCTTCGTGACGGAGGAGAGCGGACGCGACAACCTCCTGCGCGAGGGCGTGAGCCCCGAGAAGATTCACTTCGTCGGCAACGTCATGATCGACGCGCTCGAGAGCTCTCGGCACCGCTGGCAAGGCTCGGCGATCGCGCAGAGCCTCGGCCTCGATCCGGGGGCCGGCTACGCCGTGCTCACGCTGCACCGCCCGTCCAACGTGGATGATCCGCGGACCCTGGCGAATCTCCTCGAGCCGCTGCAGATGCTGTCGCGGCATATTCCGATCATCTTTCCGGTCCATCCGAGGGTCCGCCAGCGCCTCGTCCAGCAGGGGTGCCGCCTCGGCGACGCGCCGCAACCGCTCGAAGGCAAGGCAATCGCGTACGTCGATCCCCTCGGGTACCTGGACTTCGTCGCCCTCGTCAGCCGGGCGCGCCTGGTCCTGACCGATTCGGGCGGTATCCAGGAAGAGGCCACCATCCTCGGGGTCCCGTGCCTGACGCTCCGCGACAACACGGAGCGCCCGGTGACCATTACGCACGGAACGAATCGCCTCATCGGCGGCGACGGCCGTCGCATCCTGAGCGCATCGCTCCAGACGCTCGCGCATCCGCCGCGGCCCCACGGGGCGCCGCCGCTCTGGGACGGCCACGCCGCCGAGCGGATCCTGGATGTCCTCGACGACTATCGCCAAGGGAAAGGGCCAGCATCAGCATGACACCCAATTGTCTGTTCTGCGGGGCGCGCTTGCGTCACACCCTCGTCGATCTGGGGATGTCGCCGCTGTGCGAGAGCTATCTCGCCGCGGACCAACTCAACCAGATGGAGCCGTTCTATCCCTTGCACGTGTGGGTCTGCGAGCGGTGCTTTCTGGCTCAGGTGCAGGAGTACGTGCGGCCCGAGCAGATCTTCACCGACTACGCGTACTTCTCCTCGTATTCGGACAGCTGGCTCCGCCACGCCAAGGCCTACACCGAGTCGATGGTGAAGCGGTTCGGTCTCGATCGGCGGAGCCAGGTCATCGAAGTCGGCAGCAACGACGGCTATCTCCTGCAGTATTTCGTGACGCAGGGGATCCCCGTGCTCGGCATCGAGCCGGCGGCGAACGTCGCGCGGGTGGCGGTCGATCGGGGGGTGCGGACGCTGACCACGATGTTCCGCACCGAGGTCGCCCGCGAGCTGGCCGCCGCCGGCACCCAGGCCGATCTCCTCTGCGGCGCCAACGTCCTGGCCCAGGTCAGCAACCTGAACGACTTCGTGAGCGCCCTCAAGACCCTGCTCAAGCCGCGGGGCGTCATCACCATCGAGTTTCCCCATCTCATGCGTTTGATGGAGGAAAACCAGTTCGACACGATCTATCACGAGCACTTCTCGTACTTCTCGTTCATCACCGCCGAGCGGATCTTCGCCGCGCACAGCTTGACCCTTTTCGACGTGGAGGAGCTTCCGACCCACGGCGGCTCGCTGCGGATCTACGCCCGGCACGTCGAGGACACGGGCAAGCCCGTCGGCGGGCGCGTCCTCGAGCTGCGCGCGCGCGAGGAGATCGCGGGCTTCACCCGGATCGATCGCTACTCGGCGTTCGGTGAGCAGGTGAGGGAAACCAAGCGCAAGCTCCTGGAGTTCCTGATCACCGCGAGGCGTCAGGGCAAGTCGGTCGCCGGCTACGGTGCGCCCGGGAAGGGCAACACGCTGCTGAACTACTGTGGGGTCCGGACGGACTTCCTCGACTACACGGTGGATCGCAGCCCGCACAAGCAGGGCAAGTTCTTGCCGGGAACCCACATCCCGATCTTCCACCCGGACAAGATCCGCGAGACTCGACCGGACTACGTCCTGATCCTGCCGTGGAACATCAAGGACGAAGTCATGGAGCAGATGGCCAACATCCGGGAGTGGGGCGGCCAGTTCGTCGTGCCGATCCCGGAAGTCAAGGTCTATCCGTGATCTTCGCGGAAACGCCGCTCAAGGGCGCGTTCGTCATCGAGCCGGAGCGCCGCCACGACGCGAGAGGCTTCTTCGCGCGCACGTGGTGCCAGCACGAGATGGAGGCCCACGGGCTCAATCCACGGCTCGTGCAGTGCAGCATCTCGTTCAACCTCCGGAAGGGCACCCTCCGCGGCCTGCACTACCAGGCGGCGCCGCACGAAGAAGCGAAGCTGATCCGCTGCACTCGAGGGTCGCTGTACGACGTGATCGTCGATCTCCGTCGCGATTCCCCGACCTTTCTGGGCCACTTCGCGATCGTGTTGGGCGCGGGGAACCGCACCATGCTCTATGTTCCCGAGGGTTGCGCCCACGGCTTCCAGACGCTCGAAGACGAGACCGAAATCTTCTACCAGATGACGGAGTCGTACGAACCGGCTTCGGCTCGCGGCGTCCGCTGGAACGACCCGGCGTTCGGCATCACCTGGCCGGACGCCGATCGACTCATCAACGATCGCGACCGGACGTATCCGGACTTCACGGGTTGAGCGCCGCGATGACGTCCCGCGTGAGCGACATGACGGACGCTGGCGAGATCGGTCGCGACATGCATCAGCTCGTCGCCGAGCTCTATCCGATCTGCCGGAGCATCACCGGCAACGGGCTCCGCGAGACCCTTCGTCGGGTGCAGAAGCACATCCCCCTCACGCTTCACGAGGTTCCGTCGGGCACTCCGGTATTCGATTGGACCGTGCCCAAGGAATGGAACATCAACGATGCGTGGGTGAAGAACGGGCAGGGGGAGCGCGTCATCGACTTCCAGCAGTCGAACCTCCACGTGGTCGGCTACAGCGTGCCGGTTCGGCGGCGCGTCTCGGCCTCGGAGCTTCGGACGCATCTCCACACGCTGCCCGAACATCCGGCGTGGATCCCGTGGCGGACGTCGTACTACCACGAGACCTGGGGCTTTTGCCTCGCGCAGGATCGGCTGGCGGCCCTCACCGACGACGAGTACGAGGTCTGCATCGATTCGACCCTGGAGCCGGGACATCTGACGTACGGCGAATACCTCCTGCCCGGGGAGACCACCGACGAGGTCCTTCTGTCCTGCCACACCTGTCACCCGTCGCTGGCGAACGACAACCTGTCGGGCGTGGCCCTCGCGGTGGCCCTGGCCGAGCATCTCGCCACGCAACCGCGTCGTTACTCGTACCGGTTCCTGTTCATCCCGGGCACGATCGGGTCGATCACATGGCTCAGCCGGAACGAGCCGGCGACGTCGCGGATCCGTCACGGCCTCGTCCTCGCGTGCGTCGGCGACGCCGGCCCGGTGACGTACAAGCGGAGTCGCCGCGGAGACGCGGAGATCGACCGCGCCGTGGCCTGCGTCCTGCGCCACTCGGGCCGCCCGTTCGAGATTCTCGATTTCTCGCCGTACGGGTACGACGAGCGGCAGTTCTGCTCGCCGGGCATCGACTTGCCGGTCGGCTGCTTCATGCGCACGCCTCACGGACGCTTCCCCGAGTACCACACGTCCGCCGACAGCCCCGAGCTGGTTCGACCGGAGGCGCTGGCGCACTCGTTCGCCACCGCGGCAGAGATCCTGTCCACGCTCGAGCACAATCGAACCTTCGTCAACCTCAACCCGAAATGCGAGCCGCAGCTGGGCCGGCGCGGGATCTACCGCACCATGGGTGGAACCGATGCGGCCGTGAGCGAGCTCGCCATGCTGTGGGTCCTGAATCTCTCGGACGGTCGCCACTCGCTCCTCGACATCGCCGAGCGGTCCGGCTGCTCGTTCGAGGCGATCAAGCGAGCGGCCGACGTCCTGCGGGACCACGATCTGCTCGCGCTGGCCACCGGGTCCCAGTCGTGACCTCCCAAATTCACGCAGACCAGAGGATGGCATCATGAACGCGATCTACTTCGATTCCAGTGTGAACGACGACACGCGGCGCCGGCAGCTCTACGAGGGACAGCTCTTCGTCTACTCGCCGTGCCCCAGCGCGACCGCGCTCTGCGAGTTCGCCCGGAACATGGCGCGGGACGCCTTCGCGCCCCTCGATCCGCGGACGGCGCAGTACCACCTCACGGTCGAGAAATACGCCGCGATCCTGGCCGAGCTGAAGCCGGCGTTCATCCACCATCCGACGTCCAAGACGCTCATCCAGGGGATCCTGCGCGAGGTCGGGTGCGACCTGACCAAGACCTATTTCGACGTCCCGCGGATGCGGACGGCCACGCATGGGGACTACCTCACCTCGGGGATCGCGTACGCCTTCCATCCGCATCGCGACACCTGGTACTCCGCGCCGTTCTGCCAGATCAACTGGTGGTTCCCGATCTACGACATCGAGTCGGAAAACTCGATGGCGTTTCACTTGAGGTACTGGAATCAGCCGGTGCGCAACGGATCGCGCGACTACAACTACGACGAGTGGAACCGCGTGAGCCGCAAGACGGCGGCTCAACACATCACGAGCGACACGCGAAAGCAGCCGCGGCCGGAAGAGCCGGTCGAGCTCGACCCGCAGATCAGGGTGGTCGCCAAGGTCGGGGGCCTGCTCCTCTTCTCGGGCGCGCACCTGCACTCGACGGTGCCCAACACGTCGGGGTACACGCGCTTCAGCATCGACTTCAGGACCGTCCACGTCGACGACGTCAGGGCCGGGGCGGGCGCCGCGAACGTCGATTCCGCCTGCACCGGGACCACGATGCGGGATTACCTCCGCGGCGACGATCTCGCCCACATCCCGGACGAGCTCATCGCCCTGTACGATACGCCGGCGCCGAACGCCGAAGTCGCCGCGCTCGGAGCGCATGGGGCCTCGACGGCCTAGGCGGGACGCGATGACCGTCCATCGATTCCCGAATCAGAGGGTGCTGGTCACCGGGGCGTCGGGCTTCCTGGGGTCGCATCTGTGCGGCCGCCTGTCGGTGAGCGCCGCCGAGGTGCACGCCATCGCCCGGCGCCCTCGCCCGGGAAGCGACGACGGCGTCCAGTGGTGGTGCGATGACCTCGCCGACGCCGACGCCGTCGACCGGCTCGCCTTGGCGATCAAGCCCGACGTGATCTTCCATCTCGCCGGCCACGGCGTCGGCGATCCGGCCCTCGATCACGTCCTGCCAAGCCTCCGGAACGATCTGCTGACCACCGTGAACGTCTTGACCGCCGCCACCAGGCTCGGCGTCGGCCGCCTGGTCCTGGCTGCGTCGCTCGAGGAGCCGCGGCCCGATCAGCGCGACGTCGCGCCGGCGTCGCCATACGCCGCCGCAAAGGTCGCGTGCACGGCGTACGCCCGCATGTTCCACCAGGTCTACCGCACGCCGGTCGTCGCCGTCCGGCCGTTCATGACCTATGGACCCGGTCAGCGCGCCCACAAGCTCATCCCGTACGTCACGCAGGCCCTGCTGCGCGGGGAAGCGCCGAAGCTGTCGAGCGGGACTCGGCCCGTTGACTGGATCTACGTCGACGACGTGATCGACGGCGTTGTCACCGCGGCGCGAGCGCCAGGCGTGGAGGGCTCCACCATCGACCTCGGCTCCGGCGTCCTGATTCCGATCCGTGAGGTCGTGGAGCAGATCGTGCGACTCGTGGGCGGCCAGGCACGGCCCCAGTTCGGGGCCCTCACCGATCGACCGACCGAGCAGATCCGAGTCGCGGACGTCGCGGACGCCCGCGCAAAGCTCGGCTGGACCCCCGTCACGTCGCTCGCCGAAGGTCTGGAGCGGACCGTCGACTGGTATCGCCGTGAGCTGATGGCGGAGGGCGAGCCTCTCGTCCCCGTCCGGCGCATCAACGAAGAGGAGACCCTGCGATGAAAGTCGTGCTCTTTTGCGGCGGCATGGGGATGCGGCTGCGTGAATACTCGGAGACGATCCCGAAGCCGATGGTCAACATCGGCTACCGCCCGATCCTCTGGCACATCATGAAGTACTACGCCCACTACGGCCACAAGGACTTCATCCTGTGCCTCGGATTCGGGGCCGACTACGTGAAGAACTACTTCCTGAACTACAACGAGTGCCTCTCCAACGATTTCACGTTGTCCGAGGGCGGCAAGAGCCTCCGCCTCTTCAACAGTGACATCGACGACTGGCGCATCACCTTCGCCGACACCGGCACGACGTCCAACATCGGTCAGCGCCTGAAGGCGGTCGAGAAGTATCTCGAGAACGAAGACATGTTCCTCGCCAACTACAGCGACGGCCTGACCGACGTTCCCCTGGACGATCAGATCGACCACTTCAAGCGCGAGGACAAGGCGGCGAGCTTTCTGTGCGTGAAGCCGAACTTGAGCTGTCACTTCATCACGCTCAGCCCCGGGGGCGTCGTGCAAGCCATCAAGGACGCGGGGCGATCGGACATCCGGATCAACGGGGGATACTTCGTGTTCCGCCGGGACATCTTCACCTACATGCGGGACGGTGAAGAGCTTCTCCACGAGCCGTTCCAGAGGCTCGTGGAGCAGGAGCAGCTGCTCGCGTACAAGTACGACGGCTTCTGGGCCGCGATGGACACGTTCAAGGACAAGCAGATCCTCGACGAGATGTACGCGCGCGGCACAGCCCCCTGGGAGCTCTGGAAGGCGCCCGGGCGGAGTGGGGCGCCCCCCGGAAGCCCGGCGCCCCGCCCGATGGACACGGTCCCGCACGTCGGTCAGGCCGCGTCCGCTCGACGGTGATCGGGACACGCATGCTGCCTCTCGTCCCGAGTATTCCGACCGACCGGCCGCTCCGGGTCCTCTGCCTCGGCGCGCACTGCGACGACATCGAGATCGGCGGCGGCGGCACGGTGCTGGCGCTCACCGAACAGCACCGGGACACCGCCGTGGACTGGGTGGTGTTCAGCTCGACGCCCACGCGCGAGCGCGAGGCCCGGGCCAGCGCCGAGGCGTTTCTCGTCGCGGCCAAGGAGAAGACCGTCGTCGTGAAGTCGTTCCGTGACGGCTTTTTCCCGTACGTGGGCGCCCAGATCAAGGAAGAGTTCGAGCAGCTGAAGCTGACGGGCACGCCGGATCTGATCTTGACCCACTACCGGAACGATCTCCACCAGGACCACCGGCTGATCTCGGAGCTGACCTGGAATACCTTCCGGCGGAGCCTGATCCTGGAATACGAGATCCCCAAGTACGACGGTGATCTCGGAGCGCCGAACTTCTTCGTGCCGCTCGACGAGTCGACCCATCAGCGAAAGATCGACTACATCCTCGAGCACTTCCAGAGCCAGGGTGACCGGTCCTGGTTCTCTCGCGAGGTGTTCGCCGCCATCCTCCGCCTGCGCGGTATGGAGGCGAATTCGCCGACCGGCTCCGCCGAGGGGTTTTACGTCCGCAAGGCGGTGCTGGGATTGGAGATCCGATGAAGGTTTTGGTCACGGGCCACACCGGGTATATCGGGGCCGTCCTCGTTCCCGCGCTTCACGCGGCCGGACACGAGGTCGTCGGTCTCGACACCGAGTATTTCGCCGGTTGCGATTTCGGTGACGGCCTCGCCGGCGTGCCGACGCTCAGGACCGATCTGCGCGAAGTCGAAGTGGACGCGCTGGTCGGCTTCGACGCGGTGATGCATCTGGCCGCGCTCTCCAACGATCCGCTGGGCGACCTCAACACCGACTGCACCTACGACATCAATCACCGGGCCTCCGTGCGGCTGGCCCGGCTGGCGAAGGAAGCGGGCGTTCCCCGCTTCCTGTTCTCATCCTCCTGCAGCCTGTACGGCGTCTCCGCCGGCGACGGGCTCCTGGCCGAGGACGCGGCGTTCAATCCGGTCACGGCGTACGGCACCTCCAAGGTCCTGGTCGAGCAAGACGTGTCGCCGCTCGCGGACGCGACGTTCAGCCCGACGTTCCTGCGCAACGCCACGGCGTACGGCGTGTCGCCCCGGCTGCGCGGCGACCTCGTCGTCAACAACCTGGTCGCGTTCGCCTACACCACCGGCGAGGTGCTGATCGCCAGCGACGGCACGCCCTGGCGGCCGCTGGTCCACATCGAGGACATCTCGCGCGCGTTCCTGGCGGTACTGCACGCGCCCCGCGAGGTCGTCCACAACCAGTCGTTCAACGTGGGACGGACGGTCGAGAACTACCAGATTCGCCACATCGCGGACATGGTGAAGGACGTCGTCCCCGGCAGCCGGATCAAGTACGCCGAGGGCGGCGGACCCGATCCGCGCTGCTACCGGGTGAATTGCGACAAGATCGCCCGGACGCTCTCGGAGTTCCGGCCGGAGTGGACGGTGCGCCGCGGCGTGGAGCAGCTCTACGCCGCGTTCAAGGAGCACGGGCTGACCGCAGACGAGTTCCAGAGCACGAAGTACCTGCGCCTCAAGCAGATCAAGAAGCTCCAGGGCGCCCAGCTGCTCGACGACACGTTGCGGTGGGTCGCGCCGGCGTGAGGAGCGACGTGAGGCTCGCGGACTCTCCGCCGTCCGCCGCCTCCGCCGGGATCGACGCGAGCAGCGGCGGCGTGAGCAGGAGTGTCAGTCGCGTGGCCACCGATCGCATCCTCTCGATCTCCTCGTGGATTCTGGCGCGCAGCTTACGCCAAATCCGCAGACTCGAACCATCGAATCGGGGCTCGATGAGATCACGCAGATTTTCAGGTGTCACGGGAGACGCGCCGATGATCGTTGAGCTTTGCGGTTTCGAGGACAGCCAGCAGGAGCGGGCGTGGGACGAGTTCGTCCTGCGGGCTCCGGGCGCGAGCCACTTTCACCAGAGCGCGTGGCGCCGCGTCATCCAGCGAAGCTACGGCCATCGCCCGTTCTACCTGTGGGCGATCGACGGCGGCCAGGTGAAGGGGATCCTTCCCCTGGTCCTGGTCCGCAGCATGCTGCTGGGAAAATCGATGGCGTCACTGCCGTTCGTGGATACCGGCGGCATCTGCGCCGAAAGCCACGAGGCCGCCTCCGCGCTGTACACGAGAGCGTTGCGCTTGTGCGATGAGCTCGGGGCGGACCGGCTGGATCTTCGCCAGGGCGAGTCGAGCGGCCTCGGCCTGACCGCGCAGGACGACAAAGTCACCGTCGTGCTCGAGTTCGCCCCCGAACCCGAGGCGGCGTGGAGCCGCCTGGACGCCAAGGTCCGGAACCAGGTCAGGAAAGCGCAAAAGGTGGGACTCGTGGCCTCGTGGCATGGGCTCGAAGGACTGGACGATTTCTACGACGTCTTCGTCGAGAACATGCGTGACCTCGGCTCGCCGGTTCACAGCCGGAAATTCTTCGCCCGGATCCTCGAGGAGTTTCCGGACAGCGCGCGCCTCATTCATATCGCCGACGGAGGCCGAACGGTCGGAGGCGGACTCTGTCTTTCCTTCAGAGACACCCTCCTCGTCCCCTGGGCATCCTCGCGGCGGGAATATCTTTCGAAATGCCCCAACAACCTGCTCTACTGGGAGGCGATCCGCTGGGGCTGCAAAGAGGGGCTGCGACGCCTCGACTTCGGCCGCTCGTCTCGCGGCAGCGGGACGTACCAGTTCAAGAAGCAATGGGGGGCGGTCGAGAAGCCTCTCCCGTGGACCATCTGGAGCCGGAACGGCCAGCAAAGCGCCCTGGTTCAGTCGAGCGACGCCAGGTATGCCGCCGCGGCGCGCGTCTGGAAACACCTGCCGATTGCGATCACACGACTGTGTGGACCCGTTCTCAGAAAGCAGATCAGCAACTGATGGGACGGCTGCCCCGGCCGACACGGAGCTAGGCGATGTGCGGGATCGCGGGACTGCATGGATGGGACCTCGGACGCGCGGAGCTGCAGCGTGCGCTCGAGCAGATGTGCGCGTCGATCGCGCATCGGGGTCCCGACGACCGAGGCACGATGGTCGCGGACAGCATCGGCCTCGGCATGACGCGGCTGAGCATCATCGATCTGGCCGGCGGCCACCAGCCGATCTACAACGAGGACGGGACGGTCGCCGTGGTGTTCAACGGCGAGATCTACAACTACCGAGAGCTCCGCGATCAGTTGCAACGCAAGGGCCACCGCTTCAGCACCCGGTCGGACACGGAAGTCATCGTCCACGCCTACGAGGACGATGACGACGAGTGCGTCACCCGCTTCAACGGCATCTTCGCGTTCGCGCTGTGGGACTTCGAGCGCCGACGATTGCTGATGTCGCGTGACCGCGCCGGCGTGAAGCCGCTGTACTACGTCCAGCGAGGGGAGGGGCTCGCGTTCGCTTCGGAGATCAAAGCGCTGTTGACGCTCCCGGGCGTGGACCGCAGCGCCGATCTGGAGGCGACCGCGGAGTTCCTCCGGCTGGGGTTCGTGCAGGCGCCGCGCACCTTGTTCCGGGGCATTCGCAAGCTTCCCGCCGGTTGGCGTCTCGTCGCCGAGGGCGG